>ERZ761592.29-NODE-29-length-97936-cov-13.056323_pt1 | contig 97936 bp, 144 predicted proteins | sample MGYA00433095_ERZ761592 | MGnify/ENA primary metagenome ERZ761592 (study PRJEB28899, sample SAMN03785554) | bioreactor sludge metagenome | biome: EBPR Sludge; feature: EBPR Bioreactor; material: 0.22µm filtered reactor supernatant | place: Saint Lucia: Queensland... | reverse complement strand
CGCTGTACTTCACCGTCACGCTGACCACGACCTTCGAGGCGACGGTGAGCCTGGAGACGCCGCGGCGCTACGACGTGTCGCTCAGGACCATTGCCACGCACAGGGTCTGCATCCGATGACCACGCCGGTCAACATCCTCGACTACATTGCCGGCGACTCGCTGGTGATGGCGTTCACCGTGCTCGATCACGCGACCAGGCGAGCGGCCGACCTGACCAGCGCTAGCGCGCGGTGGTCGCTCGCTCCGGTGCTGAGCCCCGGCACGCTCGGGGCGTCGGTGCTCACGCTCACGAGTGGAAACGGCCAGATCGCGATCGCCGCCAACGTCATCACCGTGACTCTGCCCAAGCGGTTGTTCCGTGACGTCGGAGACTACATCCACGAGTTGGAGGTCACGCTGTCGAATGGATCCAGTGTCGCGGTGGCTCGGGGGAAGTTCCGGTCGCTACAATCGATCAACGACGCAGATGCGGAGGCGGTGGTGACGGGGGTGAGCGCCACGGGGGCGGTCGGCAGCGTCACGGTCACCGTGTCCTAGAAACGCGGAGAGCCCGAACCGACGCGAAACCGGTGCTCGGGCTCTCTGGAGATGTGCAACGCAAGTACTGGACGCGAGACCGAAAGCGAAGATGGCGGCCGATTCGGACGTTTTGAAGGCAAAGCTGGCCCTGGAGCAGGAACTCGTTCGCCCGCTCGGCCAAGCGCTTGCCGCCTACATCGCGCTGTGGGTGCGATCGGAGTCGCGCGTCCCGTTCTGGGAGACGGTGAGCGCGCGCACGTCCATCGAGCAGGTGCTCATGCGGCACTACGCGCGCTGCTGCTACGTGGTGCGCGGCATCCGCCCGCCGCGCGACGCCCGGCTCGACGACGCCGCGCTCGACGCTCAGCACCGCGAGAGCCTCGCCGCCCGGGCGCACCGGCAGTCGCTGCGGTACATGCAGTCGATCGACCGCGAGCTTGCCCGCGCCTCCGAGCAGGTCGGGCTCACACAGAAGGCGGTGGCGGCCCACTACGAGACCAAGGCCAGCGACAAGCAGCCGTGGTCGGTGTGGATGACGGGCAAGCTCAAAGAGACGGCGCAGACGGCGTGGCGCAAGGTCAAGGCGCGCATGCGGGCGATCGTCAACAACGAGACCCAAGAGGCAGTCGAGGGCGCCATCTTCCGGTGGGTGAAGCAGAAGCACGCCAACGCCCGCATCTACAAGCGCTGGGAGACGATGAAGGACGACCGCGTCCGGCATCCCCCGAAGTCAGCCTTCGACCACGTCGCGGCGCAGGATCAGGAGGTGCTGGTCTCGCAGCCGTTCGTGGTCTCCGGCGAGCGGCTCATGTTCCCAGGCGACTCGACGCTCGGCGCTTCGCTGGGGAACTTGATCAACTGCTTCCCCGGCGACACGCGAGTGTCAGGGTTCGTCAGGGCGGCGACGCGGCACTGGTACTCGGGCGATCTGATCGAGATCACCACCCGCCTCGGCCACAAGCTCGCCGGAACTCCGAACCACCCGATACTGACGTCGAAAGGCTGGGTCGGCCTTGGATCGCTCAATGAAGGCGACAAGGTCGGCCATTGCGGCTCCGTTGGGCAGGCGCATGACGCGCCGCGGCGTTTTGTTCTTCCGCTGCACGACGCACATCACGTAGATGACGTTGAGCCCTTCATCGAACAGGTATTCAATGCGCTCTCGGGTCGCTTCGTGACTGTGCGGGAAGTGCGTTCCGCTGTGGACTTCCACGGCGACCGGCCCACACATGATGTCGATGTTGTACGGGCCGACAGCAGCCTGCGGCTTGGTCGTCACGCCAGAATGCTCCAGCATGGACACCAGCGTTTCTTCGACCGCTCCCGTCTTGATCTTGGTCGCTTCCTTCCAGGCGGCCTTTCGGGACTTCTCGATGTGGCTCGCCTTCTGGCCGCGCCTGGCTTCGTTGGCTTTCCGGGCGAGTGCCTTGCGGGTGTCGGTGTCGGATCGGGACATGCGATTGTACATCGCCGCGCTGCGCCCCCGGCGCTCGACCCCGTTCTTCAGCAGTATGCGCCGAACGCGCTCGCGGGTGGTCTTGAGGGCGATGGCGAGCGCCTTCTCGGACTCGCCAGCCGTGTATCGTTCGACGATGTTGCGCTCGTCGAGAGGCGCCGGTTCGTTGGTCATGTCTACAACATAGAGACGGACCAGGGCTGGTACTACGCCAACGGGCTGCTTGCCCACAATTGTAGGTGCGGCGCGCACTACGTGGCCATCGGCAATGACGGACGCCGGGTCGAGCTCCAGATCAACACACCGCACCTCCCTGCCCGACGGACGTGGCGCGCCGGCGACAAGCCCGGAAACCCAACGCCGATCCGCGCCACCGAGGCGGTCACGCTCAACGGCACCACGGACGCCCGAGTCGTTCTCGGGGACGGCCGCACCATTGCCCGCATGCGTCAGGAGACGCCGGGCACGTTGGTGGTCAGCATCGGCCGTGACGTGGTGGCGCGCGCTGAGGTCAACACCCGGACCGGCGTCGTGCGCCGAGTCCAGATCGCCGCCGGGCGCGAGCCGCTTGGCATCGAGGAACTCATTCGACGCTCGGTGACGCACTCCGCCGAGCACCTGCGTCGCGTCTCCCCGTAACCCGATTGCGTACAGAGGTCGCGCATCCGCCCGCGGCCCGCCCCGTGTCTCTCGCGTCAGATCCCCCTCTCGCGAGGGACAACCCGCGCCCGGCGGAGCGCATTCGAGACTGAAAGGAACACCTGCCATGCTGCGCGACTACGGCGCTCTCGTGGACTTCGAGGAGAAGGCGCTCGCGGAGAGCGAGGACTGCTGGACCATCACGGGCTACGGCTCGATCTTCAACAACACCGACCTCGGCAACGACGTCGTCGTGCCTGGCGCATTCGCGAAGTCGCTGCGCGAGCACGGCATGCCGCTCCTGCTGTTCAATCACAAGATGGAGGATGCGCCGATCGGCACCATCCTCGATGCCAAGGAGGACAAGCGCGGCCTGTGGTTCAAGGCCGAGCTCCCCAAGGACGACTCGTTCGTCGCCGGCCGCATCGTGCCGCAGTTGAAGCGGCGCGGCCTGCGCGGCACCTCGATCGGCTACAAGGCCACCGAGAAGGACCGGCGCAAGGAGGACGGCGCGCGGCTGCTGAAGCAGATCCGGCTCTACGAGATCAGCATCGTCAACATGCCGATGAATCCGCTCGCTGCGGTCGAGACGGTGAAGGGCGTCGTGCCGTTCGCTGATCTCCCGATCGCGCGCGAGGCGAAGTCGTGGGACGCGGCGGCCGCGCTGGAGCGCGTGAAGAAGCACTTCGCCGGCAGCGCCGAGGTCCGTCAGGCGTTCCTGTTCGCCGATGACGAGAAGGGCATCGATCAGTGGGACCCGCGCCTGCTGATCGCCGACGTGGATGAGAAAACCTCTCGACTCGTCGCGAATCCTGTGGCTTTGTTCAAGGCGTCAGCGGCGCTGTGTGGCGCTCGGGGCGGAGTTGATCTCTCAGAGCAGGCGGTCGAGGTCGTACAGGATCACCTCGACAGGTATTACGCCTCGCTCTCGATGGAGAGCCCTCGCAAGTCTCTTTCCGTTGAGGAGTTCGATGCCCTCGATCTGGGCGAGCGGGAAGCTCGTCTGCGCGGGATCGGTCTCAGCAGGAAGCTCGCCACACGACTGTCGACAGCAGGCCAGCGGGATGCTGGCCGAGATCATCCGCAGCGGGATGCTGCGGCCCCCGAGGATGCAGTGAAGCTCCTCAGCGCCATCAGCGAGGCACTGTCCTCCGTTGTCGCGCGCAAGTCCGGCTGACAACATCCCCGAGAGAGCAATGAACGACATCCCGGATCCCGCCAAGATGGCGAAGGACGTCAAGGACGCCCTCGCCACGCTCCAGAGCGACATCGACGGCGTCAAGAAGGGCATCTTGCCCGAGGACACCAAGAAGAACGTCCTCGACTTCATGGGCAAGTACCAGGACTTCGCCGACAGCGTCACCAAGAAGTGGGCTGAGAAGGAGCGCGTCGAGGCCGAACTCAAGGCCGCGGTCGCCAAGGCCGAGACCGAACTCGCCGACTTCAAGAAGGACTCGACCGGCTATAAGCAGCGGGTGGAGCAGCTCGAACTGCTGATCCAGAACAAGGGCAAGACCGGCGACGATCCGCAGATCGCTCGCTCGTCCGACGAGTACAAGAATTTCTTCGGGTGGCTTGCCTACCATCCGAAGAAGCACATGAACACGGACCTAGATCTCAAGACGCTGCGCACCGACTCGGAGACGCAGGGCGCGTACCTGATCCCGCAGATCATGGACAACGAGATCCGCAAGAACATCACCGAGATCAGCCCGGTCCGGCTGTACGCCCGCAACCGCGTGGCGCCGTCCAAGACCATGGACGTGCCGCGTCGTCTCGCGCTCCTCGTCGCCTCGTTTGAGGGTGAGGCGGAGCAGGACGACACGTCCGAGTCGACCTACGGCAGCGAGCAGGTCACGCTCTACCGCCAGTCGGTCACCGTGCCGGCCACGCTCGACATGATGATCTCGTCTGCCTTCGATCTGGAGCGCGAGATCGCCAGCGACGTCGGCGAGTCGTTCGGCCTCAACGAGGGCCAGAACTTCCTCACCGGCCTCGGCGTGAAGGGGCCGCAGGGCATCATCAGCGATACCCGTATCGAGGTCGTGGACACCGCCACCACCGGCGAGGTCGACTTCCTCGACATGGCCAATATCGCCGGCAAGCTCAAGCGCGGCCAGATGCCAATGTGGTTCTTCAACCGGCGCACGCTCGCGAAGATGTGGCAGATCAAGTCGTCGATCGGCGTGCCGATCTGGTCTCCGGTCGCGGGCGAGACTCCGGCCACGATCTGGGGCTTCCCGTATTCGTCGGACATGATCAACATGGCCGACGCGCAGACGGGCGCCGGCGCCAAGCCGATCATCTTCGGCGACATGCGCCGCGGCTACGAGATTTTCGACCTCATGGGTATCTCGGTCATCCGCGACGACCTGACGAAGAAGCGCCAGGCGATCACCGAGTGGACCTTCCGGCGATACCTCACCGGTCGCGTGATCATGCCGGAAGCCTTCAAGATCATGCGGATCAAGGCCTGATCCTGACGTGACGGCGAGCGGGCCTTCGGGCCCGCCGCAGCCGCACGCACGAACCCCATCCTTCGGAGTGACTCGAAATGAGCGCAGACTACGATCTGGTGAGCAACATCCGCATGCCCGTGGGCACGGTGCTCGCCACCCTCGACGCGGACGCCAACGGCCCGGCTGTCGACACGCAACTCTACAAGTCCGTGACCCTCGGCTGGTACGTCGGCATCGGCGGCATCACCTTCACCTCGACCAACCGCCTCGACATCGTCATCCAGGAGTCGGATGACAACTCGGCCTGGAACGAGGTCGTCGCCGATGACCTGATCCTGCCCTACGGGCTCACCTACGGCACGGCCGGCAGTGGCATCGTGAAGTCGTACACGGCCGCCAAGGCCGCTGCCGACACCGTCTACAACCTCGTCGGCTACCGAGGCAAGAAGCGGTACTGCCGCCTGCGCCTGGAGTTCGGCGGCACGCACTCGTCGGGCACGCCGATCGAAATCATCACCCTCCAGGGCCACCCGATGCACAAGCCGGTCTGGCAGTCGAGCATCGAGACCTGATGATGTGAGCGAGGCCGCGGCGCTCTGCTGCGGCCTCGACCCGATCTTCCAGTGAGGGGGCTTTGCATGCCGTATCACTTCGTGCGCGCCAAGGCGCCGGGACACTGGCCGAGTTTCGGCACCACGTTCCTGATCCGCGCGCTGGTCAAGGCCGTGTGGTCCGTCGATCACCAATCGCTCGTCGTTGAGCCTGGACTCGTGATCGGGTTCTCGCGCGAGGATGACGCCACCTACTTCCTCAACGCGCACATCCCGAGCGAGCCGACGATCAAGGATCCCGAGGAGCCGCGCGCTGCGCCGGTCGTCGTCGAAGAAGGCTCGATCGTGTGCTTCGCCGACGAGAAGCTCGCCGCGTTCGCGGTGGAGAAGGGACTCGCCGATCCGATGTCCGAGCAGGACGTGATGGAAGCGGTGGAGCGCGCGCACGGCGCGCAGCCCGAAGCCGAAGAAGCCTCAGCCGAACAGGAGAGCGATGTGCACAAGCCCCCGATGGAGAACAAGGCCCAAGCGCCAGCACCCGCAACCAAGGCGGCGCCCGCGCCGGCCGCGAAGAAGGGCGGGAAGGCCAAGAAGTGATGATCGAGGGCCTCGTCGGACGAGTCTTCGCGACCCGCAGCGCGGCGCACTTGGCGCACTTCGCGACCAAGAGCTACGCGACGCACATGGCGCTGGGCTCGTTCTACGAGGATCTCATTGAGGCGATCGACGAGATCGTCGAGGTCTACCAGGGCAAGTTCGGACTGATCGACCCGTTCGCCGTGCCAGCGCTGCCGTGGAAGGTCAGCGACATCGCCAAGCACCTCTCCGCAGAGGCGGAGTGGATCGAGGCCAACAAGAAGCAGGTCAGTCGCGGGTGTGACGCAGTCGAGAACCTGATCGACGAACTCGCCGCGCTCTACCACCGCACGGTCTACAAGCTGGAGAACCTACGCTGATGGCGAAGTCCACACGCTACGACGAGGTGGGCAACGCGGTAATCCGCGAGGCGAGGCCGGCGTCGAACGTGCGGACCGCGCCGCGCGATGTGAAGGCCAAGGGCCCGACCGCCGTCGCCGCCTGGAACAAGGCCAATAAGCCTCAGCCCGGCAAGACTGAGGCTGAGGCGACACGCATCGTCGAGCGTCAGATCTACAAGAGGGCAGCCGACATGCGGGCCAAGAAGACCATCGCCAGCACGGCGCGCTCGTTCTCCGGCGGGCAGTTGCTCGAAGCGCTCTCGGCGAACAACGGTCCGAAGGTGGCGTCCGATGCGCCGACCGGTCAGAAGCGGGCCGCGGTCGCGTCGGGCATGGCGGCCCGCGCTGCGAACCGCACCGAGGCAGGAGGGTCCGATGGCGGTCCGAAGCGCCGGGCGGCGGAGAGGTTCGCGCGGGTGGCGCGAGGGGAGCGGCCGTTCGGAGGCAATGCGGCGGCACCGCGCGTGGTCACGCCAAACGACTTCGATTTCTCAAAGGCCCCGCTCTATCGCAAGACGGCGCGGTTGAGCGAGTCTCAGGTCGCCGTTGCGAAGGGCGGCGAGGAGATCGTCACGCGCCAACCGGACGGCAAGGGTGGGTCGTTCGTCGAGACGAAGCGGACCGCGAAGGCGGGAGACCGCATCGTTACGCGCTCGCCAGGCGACAGTTACGTCGTCTCCTCGGAGAAGTGGGACAAGCTCTACGAGAGGGACCCCTCCAAGCCGGGCGAATACCGGTCGCGCAGCACCGGGCGCGCGGTGCGCGTCAAGGAGGACGTCCAGATCAAGGCGCCCTGGGGCGAGATGCAGACCATCAAGAAGGGCGGCGTGATCTTCCGCTCCGAGGTCGATGGCAGCGTCTATGGGAACCAGAAGCAGACGTTTGGCGCGGATTTCGCGAAGGTGAAGTCCACATCCCAGGCAAAGCCTGCAAAGGCATCTTCGGCGAAGCGGCAGGCAGCGGTCGACGCCTACAAAGCGGCTCATGGCGGACGTGAACCGCCGAAAAGCATGTCAATCAAGCGAATGCTCTCAAAATCCGAGTCCATGAAGTGGGGCTACCAAGGGAGCTTAAACAAAGGCCTAGCCCGCAACCCATCCGCCGACCACGCCAGCACGGGTTCATCCTTCATCGACAAGGTGAACGCTGCGCAGGCGGCGAGTGATGCCGCGCGTCGGAACGCTCCGAAGCCTCCCGCGACTCCACCAGGACCACGAGAGCATTGGAACAAGATCGGAGCGACACCGCCCACACTCAAAGACGTGGTCCGCCCCGGCCCGGGCCAGCCGCCCGGCACACTCACCGAGCAGCAGAAGCTCGCTCTGGTGAAGAGCCACGGACTGGGCGGAGCGATGGTCGCATCGCAGATGCCGACGTATCCGCCGAAGGGCGTCACCAACGACTCCGCCATGGGGATGAAGCCCCCTGCTCCTCCGGCCCCGCCCGCTCAGTCGAGCGGATCGCGCCTGCCGTCATGGGGACAGGTCAACACCGGGCTCGCCGTCGTCGGAACGGGCGTCGCCGCAGCGCAGGCGTTCAACAAGGCGAAGCAGGAAGGCAAGTCCACCGGCGAGGCGATGGGCGCGGGCGCTCTCGCGGCAACTCCGGGCGCGCTGATGCTCGGCGCCAAGCCGATCGGCAACGCGCTGTCAAAAGCGGGAGACGGATTGCTCGGCGTGGCCCAGCGCGCTCATGACGCGTGGGTGCCTCGCAATCCAGGGTTGGGTCGCGTCCTGGGGACGAATGCCGCCGAAGGATTTGTCGGCGCGACAGGACTTCTCGGGGCCGGCGCTAAAGCGGCTGGTGCTGCCCTCAAGGTGGCCGGCAAGGCGGCTGCGCCAGCCATGGCGGTATGGGGCGCCTATCAGGGCGCGAAGGAGGACAGCAACGCTGTCCGCGGGGCCGCGCGCGGCGCTCTGCGCTCGCTCGACCCGACCGCGATCGTCACCGGGATCGGCGCCGGCACCGGCCTGATGAAGGACGGCCGCGGACTCGGCGAGCGAGCCTATGACGCCGTGTTTGGCGGGCCGACTCAGGGACGCGTCTCCGCCGGCCAGGCGCAGACCTTCGCCAAGGCCGACGCGAACTACGACCACATGGGCCAGGGTCAGCCTCAGGCGACCGGTGAGCGCTCCGGGTGGAGCCCCGAGGCGCGCATCGCGGCCGCTCAGGCTCGCGGAGCCGTCAACCTCCCCTACGGAGGAGACCCGACTCAGGCTCCCGGCTACGTGCCGCCGAAAGACCGGAGGCCGTACTGAGCCATGGGACGGGCGACCGGGACACCACGCAAGACCTCACCACGGACAGCGGCGCACTCGCCGGCGCCGAAAGAGGGCGCGCGTCCGACTGTCGCCAAGCAGGTCCGGAGCATGAGCGCCAAGGCTCAGCAGCGAACGGCGCGGCCCGGTCCATCGCCAGTCGAGCAGGTCGTCCAGGCCGCTGCGGGAACGACCGCCCACATCGACATCAAGAACGTCGCCGTCGGACAACTGGCAAAGGATCAGCGCGTCGAGGTGAGGCATGCCGGCCGTGCCGCGCGCCGGGCTCAGACGCGCCAAGCCCCGCCGCGGTCGACGGGTGATGCCTCGGCTGTCGTCGCGACCGACGTCAAGAACGTCGCCATGTCACAGATGGCGCGTGACCAGCGCAAGGAAGTGACTGCGAAGGGGAAGGCGGCACGCTCGACAGCGACCGCCTCTGCGGCCCCGTCTGGCGGCGAGAAGGTCAAGCCGGTCACGATTGTCGGCTATCGAGGGGCAAAGTCGGCTGGGCCCGCGCCCAAAGGGAAAGAGTTCATTCCTGGCGGCCGCTTCTACACGACGGACATCACGCGGGCCCAGCCCTACGCTGGCCCCAGAGGCGTCGTCGAAGCGGCGAAGGTCACCTTTAACAATCCGCTGGTCGAGGACTACGTCCAGAAGGGTAACCCGAGGTCGTGGAAAGGCACGTCTCTCGGCTTCGATAAAATCGTGAAACAGGCGCGCGCCAAAGGGCACGATGGCGTCATCAGACGACTGCCCTATGGAGAAACGATCGCCGTTTCTCTGGACGCCAAATCTCAGGTGCAGCGTATCGGCGTCCTGCCGGTCTCCAAGGCTCACAGCCAAGCGACACTCAAGGACTTCGCCGAGGCGAGCGGCGGTGTCACCGACGCCCGCCAGGTCGCCACCGGGACCAAGAGCCGCGCCGTCCGCAAGACCGCTGCGAAAGCCGCCATCGCGACCAAAGACACGATGACCGGCCTCAAGCAATTGCAGGGCTTCGGCAACAAGGCGATGTATGGGCTCGCGGTCGCCACGCCGGCAATGTTTGCGACCTCCGCAGTGACGCATGGCGTGATGGGCTGGAACGCCGCAAAGGCGCAGGGCGCCGGGAACCTTGAAGCCGCCGGAGCCGCTGCGAAGGGGGCCGCGCCGGCAACCGTCGCGCTCGCCGCGCCGACTCTCATCGGCCGGGCGGCGCCGAAGCTCGCCGCGATCGTCTCGAAGGCTGCGCTGCCGCTCACCGCCCTCGCGGCTCTCGTTGGCGCTGGCGCTGGCGCCTACAAGGCGTCGCAGCGTGGCGCGTCGTGGGGCGGCATCGCAGGAGGAGCGGCACTCGGAGCGGCCGACACGTTTACGGGCGGGCTCGCCTCGACCGCCTGGACCAAGTGGGCCGGGTCTGGCGGCGGGGACGCCACCACGCTCGCCATCAACAACTACACGGCCGCCGGCGGGCAGGCCAAGGCGCCATCGTCGGCGGCCTCAGTGGCGGGCTCCGCGCCGCCCAAGCTCACCGCCGACACGGCGAAGCGGTTCAACGCGGCTGAACGGTCCTACCGCGCGTCGCAGGAGGAAAGCGGCGGGCAGCAGCGAGAAGCGGCCGCGCCGCCGGAGTCGTCCGGCCGCGAGCCCGGGTTCGGTCCGGAGGCGGTGATCGCCAGCTATTACGCCCGCAACCCGGGCGGACAGAATGCGCCCTACGGCGGCGACCCCAGCCAAGCCGAGAACTACAAGCCGCCAGCCGCACCGAAGGACAAGAAATCATGACCTACCGCAGCGACATCAGCACCAGCCCCCCGAAAGGATCCGCCATGGCCAAGAAGCCTGCCCCGTCCAACCCGATCCACGACCGGATGATGGCGCAGCCGTCAAACGAGGTCGGTCCGGGCATCGTCAACATCCGCCACCTCGCCGACCTGCAGCAGTCTACGAACACGCCGCAGCCGGTGCCGCCCTCGCGGCGGAAGTGAGGGCGCCGTGGCCGACCGCAAGCAAGAGCCGAAGCGCGAGCCTCGCTGGTGGGACAGTCGTCTCAACCAAGCGCTGGTCGGCGTCGGCGGTGCGGCGCTCGGCACGCATGTTGTGACCGAGATCGCTCGGCAAGCGGTTCGCGATCCGGCATTCCGCGCCAAGCTGATCTCGAAGGCGGTGCCGCTCGCAACGCGGGCCCTGCCAATCGCTGCGGTCGGAGCGGCGGCCTACGCGGTCGGCTCGGCGATCTACGACGCGAAGAAGAAGTCCGACGCGTACCGAGAGAAGCAGCAGGGCAAATCACCCAAGCCGCGCGCCGAGGCGCCGGTGCAGTTCATGACAGCGGGGGCATCCATGGCGAAGAAGGCAAAACCGACGACAGCGATCGCGCAGCGGACCTATGAAAAGGGCCGCAAAGAGCACCGCAGCGCCGGAATCCTAACGATCGGTGCGGGCATGTCGTTTGCTGGCGCGGGCCTCAACGCGGCGATGGGCAACCTCGCGCTGGCTACAGCGGGCGTTGGTGCAGGAACGTCACTCGCGCTTAGTGCCGGAGTCCACGCAGATCGCGGCGACAGATTGAAAGGCCAAGCCCGCGGCAGGGACGACATGCTGCTCCGCGCCCAAGGCAAGCACCCGCTCGCCGCATACCGCGAGTCCGACAACCGCTTCCGCAAGGATGGCACCGTCAACCCGAGCTCCCCGCCGCCGTCTCAACTGACCCCCTACAAGGGGCCGAAGGGCGCCAACCGCCCTGTCGGCTGGGGCGGTGAGAAGTGGCTCAAGGACAACGCCCAGCGACTCCAGAAGCCGGGCGAGATGAACCGCACCTTTCCGGAGCAGTTCGGGCCCGACGGCAACATCAGGCCCGAGTACAAGCCGCCCGCGCCCGGCCGGCAGCAGCGCACCGGCGGCGTCAACGGCCGCCTCGACGCGGCGTCCGCTCAGCGGTTCGCCTCGGCCGACAGCAACTACGCCGCGATGCAGACGGCGAGCGCTTCGGCGCCCGTGTCAGGACTCGGCTCGTCGGGATGGAGCGACCAAGCGCGAATCAACGCCGCGATCTCTCGCGGGGCGCAGGTGCTGCCCTACGGCGGCACGCCCCGCGACGGCAAGACCAGCAAGGTGTGACGCATGTTCTCCGGCCCGCCGCTCGCCACACCTCCCGCGCCGACCATCCGCTGGAAGCACACGGCGGGCGGCTCGACTCTGGCCATCGACGTCGACGAGTTGAAGACGTTCCTCAATATCCCCCTGGAGGACACGTTCTTCGACGCCGAGAAGCAGTCGTTCATCGCGATCGCTCAGGCCGAGATCGAGCGCCACTGCCGCCTCATCGCCACCGCCTCGACGTGGGTCGGCACGCTCCCGGCCTTCTACGATCACACCCGACTCGTGCTGCGCCCGTTCCTCGACGTGACGCAGGTCCAGTACGTCGAGGACGGCACGGGCGAGATCAAGACGCTCGACTCGTCGCTGTGGCACGCCCTGCCGATCGCCCAGGATTGCGGCATGCTGTTCATCGGCGAGGGCGCCACGCTACCCGAGACGGCCCGCCGCCACGACGCGGTTCGGATCACGGCGCGCGCCGGGTTCGCTGTCACCGAGGGCGACGAGAGCGCCGGCTTCCCGCCGCTGCCCGAGGAGATCCGCCACGCCCTCCTGATGACCACCGCCGCCCTCGACATGGCGCGCGGCGACACCCAGGCGAGCCCCGGCGCCAACGTCACCGTCTACGCGATGAAGCAGAGCCGGGGCAGTTCGATCATCCCGGCCGAGGCCCGCAACATCCTCGGCGACCACGTCTATCGGTGGGTGACCGTCGGATGACCAAGGCGCTGATCTCCGACAAGCGGGTGTCCATCGAAGTCGTGCGGCGCGAGCTCGTGCCGCCGGCGCCGGGGTCTGCCGTGCCGCGCCATGCCTACACGCGCGTGTTCCTCACCCGAGCCATGGTCAAGTCCACCGGCACCTCGGAGTGGAATCAGGTCGACATCGACGGCAAGAAGGTCACCGACACCTTCACGATCCGCTACACCACGCTCACCTTCGACATCCGGGACCGCGTCCGGGATGCCCGAGGCAACCTGTGGCAGATCCTCAGGATCGACAACGTCGGGCTCGGCAACCGCGAAATGCGGCTCATGTGCGCCTTCACCGGCCACGAGGACGCGGAGGCGGCGACATGAACTGCGACACTCTGCCACATGGTCAATTCAGGGCTTGCCATGGCATCGCGGCGCGCGTATCCACGTCGCTACAGTGCCTTTCCACGCCCGCCGCCTCATCCGAGCGCGGGCGCTTGCGTTTGGGGAGGCGCTGATGGCCGGGCTCACCGTGACAGGGGACGTCCGGGCGCTTGCCGCCCTGTTTTCCATGGCGAAGAACTTCCGCCTCGGGCTGCGCGACGGCGCGCACATGGCCGGCCAGATCCTCGTGCGCGAGTGCCAAGCGGGGATGCAGAGCGCGGGCGGCGGTCGCATCTACCCCGGCCAGCGCCGACAGGCCTCCGCCCCGGGTGGCTATCCGGCGATCCAGACCGCCCTACTCTACGGCTCGATCAACTACCGCGTCCACGGCTGGCGCTCGCTGGAGTTCGGCTCCTCGGGTGCCTTCAACAACGCGTTCGACTACTCGATCGCAGTCCACGAGGGCACGACCAAGATGGCCCCGCGGCCCTATCTCGTGCTCACCGTCGAGAAGACCCGCGACGAGATCACCCGCATCCTCGGCGATGCCACCTGGCGCGCCATGATCGGAGGCGGATGACATGAAACTCACACCTCTGGTCCTGGCCGGCGGCGTCATCCTGCCGCGATACACCTCGCGCTTCTCCGACCCGTTCGCGGTGTCTTTGATCGTCGTCACGGCGGGCGGTCTGGTGACCATCACCACCTCGGCCGCGCACGGTGTCCCGGTCGGGCAGCAGATCGCCATCTCGATCACCGACGCCGAGGCGCCGAACCCGATCACTGCGGCCACCGTCATCGACTCGCAGACGATCGAGATCACGACTCAGTACCCGCACAACCAGCTTGTCGGACCGGACTGGTCGACGCCGCTCTACCCGACGGTCAAGCTGACCGGGTTCACCAACGCGCACCTCAACGGCGTGCGCCAGATCGTGTCGACGCCGTCGCCGACCAAGGTCCGCTTCACGCCCGGCGCGGCCGTGGTCGGGCCCATCGTGCTCACCGGCAACGAGAAGCTGCTGGAGCGGATGGAGGACGCCATCATCGGGTGGCACGCCGTCACTGCGGCATCCTCGACCACGCTCACGTTCCCGACGCCGTCAACGGTCGAGCGCTCCTACGCCGTCACCAACCCGGTGGTGGTCCGCAACATCCGCATCTTCGGCGCGGTCGATCTCGACGCGTCCCTGTCGCAGTTCACACGGGACGACGCGAGCCTGACCAAGGCGCATCTGTTCATCACGCCGCAGCCCTCCGGCGCGCGCGCGTCGCGCTCCAACTTCGCCAACTCGGATGCTCTGGGCGAGATCGGTGTCGGGTCAGACTACCGCCAACTTCTGATGGATGGATTCGTGGCGCTGGCGTTCCTGCCCGGCAAGACGACCGCCGCGCACGTCGCCTGCTACGACTTGGCGGTGGGCGAGATCTTCCGCGCCATCCTGCGCACCTACCGCGGACTCAAACTGCCGACGAGCGAGTTGGCGTGCGGCGAGTCGGCGTATGTCGCGCTGCTCGATCAGCACGAGCCCATTCTGGTGGCGAATCGGGCAATCTACGTCCACGCGTACCGCTTCCAGTCCACCATCGAGTTGACCCAAGCCGACGCGATTGCACCGTTCGACTGGCCGAGCCTCAACGACGCCGCGCTGGCAAACGGCACGGTGCCGACGACGATCCCGCCGACCGGCGCCCCCGTCATCGACGGCTTGGACTTCACCGGGATACTCCACAAGGGTCACCCGTCCCCGCTCACCGCCAGCTTTGAGATTCCGTGATGGCCAAGATCACCCTGAAGAACGTCAGCCAGACCACCCTCAAGGGCACCAAGCCCGGCCAGACCTTTCAGGTCGACGCCGACGGCGACGGCGCCCCGATCGATCTCTACTGGCGCAAGCGTCTCGCCGACGGAAGCGCCGAACGCGTTGCCTCCCCCGCAACCCCTGCCGATACCGTCCCGCGCTCGGCGAAGACCAAGAAGGACTGATGAGCGATGGGCTCTTTTGTCGCCAATCCGAGGGTCACCCTCAACATCGTGCCGCGCGATCAGCGCCTTGGTCTCGAAGACCAGCGCGTCCTGATCGTCGGTCAGAAGCTCTCCGGCACTGCGGCGGCGGGGCTCAATCGCGACGTGCCGCGCACCGACGCCGAGATCAACGAACTGTTCGGCGCCCGCTCGCACCTCTCGCTGATGTGCCGCGCGTTCCGGCGCGTCAACAAGGTGACCAACCTCGACGTGATCGCGCTGGCCGACAACGCCGGCGGCACGGCTGGCACTGCGGTGATTGTCGGCTCCGGCACCGCGACCAAGGCCAAGACGGTCTACGTGTCGGTGGTCTCGGCGACTCACAATCGCTACGAAGTCGATGTCGTGATCGGCGAGACGCCGGCTACGTTCATGGCCAAGCTCGCCGCGCTGATCGACGAGGACACCGAGGCGCCCTTCACCTATGCCACCAGTGGCACGCCGGTCACCACCGTCACCTTCACGGCTGCCAACAAGGGCACGCTGTGCAACGGGTGGCTGCTGTCGGTGCTCGATACCTACGACCGTCCAGCCAACGTGCCGGGGCTCACCTTCACGCTCACCGGCTGGACCGGGGGCGCGACCAACCCGTCGCTGTCGGGCCTGTTCGACGAGGTCGAGAACACTCGCTACCAGGGCGTCGTCTACCCCGAGGCATACACCCGCTCCACGCTGGTGAACTGGATCGACGCGCGCAAGAACCTCGACAACAACATCCTCGACGGCCGCGCCTTCATCTACTCTGTGGAGGCCTACGCCGACGTCAAGACCTCGGCCATCTCGTACAACTCGTCCGAGGTCGTGGTGATGACCAACGAGAAGAACGACCTGTCGTACTGGAAGGGGCCGCACATCCCCGAGGCCCCCGACGCGATCGCGGCCAAGGCGGCCGCAGCGCGTGCTCGGCGTTTCGAGGACGGGTTCTCGATCTCGGACCTCGTCGTCACCAACGAGCCGCGCGACCAGTTCGGCGGCATGTCGAAGAACTCGCTGCCCTACTTCAACACGCCGATCCTCGAAGTGCGCCAGCCGCTCACCGGCTCCGGCTACACCTACGAGGAGCAGGTCGAGCTTGAGGGCGATGGCGTCACCGTCATCGGCTATAACCGCACCAACAACGCCGTCATCATGGGCCAGGTCGTGACGACTTGGAACAACGATGCTGCGGGCAACCTCGACGACACGTGGAAGTGGCTGGAGTGGCGCGACACGCACGGTGCCATCCGCGAGTATTTCGTGACCAACCTGCGCCGCGAGTTCTCGCAGTACCGCATGACGGCGGGCACTGCGGTTCCGGGCTACGCGATCGTCGACGAGGCGGGCGTCCGCGCCTTCCTCTACGAGCTATACGACGATCTCGCCGCCGAGGTGCTGACGCAGGCCGGCCGTGACGCACGCCGCTACTTCGAGGACAACCTCGTCGTGACGATGCGTCCCGACCTTCGCCGGGTAGAGGTCGCTGCCGACGTGCCCATGGTCTCCCAGCTTGGCGAGATCATCGGCTCGGTCAAGTTCTCGTTCTCGCCGGGCACCGTGTAAGCCCACGCCGTCCTCGTCTCGCGTCCCCCTTCCCCCTGATCCGACAAGAGGGCGCCCATGCCGGCACTCGACTCCAATCGCGTCCTATCCACGCCGAAGGTGCTGGTGGACGGTCGCATCATCAAGATCATCCCGAACTCGTGCACCTACGAGGTCGGCGGCGAGACCAATATCCGCGCCGTGTCTGCGGGTGGCGGCACGGTCAGCGTCGTCGCCGGCGTGAACGCCGAGGAGATGCTGTCCATGGTCTCCTTCGAGGTGGCGCACACCGCCGAGATGGGCGACTTCGTGCGCGAGCAGCGGGCCAAGGCGAACCGCGGCGAATCCGTTACCATCCGGATCGTCGAGGCGACGCAGCAGTTCGCGCTCGCCCCGATGTTCCTGCAGAACAAGCCGAGCCTTGAGTTCAAGGCCGACGGCTCTATCAAGATGGAGTACAAGGGCGGCGACAACTCGCTCCAGTGACGTGAGTGGCGGGCGCCTGCACGCCCGCCTGAGGTGAACCAGGGGGATACCTTATGGCACGCGGCGAAACCGTCGTGACGTTCGACTTTGAGTTCTCGTTCTCCAAGGGTGGGCAGTTCGTGCCCACCAATCGCATCGTCGTGCGCGCGCCCGGCGTGTCGCACCTCGACATCCATTCGGCGATGAAGGCCTACGTCAGCAAGACCGCGATGGCGATGAGCGAGTTCGCCAGCCGCACGAAGCAGGCCGCTGACGAGGAGGAGGCGGGTAAGCCCGATCCGGACGCCGAGCAGGACGTCATGGCACTGATGGCCATGGGGCTCGGGACCGAGGAGTTCCCGAAGTTCGTGCAGTACGTGAAGCGGGCGCTGTCCAACCGGCACGTGCTGGCGAGCGTCGGCGACTACGACCCGGCCAACCCGACGCCCGTTACCGACGAGGTGTGGGACCAGTTGGAGTCGGCGGGCGGCATGGAGGCGATCGACAAGGTGATGAGCGCCTTCACCAATTTTTTCTTCGAGGCGCTGTTGCGCCAGAACTCTCGGAAGAAGAGTGGGAGCGCCGAATCTCCTGGCTCTGCGCCTGCTACAAAGGCGCCGTTGCCTATGAGCAGGCGCGGCGAACGTACCCGCTCACTCTCCTGATCGCGCTAGAGTCCGACTTCGTAGCCCTGCAGGCTGAGCGAGAGAGAGCAGCCAAGCGCAGGCACTAACGACACCACCACGAACGAACGGCCCGCCACCTCCCGGTGCGCGGGCCGCTTGCGTTTCGGAGGCCGGCCGTGAACTACTCGATCAATTACCTTTTCCGGTTTGCGACGGCCAATCTTGGCTCTCTCACAGCGGCCACGGCGGCCGCGACCGCCATGCACGGCGCGCTGACCAAGGCCGGCACCGCTGCTGCCGCGCTGGGTGTGGTCGGGGCGGCCGGTGGTGCGGCGCTCGGGGGACTGTTCGTGGCGGCCGTCAAGGAAGCCGCGAAGTTCGAGGACAAGATGGCCGAGGTCCGGAAGGTCGTTCCGGACATGACGAAAGAGACCATGTGGGCCATGGGCAAGGAGGTCCAGCGGCTCGCGATCTGGTCCGGCGAGACCAAGGAGAACATCGCCGACATCTTCGCTGGCGGCGCGCGCATGGGTATCCGCGGCACCGAGGCGCTGTCGCAGTTTGCTGAAACCGTCACCAAGGTGGCGGTGGCCTGGGACGGCGTGTCGGCGTCGTTTGCCGGCGAGACGATGGGCCGGATCACCGGCCAGTTCTTCGGCAATCTCAGCGCCGAAGAGGCGCAGAAGCGCATGGTGGGCGTAGCCGACTCCATCAACTACCTCGGCCAGAACATCGCCGGCGCCAAGCCGATGGAGATGCTGAAGTTCTTCCAGCGCGCCGGCAACATCATGAACCAGACCGGGCTCAACGCGCACGAGGCGGCGGCGTGGGGCGCGACCGCTATCTCTGCTGGGGTGTCGGGATCGATGGAAGGCACGCAGGCCTCGGCCTCGATCTGGCGCATGATGACCAAAGCCCGGACCAAGCAGGGCATGAAGGCCTTCAAGGCCATGGGCTGGGACATCAAGGACTTCGACCGGACCGTCGCCAAAGAGGGCCGCGTCGCCGGCATGCTCAAGCTGATGGAGAAGGTCGCCTCGATCCCAGACAAGAACAAGGCGATCGGGTCTCTCGGCGCCATGTTGGGCGATCAGCGCGCCGCTCGGCAGCTTGTCGCCATGTCGGGCCAGTTGAACAAGTTCAAGTATGCCCTCGCCTCGACGTCGGTCGAGTGGGCCAAGAAGTTCTTGAAGGACCCGAAGTGGGTCGAGTGGCTGCGCCAGACGAGGCCCGACGAGTTGGAGCGCCTGTTGCGCCTCACTCCTCAGGGGAGAACTCTGGCGGCCGGATCCGTCGATCAAGAGTTCAACGCGCGCATGGACTCGATGGTCAAGCAGATGGCCCGCGTCCGCGAGGCGTGGGACTTCGTGCTGGTCCAACTCGGCAAGGGCGCCCTGCCGGTGCTGACTCCGTGGGTGTCCGGACTGGCGGACGCGCTGGAGCGGCTCGGCAACAACAAGGACATCCTGGGCTACATCGGCGCCGGCGCCACGACACTTGCGGCTGGCGCAACGCTTGCTGGCATCGGACTTCTGACGACGCGACTTCTAGGGCTCGGTGGTGCGGCCGGTGTGGCGGTCCGCGCCATCGGCGGTCTGCTCGCTTTCAGCGGGATAGCGGTGGCGATCACTATCGCGGTCGCGGGCATCGCATCGCTCTACTGGCTCTACGACAACTGGCCAAAGCTCAAGGATCTTTTGTTGGAGAAGATCACGGTCGACATTGCCTTCCCCGAGGCGCCCGACTGGCTGAAGTGGCTCTGGGGCATGGCCAACAAGAGCAACAGTAACCCGTTCGGCGGCAACTTCATTGAGCAGCGGTCAGGTGGAGCCGCTGATGCTGGCACGCTTGGCATGCCGGTCCTGTCCGACCATGCCCGCCGCATGGCCGACGCCGCAACGCGCTTTTACGACCCGCGCCAGAGCTTCGGGCCGCTTGGGCAGCCTGCGCCGCTTGGGTTGTGGGACAGGGTCACGGGAACCGACCCCAATTGGGGCCCGTCTCCGTTCAGTTCCGCGAGCCCAGTCCCCCAGGCGATGAACGCGCACGTGACCGTCGACCCGGTCACCTTCCAACCGGCCAGCATCGCCATCCAATACAACGGTCCCCTTGGCGGCCCCGACTCGGTTAGCTTGCAGGCCAACCCGGCTCGCGGCCAGTCGACGGCGCAGTCGGGCGGTGGATCGACCCGGGGCTGGGCAGAGTGAGGGACTGAGACATGCTGCTCTCCGACCTGCAGCCCGCCTCGTTCCGCGGCGCGTCATTCCTCGTCCCGAAGGACAGCTTCGAGGACGGCCGCAACACGATCGATCACCTCTACCCCGACTCGTCCATGCACTACATGGAGGACAACGGGAAGTTTCCGGAGGAGTTCTCGGTCACCGCGATTCTGCACGGGGCCAACCTCCCGGCCAAACTGCGCCGGCTCAAAAGCGCGCTCAACACGCCCGGCCCCGGCACTCTCAAACACCCCTACTTCGGGTCGAGGTTCGTCGCCGTGTGCGGCCCCTACAAGGGCGAGCGGACCGACGCCAACGCCGGCGTGATCACGCTGGAGATCAAGTTCAAGGTCACCGGGCCGCCGCTGACCTCTCTCGTCTCTGGCGTCTCCGCGGTGGTGTCGAGCCTCGCCGGATCGGCGGTCTCGGCGCTGTACGCGGCCTTCGTCACCACCTACGGCCAGGTCGAGTCGATCCTGTCGTCTCGCGATCAGATCGCCGACGCGGTGACCGCGATCGCGTCAAGCGCGGTGTCGGCGTTCTCGGGATCGGTAGTCGGATCTCGTCTGGCCAGCGACGCGGCCGCCTACGTCGATCAGCCCGAACTGCTCGCCGAGCGCATGGAGCAGATGTTCCAGGCGCCGATGGACAACGAGGAGACCTACTCCCCCGAGCAGTTGGTGCTGGCCTACCGCGACGTGATGGACGCAGCCGGCGCAGAGGTCGATCTCGCCGCCGCGATCGTGACGACGACGTTCCAGTTGCAGGCCCGTCGCCAAGCGTTGATGACGGTGGCGCAGTGGACCGAGGTCAACGCGTTCATCCTGCTGTGCCAGTCCTGCGCCGTTCGCGCCTATCGCACGTCGGACGAGGTCGAAGCCGACGAGGCCGACCTGATCCGCCGGTGGGAGGAGATTCAGGAGCGCGATCTGCCGGAGGAGATCACGCGCCGCGTCCGCGAGATCGTGATCGCCACATCGGAGGTGCTCCGCGACGCCGCGGTCAGGCTGCCGAACACCGAGGTGATTCAAGTCAACCGGCTGCCCGCCTCGCTCGTCTGCTACATGCTCTACGACACGGACCGCGATCAGCAGACGATCATCGATCTCAACCCTGAGACCAACCCGATTCAGATGGCCGGGCCGACCACCATCCTGATGGTGCGCTGACATGCGCGCCATCGTCATGCTCGACGGCCAGGCCTACGCCGGCACGCTCGACATCAAGGCCGAGCAGTCCTTCGACAAGGTCGAGGGGTCGGCCAGGATCACGATCTCCGAGCTTCCAGGGCAGGTGTTCCCGGCCAAGCTCGGCATGCCCGCGCAGTTGATCCTGATGGGGCGGCCGGTGGTCACCGGGTTCATCAACGAGGTCGACGCGAGCCACGGTTGGAAGGACCACGCGATCAACTTCTCCTTCCGGGACAAGACGCAGGACTTCATCGACTCGACCGTTGGCCCCGGTGTCGAGTTGAAGCCGCCCGTCACCTTGAAGCAGGTGATCGAGCGCACGACCAAGAAGATGGGGCTCGACCTCAAGGTCATCGACAAGGTCTCGCCGCCGCCGTTCGGCTCCGCCGAGGTGCCGGTCGCCGGCATTCAGGAGTTCGGCTTCAACTTCTGCGACCGCTGGGCCCGCAATCGCGAGTGCGTCCTCACCACGGACGGCGAGGGCAATATCGTCATCGACCGCAACCAGAAACGGCGCGGTCCAGGCATGTTGTTCAAGTCATTTGAGGACAATCCACGCAACAACGTCCTCAAGGCAAAGTACAAGCAGTCCGATAAAGACCGGCACAACCAGACCGCCGTTGCTGGTCAGAAGTCTCAGAACGACCTCGATTACTGGGAAGGTCAGGAGAAAGACTTCAAGCCAGGTCAGGCTGGACCGATGTCGAAGCAGTGGGGCGTGCATCTCGACGACGAGATCAGGCCGCAGCGCCGCCGGCACTACCGGTCCGAGCGGGGCCTGGAAGGCGGCACGCCGAAGAAGGCTGCGAAGTGGCGCTCGAACGTCGCCAAGGCGCGCGGGTTTCAGTACACCGCGACCGTGCAGGGCTTCGAGGCGGCACCGGGCGAACTGTGGTGGCCGGGCTTCGTGATCCCGGTTCGCGACGATCACTTCGAGATCAACGACGAGCTTCTGATCGTGAAGGTGCAGTGGCACCTCGACTTCAAAGGCGGCGCGACCACCGAGGTGGTGTGCACCTACAAGGACGGGTTCTCCGAAGGCGGCGGTGGGGGCGGTGGGCGTGGGTCGTCCGGCGGGATCGGCTCGGCGGCCGCAGGCTCGCACCGCGCCGCGCAGGAGGAGGGACTCGACCAGCCTGAGGATGAGGGGCCCGACCGGCTCGACTACGACGAGGGGGACTGAGGCATGGTCAATCGCTGGGGAACGGTTGTCGGCCCGTCGAACGACAAGGGCCCGCACAAGCTGGTGCGGGTGAAGTCCGACGGCCACGAGGCGACCATCGAGATCATCGAGCCGTTCGGGGTGCAGTCGAACCCGATCAAGGGCTCCAAGGTGCTGGTGATGCAACTCGACGGCGACGAGGGCAAGCTGGTCGGCATCGTGATGGCGCCGCCGGCCCGGCGCATGGACAAGCAGAAGGCGGGCGAGACGAGCTTCGCCAGCCCGCACACCGCCAACTACGTGAAGCACGACGCGGACGGCAACACGAAGGTCGTCACCACGGCGGAACTCAAAGAAAAGGTCGGCGCCGACAAGCGCACCAATACCGAGGGCATCTACTTCATCAACTGCGACGCCTGATGCCCAGGGACGCGCGCATCGGCGACAAGGGCAGCCACGGCGGCGTGCTGGTGACCGGCTCCCCGGACACCATCGATGAGAACCGCCGCTCGTCTCGGGTCATGGACATCTACCTGTGCGCCATCCACGGGCCGCAGGTGGTGGTTTCAGGGTCTCCGAAGACCATCGTGAACAATAGGCGGAACTGCCGAATCACGTCAGTGTGCTCCTGCGGAGCGATCATCGTCTCGGGTGCCGCCAAGTGCATCACAGACTAGAGCGATTATGCCCGCCCCGACCCTTCCGGCCGCGTCGAACACGCTCATCACCAACCTGATCGCCTCCCTCGGGAATGCGACTCACGGCTGGACCGTTTCCGCGCGCGTGATCAACCCACCCCCCGGCGCCGACAACAACTGGGGGATCGATCCCTACGCGGTGGACGTCACCGTGGCGCTGGTTTCGACCAAGATCAAGCAGACAGTTGGCGGCCGCGCCCCGCTCGGGCTCGTTCTGCAGGCCCGCTACGACGATGCCGGCACCTTCAAGAACGCCGTGCTGACGATCGAGGGGCTCCAGTATTCGACCACCTCGTCATCGCTGGTGACTGCGGTACTCGCCCTGGCCGATGCCGAGGCGACCGCGGTCGGCACGGCGGTGGCAGCCTCACTCGCGGCGGGCCCGTCATGACAGAAGACATCGTAGATCAAGAAGGTGAAAGCGGTGTCCGCCAGTGCGGGGCTCGTAGCGCACTGACGGTGATGCGCTTTCGGCTGCGCGACAAACATGCGCGTGAGTTGAGCAGTCAGGGACGCGCCGTCAACTTCGTGTGGAACTACTGCAACGAGACCCAACAGAAGACCGCCCGCGCTGGGCGCAAGTGGCTCACAGCCGTCGACCTCCAGCGCCTCACTGCTGGCGCGTCGAAAGACCTCGACCTGCACGCGCACACGATCCAGAAGGTCTGCCAGCAGTACGACCGCTCACGTAAACAGCATCGCAAGCCCTGGCTCCGATTCCGTGGACGCAAGTCGCTCGGGTGGGTCCCCTTCAACCAGGGCCACGTCACCGTCGTGGCGCCGGGAAAACTTAAGTTCCGCGGCGTCATCTACGAGACGATGCACTGGCGCGATCTGCCCGATGGCGCCGTGATCCGCGCCGGGTCTTTCAATCAGGACTCCCGCGGGCGCTGGTACATCAACCTGCCGATCGAGATGCCGGCTGAGGCGTTCGCCAAGTCCGGCGGCAGCATCGTCGGCATCGATCTCGGCTTGAAAGACCTCGCGACGCTATCGACTGGCGAGAAGATCGAGAACCCGCGACACCTCGCCAAGCACGCCGAGCGTCACGCGAAAGCGCAGCGTGCCGGCAAGACGAAGCTCGCGCGCAGCATCGCGGCGAAGGTCGCGAACTGCCGCAAGGACTACCTCCACAAGGCGAGCGCTCGGATCGCCTTGGCTCACGGGACGATCTTCGTGGGCAACGTATCGAGCGAGAGACTTGCTCGGACCCGCATGGCTAAGAGTGTGCTCGACGCCGGCTGGTCCACGCTTCGCACTCAACTCTCGTACAAGGCCCTTAGGCATGGCGGGAAGATGATCGAGGTGGATGAGCGAAACACCTCCCGATCCTGTTCTGTCTGCGGTGCAGACAGCGGCCCCAAAGGTATCGCAGAGATCGGAATAAGACGATGGGAGTGCGAGGTCTGTGGCGAGAGCCACGATCGCGACGTTAACGCCGCACTCAACATCGTCCGTGTCGGGCTGGACACGCTTGTAGAAGGAGCCTCGCTATGATTTCTGCGGGAGCAGTCACCTACACCGATCTCTCCTACGAGCGCACGCCGCACGGCTACTACGACCTCGTCATCGACGCGACGAGCCGTGACTTCGCGACCACCGACGGGCTGGAGTCGGCGCTGTTCGTATCCTTCTTCTCAGATCGCCGCGCCCGCCCGGACGAAGTGGCGGATCCGCTCAAGCGCCGCGGCTGGATCGGCGACCTCGTGTCCGAGGTGCCGGGCGACCTGCACGGCTCGGGCCTGTGGCTCTACGAGCAACGCCGGCTGACGCGCGAGGTGGCCATCGGGCTTCGGATCGAGGGCAACGCCGCGGTCGAGTGGATGATCGAGGCGGGACTCATTCAAAACTCCGACTGTGCCGTGCTGATGGAGCCGGCGCACCGGCGAGCTCAGTTCGTGGTGTCGGTGACCGAGCCGGACGGCGGCGAGACGACCAGGGCCTACCTGCTGGCCGACCGCACGATCGCCCGCACGTTTGCAACGACGACGGCGGTGTCGACGACGGTCGGTGATGCCCGTGAGGATGCGTTGGAGTGGGGTGGCGAACGGATCAACTGGGGCGGCGTGCCCGTCGAGTGGGACTAGGCCATGGCATTCGACTTCAAGGACGGCGGCGCGGTCGTCGACACCAGCGCGGGCGACGACGGCATCGTCATGGCCGCGCCGTCGATCAACTCGCCTCGTCCGGCGCCCTACAAGTGGTCGGCGCTGTGGGCCTACATCCAATCGAAGGCCGGGACCACGCTCGGATACGACGTCGGCACGGCGGAAGGCGATATTCCGCTGCTCGGGCCGGGCGGGAAACTCCCCCACGCGCAGATGAACTTGGCCAGCGTTCCGCTGACCGGCATCCCGACTGCCCCGACAGCTACCCTCGGAACGAACACCACTCAACTTGCCACGACCGCCTTCGTTCAGGCTGCCGTCGCCGCCTTGATCGCCTCGGCTCCCGGTGTGCTCGACACACTCGACGAGCTTGCCGCGGCGCTGGGTGACGATGCGAACTTCGCCGCCACGATCACGTCGGCGCTGGCTCTCAAGGCGCCTCTGGCCTCGCCCCCGCTCACGGGCACGCCGACGTCGCCGACCGCGACGGCGGGCACGAACACCACGCAGATCGCGACGACGGCCTTCGTGCAGTCCCTGCTCAACGTCGCCGAGACCACGCTTGCGTCAGCGGCGACCTGCGACCTGGCATCGATCACCACCACCCGGATCGAGATCACGGGCTCGACCACGATCACGTCGTTCGGGTCGGGCACGAACCGGTTCCGCGTGCTTCGGTTCTCCGGCGAGGTGCTGCTGACCTACAACGTCACGTCGCTGATCCTTCCCGGCGCCGCCGACATCAGGACGGCCGTCGGCGACGTCGCGCTGGTGGCATCTGATGGGTCTGGCAACTGGCGGGTCGTGTCCTACCTCCGGGCCTCAGGCAAGGCGATTGCGGCGCCCTACGTGATCCGCACTGCGAAAGACATTCTGCGCGGCGACGAGGGGTTTGCGGCGGAGTTCCTGTCGCGCTCGGCGCTGATCAATGACCTGACGGGCGCGAAGTCGAACGCCGGTAAGCCTGAGGATCTGCTGACGGAGGTCCGAGCGACGACGGCCACCTACGTCGATCGCGATCGGATTCTGAAGACCGCAGGCGTAAACGTCCTGCGCTACCAGCACGATCCGCTGACGGGCGTTCCGCTCGGGCTGCTGGTCGAGCCAGCGGCGACGAACCTGCTGCTGCGCTCGCAGGAATTCCAGACATCATGGTTGCGCTCCGGCATCCTTGCGTTCGGCTCGGGCTCGGTAGCTGACGCAGCCATCGCGCCCAACGGCACCAACACCATGGACATGATCGTCGAGGATACGGCGAACGGGTCCCACTACATCTATCAGAACATTACGGTTGTTGCCGGCTCCACCAACACCTTATCCTTCTTTGTCAAGCCGGCTTCCGGAGGTCGCTTCGTCCGCGCGCAGATGGTGTCGGGCTCGGACGGCGTTCGTGTTCATGTCGATCCTTCAAACGGCCAGATAACGGTTGCGGCAGTGAACCTGGGCACTGGCTCCGGGGCCAGCGCCCGCGTGGTCCCATATCCCAATGGCGTCTATCGGATCGAATTGACCGGCGTTTGCGGGCCGAGTGGCACCACGGTCGCCGCTCAGATCATCCTGCAAAACGTGTCGAACTCGGCAGCCGGCTACACCGGCGACGGAGTGTCCGGCGTCTACGTCTGGGGCGCTCAGCTTGAGGCGGGCTCCGCTGCGACCTCTTACATCCCGACGACATCTGCTGCGGCAACAAGAAACGCGGATGCGATCACGATTGCCACGAGCCTACTTCCTGGGGATGCGTCGGTGATGGGAACGCTGTTCGTCGATGCGCTGACCTTAGGAACAACCGGCGCGACGCAATCGTTGGCGGAACTCAACGACGCTACCAACAATGAGCGCGTGAATATCAATATCGGATCGACGCTGATTCCCGCAATCTTCCTGCCAGATGGGGGCGTGGCCCAGGCATCTGCAGCGGTTGGCTCTGCGGTTGCCGTTGGTCAGGTTGTTCGGATGGCGATGTCGTATCGCGTCAACGATGTCGCCTGGAGTCGCGATGGTGGCGCTGTTGGTACTGACACCTCGGCGACGATGCCCACAGTCACTCGGCTTCAATTGGGGGCCAGCGCATCTGGCGGGGCAGTGAATGGCATCATCCGTCGCGTGGCGTGGTTCTCGCGCGATCTGGCAGACTCTGAACTCGTGGCTCTGACGGGGTGATGGAGCCATGACCTTCAACCTCGGAGACCCGAACGTACTGGTGGACTCCAGCCCTGGGGATGACGCGATTCTGCTCGGGGCAGAGTCGGTCGCCGCAGTTCGGCCGACCCCGTACAAGTGGCGCGCCCTGTGGGCCTACATCCTGTCCAAGGCGGGCGATTCGTTCGGCTACGCGGTCGGCACCTCTGAGGGGACAATCCCTCTGCTCGGGGCAGGCGGCAAGCTGCCGTTCAATCTGATGGACCTGAACAGCGTCCCGTTCACCGGCACACCGACCGCCCCGACTGCGAGCCTGGGCACCAACACGACCCAACTCTCGACAACCGCGTTTGTGCAGGCAGCGATCAATGCTTTGATCGCTGCAGCGCCGGGCGCGCTCAATACGCTCGACGAACTCGCTGCGGCGCTCGGCGACGATCCGAACTACGTGGCCACGCTGACTGCAGCCCTGGCGCTCAAGGCGCCGCTTGCGTCTCCAGCGCTGACCGGGACGCCGACCGCACCGACTGCGGCGGGCGGAACGAGCACGACACAGATCGCCACCACGGCATTCGCGCAGGCATACCTGAATGTCGCCGAGGCGGTGGTGGCGTCTGCCTCGACGACCGACATCGGAGCCACCACGTCGGTACGCGTGGAGATCACAGGCACAACGACGATCACCTCGCTGGGGTCTGTCGCCAACCGGTTCCGGTTCGTCCGCTTCTCTGGCGCGCTGACGCTCACACACAACGCCACGACGCTCATCCTGCCGACGGGCGCGAACATCACCACGGCTGCCGGAGACATGGCGATCTTCGCCTCCAACGGCTCAGGTCAGTGGCGGTGCCTGTGGTTCGGGCGTGCGAGCGGCAGAGCGCTGACCGAGACGCGAGACACCATCCTGTGCGCCGAGGACATTCTGGCCGGCGAGGAGGGGTTTGCGATCGACGCACCGTCGCGGTCGGCCCTGATCGCCGACTACTCTGGTGCGAAGTCCAACGCGGGCAAACCTGAGGATCTGCTCACCGTCACCCGCTCTGGAACCAATGCCGGCTACGTCGACAGAGATCGGGTCTACAAGTACGCCGCGGCCAATACGCTGCGGTACCAGCACGACCCCGTGACGGGCGTGCTGCTGGGGATCTTGGTCGAGCCGGCGGCGACGAACCTGCTACTTAGGTCTGAGGAACTTGACGTGTCGCCGTGGTCGAGCTTTCAGACGACGGTTGCTGCAAACTCTGCTGCCGGGCCAACAGGCGCTTTGACGCTTGAGAAGATCGTCGCTACCGCGCTGCCCAACTCGCACACGCGAACGCAGACAATTTCAGGCACGACCAACACCAGCACCTATGTGTTCTCGCACTTCGTTCGCCAAGCCGAGTTCTCGCGCGTGCATCTCGCCATCTACGAGGGCACGACGCTAGCACGGTATGGCGGATGCACTTTCAACGCGTCCACCGGGACTGTTGTTGGAGCGACATCAGGCGCCGACGCTGTTGTTGCGGGCTCCGGCATCGAAGATTGGGGTGGCGGGCTCTATCGATGCTGGGTTGCGGTCACGCTCGGCGGCACGGACACCAATATCAATCTACGGATCGCGCTCGATAACGGCACGTCGACCTCGTTCACGGGTGATGGCACATCGGGCATTCACATCGGATGTGGTCAGTTCGAACTTGGATCGCAGCCGACCTCTTACATCCCCACTGCCGGCACAACCGCAACTCGGAATGCGGATGCGATCTCGATCCTCACGAGTGCGCTGCCGGGCGACCCGTCAGTGCGGGGCACGCTGTTCGTGGAAGCACGCATTACTACGCTGAACGCTACTGGATTTGAGCAGGTTGTTGTGGAGTTCAACAACGGTACAAATGCCGATAGATGCTCTATTTTGTTCACGAGCGGCAATCAACCCGCGTATTCCGTACTCGATGATGGTGTCGCGCAGGCATTCGCTTCGATGGGCGCCGCAATGTCTGTGGGCCAGACATTTAAGGCAGCGGTGTCGTTTGCCACAAATGACATCGCAGGAAGTCGCGACGGAAGCACAGTCGCCGTGGATAACGTAGCGACTATTCCGACAGCCACTCATCTATACATCGGTCGGCGTGCAGACGCAGCGTCCCTATTCACTGGCATCATCAGACGTGTGGCATGGTTCACGCGCGACTTCACCGACGCAGAACTGCAAGCGATCGCTGCTTAAGGGGAAACCATGCTGGAGCAACTGGTCGGCGACATCCTTCGGGGCCGCGTCTTGGCGGAGACCGCCGTCGCGTCTGCATCCACCTGCGACATCGGCGCCGCGCTGACAACGCGAGTGGAGATCACCGGCACAACGACCATCACGAGCTTCGGCACGGTTGCCAACCGTCGCCGCCGCATCCGCTTCTCTGGCGTGCTCACTCTCACGCACAACGTGACCACGTTGATCCTTCCGACCGGCGCCAATATCACCACGGCAGCGGGTGATGTGTGCGAGGCTGAGTCCGACGGGTCCGGCAACTGGCGGGTGACAAGCTACCAGAGGGTGAGCGGGACTGCTCTGGCGGTCAGCCCAGGTACAAGCCCGGCCCCCGATGTCATCGTCGAGGATCAGAAGGCGGCCAACACTGAGGGCGGGACTTTTACGTCCGGTGCCCGAGCAACGCGAGTGCTCAACACGCTCGTGAGAAACGTTGCGTCTCTTGCGTCTCTTTCAGCTAATGCTGTCACGTTGCCCGCCGGCACATACCGCTTCCGCTGGTCTGCACCAGCGTTTTCAGTCGACGCCCACAAGACGTGGTTGCGAAACACGACAGACAGCACCGACGCCGGCGTCGGCGTCCAGGCTTTTTCGATCTCCACCGGTTCTGGGTGGTCGATCAGCGAAGGGTCTGCGGTTGTCACGATTGCTGGTTCCAAGACGTTCACCATTGAGCACCGATGCCAGACATCGAAGGCATCAAACGGCCTTGGGACAGCCAGCAACTTTGGCTCTGTCGAAATCTTCGCGCGTCTCGAAATCTGGAAACTGTAGTAGACGGCCAACTGGTCAAGGACGGAGGGATGCGTGCCGCTACAGATTCCACAGAGAGCTGGCGTCGTCGCTGGGCTGCAGGGCTATGCGCGCGAGGCGCTGCCCGAACTCGACCCGTCAACATCGCGGCGCTCGTTCATCGGCGGGCTCGTCAAGTCCGTCGCCTCTGCCCTGCACGACTGGTACGTGGCGTTGAAGCGCTACGCTGACAACGAGCCGTTTCCACAGCGTGCGTCGAGCGCGTTTCTGCGTAATGGCTGGTGGCGCGATGTGACCAATCTCGCGCCCTACGAGGCGGCGGCGGCTTCGGGGCGCGTGGTCATCATCGGCGCGGCCGGCACGATCATCGATGCAGGCACCGAGATGGTCGGCTCCAACGTCACCTACCGGGTCGAGGCGTCAACGGCGATCGCTACGCAGTCGCTCAACGCGGCCTCGCTGACACGATCAGGTTCGACTGCGATATTCGAGACGTCGTCCGAGCACTTTCTCGCAACTGGGATGACGGTTGCGATCTCTGGCGCAACCCAGACCGACTACAACGGATCGTGGACGATTACGGTCACGGCGCCCAACGAGTTCACGTTCGACCTTGTCGACGCCACGCCGACCACGCCGGCAACAGGGTCGCCGATCATGACGGCGTCGTGGGCGATTGCGACGATCGTGTCCGACGAAACCGGGCAAAGCACGAACCTCGACGCGGGGTCGACTCTGACGATCTCCAACCCGCCGTCGGGCGCCGCTGCGCAGGCCATCGTCACGTTTGGCGAGATCGGCGGCGGGACGGACGCAGAGACGACGGAGTCCTACCGGGCCCGCATCCTCAAGGCGCTCGGCACCGACTTCGGCATGTTCACCGCGGACGAGATCGAGATCGTCGCGAAGTCGGTGCCAGGTGTAACGCGCGTTTGGGTGCGCAAGGCGACCGAGAACGGCACCAACGGGGTCTACGACGGGCAGGTCAAGATCGCCTTCATGCGCGACGATGACGCCAACCCGTATCCGTCCTCCTTCGAGGTCGAGACGGTGCGCGAGAAGATTCACAGCATGATCATGCCGGCCCACACGGCGCCGGAAGATGTCGTGGTTGCGGCGCCGACCAAGCTGGACGTCGACATCGACATCGCGTCGCTTGTCCCGGACACCGCTTCGATGCGTCGGGCGATCATCGCGCGTCTGGAGCAGTTCTTCGGCGAGTCGGTCGACTACGCCACCAATATCCCGCACGACGCCATCCTCTGTGCTGTGCGAGAGACCTATGACCGTGAGGGGAGGGCCAAGGTGGTGTCGTTCACGCTTGCCGATCCGGCCTCTGACGTCACAGTCGGCGCCAACGAGTTGCCCGCGCTTGGCGAGGTCACCTTCGCATGACGACGCCGACCTGCCACTATCTTGAGCCCGGAGATCGATCGCAGGAGGTGCTTGACGCGCACCTGCCGACTGGCGTGGCGTGGGAGATGTTCCGCCGACCTGGGACCACGGCCTGGCGGCTGCTGTGGGCGCTCGGTCAATCCTTCGAGGATGCCTGGGAAGCGCTGTGCCGACTGGCGACCGAACTGGATCCGCGCACCACGACCGACATGATCACCGAGTGGGAGACCGCGATGGGTCTTCCCGACCCGTGCCTGCCTGACGCTCAGACGCTGGAGGAGCGGCGCGCGTGGGTGATGTGGCGCCTCGACAAGCGGCGCTGGACGACGGCGCAGGACTGGCACGATCTCGCCGCGCTGTACGGCCTGGAAATCACGATCACGCCGGGGTGGCTGGTCCAGAAGCCGTCGCTCTATCCGAGCTGCTACCCCATCTACTACCGCAACCTGCCGAAGCTCGGTCGGTTCCGCGTCTACATCGATGTGGTCGGTGGTTGTGGCGGTGAGGGGTACAATTACGACTATCCGGCGACCTACGGCACTGGCGATCTGTGCGACGACTTCATGTGCATGATCGAGCGCATTCGACCCGCGAACGTCGTCGTGATCTGGAACAACACTCCGCCGATTTCCTGCTGAGACTGAGGGGATGAAACGACATGCGCGCTTATCAGGTCAAGGTTGAGAACTCCGGAGCCAACGCCGACGGGCGGCTGTCGGCTGCCGAGGACTCGGTGCGATTCTACGAGTTGGACAAAACGGTCGTCACGGCTGGGATCACGCCAGACCCTTACGGCGGACCCGACACCGACAAGCAGCAGCTTGCCCAGGCTGTCGCGCGGTACTCTGCTGGTGGCGGGTATCACGGGACCGACAGTGGATCGGCGAACGCCTACGTGCTGACGGCGCTCGGCTCGTATCAGCCGCCGAAGGCCTACTTTACGGGCATGACGGTTGAGTTCTTTCCGGCCAACACCAACACCGACGTGTCGACGATCAACGCGTTCGGCATCGGGAGCAAGCAGATCCGGTCTGACTTCGGCGCGCCGCTCGCCCCTGGGTCGATCATCAAGTCTTTGCTGTGCCAACTGATCTACGATGCCACATTGAACGGCGGCGTGGGCGCATTCATGCTGAAGCCGTGGGCGTCGGCTCGCGGGCCTGGGCTGCCGATCCATCCTGAGATCACGGCGACGAGCAACATCCTGACCTTCACCTCCGGCACTGGCACGATGACGATCAACACCGGGCTAGGCTGGCGACACCGCGGCTGGGGTCTGTTCAACTCTACGGCACTGGATTCCGGTGCGCGCACGTTCGCCACCCTTGCAAACAAGACCTACCATTTGCGTTGGCACGCCCCCGGCACTGGCGATGCGACTCCCGCCGCGACATACCCGTCGGGCCGGTTCGTCCTCGAAGATTTGGCGGATGTCGGATATAATCCGAGTGCTCTGGCCGAAACAGATGCGACGTTTGATACGACCTTCGACGACATGCTTGTCGCGCGCGTTGTCACGAATGGCTCCAATGCCCTTACGATCACGGCGCTGGCCAACAAGGCGCTGTTGAGCGCTACTTACGTCAGGTCCGGTTCCGCGACCAACTACGCGACACGTTCTTCAGTTCCTAAGCTGACGGGAACGATCAACTGGGCGCGATCGCCGCAGTTTGAACTTCAGAAAGCCGACTGTGACATGACGGTTGATAATGAGGCGCTTGTTGCGTTTGGCACGTTGGTGGCCACTCCGAGCACAAGGTACTCGTTCACCTACGAGGTCACTGGTTACTACGTTTCTGCAAACTACGCCGAGCCCGCAGCCACGCTGCGGGTCCACGCGTAACCAAATGGGGGTTGGCCGTGATGAAAGCCATTGTCGACGACGACATCGTGCTCGCAAGGGCGAGCGGAGATGTTTCGGGGGTTCCGATTCCAGATCTTCTGCTGTCCCTTCCGGACGACAGGCTGCGCTGTGTGGAAGGCTCGATCGTTGACGCTGCCGACACGACGGAGTGGTTCGTTGACGACGTTGGCCGTAAGCGCCTGGCGGACGCTGACGGGCGCTTTGCCATCTCGTGCTCTTGGGATGCAAGGCTTGTCAAGTCGCGTGACGGTTGGCGCGTGGCAACAGCGCAGGACACACTATCGCCAGCGATCAAGGCCGAGTGCCGACGCCGAATACTGGCGGTCGTGAATGAGACCGCCCAGATCAACTTGGCTGCCGCGGCTGCTGGCGACTCTCTGTCGCCGGCCGATCTCGTCACGTACAAGGCGGGTCTCGACTGGATCGCAGCGATGCGAACCAAGTGCAGAGACCTCATCGTGGCGGGCGACGATACGTACAAGGCCGATGATCATTGGCCAGTTCCGTCCCAGGAAATCATTGCGCTGGCGGCTGCTTTCTGATCGGAGGTAACGGTGTCGATCCTCTACGAGACCACAAGTTCTGGCGCCTGCGTGTCTGGCTCGGTTGGCGCCTTGGTCGACGCGGCGCTGTCTGGCTCCACGCTGCGTATCGGGCTCGACGCCGTCGATGAGTACGAAGAGAGCCAAGCGGTTCAGAGCGTTGCAGTTCACCATGTGCCGTCTGGCGATCCTATTGTCGCGGCGCTGACGGATCCGTTTGCGACCGGACCTTACGGTGACGTGTGGGAAGGATCGAACCCGTATCTGATGCACGTGGTAAACACGAGCAATCGCTTTTCGTGGTACTTGCGACTGCCAAGCGAGCACGCCGGCACGATCCCGAGCCCGGCCTACAACAAAAGCGCGCAGGGTCGGTACGGATACTATCGCTGGGCTTCGGACGGGCGCACGCGGCCGGTGCTGGCGCGATCGGACGATCCGGCCTCGATGATCGATGCGCTGGCGACCTTGAAAACATCAGTCGACGACTTCCGTCTGCGGTTCAGGATCGGCGTGATCACGTATGTCGCAAGGCCCACGCTGACCTACTGGCCAAAGCCGAACCAGTCGTGGCTGATGCGCAGGCGCACGACGACGCCGAACATGACGACCAGATGCTATCCAATACCCATGCCTGCCTTCACGAGTGTGCAAGGCGCAACTTTTCTGACCACCACGGGAATGGGTCTTGCTCACCCTATCGTTGACTCGCGCGGGGCTGTGTCTCTGATTTGGAAGCCTTACTATATCGGTCAATCGACAAACTACGGCACCCAGTATGTCGACGCCTTGTCGACGTTGGTGGAGATTTTGGGGCCTCTCAACTGATGATCCGCTAGGGGGCGGCTGATCATGGAAATCACGCGGCGCGACATGGATCGCTTCGCGCCTCAGGCACAAGGTGTGTGGTCTGAGGCGATGACGAAGTTGTCGGGGGAACTCATGCGGCATTACCGCATGAATCGGCAGCAATGGGTACACTTCGCGGGTCAATGGGGTGCGGAGACGAACGGACTCGCGCTCACGGCGATGCGCGAGAACATGCGCTTCACCACGGCGGAGCGGATTCGCGAGGTGTACGGGTTCCGTCTGCGCAAGGCGCTGTCCGAGAACCTCGACGACTGCCGCGAGCAGTACGGCACGGTGGCAAAGCTTGCGCAGTCGCTGGTCAACGAGCCCGAGCGTCTGGCCGCCTTCGTCTACGGCGGCCGCGAGGGGACTCCGGTGATGTGCGGCAAGTACATTGGACGCGGCCCCACTCAGATCACCCACCTGTCGAACTACGAGGCGATCGAGGAGGAGATCAGGAGGCAGCCCGGCGGCCGGGCCTGTCCGTCACTGATCAACGAGCCCGAGGCGCTGGAGCAACCGGAGTGGGGCGTGCGCTCCGCCTTCGCGGACTGGCACCTCAAGGGGCTGGCCCGGTACGCCGAGGCGGACGACGTCGACTCGGTGTCGGCCGCGCTCAACACCGGCTCGCCGTCGAAGAAGTCCATCACCAACAACCTCGACGGCCGCCGCCGGTGGACCGCCAAGGCCAAGGGCGTTTGGCCGGCCACGTCTGACCGAGATCTGGTCGATGCCAAGATCTGGCGGCAGGGCGACCAGTCCCCCGAGATCAAGGCGGCGCAGGAGAAGATGGTCGCCCTGGGCTACCCGTGCGGCGAGGTCGACGGCGCGTTCGGGGTGTTGACTCGGCGTGCGGTGGTCGCGTTCCAAAGCGAGCACGGGCTCAAGGTCGACGGCGAGATCGGACCGCGGACGCTCGACGTCCTGATGACGACGGCCCCGGCACCCGTGTCGGAGGCGCGGACGAACGCGACCGCGGCCGACTTGGCGGCCAACGGCTCGACCGAGGTCAAGGCGGCACAGCGCGTGAAACTCGGCGCGAAGGCTCTGACCATCGTGTCGTCGGTGCTCAGCTTCTTCGGAATCACCATGCCGGCTGGCGACGTCCCGACGACGCTGACGGCCATCAACGAGGCCAAGCAGCGAGCCGATGAGATTCATTCTGCCTTCGGGTGGCTGTTGAGCCCTGGCGGACTCATTGTAGTGGGGAGTGGGGTGGCGATCCTGATCGGGGTGCTGATCTGGTTCGCGGCGAAGGGTGTCGAGCGCGCGAAGGTGGAGGCGTATCGCAAGGGGCTCGACCTGCAACCGACCGGGGGGTCGACATGAGTGTTCTGACAGCGGCAGCAGCGGCGAGCGCGGTGAAGCGCGCGTTCCGCTCGGGCCGAGACCGGGTGCGAGACCGGATCGAGGCGTGGCGATACGACCCGCCCGAGACGTCGGCGACGGCGATGATCAAGGTCGGCATCGTGGCCGTGGTGGCGGTCGCCTTGTTCGGCTGGTGGATGCACCGCCAGGGGTATCGCGAGCGCGAGGCCGATTTCCGCGGCCAGAAGATCGAGTTGCAAGGCAAGGTGGCGAAGAAGGACGCGACCGACAACGCGGCGGAGGCGGCGGAGATCGCCCGGCTGCGGGCCGAGCAGGACCGGGCGCGCCGCGAGCGCGACCAGGCTCTCGACGTGCTGCGCCGGACCGTTCTGGAGCCGCAGGCGTCGTCTCCGGAATCTCCGGCAACGGTTGCCGATCTCAATGCGGTCATTCGGAGGGTATCGCCATGATGACTCGCGGTTGCCGAATCGGCATGGTGGTTGCCGCACTGGTTGCGGCTGGCTGTTCCAAGACAGAATACATTCCAGTCGAGGTTCAACGCTCGTTTGCAGCGGCTCCTGACGAGTGCCGCGCGCGCGTTCCCGATGATCTCCCGCGGGTTCCGGACCTTCCTGTCGGGGCGACGTCGGCGACGGCTGTCAACGCTCATTGGGCGAGCGCATGGCTGCGCGCCCGAGAGGCTTACGGTCGGGTCCGCGACGACTATCGGGTCTGCCAGCGCCATGTTCATTTGCGCGCCAAGAGGCAGGGCTGACGACCATGGACGACGTGAGAGATGCGCGACCCCTACCACCCTTACGGCCACCCCGGCCAGCACTGGGGCATGACGAGCGATATCGTCATGCTGATCGGACGGATAGACGAGCGGACAGCTATGACAGCGGACCGAGTCGAGGAAACGGTCGAGCGGCTGGACCGTATCGACAGCCGGCTGCAGGACGGCGATCACAGGATGAACTCGATCGACGCTCGTATGGCGTCGATCGAGGCGTCTCAGGCCTCGTCGGCGGCTCTGCCGGGGCTGGAGAAGGTTCTCAAATCAAGCCTGACCTACCTCCTCGTGTCGGTGGCGGTAGTCATCCTGGGCTGGAGCGAGCCGGTCATCAAGATCCTCGACTCGGCCGGCAAGGTGCTCGTGGCGCTCAAGGGGCTTGCTCAATGAGGACTCTGGTGAAGGTGGCGCTGTGGCGCTTGGTTCGTGTCGAGACGAGACACGACCAGAAGGTTTTCGCGGCGCTGATGTTGGTCGTTGCGGCAGCGACGTTCCGCTATTTGACATCGTGACCTAAGAGATCGACCGGCCGCAGAACCGGTCGATTGCTCGCGCTCTCCCCCGGCAGCGAGCCACCCGCCGACGCGCCCGTTCGCGTCGGCGGGTGCCTTTTTCGTTTGGGATAGCGGGCTTTCCTGTCGCTACTTGCGGGCTCGAATCTTGTCGGCGATCTTGTGCGCTAGGTCGAAGCGTTCGGCGCACGTGCACACCTCGCCGCGACGCTCGGCAGCGCAAGGCACCTCACCTGTTTCCATATCCATCGCACCCCGGTTGTCGCAGTCGCTACCGTCAGCCGTGGCGGAGGCAATGCGTGCACACGCCTCACGTTCGGCAAGGATCGCGTAACGCACGGCGCACGCAACGAACGCAGCGTCGCTTGTGTTGGTGCCGTGCGTGTAAGCATCCGCCAGCGCATTCATTTTCTGCACGTTGACGTCGACGGATGAGCGATCGGCCCCGACCTTCATCCACGTCTCGCCAAGCCATGTCGTGCTGCGCAATGTCATAGCGGCCTCCACTTCACGCAGCCAGCGGGCCGCTGCATTGACGAATTTCGGTCTCATCCCAAACGACGAACGTCTTGCCACAGTGATCGCACGCGACCGCCTCGCGCTCGCTACCAACAGGGCCGTGCTCGTTGTCCCTCAAGCAGTGCGGGCAGCAGTAGCCGCCTCCCTCACAGTTCGAGTGATTGCGCTGCGCGTCGAACACTGCGTCGTCGTCGGCATCTATGGCGACACACTTCATGGTCGGGGCTTTCCTGTCGCTCACTTTTCACCTTGCCCATGTCACCCTCCTTCATCGTCACGTGCAGGTTGAGCCGAGGAAAAACGCAGTTGTCTTGCCGCGCATCTCATCGAGCGCAGTCGGCTTCTCCGCATCCTCGTTGTCGTAATCCCAGTCATCGGGCGTGCACTCAATGGTGGTCGGGTCGACCTCACCAATGTCCTCGTAGCTGCTAGCGATGTCTTCGTCGCTGATCCCGTGATGCGCCTTGAGCACGCGCCGCGCCTCGGCCTCGTCGTGCGCGGCAACCCAATCTGTCTCGGCGCCGGAGAACTCGAATAGCTTCAGCATCGGCATGGCCTCCTATCCTTCCGAGGTTTCCGGCATGCTCGCAAAGGCTCGGTCGAGCGGCACGTGTGCGAGCCCGATGCCGGTGCCGTAGAGCAGAGCGTCGAGCATGATGCGCTCGGCCGCAGCGCTGGTGGCATCAGCCTTGCGCTCGGCGCGCAGCACGTCCAACCACGACACCTTTCGATAGACCGGCCGCTTGGGCTCTCGGCGGCGCGAGTAGATGCTGCTGAAGTGCTTCATAGTCGCTCCTCTACTTCTTGCGCCATATCTCCCACAGGCGTTGCGCGCCGAGGGCAGGCTTACCAGCTTCGGCCGGGTGCGGCTCGGCATACGCGCAGTCGGCGCACTCGCTCGCCAACTTGTCGCCAACAAATTTCTCGCCGCACCAATGGCACAAGCCGCCGTAGTTGCCCGGCGCCCATCTGTGACGCTTCGGCCTCTCGTCTTGCTTCGGATGAGCCACCGCCCGCGCTCCTTTACTTCTGCTCAGTCGGCAGCACGGCGAACGCCGTCTGCCACTGTCGCGCCATCTCCCACCAGCGGTCGTAAACTTCTTTTGAGACGTACCCTTCGCCGCCGTACTCACCTCCGCAGAGCGGGCACGGCTCTTCGCCGTAGTTATCGCAGACGCACAGATCGCCGCCGCAGTGACAGTTGACCGTCTGGTGCCCATCGCATCGCGGGCACAGCACGTGACCGTCTGGGATATGCGGACGGTCGTAGTCGCCACTGTAGTCGCGTTCGTCGGTCACGGCTCGCGCTCCTCAGTCGTCACCACCGGATCACGTAGCCGGTGAAGCTGTTGGTTTCATATCGCTCGCTGAACCACTTCCACATCTCGGCGTAGTCGGCGAAGCCGTCTGCGCGAGCAAAGTCGTCGATGTCGCTCGGGAACTTCGACTTGTCTCCGAGCGTCACGCCACGCGCGGTCAGACCCACATAGGTGACGTCACGACACACCGCGTCCATCAGCTTGCGGCACGCCTTCGTGCGCTGGCCCGTGTAGAGTTGCAACGCATCACCGGGTGCGCACTTTCTGCTGCGCCGGATCGTCTGCCGCTTCTCTCCGCGCTCAACGGGACCGGCGAACCGCTCGCTGAAATTGATCGCAACCATAGCGGCTCCTAGACTTTCTCGACCTTGGCAAACTCGCCGCACCACGAAGCGCGGAAGGTCTCGGGGAAACCCTGCTTCACACTGAGCTTGATCGCGTCGCCAGAGGTCTCCATCGACACGTGCTTCGTCGGCGGGTACCGGCGGCACCTTCCGCAGTCGCTGTCTGATCCTTCAAGGCCGGTCCAATACCGACACGCGCAGCACTCTTCGATCGCTCGCAGCACAGTATCCTCGATCTGCATCTCAGCCTCCTTTGCTACTGCGTGTCTTGCCACGGCCTACCGCGCAGCGTGGTTAAGTAGACCGGGAAGATCGCAGCGCGCCACGCGCGCCACCACTTCACCGCGTCATGCTCTCGCGTCACCCATTCAGGCACGGCAGGGCCTCCTTTGTCGTCACGCCAGAAGCTCAAGCTGCTGGCAAACCGCGCCTCGTCCCGACTTCTTGCCCGCGTCGTACTCGCTGAACGGCACGGCGCGATAGAGACCCGTCACCACCCACCGCTGAAACCGCTTTAGTTCGCGGTAGCGATCGGGGTCTGTCGCGCGGCAGTCAAACACCATCGGATAGGGCTCAATCCCGCGCTCGGTCATGCGCGTGAACCGATGCCAAAGACGATCCCAGGTCTCGCGCTTGTCGAAGCCAACCAGCATGTAGGCCATCACTCGTTTCGGTGGGATGCCGGCGGCTTCCAACATATCGACACCACGGAAGAACACGGCTTCGTCTTTCAGGTTGTCCCAGGCCGTGTAGACGCGGCGCTCGGTAAAGCTGTCGTCCCGGTACTCAATGGATGCCAACGCCTCGGCGGCCGCCGGCGTGATCTGGCGCACGTTGATACCTTGGCTCAAGCAGACCTTGAATCCGCCGTCGCGGATCTCGGCCACGCGAGCGCGCCACTGATCCTCCTGCTGGCCGAAAAAGTCATTGTCGAGCAGGTGCAGTTGCTTCGGGTGCCCATCCCCGCGCCAGATGTCGGCGATCGTCGCCACCGACCGCGCCTTGCCTTCCTTGCCAGGCACCACGCAGAACTTGCACGCGAGACGGCACCCGCGCTGCGTGAACCCAAGGCTGGCGCGATAGCCGGGAAATATCGCGTAGTCGCGACCTGCCCATTCCTCTCCGATTACGTCTTCCACCGTCGTGGCGTTGTCGGTGCCTGTGCCGCCGATGATGGCGGCCGGATACGTGGCGCGAAGCCGCGCGATTTTATCAGCGGAAAACTTGAAGATCGCCGAGCCGTAGACGCGGTCATAGGTCGGCTCGAACAGATCATGCGAGGTGTCGCGCGTGTAGACGACATCATCGCCGCGCGCCTTGTGCCACGATGCCAACTGCATCAGGGCCAAGTTCGGCAGCTTGCCGTCGATCTGGACGAGTTTCACCCGCACGCGCGGACCCTCCTTTGCTTCCGGTTTTCCGTCACCACCCATAGGCGGCTTGCAGGTGATAAAATTCCTCGCGCTCAGCCTTTGACATGAAGTGCCAACACGCATGATCGAGCATCACTGCGTCAGTACCCCACAGCCCTCGCGTGCGCTCCCAACCGTTCCGCGTGATCGTGTCCAGAGAAGCGAACTGCACGTCGAGGCGACCCAACCCAATCGCGAGATGGCGCGAGTAGTCGCAATGTCTTGCGTTTGGCGTGACCATCAGTGCGCGATGCGGAGCGCGCTTGATTTGCTCCGTGCTCCTACCCGACCTTCGGTCTCCGTCATCATCGCTTGGATGTGATGGCATGCCGGGCCTCCTCTACCTCTTGCGTTTCTTCGCTGCCGGCGGGCGACCGCCGCGCGAGCCTGTCGGATCACGCGGGCCGAATATGTCGTACATGCGCCGCGTGTTCTTCATCTCGGCTTGCATCTCTTCCGGCAGCGCGTCGAACGCCGCCTGTGCCGTGGCATAGATGGGGTCGCGCCAGTGCTGCGCCCACCTCTTGTGCTCGCGCTTCATGTTCGGCGCTGACCACTTCTCGGCCGGCGTCGGCGGCGCCTTGTCCCACTTTGCCTTGGCCATCTTCTGCGCCCGTTTGCGGTGCATCGTCCGGCCGGCGGCGGTCTTGTGCGCGTGCTTCTCCACCAGCGCCACCCACTTCGCCCCGTCGCGCGAGGTCAAGCCACTCTCGGCATCGACCACCACGGCGCATCGCTGGATCAACGACATGAGCGCGGCGGCGTAGTCGGCTGACGGCCGGCGGCCCTTCGTGGCCGGCTCGGGGATGACATAGAGACCGGCGACCACGGCGCCCTCGTGCTGGCGCGTCGTCCTGATCCACTCGTCACGGTCGCCGCCGTGCTCGTCTGCTGTGTACTCGGCGATGATACGCCCGCCCATGCGAGCGACGATCGCCTTGACCAGCTCGCGCTGGTGCTCGACCGAGTGGCCGCGAAGGCTGCGATAGAACGCGGTAAAGTTTTCAACATGCCTCATGCCGTTGAACATGCCACGGCACTTTACAAACTGCAAGCCCTAGTCTACATTGCTCCACAGATGAGGCGGCGATGGTGCCGCCAAGACGACGACAGAGGCCCGCTATGCCCCGCATGTCCGACAAGATAGATGACAGCGCCGATTGCGAAGATCAGGCGCTTGTGCGGACGGCACGCTGCACGAATTGGCTCTGCCGCGACTGGCGTTGCCGGGGGCCGGAGCTGGTGAAGGACCGGCGGGGTTTTTGGGTGTGCCCCGAGTGCAAACACTCCTACGGCAAAGACGCGAAGTGAGCGACAGGAAAGCCCCGACTACAATGGAGAACGAATTGACCCACGCACCGATGCCCGTTGCTGGATACACCTCGCAACCGCAGAGCAACGTCGATCTTGCCAACGAGGGTAAGGCGCTAGAGGAGCAATACCTGCGATGGCTCGACAAGCTGTCCGCGCATCCTGACACCGACAAGCGCTGCGTTGCGCTCGGCGTGAGCAACATGCAGACGGCCGCCATGTGGGCGGTGCGCTCAATCTTCAAGCCGCAGCGGATCAAGCTGCCCGGTGACGCGTGAAGTGTCCGATCTGCTGCGGCAAGGGTCATTTGCCGGAGCCGCGCAAGGTCGAAAGGGATCGGACGACCGAGCGGAAGAAGATGGCCAAGACGCTACGGGACGCCGGCTACAGCATCAGGCAAATTCAAGAGTTCCTGGGCTACAAGTCGCCGCGTTCCGTGGCTGCGTTTTTGGAAGACTGAAGCCTGTACGATAGAGGCCCACTATGAACACAGCAGACAACGCGCCGACAGATCGGCCCATTCTGGTGTGGGTCCGCGAAGCCAACAGAGATGGCACGGGGGCGTGGCGACCGGGTCGGGCCTGGAAGGCAGAGGGCACGTTGCCGCCCAGGCTTATCGCCGAGGGCTATAACGGAGACTGGTCAATCCCGACGTGGACGGAGTTCCCGCCCGCGCCGGAAGGTTATTTTTGTCGACGACGGCGGCGCTCGCACAGAACGGGATTCGGCGGATTGCATTGTGATGCGGATGCTGGTGAGCCGCGCGAACTGCTAGCGATGCGTCAGTGCGAGCAGATCATGGCCGGTCTTAACGACGCCGAACGGTATCGCGTCGTGGCGTGGCTGGGCGCTCGGCACCCAATCCAAACCGCACCCCCCGTAAGATAGAGGAGCGATCATGGACTACATCAGAAGCGCTGCCAGTATAGACGCGCGGCTATCCAACCCCTCGCTTGCCGCCCTTACTGGCGGAGACAAAGCGGTGATGAGCCGACTCGCTGAGTTAGAGGAGGCGCTGCGCGAGGATCACGACACGTTTGCCGCGATCTGCAATCAATATCCGTTCACGCAAGGCGATCCTTTGGCGAAGTGGCGCGATGCTATGGTGGCGCGCATCGACGCGATCAAAGCCCTTGTTGGCAAACCAGATTGAGGAGCGAGGACGATGGATGATCTGCCGAAGCTCGCGCTCTCCGTTCGCCAGCCGTGGGCATGGGCGATCATCTATGCCAGCCCGCCAAAGGACATCGAGAACCGAGACTGGCGCAAGCCGAACCCTGGGCTCGACTTCCGGGGGCCCGTCTGTATCCACGCCTCATCGGGCATGACGCGCGACGAGTACGAGGACGCGGGAGAGACGATCAACGACATCACCAAGGCAGAGGTCCCGCTGGCGCGGGACCTGGCGCGCGGCGCCATCATCGGTGTCGTCGATGTGGTCGACGTGGTGCGTGCCAGCCTCGCCGACCGGCTCAGTGTGAGCCCGTGGTTCTTCGGACCTGTCGGGCTCGTCCTGCGCAACGCTCGGGCGGTGGCGCCGATCCCGTGCCGGAGCGCCGCGCTCGACGACGCGCCAGGCTTGGAGTGCAGGTAGACGTTCGTGGTCGCGATCGAGACGCTAGTGCAACCCTACCTGTTGCATCAGCAATTACTGCCAGCGCCATGATTGTTGCGGTGCAGCATTGCGAAAAGCGTACTTGTCGCGTGTGTTTATCTGGAGATATCTACACAAAGACCGAGCAAAACGCCATGACAGACGGGCATTCGAGCGGTAAAGAACGCATCAAAGCAGTCGCTTACATGCGGACGAGTTCCGCGACAAACGTCGGCGAGGACAAAGACAGCGAGCAGCGACAGCGACAGGCCATCGAGCGGTTCGCCGCAGCCAACGGATACCAGATTGCTGAAGGCGACTGGTTCTACGACGCCGCGGTGAGCGGCACGGACCCGGTAGGCGACCGCCCCGGCTGGAAGGCCATGGAGTTGCGGATACGCAGCGACGGCGTCAGGACGATCATCGTCGAGACGGCCAACCGGTTGGCCCGCGATCTCATGGTGCAGGAAGTTGCCTATGCCATGCTGCGCGACGGCGGCATCACCCTCATCGCCGCCGACAGTCCGAACTCGTTTCTTGACGACGGCCCGACCGCAACGCTGATCCGTCAGATCTTGGGTGCCGTGGCGCAGTTCGATCGTTCCAGCCTGACGGCGAAGCTCAAGGGGGCTCGGGACCGGAAGTCGAACGCGCTGGGGCGCCGGATAGAGGGGCGGAAGCGGAACGCAGAAAAGGTCCCAGAGGCGGTTGCCATGGCCAAGCGGCTGCACAGGAAGAACCCGAAGACGGGCGAGCGCAGGTCACTTCGCAAGATCGCCGCCGAACTGGAGGCGGCCGGGCACATCAACGAGCGCGGTCGACGTTACGATGCGCGCTCCATCTTGGAGATGATTAAGAGGCAACCATGAGGCAGACGATCTGGGAGGAGTGCGAAGCTGTAGCTCGACTGTTCGACCGATCAAATCCCGATCTAGCGAAAAACATTCGGCAGCAGCAGCGCGAAAGACATGAGGCCAGCGTTGTCGCGTCGTGGGCGGCGATCGGCGACCATCATCGCGCCAAGCACTCGGAGATGGGCGTGCCTCTGGAGCCGCGGACCGGCCTGCCGCAGGTGCGGCCTTCGCTGGAGTTCCTCGTCAGGGTGTTGCACCAGCCTTGCTGGAAGCAAGACTTCGACTCTCCAGAACTCCGACAGAAGGTCGACGACGGCCGCCTGTTCGTGGCGGCCGTTCCGGTCATCTCTTGGGCTAGGCCGAACGCCGACCACTACGGCAACCAGATCGCTCTGAACAGTTCCGGGCTCGCGTGCCGATACACCGGGGCGCCGAATGGAGAGGACGGCGAGGTCATCGTGCCGTTCGATGCTGAAATGTGGTCCTCGCGCGGCCCTTCATCGATCCCTAGAGGAACCATCTTTCCTCTGGAGGTTGGGTACGTCGAGGCATCACGATGCCACCGCTGGCTCCGTGAGCGCGGATGCCTGGCTCGGCTTCCATACGAGATCAAAGGCGATCTCGGCCCGCACCTGTTTTTGTTCGCCACACCTAACTCGTCAGCGCGATGAGATCGTCGTTGGTCAGCGTCATGGGATACCAGAACGCCATCCCTTGAAAGGTCTGACTCTGCAACTCGACAACCCGCCAACCCGGGCCCATCGGCGGGCCGCGCAGCGGCCGCACCGGCACCACCGGCATGAGCGAGGACGCTCGCACGATCGCCGGCGCGGCGAGCAGGCTGGCAAGCCCGGTCAGCAGTTGGCGGCGGGGGATGGTGGTCATGTCGAGCCTCAAAAGATCGCTTCCCAGTGCGAGCAGACCTCTGTCGGCTTCATCACCGGCCACCACTCTACCCCTCGGGCGTCTCGATTGGGACTTCCATAGCGGCAAATACCCTGGTCGGGCGCGATCTGAGGCTTGAAGTGGCAGCACGTCGAGCACTGCCGAACCTCGGGCACTAAAGGCCGAGGAGTCCATGTCGTGGCAGGCACCCACGAGCCGTCGTCGTCCTGCACCTCAACAAGGAGTTGCGAGTACGTCTCGTGAGCGGTTGCGGTGATCCGAGCCACCCTACCCTCGCCTGCTGTCGGAAGAGGGAACGGTTCGCCGTGGCGCACGCTCGTCACGCGCTCTCCTTTCCACTCCCCGCACCAGTCGTCCTCCAGAACGACCGGGAAGTCAGAGCGAGAGACCCCTCCCACCATCATCGGATGCGGAGGGTGCCGACGACAGACGTGATGCCGAGAGCCGGCGCTCGACTTGCCGAAGAACCTGCAGGTGGAGCACTGCTCACTCATCGCTTCACCTTCCGAGCGGCCAGCATCGCGTCGGCGAACCGATAGGCATCAGCCGCGATCAAGAGTGCTTCGTCATGCATATGTGAGCGCGCACCTATTCTCCCCGCTAGTGCCTGGCCGGCGAACCAGTCGCGCAAGGTCATGCCATCGCGTGCTGGGATGTACTCCGGCGTCCCGCTCGGGCTGTTGACCGGGAAGGCCGGGCCGCCGTGGTCGTCAGTGTCCATCACTCACTCCTTCCGACTCTGAGGCAACGGGTGGAGCCGGGAGCGCTGCCGCTACCACGGCCAATCCCCGCCCCGCTCGGCGCGTCTCGCCTCGCAATACATCAGCGCGCTCTTGATCTGCACCAGCGAGTCGAGGGCGCGCTCGTAGACTGCCCTCAGCGCCTCGACCTCGTCGTCATAGCGCAGGGGCTGGTCTTTCCGATTGGATAGGTCGTCGATCACGCTCTCGCGAGCCGACGGCGCACGAGGGGAGTCGACAAGGAACGGGTCGGACAACAAGCTACTCATATGCCTTCTCCTCACGTCGATGGTTGATTGCGCCACCGCTCGCGCGCATCCAAGCGCGCCAGTCGTCCCAGGCTTTCACGATCCGGCCCGCGAACTGCCCCAGGGCGCCGCCGACTAAGACCCACAGCCACATCACCTCGAATACGCGCGCGTACTGGTCAACCTTAGCGCCAAGCGCACTGTGAAACGGCTCGATCACCGCGGCGGCCCCGTGCATACCGAGCGCGAGCGCCACGGCGATCAGAGACAGCACGATGCTGACGCGTGGCGGGAGGGCTGAGCGCGCCAGCGCCTTGAGAGTCCTGCGTCCACGCATTACGCGTCCTCCGGAGAGAGGCGGACAGGAGGCGCACCTTGTGTGCGCCTCCGCCCCGTCAGAACTTGATGTTGAGCTTGGCTGTCACGGTGTCGAGCTCCAGATCACGCGAGCCCGTGGTCAGTGTGCCGCCGAGCAGCAGCCCGGACCCCTCCGACTTGAGATCGTGACGCAGGTACTCGATCCCCAGGCTCATGTTGGGCGCGAACGCCCACTCCAGTCCGGCGCCGAACGCGAGTCCGTTGAGGACGTCGTTCTGCGATCCGCCGAGCGCGATCGGGAACCCCGGAACGGCCAGCGAGATCGTGTTGGAGTGCGTCACGCCAGCGACCGACCAGCCGAGCGCGCCGTAGGCGAGGAACTGGTTGAAGGCGAAGCCGACGCGGCCGGTGAGCGTGGCCATCCAGTTGACCTCGGTGTTGCACCGCGAGCCGACGAGACCGGCCGGCGCACCCAGGCCCGCCGCGATCGTCTCAATGCCGAGGCAGTCGCCCGTCGAGCCCTCGATGTTGCCGCCGCTGCCGGACAACTCGACACCGACCACGAACTGGCCGAACTGCCGACGCGCGCCGACCTGCAGGCCGCCGATGTAGCCGTCCGCGTCGTGCGTGGTCGCCAGCGCGGCCGGCAGGACAGCGCCGAACGTCGGCAGGTCCTCGGTGATGCTGGAGTCGCCCTGTCCATAGCCGGCATGGGCGCCGAAGTAGCCCCCGGACCAGTTCGTGGCGCTGGGCAGCGTCGGCCCGTCGGCCAGGGCGGCGGTCGTCATCATGGCGCCGCACACGGCGGCGGTCAGTAGCGCTTTCATTGGGGGTCCCCCGTTGTTGATACGACTTGGAACGCTACACCCTACATCGAGTCGTCTGCACCCGTCTGGTGCGGAACTACGACAGAGCATCGAGATCCCGCTTGATGTCTGCCAGCAGCGCCGCCATGCGCTCTGGCAATTGGACGTTGACGCTGCCTGGCTGCTCTCCTGCTGTCACGATGATCTGCTCAGCATGGGAGTCCTTCGACATCTCGGCTTGGATGTCCTCGGCAATGGCGAGCGCCGCCGAGCGCACCTCAGTGACGGTCATTCCAGGGCGTTTGACCAGTTCCAACCGCCGGCGAATCTCCGCCTCGATGAATGCCAGATCCTCCATCTCGATCGGCTCGACCTCGGTCTCAACCTCGCCCGTGCCGCCGCAGCAGGCGCACTCCGCCTCCCGCGAGATCGGTGCGCCGGTGAGCGGATCCTGCCCCGTCACCTCGCAGAAGATGCCGTCGCCGCCACAGGCCGGGCAGACGTGGATGCGGGCGCTCGTCATGTCAGCCTCTTGCGCTCAGCCGCGCCGCGATCGCGCGCACGTCCTCGGGGTTCTCGTCTCGCCACTGCCGCCACGACGGGTGCCGGAGCTTGTGGCGCAGCCAGGAGCGCACATCCGGCTTGGGGTCGAAGGCATCCTGATTATCGGCGCACCGCTCGCAGACTTGTCTGGTCTTGCCGCGCACCCCCATGAGCAAGTGGCCCGAGCAGAAGAACAAGCCGCATCCCTCGTCGCCGCCCCTCGGCTCTCCACCGCAGACGAAAGCGAGCCCGCGATGGATTCGCTTGCGACAGCCCGGCTGATCGCACACGCACGGCACGCCGTAGCCGATGTCTCGGTTCCAGTTGCTGTCGAATCCGATCGCCCAGCCCATCCGATCACGCCTTCCTCGTGAAGTATTTGTGCCGCTCGGCTTGCGCGTGGGTGCGCTGGGCCGCGAGGTCGGCGAAGAACGCATCGCGGTCGAAACTCGGCTCACGCAGGTCGAGCCGGTAGCCGAACAGGCCGCCCCAGTAGACGAGGAACCACGCGTGATCCGACATCAGCACCACGGTGAAGGCCTCGGTCATGGCCTGGCCGGCCATCCCGCCGAACCCCAGCGAGGTGTCGCCCCAGGTCTGCGGGAACATCGCCCACAGCGCGATGTCCTGCTCGGTCGGACGGCACGCTCTTGGCGCGCAGGCTCGCGCTTGAAAGTCCACCATGGACTCGCCGATCTTGCGGTCGCTCCAGGCCATGCCGGCTTTCAACCAAGGGCGCATGACGTCGGGGGCGTCCTTCGCAATCGCGCTGCCGATGCAGCGGGCAAGAACGGTCGGCGCGTCCCAGATATGTGCGTTCATGGCGTCGTCCACTTCGGTATCGCGCCCAGGGCGTCCATCACGCGCTGGACCACCTGCATGTCGCGATCGTGCCGGCGCATCTGCACGGGCTGTTCGTGGCGCGAGGGGTACTTGGCGTCGATCTCGGCGGCGAGTTCCTCGGCGCACTCGCGTGCGGCGGCCATCAGCGCCGACAGCGCCGTCAACGGAACCTCGATGGTGACTGCGGGCAAGCCCTGCTCCAGCACCACTTCCATCGGCGAGTTGCGGCAACACCACGTTGTCCCATCGGGCTCGATGTGCAGCCTTGCACACCGACACCGCAGTTCGCCCGGGATGCGAACGTATCCGGTCGGCACCGTCATTGCTGGCCCGCCTGTTGGATCGCAGCCAGGATCTTGCGTCCTCGCGTCCCGGACGGGTTGACCGGCTGAGCGTCCCGGCCGTCCTCGATCTTCCAGTCGCCCCGCGGCGTCCGCGTCGCCAGATAGGTCTTGCCAGATCCGGTCTCGATGACCTCCCAGGTCCCGAACGTGTTCTTGCGTGCCTGCATGGTTCATGCCTCGGCCTTCTGCTTGGCGTAGTGGGCGTCATAGACGGCTTCGTTGTAGTCCCAGTTCGCGTCGTATCCGTGCGCCTCGCGCGGCTCGTCGTCTCCGTAGCGAACGCGAAACGCCTTCTCCGTCCATCGCCGCTTCTCGGCCGTCGTTCTCTCGTCCCACCGACTAGCAATGTCGATGTCAAAGGCAGTTCCGGCAAGAACGCGGTACTCGCCACAGTTTGAGCCCAAGTCCTCGTCTGCGTACCGCACGTGGAACGTGACTGTCGGCAGCTTCTTGGAGATCATTTCGATCATACGGCGCGGGTGGCTCCACGCCGTGTCGAAGCGAAACTCAGTCGCGTCTGCGGGATGCCCTCCGTCGGGCTGATGGTAGCAGTTCCACTTGGTGCCCCAGTGGACCGTGCTCCAGTCGTACCAGTAGCAAAAGCCGCACTCATGATAGTTCTGAATGGCGCGCACGATGTGAGGAATGTCGGTGGCGCGCGCTGGCGTCGAGATGTCCCGCAGGGTGTTGGAAAACTCCAGGCGCTTGGTCAAAGTGGAAAAGTCGTCACCTCCACCCAACGTTTTCGGATCCGGGATGAGCCCGAGCGCTGCATTGGCTCGGCTGATGACGCTGGTGTTCGGCTCAAAGTCCTCTAAGCACTTCGGCATCATTACGACCGCGTTGAGCTCGACATGCCCCTTGTCGTTGATGAACGCTCGGCGGATGTCGGCGAGAGGAACGCCGCCCGCATCCTCGATCGTCAATATCGTCGTCACATGGTTCGGCATTTCGACTTCCTCACTTCACGTGCTTCAACAGAGTCCGGACAGCGACTTCCAGCTTCGCGCCGTCGAACACTCGTAGGCTGCACCGGTCATCAAGTGCCGCCATGCGCCGTTTCGCGTCCTCGTGGCTCAAGGTGCCCGCGCGCCGCTCCGAAGCGATGCGCTGCAGCCCCTCGGCCTTCTCGCGCTGGCCGTCGATGTAGGCCAGCCAGCGCTCGCACTCCGCTCTTGCTTCGGCGATCTTCATCGACTTCCGACATACTCCCACTGCTGCACCGGCCTCCCGTGGTTCACGGCGTGCCGAACCGACTTCACGTAGCCCACCGCGCGCCAGTCGCGGCGAGGGTGGAACACGGCGCCCATGGTCCTCGGCTCCAGGCCCTCGGGCGGCGGGCAGTGGTGCCAGATGTCGTCGGCAGTTACCACGCTTTGGATGCGGGCGAGTTCGCGCGCCTTGGCGCGGGCCCGCTCGATCCAGCCCTCGTGAGCATCCTCTTGCGCCTTCAAGACTCCATTTGCGTACTCGGTCACTTCAACCTCTCCAGCACGGCGTTGCACTTCGCGAGGGAGCCACGCGAGAGCGTGAGTTCCCTCAGTTCCTCGATCAGGGGCCGCACCTCGGCTGCCGAGACGGCGTTGACCATCGAGGCGAGACTCATCGCGTTGATCGACGCCTTGAGGTCGGCGATCTCGGCCGCCATCGACTGCTTTTCGGCATTGACGCGCGTCACCTGGGCCGCCATGGCGGCATTGGCGCTCTCCGCCATTTTGAGGCGAGCAGTGAGGTACTCGACCTCGGACGCGGGCGTCGTCGTGGGGATGTAGTCGGTGGTGGCCTTCCCGACTTCCTGCTGCAGCACGAGATTCTTGGCCCCGGGCTCAGGGCGCCATTCGCCCGGTTTTAGGGTCGGATCCACGCGTACTGGAAATCCCATTAATCTCAGGTAACACTCAGCGACCTTCTTTGTGGGTTCCGACGACTCACCACTGTCGAGTACATTGTAAGCGCGAAGCGTCTGCAAGAATCTGTTCTCGCTCATGACTGCGACTCCGGCTCCGGCCCATCGCCGTCGGTATCGACGCCGGCCGCATCCAGCGCGTCGTCGTACCCATGTGCATAGGCGTTGCAGAGCGCCATCCGCATCTCGTGGGACAGTTCCGACCAGGGCAGCATCGGCGCCGAGGCCGCGCCGCGGATCGCGATATAGGCCTGCTCGGCGCCGTCGATAGTCTCTTCGTCGAACTCTGGCATTCCCCCGATGTTGTCGTCAGCCGTCATGTGAATGTCCCCTCCGTTGAAGTTGGTGCGAGCGGCAGGACTCGAACCTGCACAGAATCGAGTTTTAAGCCCGACGCGTCTACCGTTTCGCCACGCTCGCGTTGTGTTTCCAGTGGGCGGCGAGCACCTTGCGCATCCGCTCCAGATCACCTGTCGCTGCCCACAGGTCTCGGGCCAATTCGTGCGGATCGACACCGCGCTCGGCGAACCACGACGCCTCGTTGCGCGTCCCGGCCCGCTCCACCTCCATGTGGGCGTCGTGGCCCATCGGCACGGCCCAGCGGTCCGTTGATCGCACGCCCATGCCCCGCTCGCCCGTGCCGCTCTTGAGGTGGTGCGCCTCGCCGCCGAGCCCCCGCGTGACGCAACAGGGGAGTTGGCGGATCAACGCAAGGTGATCTTCCGACATCCCTGGGCGCTTGTCGCGCCACGCGGAGTTCTTGTGTTTCGGCTTGGCCGAGCGGGTGCGGAAGTTCCCGAGAACCACCTGCTTCTTGATCTCGCGCGGCCAGGACACGGCGGTCTCTCCTTCGTCTCAAGCACTGCGGTGGGCAGGCGGCGCTGCCCACCGCAGTGCTCTGATGCAGTGTCGGCGCGGACTCCCGCAAGCCCGCGCCGACGCCGCCCCTCTACCTCGCGCTCGCTGAGCGAGCCAATTCTCGCGTCCCGTTACATGGCTGCCTCCCGCGTTGCAGGATCTCGGCGGCCTTGTCGACCTCTCGGGCAGTGATGCCGTGCTTGTACTTCACTCTCACGGCATTCTTGCTCCAAAGCCACTCGTCATCGAGGACGACCCAGGCCGTCACGCCCCTGTGGGCTATAAGCCATTGTCTTATAGCGCCGAGTCGAGTGACGGGCAAGGAAAAAGGGCGCAACCACGTCATCCCCGGGTAGCAGGTGACGGCATCGGCGTGGATAAAGTCGAGCCTCAGGCCCGAGGCGACCGCGTCCCGCGCCAGCGCCGTAGCACCGCGCTGGCAGTGGGCCGAGTTCCAGACGATGCGTGCGCCGGTGCGCGCGGCGAGCTCGGTGACGTGCCAGACGCACTCGGGATCGAAACGCCAGCCCAGACGACGGCCGTCCTTGGACCACCGCCCAGGCTCTGGTCCCTGCCGCCATTGACGGCCAGGGATCATCGGTCCGTCGACGTCGAGGAAGATGATGCGAGTCATAGGGGCACCAGCCGTTTCTCTGCGTCGTCGAACCGAAAGTAGCCGACCGGCCCGACATGACCGATCACCACGAACGAACGCTGCTTCTGCGGCAGGTGGGCCAGCCTTCCCTTGGAGACAAGCGATTTGACGATGCGGGCGACGGCCGATTTGGCCTTGAGCCCGACGGCCGCAGCCACCTCGTCGTAGCTTGGCGAAACGCCTCCGGTGCGCCACAGGCGGTCCGCAATGAACGCGAGAACCTGCTGCTCTCGTGGCGTCAGCGTCGGCGAAGTCGTCATGCCATCCTCACGTCGGCTGGCGGTTTCCCTCGGCGATGCTCCTGACGCTGGCCGTGGTGTCGGTAATCTCGACCACCACCTTGTGATGATTCTGCCTATGCTCGAAATAGTGTCGCCCGCCAGTGCTCATGATCTTGCGCCACGATCGCGAGCGCTCCATCCGATCCTTCACTTCCAAGACGGCACGGCGGCCAATGTCGTCGGACATAATACCCTCTACGCTGTCAGGCTGCCATCTCGCGCTGGGCCGGCATCTCGCGCACGCGCAACTCCTCCGGCCACTCCGCCATGTCGTCGCCCTTGCGAGCCTTGATGTGCGGGCAGCGCTCGCCTTCGCGGTTCGTCGGGTGCGCGCCGAGTTGCTTCACGAACACCGGGACGCCAGCGGCCTTGCACTGGCGCACGATGTTCTTGGCCCAGCCGAGCGCCATCTGGCGTGCGTTGGGGCCGCTCTCGCCGCCGACGATGATCCAATCCAGGCGGCGGCGCGGCGCTCGGCCGTCTGTGAAGAATCCGTCGTCCAGGGCGTTGAGGTAGCCGTAGCCCGGCAAGTCGAGCCGCGTGAAATCCACCGGCCCCAGCAGCGGCTCGGCGGAGACGAAGCGCACAGTGGCGGGCGTGGCCAGCAGGTCGGGGATGCGCTCGTCGGCGCGGCGCTGATCCTCGGCGCTGACGCCGCACCACACGTGAGCAAATGCACGGTCGAACTTGGCGACGCTCACATCCCAGATGTAGCCGCCTCTGTCCTCCCACCGCCAAGTCATCCACCGCCCGCTGCGTGCCAGTTCAGTCATGTAGGCCCGCATCCGCGCCGACCGTTTCGTCAGTATCTGGAACGTATGCTGCCGAGCTCGCCCGATCACCGAGAACACCCAGTCGATCACCTCATCGGGAATGTCCTCGTGGAACAGGTCGCCCATCGAGTTGACGAAAATCATGCGCGGCCGTGTCCAATGCAGAGGCTTCATGCGCGTCTTTTCGCTGGCGATTCCGATCTTGCCCGTCCAGACCGGGTTGCCGTTGACGATCTTCGTCGTGCCCGCGTACTGGGGCGCGATCAGGCGACCGTCTTTCATCGTGCCGTCGAGCCGACGGTGCGCGTCTCTCATGGCGTAGCAGTTCGTGCACCCCGGCGAGACGATGCTGCACCCGACGACGGGGTTCCACGTCTCATTGGTCCACTGGATTTTGGTCACGGGCTCCGCCCCTGGAGAATGAATTGGCACGCGGGCGTCAGGTCTTTCGCTGCCACGCACGACTCAAACGCCTCGCGATGAGCCCGCACATCTTGGGTTCGCTCGCAGCCGTAGAGGCCGGCCACGATCGCAATGATCATGAGCGGCAGCCACAGTCCGCTGGAGCGCTGTTCGCAGGTCGCCGCGGGGATCTCGTCGATCTTCTCGGCGAGCGCGTCGACCTTGTCGGCGATCTCGTCGCATTGAGCGAGAATGTCGTTCAGAATGGCCATGGTCACATGCACCCCTTCCAGATCTGAGCCCACACTCCACCGATGGCGCCGACCACCAGCGCGATGGCGATCAACAGAAACAGGCGACTTGCGCTGAGTGTGATCATGCCGATTCGGCGTCCTCGAATGGGACGCAGAACCCTGACGGAGAGCCGTAGTAGTCAGCATCCCGCGGCACTGCATCATCGCTCGTCACCAGATACCAAGCGTGCTCGCGGTCTACGAAAACGATCTGACCGACCAACTCCCGACCCGAGTCGCGGCCCTTGAACCTGATGCGGTGCCCGCGCTCGAACAGCGGCGCTGGGCCGTGCCGGTCCGCCCACTCCGCCATCGCCTCCCAGAACAAATCTCGGCCCGGATCGATGTCGAGTATGTAGACGAGTTGCATGTCGACGTTGGGCCAGCCGAGGATGTCCAGGGCCCGAGCGCGCTTGTAGGCGTCGCTTTCCGTCAGCAAGACGTTGACGACCTCTTCGGTTTTCTGATCCCTCATGTCCTCGCGCCACGCCGCGCCCATCCACTTGGAGGACTCGTCCACGATCTCCTTGGCCACCGAGCGGATTACGACGTTGCTGTTGGGGTTTGGTCGAGGGGTCACGCGGCGTCCTCCATCTCGTCGTCGTCATCCTAGCGCTCTCTACTGGACATCGCTGCTCCCCACGATGGCGCAGGCCAGATCAGAGATCGCGGCGAGGTGCTCTGGCCGAAGTGCCGCTGCCGCGGTCAGCAGCCGCTGGCCGCTGCGCGTGGCCAGAAGCGCCGTGACCCCAGGATGCGGCTCGTAGGCGACCGCTGTATCGTCGTCCGGGATCAGGCTCGCCACCGACACGCCGAGCGCTCGGGCCATCTTCACCAGCCGGCTGCCGCTGACCCGGTTCTGGCCCCGCTCGTACTTCTGGACCTGCTGGAAGGTCTGACCCAGACGGTCGCCGAGTTTCTCCTGCGTCAGTCCGGCGATGATGCGCAGTTCCCGGATGCGGCGGCCGATCTCGCGGTCGATATTGTCGACCTGACGCGGAGAAATCGCTTCGACGGCGGACGCCTCCATCACGCGATCTCCCCGGTGTACTTGGTGAAGTGGCGGCTCTCGGCGCGCAGCATCTCGATCTCGCCGTCAGGGTCCATCGCGATCACGATCATGTCGTAGAGCCGCATCAGTGCGCCGTCATGATCAATGCAGAACGGCGAGGCAGCCGACAATCGTGACGCCACCATGAACACAGAGCCGGTATTCGGATTCCACGATCCAGGGCCCAAACCATCCCCCTTCTTGCGCACGACCACGAGGTCTCCACGCTCAAATGGGCACGGCTCCATCCACGGACGCAGCACGTCGGTCAGCACTCGCGCTTGAATGTCGATTGGTCTCATCCTCATATCTCACATCTCCAACTTCGGGCCGCCCGAGACGCGTTCCTCTGCGGCTTTGCGCTTCCCGATCGCGGCGGCCATGTTCGCCTCGTCCAGGCTCTCGTAGTCCTCGCCGAAGGCGCGCCACGCGGCCGCGATCGCCTTGGCCGTCTTGGCGCCGTCGAGCTTGGCCTGCAGCCCGGCGAGCAGGTTGGCTTGCCGGATGGTGTCCTTCGCCATTGCGTCGGCGGGCGCCGGAGTGACCGCTACTGTGTCCGCTTGCTTGTCCGCAGCCACGGCGGCTGCTGGCGCAGACGCCGTGGACGTTGGGGTCGGTTCTTTGTCCGGTTCTTTGTCCGGTTTCCCGGTTCCAGACGGTTGCGCTACGGTTGCGGGCGCGGCATCCACAGACGGCACGCCGGCGCCATTGAGCACCGAGGGCGCCGCCATGTTGGCCTGCGACGCGGTCACCCGGGCGGGCTGGACCGGCGCGATCGAGCGCAGCAATTCGTCGACCGTGACGTCGCCGTTCTTGATCGACGCGTACATTCCGCGGAGCGGGACCATCTTCTCTTGATCGATGTCCTCGGCGCCCTTGACCCCCAGCAGCGCGAACACCTGCGCATCCGAGATGCCGTACCGCGTGAAGGCCGCGAGCGCCTCGGCGCGCCGGTTCGCGAGTGTCTTGAAATCGCCCATCAGCACCTGCCGGGCCGCCTCGTAGGGACGGCGCCAGACGGCCTTCGGGATGCCCGCCAGGATCGCGTTGCGGCGAGCGATCGACTGCGCGGCATTGCTCGTGACGACGATCATGTCCTCGTTGTAGGTGCGCCCCTTGCTGTCCGTGATGCGGCGCCGCACGCGGGCCAACGTGGCCACGTTCGTCTCAGCGTCGAGAAAGAACCCCTCCGCCTCGACAAACCCCTGCACCTTGTCGACGTGGACGGTGCGCGCGGCCACTCGGCAGTTCGACCACGACTGCGCCGCAGCCTCGGCGAACCGGATCGACGGGCCCTCCAGGGTTTTGCCGCCTCGCGGTAGAGCGTAGATCGCGTCGTCGGCCGCCTCCTCGTCGAGAGTGACGAGATCGAGCATCCGGTTCATCGCCTGCTTGATCGACCGCGGATAGGTCCGCGCCGTCGCGATCAGAGTGTCGAGCTCGGCGCGCGCGATCTGAGTCGCCATGCTGGCGTCCTCAAGCGCGACCTCACGCGTCTCCTCGATCAGTTCCAGATCCTGACCCATTAGCTACCCTCCGCTCCTCGACGAGATCACCAGCGACAGCCCAGCGAAGGACAGCGACACGGCGCTGAACAGCAATGCGTGCGTTGCCCCGCCTGGGGGCGCCGTCAACAACGTCAGAGCCAGCAAAACCACGCCGATCACGATCGCCGACAGCCCGACGACTTGCACAAACCTCTGGAATGTCATCGCCCTGCTCTCCTGATCTCGTCCCTTGCCTCGTCCCGATCGCGGCGGGCCACCCGCGCAGCGAAGGCAGCCAGCGCCGCCACGCCGAGCAGGAAGCCCGCCGTCCCCCATTGGATAGTCACGCCGATCATGAAGCTGGTCGCACTCACCGCCACCGCTGTGCGGTAGGCAACGGTTGCGTTCTGCAGTCTGGTCTGTGGGTCGCTCATTGGGCGCCGAGCCATTTCGGGAGGTCCGTCTCCGACACCTCAGTGTCGGGCATCGGGTCCACGAACCGCCACTGCGTTCCGAAGGTTTCCACGTAATCCTTGTAGGTGGCGAGCGCGCGGGACACCGCCATGTCGCCCGCCTGCACCATCGGCGCGCCCGGCCGGGTCGACCGCAGCAGCGCGATCGGGGCCTCTTTTTCGAAGAAACACCAGTACCAGCGCCAGTCCTTGGGCTCGACGGACGCGAGGGTCTTGAGCCACTCGGCATTGATGCCGTCGGCCCCGAACACCTTGCCCTCGCGGATCAGCCGGCCGACGTGCGCCGTGCCGCGCAGGTAGAGCGCCGCCTGCATGTCGAGCCGCGTCGTCGCGATGGCGCGGAGCACGGCCCGCTCGGGCGGCATGTCGAGCACGTTGGCGTAGGATTTGAGATCGCACACCAGGGCCAGCGTGCGTCCCTGCTCGCTGCCGAGCTTGAGGTAGTCGAGCCGAGCCTTGACCCGGACGCCCTCCTCCTCCCAGAAGATCGAGACCTCGGGCCGGCCGCCCTGGAATGCAGAGCGGATCCGCTCGTCACCGACAATGTGCTGCGCCGCCGAGATCACATGAGCGTAGACGTCCGACTTGAGCGTGGTGGCGCGGGTGCGGGCGCACATCTCGGCGTGCGCGGCCAGGATGTCGGACCACAGCGTCACGTCGGGGTCGATGGCGCGCAGTCGCTCCGCCAGCACGTCCTTGGTGCCGGACAGTTTCTCGCCCGCAGCGCGCAGCCGGTCCTTGATGTCGTCGACGGTATCGATGGCCTCGGGATAGTCCGCCTTTTGCGGTGCCTGAACGTAGGACGCCATGAACGCCGCCGACCCTTCCAGCACCAGCTTATGGAGTGCGCGGCCGAACAGCAGCGCGGGCGTTTCCTCCTTGGCCTCGCGGAGCGGGTTCATCCACGAGTCCTCCCAATAATACATGGGGCATTTCTCGATCTCTCGGACCGAGCCAGAGCCCAGCGCCGCGTCGGCGTGGTAGGCGTCCTCGTCGAGCCCGAAGTAGATCCCCTCGGCAAGGTAGTTCGGTTTCAGGTCGAGCATTTCGTCACCCCGCTGTTGCCAACACCACGATTGCCACGCACCCGGTGATGATCAATGCCGTCAGCCCGATCGTCCCCAGCACGCTTCTCACCGAGTCGCTCATCCCCGCCCCCGTAGCGGCGCACCGCCCAATCCCAGATCAGGGCGCGCTGAGCCGGCTTTCGTTTGATCCACTTCTCCACGTCGGTGAGGCTGGCCGAGCCGCTACGCACACGCACGACGAGCTCGGCCGCCTTCACCTGATCGGAGTACGCTACGCCACCGCACCGCAATGGGACGCCACCCATGACCGACTCAACCTCCACGACCTGAGACGCGACGGCTCGCTATAAGCCACAGGCTGACAGCGCCGTCAACCACAAATCGTAAGCCTGAGGCTGACAAAGTGTGTTGACGCGCGTCGGGTGTGTGGTGTAAGCCTCACCACCATGAAGGGACGCGATGCTGGACTGACGACAGCGATCGAGGCCGCAGGGTCTCAGCATGAGCTTGCGCGCCGGCTGCGAATCAAGGCGCAGTCGGTGACGAAGTGGACGCGGGTGCCGGCCGAGCGCGTGTTGCAGGTCGAGCGCGTGACCGGTGTGTCGCGTCACGACCTGAGGCCGGACCTGTATCCCCGGCCGAAGTCGATGACACCTCGGCCCAAAAAAAAGCGTCCCGTTCGTCTGTTGGCGGCGTAAAGCGAAGGTAGCGGTGGGGAGATCACACACACACGTCGGCCACCATGAGTCCCCGGCCTGTCCGTCGTGACGTGTGCAAGTTGCGGGGTTGGTCTCCCCACCGCTGTCCTCGCGGACAGCATGCCCTCCTTGGGCGTTTCCTCCCTAGACTGGCCCCGACGTTGCGAGTGGGGCCTCTTCTTGGGATTGGCACGGTTCTGAGTGGCGCGACAACCCGTTGACGCCGAAGGCCAAGGCGGAGGGGTGGGTCACATGCGGGGTAGGCCAGTCGCACAACCCGCACGAGGAGCCAGGCTGGAAGAAAGCCTCAGGGGGAGGTTTGATCCTGGCACCCCCTAGCCGGCCGGCGCCGTTGATCGCGGCGCTCGGTCGGCGTATTGCGCGGTAGAGCAGCGGCTGAGCTCGTCGGTCTCATACTCCGAAGGTCGTGGGTTCGAATCCCACCTGCGCAACCAGTTTCAGGCGAGAGGGTGGCAGGACGGCGAATCGCGCTATCCTGCCCCCTCACGAGTGGCGTCAGTATTCGCGCGGCGGGGAGGCCGGAGAACCAGGGGGATCTGAGGGTTCCGGCCTCCCAGCACGCGCGGCGTAGCCGCCAACTCCCTGAGGGGCCGATGATTTCTGCGCTGCTCACCGCCGCTCTCACCGTCCTGCCAGGCTATCGCCGCGCCGCGGTGCAGGACCGCGACCCGCTCCCGCCCGTCGCCCGCCGCATCGCCGACACCGTCGAGCGCGTGGACAATCCGCCGCAGATCGCGCTGCGACTGCCGAAGGGCGCCACCTTGCTCATGGGCCACTGGCTGTTGGAGCCGACCGTCGATCCGCTGGACCCTGAGGTCGCGGCTGATCGGTTCGTTGCTTGGCTGCAACGCGTCGGCGAAACCGGCGAGCACCGGGCTTACCGAGCGACCCGTGATCGTGGCATCATGGCTCTCTATTTGGAGCACTGCGAGGTCGAGCGGCTCGCGCCGCTGTCCGACAACGTTCTCCTCTGTGCGCTCAAGCGGCACCCGGCCGTGTCTCACAAGACCAAGGCCAAGCAGGTGAACGGCGAGCGAATCCGTGCGAGTTGGTTCCAAGTTGCCGCGCCCGAGCGCCGCCGCAAGGCGGCCTGAAACGGCGAAGGCCCCCAGCGTTGGCTGCGCTGGAGGCCTTTCGTGTGGGGCGGGGTTGAGTTTGGCGATGGCCTGGAGTTGGCGCTCCGAGGCGGTCGAATCATCATCGAAGGATCAGTTCGATGCACACCTCAGATACCACGAAACCGGGCTGTGTCAACAGCCTGTCCACATCCCCTCCCGCCGAGCCTCAGGCTGACGACGCCTGGGAGCCGCTCGCCGCACCGATGGCGCGCGTGCTGGATCGGGTCGCCGACGTGATGGCCGCCGATAGCGGTCTGTCGCGTGCGCCCGACGCGGCGGGAGGCGACCGTGGCTGACGATTCCGACCTCTTCCAGCACGACATCGAGGTGGAGCAGGCCATCCTCGGCGCGATCCTGATCGACAACGGGGCGCTGGCGTCGCTGTCTGGCGTGATGGCGGGTCACTTCTACGAGCCGCTGCATCAGGGCCTGTACGAGGCGATGATCAACGCCGTTGCGTCCGGCCGACAGGCGGACGCCGCGTCGCTGCGCGCTTACACCGACGCGTGCGCGCCGGTCGCCGACGACCTGACCGCCACACAGTACCTCGGGCGGCTGGCCTTCCGGGCGCCACGCAACCCGCCGCTCAAGTCTCTGGCCGAACGCCTCATCGACCTCGCCAAGCGGCGCGCACTCGCCGGGCTGGTCATGGACATCCGCGAGGACATCGCCAGCGGCGTCGACACGGCGGAGATCCTGACCAAGAGCGAGTCGACGATCTGCCAAGTCGCCGAGAGCGGCGGCATGCGCGAGACGCTGGTGCCGATGCGGTCGGCGGTGGCGCTCGCGATCGAGTCGATGGCCGACGCCTACGCCAACCCGGACGAGCTCCGCGGCGTCCGTACCGGACTCGTCGACCTCGACGCCAAGCTCTCCGGCCTGATGAACTCGGATCTCATCGTGCTGGCCGGGCGGCCCTCGATCGGCAAGACGGCGCTGGCCGGCACGATGTGCCTTGCGGCGGCGCAGCAGTTTGCGGCGGAGAGCCGCGAGAGACCCCGACGGGTCGCGTTCTTCTCGTTGGAAATGAAGGCCGACCAGATCGCGGGTCGGTTCATCGCCGAGCGCGCAGAGGTGAGCGGTGAAAAACTCCGCCGCGGCACGGTCAGTGAGCAGGAGATTGAGCGGGCCATCACGGCAGCACGGCAAATCGAAACCCTCCCGATCGAGTTCGACCAGATGGGCGGCGCCTCGCTGGCGCACGTCGCGATGCGGGCGCGCCGGATGCATCTGCGGCAGCCGCTCGGGCTCATCATCATCGACTACCTCCAACTCATGCAGGCGACTGGACGCCATCAAAGCCGAGTTGGCGAGATCACCGAGATCACCAACGGACTGAAGGCGCTGGCGAAAGAATTGGACGTTCCAGTCCTCGCGCTGTCTCAGCTTTCGCGCGCCGTCGAGCAGCGGCAGGACAAGCGCCCGCAATTGTCAGACCTCAGGGAGTCCGGGGCCATCGAGCAGGACGCGGACGTGGTGATGTTCGTCTACCGAGATGATTACTACCTGTCGCGGGCTCAGCCCTCCGAGGACGACATCGAAGCCTACGAGGACTGGCAGCAGAAGAAGCGCCGGGCCGAAGGCAAGGCCGAGATCATCGTCGCGAAGAATCGGCAGGGATCAACAGGCATCGTCACCTGCGCATTCCACGGCGAACTGACGCGGTTCTCAAATCTGGAGTCTCGACATGCAGCTTAGGCTACCGCTACCCGTGGCGTGCATCGACCCAGATCTTTTGGTGTCGTGCGTCCACCGCATCGACGAGCTCCACACTAGGCTCGGGCACCGGGCGGCCGAGAGCGACATCATCGTCGCCGCCACGTCGGAGGTGGTCGACTACGACCGCGATCTGGCTGCGGCGGCCGTGGCGCGTATTCGCGGCCTGATCATCACGCTGCACGCCGAGGAGTGGCTGACGGCCCGCTACCGCGGCGACACGCCGGCGCACCTCCCGCCCGAGATGCTGACGCGTGCCGCCGCCGTGGCGCCGCTGCTGCCCACGGGCGTGTTCTGCGTAAATGCCTTGGAGCAGGCCATCCTGATGCTGCTCAGCGCCAAAGGGAGGGCGTGATCATGGCGGACATGCTCGGCCACAACGGGCCCATGATCGAGGAACCGGAATGGCTCCAGAACCCCGGCAACTGGATCGCCATCTCGCGCCACATCGAGGACCACCCTGTGGTCGGGTACGGCCAGCCGGTGAAGCCCGCCACGGCCAGCCGCGGCTCCTACAGCCGCGCCGAGGCGTGGCAGAGCCTGCTCATGATGGCCACCCGCAAGCCCGCCAAGGTGCACACCTGGGGGCTCGTCGTCTCGCTCAATGTGGGCGAGTTGCTGGGCGCCCGTGGTTACCTCGCACAGAAGTGGAACTGGTCCGACAAGACGGTCCGTGTGTTCCTGGAGACACTCCAGCGCGAGGGAATGATCGAGGTACTTGACAGGAATTTCGAGAAAATCAGGGGCCAAGAGAGGGGCCAAGAGAGGGGCCAAGAAGATCCACAGGGCAACCGTCGCCGCCCGAACGTCATAAGCATCAGAAACTACTCTCGTTATCAGATCCTGACCGACGAGATTTGCAGGTACATCGAAGCGCTCCGAGGGCCAAGAGAGGGGCCAAGAGAGGGGCCAACTAGGGGCCAAGAAGATCACGAAATAGGGGCCAAGAGAGGGGCCGAGAGAGGGGCCGAGAAGATCACGGCCGAGGGGCCACCAAATCTCGTTATGAAACAAGAGATTACGGTGGTTAAGGGCCAAGAGATTGCCAAGGCAGGGGCCAAGAGAGGGGCCGAGAGAGGGGCCGAGAACGCCGATTCGCAGGGGCCAGAATCTAATCTTCTTACTACTACTGTCTCACCTAGAACGGATTCTACCCCCCTACCCCCCGCGAGCGGGGGGGCGTTCGAGTTGGTACTCGAAGGAGAACCGGCTCCCCGGGCCGCGAAGCGCCGGCAGGAGGCGCAGGCGCTGGTCGATCTCTACAACGCCGCCGCCGAGCATCACGGCTGGGTCCGCTGTCGCGTGGTCAGCCCGGCGATCGAGCAGGCGATCCTGCGGCGCGTCCGCGATGTCGGCGGGCGGGATCAGTTCGTCGTGGCGCTGAACCAGATCCCCGCCAGTGACTTCCTGATGGGCCGCTTGCCGGGCCGTAACGGCGGCCCTCCGTTCCGGCTGGACCTGTCGAAGCTCCTGTCGACCAAGTCCGCCATGGGTGACGTGCTGGCCAGGCTGATCGACACGGCAGCATCTCCGGCTGCGGGGGCGCGGCCGAAGTTCTGGTGGGAAGACCCGGCCAAGGTCGCGAGCCTGACCGCCGAGGACTGGCAGCACCTCATCGCCAAGCACTGCGTCGACGGACTCTGGGCCGTCAAGAAGGTCGGCTGGCCGCCCGGTCACGCGAAGTGCGTGATTCCGGCAGGGATTGTCACCGCGTTGCGACTCACGGATTTGTGGACGAGCGACGGATTTGCGAGGACATAAGCCGGTGGCTGATGCTTGGGTGACGCTGCCGGAGATCGCTGCTCGACTGCGACAGTCGATCCGGAGGCATCGGGCAGCGAAGGTGAAGCGAGGACTGGGAGGACGGCGGGATGCGGTACTGCGATACGGTGGGCCGGGGGCACGTGTGGACCGACGAGCGAGTCGCTCTCGTCAAAAAGCGGTGGGCTGAGGGCCTGTCCGCGAGCCAGATTGCGGGTGAACTCGGCGGCGTGTCGCGCAATGCCGTGATCTCGAAGCTCCACCGTCTAGGCTGCTCCGGCAGAACCGTTGCGGCGCGCAGCGCGGCCAGCATCCGAGTGGCCCGGTCGAGCCCGCCGAAGAAACCGCGCGTCGTGGCGGAGTCGTCCGCACCGAAGCGCAAGGCGGCGGTGAGGTTCAAGCCGCCGGCCGAGCTTGCCGGCGTTGCCGAGCTCGTCATCCCGGCCGAGGAGCGCAAGGTCATCGACACGCTGGAGTCCTGCCACTGCCGGTGGCCGATCGGAGACCCGCAGCACGCCAGCTTCCACTTCTGCGGCCGCAAGAAGCTCGGCACGCTGCCCTACTGCGAGTTCCACTGCTCCAAAGCGTTCCAGCCGCGCTCGGGTCCGAAGGCGCCCGTGGTCGATCTCGGCTGGAACCATCGCCGGGTGCTGCAGGTCGCAGCCATCACCAAGGTCGCGTGACCGCGTTCAAATTCTGGGGGACTGAGATGCAGGATGTTGCTGAGCAGGTCGAGGACGCGCCGGTGGATGAAGGCGAGTACACCGTCGAGATCCCTGTGCTGGCGCTGGCCGGATTCGGCGGGTGCTTCAGGTTCGTCCAGGAGGCGCTGGGCGCGGCGTTCTCGGGTCATCACCTGAGCCGCGAGCAGTTGATCGGCATGGCGGTCGGATGCGGGCTCAAGTCGGTGCGCACGCCGACCGAGGACGAGCTCGCCGATCCGGAGTGGTTCGGTCACGAGGCCGGCGTGAAGGCCGGCGACGAGGCGGTGTGGGCTGACACCGAGGTCGCGCGCGCGGCCGCCGAGGTCGTCGAGGCCATGGACTCGGATCAGATCGACGACGGCGCCGAGGTCGAGCCGTGAGCGCCTCGGCGAGCCCCTACGAAATGTGCCTCAAGCGCACGATCGAGGTGCGGACCACGGTCGGCACCTTGGTCGTCGAGGCCTGGACCAAGGGTGGGCTCGCCGCGCACAAGGCGCATGCCGGCGACTGGTTCACGGTCACGCATCAGCCGACCGGGCTGTCTCTGGGCGCGGTCGGCATCTTCCTCGCCGAGGAGTCGGCGGTGGCCGCGATGTGCGAGCTCGCCGCGGCCCGCAACGGATGGATCCTCGACACGCCGGAGGAGGTGGCTGACTTCGGCGCCTACGCGCAGATCGTGTTCGCGAAATACGGCGCCGTGCCGCGGCCAACCGCTGGGCACGAAGTGGCGATCGAGGCGGTGGCGACGGTGCGCCGGCTCAACGGGTGGGACGACTAGATGGCGCAACGGTTGACCGAGATTCAGCAACGGTTGCTGGCGTATCTGCGGGCCGAAGTGGGAGCCGGCCGGCCGTTCCCAGCGTCTGCGCAGATCGCTGGACACATGGGGTGGCAGAACCGCCGGCGCACGGCGATCGACGTTGTGCAGACGCTGGCCGTGAAGGGCTACGTGAGAGTGGCGGGCGAGTGGACGGCGGGCCGCAAGGCGCGGCAGTGGGCACTTACGGACAAGGGATTGCACGATGACGACGTTGCCGGCCTCGGCTCAGAACCAACTGCGCCAGTTCGTGGAGCAGATCGAGCGATTGGAAGATGAGCGTAAGGCGCTAGGTGGAGACATCAAGGACAAGTTCGCCGAGTTGAAGGCGATGGGCTTCGACGCGAAGATCGTCAAGAAGGTGATCGCGATCAGGAAGAAGTCGAAGTCCGAGCGGGAGGAGGAAGACGCCGTGCTCGACACGTATCTAGCCGCTCTGGAGGGAACGCCTCTTGGAGATTGGGCTGCGCGGCAAGGGAAATCCGACGATGCGCGTCATTGAGTTGGCGGGGCAGGTTTTTGGCCACTGGACCGTCCTGGGGCGCGCGCCCGGAGTAACGGGCAAGACTCGCTGGCGGTGTGCTTGTTCCTGTGGGCGGATTAAGCACATCAGAGGACAGCACCTGAGGTCTGGCGCAAGCGCGTCGTGCGGGTGTGCTAGTCGCACAGGCGCCATCGCCAGTCAGGACTACACGGGGCGTCGATTCTCGCACCTTGTCAGCTTGGGTCGCGTTGACCGAGTAGACAGGAATGGCTCTCGGGTTTTTGAGTCTGTGAGATGCGATTGCGGCACGGTGAAAGAGGTAAGTATTTACTCTCTGGTGGACGGTGGCACCAAGTCCTGCGGTTGCTTGAAGAGCCAATTGATTTCTCGGAGCAAGTTGGTTCACGGTCACGGCAACGGATCAAGCACCTATCGTTCGTGGGCCGCGGCCCGAGAGCGTTGCTGCAATCCAGCAAACAAGCGGTGGCATCGCTACGGCGGGCGCGGCATCAAGATGTGCGAACGCTGGAGCGTGTTCGACAACTTCCTGGCTGACATGGGGCCGAAGCCTGGGCCTGGGTACGAGATCGATCGCATCGACAACGATGGCGACTATGAGCCGTCGAACTGCCGTTGGTCGAGCCGACGAGACAACATGAACAATACCAGCGCCGTCCGACCGGTGACCGCGTTTGGGAAAACCATGACGGTAGCGCAGTGGTCACGCGCGTCAGGAATCAATCCGGAGACGATACGAGGGCGCCTGAGCCGCGGGTGGAGCGCCGAGCGATCTGTCTCGGTTGAGGCGACCATGGCAAACGACTTGGCTCTTGTGCGCCAAATACTTCTTGCTGCCGACGACAGCAGTGTCGAGGGGCTGAAGAAGGCTATCTGTGAGGTGCAGACGCTCATTGCCGAGCGATTGGCCGACACGCCGCTGGGGCAGTGGTCGGTGAGCCAGGCCACGGCATCGGAGAAACCCAACTGATGTCGACGCTCGCTCTGTTCCTGTGGTGGTTCGGGCTGATCCTCGTGTTCAGCCCGGCGATGCTGTTCGTGCTGGAGACGCGGGACGGCGACATTAACGAAGGCGATCTCATCCGCTGGTTCATGGGCAAGAGCCTTCAGTTCCACGATCAGTGCAAGACGCTGATCGTCTCGGGGGTGGGGCTGATGGCGCTAGCGACGATCCTTGGGACGGTGAGATGACCTCCTGGTATCTCACCTCCGACATGCCCCCACCCCTCAACGTGAGGGTCGTTGTCCTGTGGGATGACCGCGAGTTCGAGGCGGCGCGAATCCAGCGCGAGAACGCGGTGGTGTGGGTCACGCATCACCGGGGCGAGGCGATCTTCCTGCCGACCAAGAACCGACGCCCCGAGGACGCCGAGCGGCCCTGGGCGGGCTGGCACACGTTGTCCATCCGGGGGCCTCAGTATTGGCGGCCGATCAACGCCGAGCGGTGGGCCCTGCCTCTGCCTCAGGCCATCGTGTTCCCAAAGGTTGCGTCGGGCGTGATGCGGTCTGAGCGCATGAGGTTCACTGCTGTCGCCGATGCGGAGGCATCCGAGCTCGCCCGCGAGATGGAGGCGGATCGGCAGCAGGCGCGTGATTCACGTGAAACAGTCCAGGTCCGCAAGGCCGAGGTGGCGTGGTGGCTCGATCAGTCGAGGATCGACTACGAGCCCGCTGGCGAGGTGACGACGCGCAACTGCGAGGGCCGACTGATGCGTGCTCTGGCGTGGTGCGGCGCCTCCGACTTTAAGGAGCGGACCGCGGTCAATGCCGAGGTGCTGGCCGAGGTGGCTGCGGTGAGCGCGGACGCGGGCGAGCCCGAGCCGGGGCTGACGTTCAAACCGCTGCCGTCTGACCGGCGCGACTTCGAGACGGCGATGGCCTGGTTCACCGCGCTGTCCCCGCCCGAGCACTGGCGGCCGGGGCGGGAGCCGTGGTCGTTCTCGCAGATTCAGAAGATCCTGGTGATCCGGGCCCGCCCGATGCCGCCGAGCTACGACACCATCGCCGAGGTGCTCTCCTACGTGAAGCGCAAGAGCATGTCGGGGGAGTGGGTTCGGCAGCAGTTCAAGAAGGGCGTCGAGCGGTGCCTCAAGGCGGCGAACGGGGAGGAGATCTACCCTGGAATCACCGATCAGGTCGCGGCGCTGCGGGAGCGGAACCGGGCGTTCAAGAGGGGGCAGTGATGGGGGCCATCAAAGAATGGGCCTGGACCTTCGGATGCATGTGGGCTGGCGGAGCTCTCTCGCTCGGCATCTGGGGCAAGGAGTGCGTCGGTGACGATGCGCGGTTGATTGAGGGCATGAACATGCTGATCGCCGGCGCGGTGGTCGCTGCGACGGTGTGGGTGATCGCGGGGATCGCAGAGGTGGCGCGGGAGGATCGGAAGGAATGACCGAGCGCAGTGAGCGGCGCGCAGAAAAACCGACCGGCGCGCACGGGGCTGCAGCGGCGCGCATGACCGAAGCCGAGCGCCGTGCCTTCAATAAGGGGCTGGAGACCGCCGCCAAGCTCGTTGACCTCTGGGCGGAGGAGAACATCCGGATGTGCAACGAGACGATTCTGAGCGACCCGATCATCAACGGCTCAGCCACGCGGGCCACGCTTGCGGCCGACATCAAGACGTCGGAGGTGCTCCAGATCCAGGCGACGGGCCACTCGGCCGTCTATCACGCCGGCACCAAAATGGCGAAGATGATCCGAGAGCAAAAGGTTCTCAGATGAAGCCTCGCTACCGCGTCCGCGCCGGCTCTCGCCAAGTTGTACTTGCCGACCTTGGGCGCAGACGATCGGAGCCGATCGACGGCGTGGTCGAGGTTGCAGAGACCGCTGCCCGTGTCGCCCGAGGTGGCGGAGTTCAAGCCGTGGTGACGGTTGCGATCTTCGAGGATGGCGGTGTGTGGTCGGGGAAGTTCTTCGGCGCCGGCACGCCGATCTTCGCTCTGGTCGGAGCGCTGGAGCACATGAAGATCGAGGTTGAGAGCCGAATCGAAAGGTAGGCGAGCGTCAGCGAGTCGCTTACACTTATTGTGGCGATTCTGCGGGGGACGCTGCCCATGATCAGAATGCGCGACAAGCCCCGGCATAAATGCCGCGGAAGGATAGCGCTCCCGGCTGCGCCTGGAATTGAGGACTGAGGGACGCAGATGCTGCTGACGTATCGCTATCGTCTGAAGGACGGGAGTCGCGCTCGCAAGCGCGAGCTTCGCCGGATGGCGCGCGCGGTCAATCGCGTCTGGAACTACTGCAACGAGGCCCAGTTACACGCGTTGAAGCACAACAAGAGATGGCCTCGCGCCTTCGATCTCAACAACCTCGTCGCGGGGTCATCGAAACTGCTCGGGCTCCAGTCTCACACGATCCAAGCTGTCTGCGAGAAGTACGCCGCGAGCCGCGAGGCCAAGCGGAAAGCCAAGCTGCGCTGGCGCGGCAAACGCTCGCTCGGTTGGGTGCCGTTCAAGGCATCTGGCATCAAGCAGGATGGCGCGGGTTGGGTCTATCTAAAGCGTCGGTTCCCGTGCTGGCTGCATCGCGCACTGCCCGATGGTGGCGCAATCAAGTACGGCTCTTTCAGCGAGGACGCCTGCGGCAACTGGTTCATCAACATTGTCGTTGAGTTGCCTGACGTCGAGCAGAGCGACGACGGCGCCGACATCGGCATCGACCTCGGTCTGAAAGACCTCGCCGCGCTTTCGACAGGCGAGAAGATCGAGAACCCGAGACATCTCTCAAAGCTCGCCGCTAAGCTGGCCAGAGCGCAGCGAGCGAACAAGAAGAAGCTGGCCGCGCGCACGCACCGCAAGATCGCGCGGGCCCGCGCTGACCATCTGCACAAGGCATCACGCCGCATCACCGACGCAGCCCGCGTCATCGTTGTCGGCGACGTTTCGAGTACCAAGCTCGTCAAGACCGACTTCGCCAGGTCCGTGCTCGACGCGGGCTGGTCATCGTTCAAAGAGATGCTCCGCTATAAAGCGACTGCGCGCGGAGCGTCTTTCGTTTGTGCCGCTGAACACGGCACTTCGCGAACCTGTTCTTGTTGTGGCGACACGGCGAGCGGCCCAAAAGGTATCGCAGGGATCGCGGTAAGGGAGTGGACCTGTTCAAACTGCGGCGCGTCGCACGATCGCGACGTGAACGCGGCTCGGAACATTCTCCGTGTTGGACTGAACACGCTGAAAGGAGCCCCGCTATGAGCCAGGATAACCCCACTGGGAAGCTCCGGACTTCATGCTGGGGAGCAGTCACCATCTCGAACCGGTTCACGCGGTGGCTGGCGAGCAAGCTGGTCGACACGGCATTCACCACGATCCTGTCCCGCGACCCGGACTTCGTCGTCGGCGGTCGCCATGATGCGTACCTGCGCCGGTGGTGGCTGATCCCCCGGAACAAGGTGTTCAACATCTACCTGCACCAGTTCCTCCGGGACGATGAGGACCGGGCGCTGCACGACCACCCGTGGATCAGCCTGTCGATCTCGCTGACCAAGCCGATGCGCGAGCGCTACCTGCGCCGAGGCGTCGAGATGGAGCGCACCGTGCAGCCGGGCGATGTCGTGATCCGCGGCGCCCGCTTCGCACATCGGATGATCGTTCCCGATCCCGGCGCGCTGACCATCTTCATCACCGGCCCACGCATGCGGGAGTGGGGGTTCTGGTGCGAAAACGTCCGGTTCGTGCCCTGGAAGGTGTTCGTGGATGACCGCGACCGCGGTCGTGTGGGGAGGGGCTGCGATTGACGCCGTTCTCCTTCGTCCTGTCTCTGGTGGTCTCGATGCTGGTGGCGCTCGCCGGCATCGTGGCTGCGCGCGAGGTGGCGCAGCGCGACCGTCGGCGCCAGTCCGACACGGCGCCTCCGGTGCGCTTGGTCGAGCCCGAGGCTGTGGTCTACGACCCCGTGGCCGGCGAGCGGTGGGTGCGCGAGGCGCGCGTGGCTGCGCTGCGCATCTTCGGTGAGCGGGGCGAGGTGACGAGCGATGACGTCTGGAACGCCTGCCCGCCGCCCGACACGGTCGACGGCCGGCTGATGTCGAGCGTGCTGTCGCGTGCCGAGTGGGAGATCGTCGAGTATCGCAGGTCGGCCCGCGGCCGGAACGCGGCGCGCAAGATCGCGGTGTGGCGGCTCAAGGGCGTGGAGGCGGCATGAACGAACTGTTCGACGGATTGGCGCCGCCGCGGGAGCGCGGCACCTCGATCTCGGGGGTGCACTCGGGCCGCGCCGTCACGCACGACTGGATCACGCCGCGCGAGATCATTGAGGCGCTCGGCGGTGCGGACTCGTTCGACTTGGACCCGTGCCAGTCGCCAACGCAGCCGTGGCCGTGTGCGCGCCGCGGCATCGTGCAGCCTCAGGACGGGCTGGCCGAGCCTTGGGAGGGTCGGGTGTGGGTCAATCCCCCTTACTCGATCCATGCCGCTGCCTGGCTCTCCAAGCTCGCGCGCCACGCTGCGGCGGGCGGCAGCGGCACGGCGCTGATCTTCGCCCGCACCGAGACGGCCATGTTCTTCGACGCGGTGTGGGGCATCGCCGACGCGATCTTGTTCCTAGAGGGGCGGCTTCACTTCCACTACCCCGACGGCCGGCGCGCCGAGGCGAATGCCGGCGGTCCGTCATGCCTGATCGCCTATGGCGAGAGGGATGCGCAGTTTCTGGCGTGCTCGGGACTGCCCGGGGCGCTCATCGGTGAAGTGTCCGTTGCGCGCGCGTCGAGTGCTGGAGGACTGCTCGACTTCATGGGGTGACGCGATGGAACACGTCGTCGACTCTCTGATCGGACTCTCGATCGTGCTGGGCGCGTACATCGCTTGGAGGCAGGGCCACTTCAATGACTGGTAGGCGGGTCCACCTCCCCGGCTGGAGGCTCGACAAGAAGACCGGGAAGCTCGTCGAGATCGAGAAGGGCTCGGTCTCCGACAAGCTCAAACGCAAGTCGTCGAAACGCGTGCGCGTTGCCAAGCGAGGATCCTGACCATGGGTCGCTATTGCGTCGCGGTGCACGCCGTCGAACGCTATCTGGAGCGGGTGGAGGGGATCAGGGTCACGGACCCCGGTCGAGACGAGATGGAGCGTGTGAAGGCGATCATCCTCGCGGTGCCCGCTGTCCGCGCCGCCGTGAGAACCTACGCCACGCTCAAGATCAAGGCCTCGTGGGGCAAGATCGTCGTCGAGCAGGGCACCGTCGTCACGATCATCCCGGTCGGCGAGGCGCGGAAGTTCAAGATGCACAAGCGTGAGAAGGAAGGTCGCTACGGCCGGCGGACCCGCGACTATCGCATGCACGTCGAGGGGGCCGGCTTCTGATGCACAGGCGTCCGGGCGGGATGGCGGGGCGTCGCCCGCCCGCGATGCGAACGCGCGCGGTCAAGGCCGAGGTCAAGAAGGCGCCCACCGTCATGGTGTGCCTGATCGGATTCGAGAAGCCGATGCCGCGGTTCGTCGGCGACAACCTGGGGGCGCTGCCGGTCCGCATCACGACAGCCAAGCGCAAACGGGACGCGGCCTCGAAAGAGGATCTGTCCTCGCCGCTGGTGCGGGTGATGGTGCTGGAGTCGGTCGCGGTCGAGACCGAGGCGCACGCCAGGCGCTTGAAGGAGGCACTGCACGAGGCACTGCACGGGCACTGCGAGGACGCCGGCAACGCCCCGCTGAGGCATTCGTGGCGGGATGCGGCCGGCATGTTCGCGAACGAGCAGGAGCGGGCCATGTGGTGGGGCGTGCTGTTGCAGGACGCCATGGTGCGGGTCCGCAAGATGGCCGCGACCTTCAAGGTCATGTCTGTGGAGGACAGCGAGACGCGGCTGGCGAATCGCGCTACACGAAACGTATCAGCCAAGGGCTTACAGCGATGACCCAGCAGAAGACGCCGCTCGACTACCACATCCAGGCACTGCTGGATCAGTACCGATCGCGGGCCGAGGCCAACCTCATGCTGCTGGAGGAGGTGCTCGGGGCGCTGGCCGATGCAGACCGGGCCAACGAGTTCATGGTGCGGCGGATCGCCAAGGCGCTGACGCAGCACGCCGGCGTCATGCAAGCCCCGGTGCAGCCGCCGGCTCAGCACGTTCGCCCGGCCGGGGCGCCGCCGGCAGCGCATCCGCAACCGCAGTGGAGGCAGTAATGTTGGCCGATCAGGGCTACGAGGTCGTCAACTCCCCGCGCCACTACCAGGGCGCCGGCGGCATCGAGGCCATCGATGTGGTGGAGTCGATCTGGGGCTATGAGGCGCACCTGCCGACCGCGTTGATCTATATCCTCCGCCACAGGCGCAAGGGCAATCCCGCCATCGACCTGCAGAAGGCTCAGTGGTGGGTCCGCCGATGGCTCACTGCCCCGGTGACATTTCAGGTTCACGTCACGCCGGGCTCGATGTCGTCGGCGGCAATCGCCAAGGCGTTCGGCTTCGACGAGGACAGCCACGTCTCGCACGCAATCCACCTGCTGCTGGTGGCGACGCGGGCCATGGCCGAGGACCGTCGTCGGGCGGCCGGACGGGAGTGCATCGAATCGCTCGACATGGAGCTCGCCCGCATCGGAGCTGCGCCATGCTCACCGTGAGGATGAAGAAGCTCGACCCTCGCGCCATCCTGCCAAGCTATGCCGAGCCTGAGGCGGCGGGCATGGATCTTGTCGCGCTGCTGGTCTCCGATCCGCTTTTCCCCGGCGAGCACACGCTGTTCCCGGGGGACCGGGCGCTGATCCCAACAGGAATCGCCATCGAGTTGCCGAGGGGCTATCAGGCCGAGGTGCGACCGCGCTCGGGGCTAGCATTGAAGCATGGCATCACGGTGCTCAACTCGCCGGGCACCATCGACTCGTCGTACCGCGGCGAGATCAAGGTGCTCCTGCACAACGCCGGCAGCGAGTCCTACACGGTCAAGACCGGGGATCGGATCGCGCAGATGGTCATCATGCCGTTCGTGCGCGGCCGGCTAGTGGAGGCGGAGGAGTTGAGCGACACGGCGCGGGGTGCGGGCGGGTTCGGGAGTTCCGGGCGATGAGCGGCGGAAGCTACGACTACGCCTTTCGCAGAGTCGAAGAGTTCGCCGAGGCGCTGGAGATGGGCAAGACGCTGGAGGGCATCGACACGGGCGAGGCCAACTGCCTAGCGCGGCTGGGGTTCGCTGCGCATCTGCGGAAGGTCGCGGCCGCGATGAAGGCCATCGAGTGGGAGGACAGCGCCGATTGCTCGCCGCCTCACGCGATCAACGCCATCCACGCTGTGACCGGGACATGAAGCCGCCGCTGGCGCGCGTGTCAGAGGACGTGGCGCGCGAGCTCGACCGGGTGAAGGAGGTGCCGACGATCGCGGCCGCGCTGGCGCTGCTGGCCTTCGTCGCGCAGAGGGAGACGGCGTTCCGGGCGTGGGCGAAGCGAGTTGTCGAGGCAGAGCGGAGTGACCTGTTCCGCGAGGTTGCGCAACGGTTTCCGGGGGCGGAAATTGAAGATGTCATCGAAGGACTGGACGGAGTTGGATCCGAAGATCCGGGAGATGCGTGAGGCGGGCGAGCCTCCGTACCGGATCGGCGAGTCGCTCGGGCTTGAGACCGCCGAGGTGCGCGGCCGGCTGCAGGCGATGGGACTGCTGATCAAGGTGCCGCGGGGCGTCGAGTATCCGGCTCAGGCCGACAGGGCGTTGCGCCCGAAGGGCATCACCGCTGCGCAGTTTTCCGACGAGTGGTGGGAGCAGAACGACCGCAGTTTCCGCATGGGCATGGCCGAGGCGGCGGCGCGCGTGAGGAAAGAGCGGCAGGCGCAGGGTGGGTGACGTGCTGCGGGGGCAGATCGATCTGTTCGACCAGAAGCCGTGGCCGTTCGCGCCGCTGAGCTTCGGCGCGTACAGCCTGATCTGCATTGATCCGCCGTGGCACTTTACGACGCGGTCTGACAAAGGCCAGGGCAAGTCGCCATCGGCCCACTACGGCACGATGACGATGGAGTGGATTGCCGCGCTGCCGGTGGCTGACCTCGCAGCCGACGACTGCCTGCTGTGGCTGTGGTGTACGAGCTCCAACATGCCTCAGGCTATCCAGATCATGGACGCCTGGGGCTTCACGTTCTCGACGTCGGGCGTGTGGGTGAAGACGACCAGGCTCGGCAAGCTCGCATTCGGGACGGGGTTCGTGCTGCGCAACTGCCACGAGCCGTTCCTGATCGGCCGGCGGGGCGCGCCGAAGATCGCGGTGAAGAACGTGCGGTCGACGCTGATGGCGCCGGTGCGCGAGCACTCGCGCAAGCCGGATTTGGCGTATCAGGAGGCGCGGCGGCTGATCCCCTACGGGAGGGCGGCCGACGTTTTCAGCCGCGAGCAACGAGAGAACTGGGAGGCTTGGGGCAATGAAGCTGGAAAGTTTGACGGAGACCCCGCGCTGCCGCTGGCCGGACAACACGCCGCTGGTGATGGTGACGTGGCGGGACAGCCGGCAGGCGGACGGGGCGTGGAAGTTCCTGAGCACGATGCAGAACAAGAGCGCCCTGAGGGTCCAAACGGTGGGCTGGCTGTTGCAGGATGACGGCGACACCGTGGTCCTGTCGCAGTCGATGATGTTCGACGACGCCGATGGCAGTGACGACTGGCAGATCGCCGGCACCAAGGTGATCCCTAAGCGCGCCATCGAGTCGATGGTGCACATCGCCGAGGCAGGATCGGTGGCGAGGGCGGCATGACCGACGTCAAGCGCAACTGGCAGGGTCTCAACGGCAACGAGGCGCGACAGCGTCTCGGGCAGTGCCACTCCAACCTGCATCTCTCGGCCGCGCTCAAGATCATGGTGCCGGCGCTCCGCGACATCGAGGTCGACGACACGCAGATCGGAGTGGCCAAGGTCACGGCCACGGTTCCGGTGCCGGTGAACCCCAAGGAGGTCGAGGAATGGCTGAGAAAACAGATGTCGTGGGTCGTCCCGGTGCCGATCAGGGTGGAGTTCGCCATCAGGCGACGGGCAAGGGGCCTGTGAAGGTGGCTGGGTTCATGTGGTGGAACGGCGAGCGCATGCCGTTCTGGCTGCCGGAGGGCGTGACGGTGGATTTGAAGGTGAGGCGAGAGTGAAGCCGCTGGGCCGCAAGAACTACGGCTCGATCGGGCACCTGCCCAGCAGTCGCATGGGGCTGGCGACCAGAGAGGGTGGAGGGGTAAGCAGATGCGGTCACGAGCGAAGCAGGGCCGGGGCGGCCGACACACGCCGCCGGCGAGGTCGCGGCGAGGAGACATGAGGCGGATGCTGCAAGCTGCGGCCGCAGAGCGCGCCCGGCTGGAGCAGGTCCAGTTGGCCGAGAACGGATCCGCCGGCATCCGCGTCGAGGAGCGCGATGCCCGCCGGCTGTTGAAGGGCGTGCCGACCGTCGAGCAGATCGTCTCGATCTGGCGGCAGCGCAAGCGTGACGGGCTGATCGCGTGACCGGCGCGGTCGGGATCATCGCGGGGGTCGGCCAGATGCTGGCCGACCAGTCCCGCTGGTGCCAAGGGCACCTCGCGGTCAACAAGCGGGGCGAGCCGTGCTCACCGTCTCGGGCCAAGCGGTTGGACCCGATCGGGGCGAGCTACGCCGTCGCCGGCGTGAAGCTCAGCGACGACCGCTGGGACCGCAGCGCCAACGAGCACGCGGCTGCCGTGGCGATGATGCAGGCCGCGGCCCTGAGGCTGGAGCCTGGAGCAAGTCAACGACCGCCTCGGGCACGACGCGGTGCTGGAGGTGCTGCGGCGGGCCTACGGGTACGCGAAGGCGGTGGCGGGGGAGTTGGAGCGCGCCGAGGCGGCGTGAGCCTGCGAAGGCCACAGAACATTGTTCATCGCGCGAGCAAAAAAAGACCCCGGGGCCGGAGCCACCGAGGTCGATTGAGGTCAGACCGCGCGCTTGAGCGTCACGCGGATGAAGCGGCCGTCGCGGACCTCGTCGAGGTGATCCGCGACTTCGGCTCGCCACTTTGAGGCTGTCCCCTTGTGAATGCCGAGGGCTTCCGCCAACTCGTCATTCGTCAAGGGCCGCCGGGCCCGATTCAGCGCCACGAGCACCGGGTGATTCTCGGGGATCGCGACGGGCGTTCCGCCGTTGGACGGCGGCGGCACGGGGAAGCTCGACTGAGCCGTGTCCCTCGCGCTCGGGCTCCTGTTATCGTTGGCCACCTTCGCCGGCCGGGCGGGCGCGAACCCGAACCCGAACGCAACGATGGCGGCGATCTCGAAGAACAGGGCGTAGGTCACCGGCTCCACCTTGGCGATCACCGCCGCAGTGTGCCGCTCGTCCAGGCCGAACAGGCTCAGCACCTGCGCGGCTCGTTCTGCCTTCCCTGCGACCGGCTTCCGAGGCCCGTCGACGCGGATCTCGGCTTCGAGCTTGCGGATGTGAGACTCGACCTCACGCGCCCGCAACTTCCAGTCCTCGCACATGCGCTTGCAGCCGCCTGAACCGGTCTCCCGGTCCACCATCGTGTTGGCCTCCGCCAGCCTCTGGCGCGCCCGTGCGAGCTCGGCGCGCTTCTTCTCGATGACGTCGTTGTGGTCGAGGGCCGTCAGCGCCTTCGACTCCGCCGTCTCCGCCTGTCGCCCGACCGAGGCATAGACCGTGAGTCCCGTGCCCAGCAGGAACAGGAACGCGAACCCGACGGCGGACAAGGGCCGACGGTTCGCGATGGCGCGATCGGCGAGCCAGCCGACCGCGATGGTGATGCCGACGATGACCGGCAACAGGATGTGCTCCAGGGTCCACCCGGTAGCGCGGACATCCCACAACAGGATTGTGAGGGCTCCTCCGGTCGCTGCGCACCCAGCAGCGATTGCGACCCACTGCGGGGTCGTGGTAGTAGTTCGCATGACGCATTCTCCTTGGCAAAGTGGGATCGTCACCCGAGGCCGTCTGCAGCTACCAACTGCGGCGGCCTCAACCGTGAGAGGGCCGGATTGCCCCTCACAAATGCGAAAGGCCGCACACCCGGTGAGGATGGCGGCCTACAAGATGAATAAGCGTTTTTTACCCTTGATGAGGTTGTCTCTCTCCCACAGCGGTCGAATATTTGTTAGTGACCAGCATGCGCGAAAGTCAGCGGTGCCAATTAAATGGGCCTCGCGGAAATAAGAGATTGGAGTAATGTGGTCAATGTGCCACCCTCCTTTGCCGTAGTTTTCCCAGTTCATGCCGGCGATGAATTGCCGCTCTAGATGGCGCCGCAGGTCGGACATCGAGTATCCAAGTATTTGCTCTGCCCGCATTCCTCTCTTTGAGAGCAAATTGCCGCGAAGCATCCTCTTTATGTTTTGAGTTATGCGAAAGGTGGCGTCGGTGTTGCGGCGACGACGTTGGTAGTTGCGTTGTATTGCCTTCCGCTTCTCTGTGTAGCGCCTCTTGTTCTGTTCTTCCCATTTCTTCATGTACTGTTTGTGGCTCTCGGCTCGGTTGGCCTTTTGCTCGGCAGTCATAAATGATAGGCGGAGTCTGCCGGATGCGCGTCTTCTTTCTCCAATCTCTCCAGACTTTCGGTATAACCTATCGCATGGCGCGCATTTGCTTGTGAGGCGACCGCGCCCTGCGCTGTTAAAAAAATCCAGTGTGGCGGGCAGCAGGGCGCCGCATGATAGGCACGATTTTTGTTTCATTTGATCAGATGATTGGTTGTTGGTGTGATGACTCGACCTTTTCGCAAGAACGCCCGCCTCAGGGTCTCCCCTGGGCGGGCGCTCTTGCGTCAGGCAGGCACGTAGAGCGGCTTGTCACCGGTCTGCCAGCGCTGGCCGGGCCAGACTTTCCCGTTGTAGCTCACATGCGCGACCACCTCTCCCTTCGGGTTGATGATCTCGCACCTCGGAGCCTGCGAAGCTCCGAGGTTGGTCTTGTTGAGCGCGTGACGGTAGGCGTCAGACACCTGCTGCCACGACATCACGGGATAGAGGCTGCGGCCAACGCGGGCACGAAGCGTGGTGAGTTGCATCTGCGTTTCTCCTTGGCAATCGAGGGCTCGTGTCCCTCTACGCCCAAAGCCCGACGCATCCGTGAGGATGGCCGGGCTCGGGTACGCGTCACCATTCGATGCGGCCGGCGAGAGTGTCCCGGATCGCGAGCAGAACGGCAACGGCCGGTCCGATCGCGACGTAGACCCAACCCGGCCCGAGCGGCTCCAACAGCCACACCGCGAGCCCTCCGCCGGCGGCTGCCAGCATCAGGAACGGCACAGCGAGGATCGCCCGGCGAGAGCGGTTGTGCATGGGATTGATCTTTCGTGGATGGGATGAGCGGCGCCGCCTGAGGTGGTGAGCCTCAGCAGCGCCGCTCGGGGTGCGCGCTCGGAAATTTCCTGCCAAGGTCGGACCGAGCGCGCGGTAACCTATCTGGCAGAGGCGGTCGCGTTCATGACGAGTGTCCTCCTACCCTATTCAAACGCAAACGCCCGCCTCCGGGATTGCCGGGGCGGGCGCGCGTGTCGTCAGAGAGTCGCCGGCCGGCGCATCATCTCGGCCTCTTCGGTGCCGTAGGTCTGCAGCGTGTCCTCGTGGAAGCACGACAGTCCCTCGGCGCCGTCGAAGTCGTAGGTGCGGGTGTCGTACCACCCGCGCCAGTCTGGGCCTTGATTGCTCAGGTCTTTGATGATGATGGCATAGTGGATGCCACCGAAAAGGTCGCTCTCCACTTTGTCGCCGATTTTGAACTTGGCCATGTGACGGACTCCTTGGCTGCGGAGGCTTAGGACCTCCTACTGCCAAAGCCCGACGCACCTTGCGGTGGCCGGGCTCGGGGACGTCAGGGCCAGCGGCCCGTAGCGTCGAGATGCCTGAGGCTCTCGTCGAGCCCCTGCGCGATCTTGAGCATCTCGGGCATCTTGCCGATCTGCTCCTTCACCACCTCGGGGTTCCGGAGCTTGCCGGACTCGATGTGGCGCAGGATCTCCAAGGCGATGTCGCGCTCGCCGTTGTCCGCCTCCCGGCACGTCGCGAACTTCGATCTCCAGTGATGGACGACCTCGTTCCTGGTCACCGGGTCGTGTCGGATCAAGTAGGCCTCCTCGTGCTTGGACGCGTCGAGCAGGGCTCGGTGCCGCGGCAGGTCGTAGGAGAAGTGACCCTGGAGACCGAGGCGACGCTCGATCCGGAGCGCTCGCTTGATCGCGACCAGCAACTTGCGGCGCGCCTCGATCGTGTCGTCGAGTTCGCGCGGGTCGAGGATCGCCATCAGCTTGGGCAGGTCGCGGGTGCGGTCGTAGGTCATGGAATCACCTCGAACGGGACCTCGCGCCGCCAGGCCGCGCCGGCCGAGATCCGGTCCGGGTCGTACTTCACGCCAGGCCCGTGCAGTTGCAGCACGTTGCCCCAGCGCTTCAAGCCGGGCTTCACCTCGTCGAGCTTCACGAACAGGATCGGGTCGTCCTCGCCGAGGGCGTTCTCGACCACGGTGCCGGTCTCTCCGGCGCCGACGTCGACCACCTTGATCACCGAGTAGGCGTCGGTGAACCGGATGCGATCGCCCTCCTTGAGGGTCTGCAGGGCAGTGAGCATGGTCATGGGCATGTGAGTCTGTCTCCTTGGCATGTGGTCGAAGGGAATCGCTTCCCTTCTAACACCTCAGCCCGACGCACGCTTTCGCGTGGCCGGGTTGGGTGGTCAGGATGCGTAAGGCACGACCAGCGCCAGCGCGAGAAGCGCCGGCACTGCGCGGAACAGGATGTGGCTCCTCCAGTTTGACGTGTCCATGATCGAGGCCAGAACGGTGAGGTAGAGGCCAGCGACCAGAGGGGCGTACTGCAGGGCGATCTTGATCATGTTCGTTCTCCTTGGCATGGGAGCGAGGCGCTCCTAACGCCTCAGCCCCGGTCACCGTTTTCGGTGCCGGGGCCTTTGGCTTGCCTCAGGTCTTCGCGCGCCAGAGTTCGTAAACGGCCGCCGGGCAGGAGATGAGGTTGAACACCCCGATCGCGACCCATGACCACTCCCCCTTCGGGTAGGTGAGCAGGATCAGCAGCGGGGCCGTCAGTCCTCCGAGCGCGAACAGGGCGATGAGGATCGCCCGGTTGATCTTCCAGATCACGGTAGAGTCTCCTTGGCATCGAGGGGCGTGAGTGACCCTCTACTGCCAAAGCCCGACGCATCCTTTCGGATGGCCGGGCTCCAGCTTAGCCTCAGGCTTGCACCTCGGTCACCACCTCACCATCCTCCTCGGGTAGTGTGATGGAGGCGACGTAGTCGCGGGGCCGGGGCACCTTCACCTTCATCTCGATCACCCGGATGTGCTCTCCTCCGAAGTCGTCACGCAGGCGCTCGATCGCGTTGTCGCGGTCTTCGTCGCCGACGATGTTGCCGTCCTCGTTGTAGGCCATCCAGAGGGTGGTCTCGATGTAAACGGTGTCGGACATGGTGTGTCTCCTTGGCTATCGGATCGGGCGGTGATGCCCTCTCCTAACGCCTTTGCCCCGGTCACCTTTCGGTGCCGGGGCTGGCGTCACGCCTGCTTGTCCAGGATGCTGTTCGACCAACTCGGGAAGTCCGAGAAGCCGCTGCCGAGCATCGCCGCGACGAGCGCTGCGATGTCGGGGTCGTCGCACGCCTGCGCCGCAGCCTCGGTGTAGGACATCGAGTAGCGGTAGTTGCCGGTGTACGAAGCCTCGCGGATCTCGTGAGTCTTCCGAATGGCGCGAGCCAGTTCCTGTTTCGCGGTGGCGTCCATGGTGTATCTCCTTGGCTGATTGTCAGCGTCCAGGCACCACCCTGGACGTATACGGCAGCGCTTCATCAGCGACGCCGCATTTCACTTCAGGAGTTAGACGCTCGGGATCTCCGCCCCGTACCGCGTGGAGCCGGGTGCGAATGGGTTTAGCCATAGCTTCGCCATCCGCCGATTATTCGGCTCCGCTCGGTCGATTGGAAGTCCCCAGGATACCTTTGTTCTTCCCGTCCACCGTGGCCCCCTTCGGGGACCAACCTCTTCGGCGTCTCTCTGCGACCTTGGCGGACTTGGCGCTGGGGGCCAATCAACGTCTGATACTGTCAATATACGACGTGTGATACAAAAAGTCAAGAGGGGAGTGCCTCCGAAGCAAGATTCCTTGATCACATCTTTGTTACCTGACGTGTAGGCTTGCGGTAGCTAGCGTCTCACGCTATCTAGGGGCCATGAAACAGGAGCGCAAGCGTATGGGACGGCCCCCTGGGACCGCAGAGAACGAGCAACTGGTGCACGTTCGCCTGCCGGACGAATTGAAGCGCAAGCTGGAGCGGATACGGGACAGCGAGGCGGTCAAGAGCGATCCGCCTCCATCCGTCTCGTCACTGATCCGGCAGGCGATCCGCGAGTTCGTCGACAAGAAGGCGGCGTGAGACCTTCTGCCGCACCCGCATTGACACGAGTGGTATTGCCATGGCAGCGCGGCGCAGGTAATCAATTCCCATCCTGACCCATTGCGCCCGCACGGACACCCGTCGCGGGCGCTTGTCGTTCTGGCCCGCTCCCGGCCGCTGCCGCGCACCCCTGCACATCATCACCGATACACGAGGGCGTCGCGGTCCCGAGGCGAGACGGGCCGGATCGACTACAGTTGCTGCTGCACTGTTTCACGTGAATCAGTGCAGCAACCGTCAGGACAACGGTTTCCATATTGCTATACGGTGTCAATGATCATCCGCCGCGCCAGCAAGTTCCGGCTCTACCCGACGCCTGCCGAGGCCGAGCGGTTCGCAGCCTATGCCGGCGCGGCGCGGTTCGTGTTCAACCTCGGCCTTGAGCAGCGCCGGGACTGGTGGCGCCAGAAGATGGTGAGCACCGGCAGCGGGATCACGCTCTTCACGCAGGACAAGGAATTGACGGCTCTGCGGGCCGAGTGCGATTGGCTCGGCGAGATGCCGCGCGTCGTTCAGGCTCAAGCGCTTCGCGATCTCGACGCTGCCTTCAAGGCGTTTTTCGCCGGTCGCGCTCGCTATCCCCAGTTCCGCCGCAAGGGCGAGGCCGAGAGCTTCCGGCTCGAAAACCGCACCGTCCACGTCCGCAAGATCAACGCCCGCTACGGCGAGGCGAAGCTGCAGGGCGTCGGCTGGGTGAAGTTCCGGCAGTCGCGACCTATCGAGGGGCATGTCGAGGCCGTCACGATCACCCGCGAGGCGAACGGCTGGCACATCGTGTTTCAGAGCCGCGTCGAGATCGCCGACCCGGTGCCGCTCGACAACGCGGTCGGCATCGATCGCGGCATCACGGCGACGCTGGCGCTTTCGACGGGCAATCTCTACGCGAGCCCGGCGGCGCTGACGCAGCTCGACCGGAAGGCCCGCAAGGCCGCCAAGGCTCTCGCTCGCAAGCGCAAGGGCTCTGCCCGCCGCGAGAAGGCGAAGCGCAAGCTGGGGAAGATCAAGGCAAAGGCCGCCCGCGTTCGCGCGCACTGGGCGCATGAGCGCACGACCGAGATCGCCGACACGTTCGGCACGGTGGCGATTGAAGCTCTGGCCGTTCGCAACATGATGCGCAGCGCCAGGGGCACGGCAGATCAGCCGGGCTGGAACGTGCGCGCGAAGGCCGGCTTGAACCGCTCGATCGCCGAGCGCGGCTGGCACCAGATCGAGAGGTTCCTCGACTACAAGCTCGCCGAGCGGGGCGGCAAGCTGGTGAAGGTCAATCCCGCGTTCACGTCGCAAACGTGCGCCTGCTGCGGCACCGTCGACAAGGCATCTCGCGAGAGCCAAGCCCGCTTTGTCTGCCGAAGCTGTGGTCACGAAGATCATGCCGACGTGAACGCAGCCCGCAATATCCTCCGGCTGAGCCGGTCGGAGGCTAACGCCCGTGGAGTCGACCCGGTGGGGTTGCCTGCGAAGCGGGTAATCCCAATCGCGGCGTGAGCCGCGAGGGAAATCCTCGGCCTTTAGGCCGGGGTTCAGGTTAACCGATCACCTCGCGTGACCGACCAGGGCGTAGATGACCAGCGGGGCGGGCGACAGCGCAACAGTTGCCCACCCCGGAAACTGTCGCCAGCAACTCAGAAACCGGGGCACTCCATGTCGGACCGCATCGAAAACCTCCTGCTGGCAGAAGGCAACATCGCCCGCGGTCTGGAGATCCTCACCTCGACCCTGGGCGAGGCCGCCGCCCTGCAGGTGGCCCTGAACATCGTCGAGGACTACGCCAAGCGCGCCGTGCGAGCCCGAGGCTTCAACCATGTGCAACTGCCGGCAGATCCGGGCCGATTTGATCGCCGCCTCTCGGCGGTCTGACCTGCCTGAGGTCGGTCGTCAGGTCGTGAAGGGCGTCAAAGAGATGGCCGCGCATGCCCGCCGCAAGGCGCTGGCGCAGGCGGCCCCCGTCGTCACTCGCGCTCTTGGAGCTCGCCGTGGCCGATGACCGCAAGAAGCAAGATGACCTGACGCCGTTCCCGGCCATCTTTCTCGGCGCCGTCGCGGCGCGCAATCTCGCGGCCCGCGGCGACGACCGGCCCATGCGGGCCATGGAACTCGCCGCCAATCTGCGGCGGCAAGGCGCCAGCGAGGACGTCATCCTCGCCGAGACCAACAAGCTGCTCGACAAGTCCCCCTATGCCGGCGTCACCTATGGCGCCGACGGCAAGCCCCGCTTCGAGCTCACCGACCACGACTCCCGGCTCCGGCCGGGCGCGCTCGACAAGTCCGGCCACGGGCTGCAGCGCGACGTGCTCACCCACCCCAAGCTCTACGACGCCATGCCTGAGGCGGGCTTCCTGGAGGTCCAGAAGGGCGGACAGGGCTCGGGCGGTTACACTGGCGACAAGGTGCTGATCGGCGACCAGCACTTCGCCAAGACGATGTTGCTGGGCCGGCCGCAGGCCAAGCCCACCGCGCGCGGCGTGAACCTGCACGAGTTGCAGCACCATGTGCAGGAGGTCGAGGGTTTCGCGCCCGGCGGCTCGCCGCGGGACTTCGAGCGGCAGTTCCCGGGCCCAAAGAACGAGGGCACCCGCCGCGGCATGTATACGTCGCTGGCCGGCGAGGTCGAGGCTGAGAACACCCGCGAGCGGGCGAACATGACGCCCGAGGAGCGCCGGCGCATTCCCCCGGCCCGGACGGCCAAGGTCAAGCGCTCGGAGCAGATCGTCACCGACCAGCACGGCACGATTCAGGAGAAGTTCGGCGGCGACCTGCCGAAGGGCTACACGGTCGAGGCCGAGATCAACACGCGGATGCGCCAGGCCAACTACACGATCTGGCACAAGGCGGGTCCGCTTTCGCGTCGCAAGCAGGTCGGCACGGCCTACGTCCGCGACACGCCAAGCGGCCCCCAGGTCGGCCGCATCTCGATCGACGACAAGCACCAGCGCAAGGGCATCGCCACCGCGCTCTACGCTCGAATCGAGCAGGACCACGGCAACCGGCCGGTGATCCCCGATGCCACGCTGTCCCCCAAGGCGGCAGCGTTCTGGCGCAAGCACAAGCCTGAGGCGCTGGTCGACCACGTCCCGTTCGGCGACGACGGCTCCCTGACGTGGGACGCCATGAAGTCGGCGCGGCGCGAGGTCGAGAAGCGGGGCGGCCGCATCCAGGAGATGGCCGACGACTCGTCGGGACTTCGTGGCACGCAGAACCCCGAGAACCTCGACGCCATCCTTGACAATCGCAAGCCGGCCAAGGCGCGGTCGCCGCGAGTCCGCGAGGCGAAAGCCGGTGACAACGTCCCGAAGGACATCGATGCGGTGGCCAAGATCGCCAAGGCGATCAAGGACCACGTGCCGATTCCCCGTGAGACGTGGAAGCCGGAAGGGCGCGCCGCGCGCGACATGAACGGGAACGCCAACAAGTGGTTGTCCAGCGTTCGCGAGTATGAGGCGACCAAGCGCCTCGGGCTTGCCGAGCCAGCCTCGTTGCGCACCATGCTGCAGTCCTACGCTGACGTGCGCGTGGGCAAGTCGAGCGCCGACCCGGGCAAGGTCGCCGAGCCGCCGTCGTTTCCCGCCGCTCCGACCAAGCAGACCGTCGCCACCCTTCGTGCCGAGGCCAAGGCCGCCGGCATCAAGGGCGTGTCGAAGATGACCAAGGCCGCCCTACTGCAGGCCCTCGACAAGACGGGCGCGTTCGCGATGGTGGCGGCGCCGGCCGTGGCGGGCCTTGTGGCCTTCGATGCGGCCCGGTCAGAGGCGAAAGCCTCAGGCGCCACCGACTCCGAAGCCAAGATGCAGGGCGCTGCTCAGGGCGCTGTCGCGGCAACCGTGACCGGTGGCGTGATGTACGCCGTCGGCAAGGGCGTCGGGCTTGGCGTGAAGGCGCTGGCCAAGGTAGCACCGGCGGCCGCCGGCCCGGCGGGCATTGCGCTCGCGGCTGGCCTCACCGGCTACGCGGCCTACAAGGCCTATCAGGCGCACGGGGCCAAGGGGGCCGCGCTCTCACTGGTGGGCGCCGAAGGCCTGATGGAACTCGGCAAGGGCGCGCAGCCACAGGCTCCGACCTCGGGCCGCATCACCGCCGACCAGGCTGCCACCTACGCTGCGGCAGCCAAGCGGTACGCGGCGATGAAGGAAGCGGCGAAGGCCGAGCCCGAGAAGCGTCCGAAGGGGTGGAGTAACGCAGCTCGCATCGCGGCGGCGAAAGCCCGGGGCGTGGAGGCGCTGCCTTACGGCGGCCATGCCGAGCAGGGTCCGCCGCAGTGGGCTCCGTCTGTCTCTACAACTGATGTCGCGGCAGCGATGAAGAAGGCCTTGTGAAACGAGAGCGCCCCGAGCCCGGGCGACAAACCGGGTCGAGGCGTCCCGTGGAGCGGTGCTTCACCGTGGGAGGGGTTGGACGTCCGCTCCCCTGGCAGGCGCTACACCCGCGCAGCCAGTGGTGCCTGAGTCGTGTGGGGACGACAAGGCAGAACCCCGCCCCGGAATCGCGAGTTCCGAGGCGAGGCCCATGGAGGCAACCCCTATGCGCTAAGGGCAGCCAACGGCACCATGAGACTGTGAACGGTGTGAGTCAAGGCTGCCGGGTCAGTGCGCCGGCGTGGGTCTGCAACAGTGCCTTGCAGATCGCCTCGATGCCAAACGACTGCGCCCGCTCGTCGAGGGTCATCATCACGAAGTCGACGTTCATCAACTGTCCGCCGCGCATCGCGGTGAACAGGAGGTCGTCAACTGCGGTCTGGTTGGGAACGAGATTGCAGCGGTCCCGAGCGAACTGCAGTTCGGCCAGCCGCCGCGAGGCTTTGATCGCATCCTGCTGGATTCTGATCTGCTGACGCTGGTCTTGAGCTTGCGCCACGGGGGCGGCAAGGGCCATGCAGAGCAGCGCGGCAGCGATCCTGATCATGGCAGGACAAGGTGGTGCGACTCGGGCTAAGGGTCAAGCCTGAGGATAAGAGGAGGCCCCATGGGGCCTCCGCCAACTGTTCCGGGACGGTCCGAAACCACTGCTGCCCGAGGGCGTCAAGGCGCTGGTGCTTTCCGGCGATGTGACCGTAGCATCGGTGTGAGGGTGGCGATCCCGGCAGGTCTCGAACCTGCAGCCTGAGAGTTAGAAGCTCTCCGCTCTATCCGTTGAGCTACGGGATCGGTCGGTGGTGGGGCGCCGAGGACTTGAACCTCTCGACGGCCAGCTTCCCTGTTTCGCAAGTCGGGCGGGTTACAGCCGCCTGGGAAGAAAGCGCCCCGTGCTCGCCCCCATACGGCCACACACGGTCGAGCGCACGGATCATGGGCTCATCCTGCTGATGGGCAACGCGTTGTGCGATCCGAGTCGCGACAACAGTGCACCGCGCACAACGCCAGACGACTCAACCGCTTAGACGTAGACGAGTCACCTCGGGTCCTCAAGGGGGAGAGCCCAAGGCTTCAACCATCAACACACACAGAGGAGGGTGGGGCTTCCCCCGGAATGTCCGGGGAGAGTTCGCCGCAGTCAATGGCTAAGTCAGGACGATCGAAAACCGCAACCGGCCTCACCGCCGCCGAGGAGAACTTCTGCCAGCACTATGCCCTGCACCAGATCGGCGCGGCCGCGTATCTGCACGCGTTCCCGCACGCCGCCAAGTGGAAGCCGAAGTCGGTCCACGAGTGCGCATCCAAGTTGCTTGCGACGCCCAAGGTGCAATCAAGGTTGATGCAACTCGCCCGGAAGGTGCAGGAGATCGCCGAGAAGAAGTTCGAGGTCAATGCTGGCCGCGTGCTCCAAGAACTCGCAGCAATCGCCTTCGCGAACGCCGAGGACTACTTCGAGTGGGGCACCCGCGACGTGCTCAAGCGCGACCGCAAGACTGGGAACCTCATCGTCGACGAGACCGGCCAGCCGATCAAGATCGGCGAGGAGCCGTTCCTGATGATCAAGCCCTCAAAGAAGCTGTCCCGCGAGTTGAAGGCCGCCATCACCCAGGTCACGCAGGGCTACTCACAGTCCGGTCTGGCCACGATGGAAGTGAAGATGGGCGACAAGCTCGCGGCCCTGAAGATCATCGGCACGCACCTCGGCATGTTCAACGGCAAGACCGTGGTCGACCACAAGCACACGCACGTCGGTGCCAGCGGCGGGCCGATCGAGACCAAGACCACCGTGGAGATCAGCGAGAACATGACGCCCAAGGACGCCCTGAGGGTGTTCGAGGAGTTCCGCCGCAACGCCATCGGCCGCACGATGGGCAATGCCTGAGGCTCGCGAATCGCGGCATGGTCTCGGGATGATCGGTCAGAGGTTTACCCGTCTCGTTGTGGTCGAGGAGGTCGACACCGGCAAGCGGGGTCGATGGTGGCGCTGTCAGTGCGATTGCGGCCAGGCAACCGTTGCCATCACCGCGAAACTGCGGAATGGGCACAAGCGCAGTTGCGGGTGCCTGAAGGACGATGAGTGGCTCGGCGCGACGCACGGGATGCACGGGACGCCCGAGCATGGTGTGTGGGAAGGCATCAAGCGTCGGTGCTTCATGCCGAACGAGGTGGCGTACCAGCACTACGGCGAGCGCGGCATCACGATGGACCCACGGTGGCGGGATGACTTCGCCGCATTCCTTGCCGATGTCGGTCGTCGACCGAGCCCAAAGCACACGATCGAGCGCATCGACGTAGACGGCCACTACGAGCCGGGCAATGTGCGCTGGGCCACCCTGAAGGAGCAGGCCCGCAACAAGCGGAACAACCGGCTCATCACCCTGCGCGGCGAGACACTGACGCTGGCAGAGTGGTGCGAGCGCTTTGACATCTCGCCGAAGAACGTCGTGGCGCGCGAACGCATCGGGTGGTCGATCTATGATGCTCTGACGATCCCGGTGCTGCGGTGAAGTGGCCCCCGGATTACAATCTTGAGCTCTCGCGACGCATGGCGTTGTGGCGGGCGGCTGCCGAGCACCCTGCGGTGGCGCTCGGGGCCAAGACAGCTTGGAAGGCCGACCCGGTTCTGTTCGTAAACGACTGCGTCTTCGTCTATGAGCCGCGCAACGCGTCTCGCGGCGACCCCACAAAGGTGCCGTCGGTCCCGTTCAAGCGGCAGGCCGAGTTCCTGATGTGGTTGAAAGACCGCTTCGAGACCAAGACCTCGGCGCCAGTCGAGAAATCCCGAGACAGCGGTGCGACCTGGATGGCCAGCGCGTTCGCTGTGTGGCTGTGGCTGTTCTACGAGGGCAGCGTCGTCGGGTTCGGGTCCCGAAAGGAGATCCTAGTGGACCGCGCCGGAGACATGCAGGCGATCTTTCCCAAGATCCGGGCCATCATCGAACACCTCCCGCCGTTCCTTCTGCCGAAAGGGTGGACGCCGAAGGTGCACTCGAACTACATGCGGATACTCAATCCCGAGAACGACGCTGCAATCGTCGGCGAGGCGGGTGACAATATCGGACGTGGCGGTCGCGCCTCGATCTACTTCGTCGATGAAGCGGCATACTTGGAACGCCCACAGTTGATCGAGGCGGCGCTGACCGCCAACACGGATTGCCGCATCGACATCTCGTCGCCGAGGGTCGGTACGCTATTCAATACTTGGTGCGCCACCAGCCAGTCGAAGTTCATCTTCGATTGCTTCGACATCCCTTGGCACGACACCGAGTGGGTGGAGTCGAAGCAAGCCGAGCTCGACGCCAAGGGTCTCGGGCACATCTTCCGTCAGGAGTACCTGCGCGACGCCACGGCCGGCATCGAAGGCCAACTCATCAAGGCCGACTGGGTCGAGGCGGCCGTCAACGCGCACGAAAGGCTCGGCATCAAGCCCACCGGCATCAAGCGGGTCGGGCTCGACGTCGCCGACGGCGGCATGGACCGGTCGGCCTTCGCCAAGCGGCACGGCATCCTCGTCGTCGACGTGAAGTCGCGCGGTGATCTCCTCGCCGATGACGCCGGGCGCTGGGCCTATGACGAAGCCGAGCGCTTCGAGGCGGTCGAGTTCCTGTACGACTCGATCGGTGTCGGCGCAGGTGCTGCCGCGGCTCTCCGAGAGAAGCGCAAACCGCCGGCCACGGGCTGGTCGGCTGCCGGCGCGGTGCTCGACCCCACCAAGAAGTACGAGGGCAATAGGACGCACGCTGATATGTTCGCAAACGCGAAATCTCAGGCGTGGTGGATGGTGCGCGACCGCTTCATCAAGACCTTCCGCGCCGTGCGGCAGGGGAAAGAGTACGACCCTGACGAGTTGATCTCGCTCTCGCCCGAGATCACCGAGCTTCGGGAACTCAAGACCGAGTTGTGCCAGGTCGTCTACAAGCACAACCCGTCGGGCAAGGTGCTGATCGACAAGGCGCCCGAGGGCCATCCGTCGCCCAACCGGGCCGACTGCGTCATCATTGCGTTCGCGCCAAAGGCGCAAGGCGTGCGGGTGATCGGGACATTCTGAGGGGACCGACCGATGGCCAAGAAGCCGCGCACGCCGGAGCGGGCCGCGCAGGTGCTCGACCGCGCCGGCCGCATGCGCTCGTTCCGCCCGGGCCTGATGGATCGCCGTATCGGCGACCAGCAGATCCGCACCCCGGGACACGACGCGAAACTGCCCGTCGCCACGCACCGGCTCAACGCCTCCGACGTGAAGCGCATCGGCACCATGGACGTGCCGCTGTCCAAGATCGTCTCCGAGCAGCCGAGCGTCTCGATCAAGTCGGTGAAGGCCAAGCTCACCGCCTCGCCCAACGCCACCGCCAAGGGCAACCTGCCGCAACTGATCGCGCTGGGGGATGGCCGCTTCGCCGTCGCCGACGGCAACCACCGCATCACCGCCGCCCGCGCGCTCCGGTCCGGATCGGTCCGGGCCGATGTGGCGAGCCTCAATGCCCCCGCCGCCATCGCTCCGAAGGCGACGCCCGGCGGGATGGCGATGGGCGCGCTCGGGATCGCCGGCGCAACTGTTGCCACCGGCACCGCCGGAGTTGCCGCCTACCAGCAGGCACGGGCCCAAGGTGACAGCACGACGCTCGCCATCGCCAAGGGCGCAGGCGCTGCAGGTGCTACCGCAGCGCTTCCCGTCGCGTTCGGCGGCGCCATCGGTATGGCGTCGAAGGCAGCCGGCGTCTCGGGCAAGGTCGCGCTGCATATGATCGGCAAAGCCGCGATGCCGCTCGCCGCGGTCGGCATGGCCGGCTACTACGGCTACCGGGCCGCACAGCAAGGCAAGTCGGCCGGCGAGATCGCTGGGCAAGCGGCGTGGGGCGCCGTCAACTCCGTCGTCCCTGTCGACATGATCCGCGGGCTCTACACCTCGGGCAACCGGGCGCAGGGTGCGGATCCTTCCGCCGCGATGGCCAACCTCTCGCCGTCGCAGGCCAAGGCATTCGCTCGCGCCGACACCTCTCGATCGCCAGCGGCCGCGCCTCAGGCTCAGCCCGCGTCCCAAGAGGACGGGGGCGAGAAGCGGCGCGGGTTCGCGAACCCCTCGACTCAGTACGCGGCGCAGCAAGGCCGCGGCGTCCAGAACTACAGCCAATGGGCCCAGCCCGGAAAGAAGTAAGCCATGGCCACCTCGCACCCCGCCGTCGTCCCGGTCCCGGCCGGCGACGCCTGGACCCTGCTCTACACCGCCGCCGGCAATGTCACCGTCTATGTGCAGGCGAAGTCCCCCGCCGGCGGTCTGCTGGTGCGCGCCGGCTCGGGCACCGCCACGAGCGACGCCGCCAACGCGGCCGCCGAGTTCCTCAATGCTCGCGCTCCGGCCGTCGCGTTCGTGCTCGCCACCGGCGACAAGCTTCACGCGCGCTCGGACGGGCCCAACGACAACGTCGCCGTTCTCCGCGTCCAGACCTGACGCGCGCTCTGACCGCCCCTTAGGAGGCACCCCACCGATGCACCCCCTGACCCGTGTCCTCTCGGGCCTCATGTCGAGGCTCGGGACGAGCCCGGCTGCCCAAACCAAGGCAGCCGTCGCGGCGCCCGTCTCCGCCAACGCGCCCCCGAACTACTTCGCGCCGCTGGTGACCTCGGTCGAGATCACGCCGTACATGGCGTGGCTCTACTACAAGAACGTCGCGCCCTACGCCAAGATCGTCGACCTCATCGCCGACTCGGTGGCGAGCCTCACCCCGCTGGTGCAGGTCGACGGCGCGCCGGTGGACCGCCACCCGGTGGCCAACTTCCTCAACCGGCCGGGCTTCAACCGCACGCGCCGGCGCTTCATCAAGGAACTCACCGTCCAGTACCTCGTCACCGGGACGGCCTACATGCACGCGATCGGCAACGTCGCGTTCCCTCCGGTCGCGCTCGACGTGCTCAAGTCGAAGTTCCTGTCGACCTACCCCGGCCCCGATATGTGGCCCGACCGGTATCTCTATGCCGAGGGCACGCGCTCGATCTCCTTCCAGCGCAACGCCAACCCGCGCGACCCGCAGTGGGTCGACGAGCAGACGCAACTCGCGGAGATCATCCCGATCTACGACATGGACGGGGATCACCGTGGCATCGGCCTGCCGCGGCTCAACGCGATCCGCTCCGACATCGAACTCCGCCTCAAGGGCATCGTCCACAACACCTCGGTGCTCGATAAGGGCGCCCGGCTGTCGGGCGTGCTGTCGTTCAAGGAGGCCATGAGCCCCGACCAGGAGGCCGACGTCCGTGAGATGTTCGCTGCCAACGCGGCCGGCCACTCCAACGCGGGCTCGGTGCTGGTAACCTCGGGCGGCGCGGCCGACTTCACCGCGCTGTCTCAGAGTATGAAGGACATGGACTTCGCTAAGCTGATCCAGATCGTCGAAGACGCCATGGCGAGCCGCTACAACGTGCCCGTCACGCTGTTCCGGACCGAGGCGCAGACCAACAACAACTACGAGACGGCCTGGAACGTGCTCTACGATCAGGCCATCCTGCCGACCTTCCAGATCATCTTCGCCGGCATCGCGCAGTTGTTCTCGACCCGCTTCGGGGAGAACATCGAGATCGTGCACGACTCGCTCACCGCGCCGATCCTGGCGCGCGCGGCGTCGGCCCGAGCTCGGGAACTGTTCGCGGCCAACCTCGTGTCGCGCAATGAGGCCCGGCAACTCGCCGGCTACGAGCCGGTGCTCGGTGGCGACATCATCTACGGTCCGATGGGCATGGTGCCTCAGGGGGAGGATCTGTTCACCGCTGTCGACCAGGCGCTCGGGGGCGAGGCGGACGAAGGTGCGCGGCCCAAGCCGCGAGTCGTCCACATGCAGAAGCCCGGCGCCGATCCTGCCGATGCCGATAGCGAGGACGACGACGAATCGCGTAGCACAGACACCGGGACGCGGCGCAAGCCGATGAAGAAGCCCGAGCGTGCCGCCAACGACGACAGCAAGGCGGCTTTCGGCACCCTGTTCGAGTTCGCCGATGCGGTGGCCGACAAGCGCTACCGCATGAACGGACACGTGCACTGAGGGGCGCACGCACATGGTGGATGCTCGGGACGTTGTCGAGGCCGTGGGCTCTGCCGCGGCTGGTGCTGGCGCTGGCGCAATCGCATACCGCGCCTGGCGCAACGTCTCCGAGCGCACCATCATGGACGGCAAGCCCACCACGCTTCAGCGTGTCGAGGCGGCGGGCCTGTCGTCTGATGCCAACACCTTCCAGTTCAAGTCGGGCGGTGATGGCGCCGGCGTGACTGATCGCCTGTCCGGCGTCTCGAAGTGGAACCCGGCCGCCGCTGGCAAGGTGATGGTCTACGAGTACGCCGACGGTCGTCAGGTGATTGCCGACGGCCACCAGCGCCTCGGGCTCGCCAAGCGCCTCATGTCGCAGGGGCACGAGCCGATCAAGATGGACGCCATCGTGCTGCGCCAGCAAGACGGCTGGCAGCCCAGGGACGTCCGGGCCTACGCCGCGATCAAGAACATGCACGAGTCGTCGGGGCACTCGCTCGACATGGCGCGCGTCATGCGCGAGCGGCCCGACCTTGTCACCGGCTCGCTGCCGGTCTCGGATGCCAAGATCCGCGAGGCGAGGTCTCTCGCCCGCCTGTCCGAGCCCGCCTTCAACATGGTGGCATCGGGCACGGTGAAGCCCGACGTGGCGGCCGCGGTCGGCGATGCGGTCAAGGACTCCTCGCGACACCTCGACTACATCACCGAGATGCAGAAGGCCAAGGTCGCCTCAGGCCAGCACGCCCGGCTCTACGTGCAGCAGGCCATGGCCGCACCCTCGCTGACCGAGACCACAGGCTCGCTGTTCGGCGAGGAGACCACGACTCGATCGCTGCTGAAAGAGCGGGCGCAGGTGCTCGACAAGGCGCTGACCGCCTTGAAGCAGGACAAGCGGATCTTCGGGCTGTTGGAGCGCGAGGCGGGCACGATCGAGGCGGTCGGCAACCGACTGAGCCACGCCGCCAATGCGGAGCGCGCGACGGGCGCCGGCCGGCTCGCCGAGATGGTCGAGAAACTGTCGACGACCCGCGGTCCGATCTCCGAGATGCTCGACCGGGCCGCGGCTGCGATCGCGAAGGGCGAGGCGCCGGCGAAGGCCGCGCGCGCGTTCGTAAAGGACGTCGGCGACACCATGAAGCGCGGCGGCATCTCGGCGCTGACCGGGAACGCTCCAAGCCGGAGGCAGGCCATGGTGGACGTGCCCATCAAGCGAGGCGCAGACAGGCTTCAGATCGGCGATATGGATCGCATGCTCAAGGAGATGGGCATTCAGTTTTCCAAGGAGACATCGAGATCGATGTCCGACCGGTTTGGTCCATCCCTTTCAACCTACTACAAGGTTCAGGCGGGGTCTGGCCAAATCTCCATTCGCGTTTCCGATCATGATTCTGGCTATGGTAGACCTCATGATTTTCGCCTTGGACAGCCGATGGCTATGGCGCAAGAGGAGTTGTTGCGGTCGCTTGGGCGCGATGTCCCCGAAGAAGTGGCGCGCGCTGCCCAACGGTCGCGAGAGGAGTCTCAGCGATTGGCAGCAGAGAGACGCGAGCAACAAAGACAAGAGTTGGACCGAGCAGTTAGGGCGACTCGAGAAGAGCGCAAACAACTCAAAGAAAGGCAGGCAGCCAACGACAAACTGCTTGCGGACGCTGGGCTCGGACATTTACGTGGCGAGCCGCGAAAGCAAGCCCTGCTCAAGCTCAAGATTGCGAATCAACCGCGGCGACTGCAGGAGATGGTTGACGACAAGCCAGGCTGGTCTGACTCCGCTCGTGCAGCCTCAGCAGATCAGAGGGGGGTCGCAAGGCCGGGAGAGGCGGCGACCACCAAGTCCCCCGGGCAACTGGCCTACGAGCAGGACGTAGCAGCGAAGCCCACCTACCACGATGGCGGCAAGCGCAAGACGTGGGCCCAACTCGGAGAGGCCGAGAAGGGAACGTGGGAGAAGAACCCCACGCCTCGTTTCCAGCACAAGCAACCTGAGTCGTACTGGTCGACCAAGGCCCCGCCGACGCCGACCGTGACTGACCTCCCGCCCGGCGCTTTCAAGGGCACCGAAAAGGACTTCTCGTCGCTGTCTCCCGGTATGCGCAGGGAGATCGAGCGGGCGGCCGCGCGCGCCAACCCGCAGCCCGCAGCAAGCTTCGACTCGCGCGAGGCACCCAAGGGCCAGACCTCCTTCATCCCTCCCCCGACCACGAAGGAGAAGATCTCCGCAGCGGTCGCCGCAACCGGAAAATCAAGCGTCCCTCAGCAACCCATGGACCAGGGCCTGTTCGGCTCAGGCATGAAGCAACTGGACCTCGTCGAGATGGCAAAGGGAAAGCCGGCCGGCGTGACCTACAGCGCAGAGCAGGCAGAGCGCGACCGCGTTGCGGCAGGCACAAAGCGCGTCGGCGATTCTGCGACGGATCGCTACACGGGTGGCATGTCGAACCACCCCAAGAGCAGCATGGCGACAGCCACAAGCACGGTGTCCATTGAGCCAGTTGTCGGACCCAAGGGCACGACTGGCGAGTATCAGATCGTCGAGCGGCACTACGTGGGCCGCGGCGAGGGTCAACGGGAAGTAGGCAAGACCGTTTACGCCGAGCGCTACGCATCGCACGACGCAGCGTTCCGCCACATGGACAGTGCGTCGGGCAAGAACCCCGGCTGGTCCGACGCAGCCCGAGAGTCCTCTGCCAAGGCAAGGGGAGTGGCTGCACCAGGAGAAGCGAAGGCGCCCGATCATCGCGTGGCCGAACTCGCTGCAAAGCAGGGCATCTCGATGGATGAAGCGGCCCGCCGAGTGAAGGCGATGGACGTGTTCAAGGACGTGCCCGCGCAGATGGCACGCATCGCCGAAGCAGGAACGAAGCAAGACGCGCGGTCGAGAGCCGCAATCAAGGCCGCCGAAACTCGCAAGGCGAACAAAGCGAAGGCTGGCGGGCTCGCCTCTGCGGCTCAGTCTGCCGGCGTCCGCGATCCCAACGCAGCCATGGCCAAGATGTTCGGGCCGAACCTCAAACCGTCGGCGCAGCCCGCGACTGCCGCTTCAGCCAAGCCCAAGCGCAGCAAGGGCAGCAAGGCGCTCGCCATGCTCGGGCCGGTCGCGATTGCGGGGGCCGCCGCTGTCGCCTTCGACGCCACGCGATCGGAGGCTCAGGCTGCTGGCAACTCTGCCGCAACAGCAAATGCCAAGGCGGTCGGTGCCGCAACCGTTGCCGGCGGCACGGTCGCTGCTGTCGGATGGGGCATCGGCAAGGGTCTTGCTCTCGCGGCGAAGGGTGCCGCTGTCGTCGCGCCGCGCGCGGCCGCGGTGGTGGTGCCGGGTGGTGCGATGGTGCTCGGTGGTCTCGCCGCCTACGGCGCCGGCAAGGCCGCGGTCGAGGGCTACAAGAAGGACGGCGTCAAGGGCGCCATGAAGGAGGTCGGCGACTGGGCCACCATGGGTGCCGTGTCGCACTTCGGACCCCGTCTCACCGCTGCGGGCGCCACTCAGTTCGAGGCTGCCGATGCAGCCTATCGTGCCATGAAGCCTGGCGCTGCTGAGCCGCCCAGCGCTCGCAAGCCGGGATGGGGGCCTGAGGCTCGCATCGAGGCGGCCCGAGCTCGCGGCGCCGCCGTTCTGCCCTACGGCGGGCACGCAGAGAAAGCTCCCGGCTACGTCCCGCCGGTGAAGTCGAAACCCAAGACCTGAGAGCGTCATGGCCATCACATCCGCGATGTGCACGAGTTTCAAGAAGGAGTTGCTTGAGGCCAAGCACAACTTCCTTCTCTCGGGCGGCGACACCTTCAAGATCGCGCTCTACACCAACGTTGCCACGCTCGGCGCTGCGACGACGGCCTACTCGGCCACCAACGAGGTCGCGAACGGCAACGGCTACACCACCGGCGGCGCCACACTGACCCGGGTGGACCCGGCGGCGTCCGGCACATCGGCCTTCACCGACTTCGCCGACGTGACGTGGTCGACATCGACCATCACAGCGCGAGGGGCACTCATCTACAACTCCAGCCAAGGCAATCGCGCCGTCGCGGTGATCGACTTTGGCGCCGACAAGTCCTCGGCCGGCGGCAACTTCACCGTCACCTTCCCGGCCGCCGACCCGGCGACCGCCATCGTTCGGATCGAGTGATGCCCGACACGCTGTACTTCACCGTCACGCTGACCACGACCTTCGAGGCGACGGTGAGCCTGGA
>ERZ761592.28-NODE-28-length-99311-cov-8.466360_pt1 | contig 99311 bp, 80 predicted proteins | sample MGYA00433095_ERZ761592 | MGnify/ENA primary metagenome ERZ761592 (study PRJEB28899, sample SAMN03785554) | bioreactor sludge metagenome | biome: EBPR Sludge; feature: EBPR Bioreactor; material: 0.22µm filtered reactor supernatant | place: Saint Lucia: Queensland... | reverse complement strand
GCCACCACCAGATCAAGAACCCACACCTATCGGTTGTCTCGTTTTTAAAGAGCTGCAGGCTGGCCGGAAGGCCTGACTGCGGTGCTGCCCGAGCAGCAAGAGGGGCGCATTATACAGGCGTTTCTGAGGTGGTCAACACCTTGGCGAAGAAATCGCCAGGTTGTGGTGTCACGACGACCGCCGGCGTCCCACGGCGGATACCGGTGCGGCGGCGACCAGCGCCGCGGCGATGAAGGCCGGGGCTGGCCCACAGCTCGAGCGCAAAACCCATGCGGCCCTCGGGTAGCCTCCCTCACGGCCCGGGCAGGCGGTGGAAGCGCACCGGATAGGTCTGCCGTGCCACGGCCTGGAAGTACTCGCCGTCCAGGGTGTCGCTGGCGGCGTTGTAGCGCAGCGTGTAGGTCGAGCCGGCGTAACCGCCGGCTCGCAGCTCGAACTGCAGCGTGAGCGTCGTGCCCTCCAGCGCCGCCTGCGCCTTGGCGAAAGGCAACGGCCGCGGGTTGGCGTAGCTCGCCTCGATGCGGCCGCCGGCATCGACCGCGCGGATGTAGAGCGTGTAGCCGCCGTCGGGCCGCACCCAGCGGCCCTCGAGCACCGCGTAGGGCGAGCCGATGGTCTGCGCCGCGACCGGCTGCAGCGACGCCGCCAGCACCAGCCCCAGCAGCGGGTGCCAAAGGCCGCGGCGGCGCTGCGGAGTCATGCGTCCTGACGCCCCTGTGCCGGTCAGTCCTTGTTCTTCATCGCCGCCTGCAGCCGCGCGATGTCGGCGGGCGAGAGCTGCGGCCGGTCAATGTTGATCGTCAGCTTGTTGAGCTTGGCGGTCAGCGGGAAGGGCGGTTTGTAGTCGGCATCGTTCACGCCGGTCAGCGTGTCGGAGCCGACGTCGAAGCTCTCGTCCCACTGCAGGATCATCGGCAGCGTCTTGGGCATGGTCTTGGTGGCGACCACCTTTCCGTCTACTTTCAGCGTGCCGGTGCCGGGCCGGCCCACGCCGCTGAAATCGTTGAATGCCAAGGTGCCGGCGCCCAGCCCGTCGTACTTGAAGTCGAACTCGACCGTGTGGCGGCCCGGGCTCAGCGCCTCCGTTCCCTCCCACTTGATGCGCTCGAGATCGACCATGTTCCACAGCCACACCGGCTTGCCCTTGAGGATGTAGAAGCCGTAGCCGGCAAAGCGACCGCCAGAGGTGACGATCATGCCGTCGCCACCGCCGCCCTGCGGGATCTCGATGTCGGCGCTGAAGTTGTAAGACGCATTCAGGACGAACGGCGAGTCACCCTGCGGCAGTCCGGTCATCGGCCGCGTATAGACGAACTCGCTGCGCCCGGCGGTGATGTTCGGCCGCGGCGCGACGATGCGCGCCGCCACCGACGCATCGAGCGGCAGCACCTGGTGCTTCTTCGCCTCGGCCAGGAACGCCGCGCGCATCTGCTTGACCTTCTGCGGGTACTTGGCGGCCACGTCCTCCTGCTGGTTCCAGCTCTCATTGAGGTTGTAGAGCTGGAAGACCTGGTTGTTCAGCGGGTCGGGATTGGCCGCGCCGAAGGCCTGCCAGGGCGCGCGGTTCACCTTGGTGCTGAGCAGCCAGCCGTCGTCGTACAGGGCCCACTGGCCCATCATCTCGAAGTACTGGGTCTTGTGGCGCGATGGCGCCTTCGCGTTCTGCGCGTCGAAGGTGTAGAGGAAGCTCGTGCCCTCGATCGGCGCCTGCTTGATGCCGTCGACCATCAGCGGTGCCTTCAGGCCGGCAGCCTCGAGGATGGTCGGCACGACGTCGATGACGTGGACGAACTGCTCGCGCAGCGCGCCCTTGTCCTTGATGCGCGCCGGCCAGGACACCACCATGTTCTGGTTGATGCCGCCCAGGCGCGAGGCGTTCTGCTTGAACCAGTCGAAGGGCGTGTCGAAGGCCCACGACCAGCCCGCCGACATGTGGTTGTAGGTGTACTGCGTGCCCCACACGTCGTAGAACTTCATCTGCACGTCGGCCGGCAGTTCGTTCAGGCCGTTGAAGAAAGCCACCTCGTTGGGCGTGCCCAAGGGCCCGCCTTCGGCACTGGTGCCGTTGTCGCCGTTGATGTAGATGATCAGCGTGTTGTCGAGTCGGCCGGCCTGCTCGAAGGCCTGGACCACGCGGCCGATCTCGTAATCACTGTAGGCGGCGTAGGCGGCGAAGATCTCGACCTGCCGGATGAACAGCTTCTTCTCCTCGGCAGAAAGCGATGCCCAGGGCTTCAGCACGTCGTTGGGCCAGGGCGTCAGCTTCAGATCCTTCGGGATCACGCCGAGCTTCTTCTGATTCTCGAAGATGGTTTCGCGCAGCTTCTCGTAACCGTCGTCGAACAGCTTCATCGCCTGGATCTTCTGCACCCACTCCTTGGTCGGGTGGTGCGGCGCGTGCGTCGCGCCCGGCGCGTACTTGATGAAAATCGGTTTGGCCGGATCGATCTGGTGCATGCGCGCGATGTAGTCGATCGCGTCGTCGGCCATGCCGGTGATCAGGTTCCAGCTGCCTTCCTGGCCCTTGAACGGATAAATCTGAGTCGTGTTGCGGAACAGGTTCGGCTCCCACTGGTTGGCGTCCCCACCGACGAAGCCGTAGAAGTACTCGAAGCCCATGCCGATCGGCCACTGGTCGAAGGGGCCGACCTGGCTCGCCTGGAAGGCCGGCACGTTGTGGTCCTTGCCGAACCAGGCGGTGGCGTAACCGTTGTCCTTCAACATGCGGCCGATCGTCGCCTTGTCGCGCTCGATGATCGAGTTGTAGCCGGGGAAGCCGGTGGACTGCTCGGAGATCACGCCGAAGCCGGCCGAGTGGTGGTTGCGGCCGGTGATCAGCGCGGCGCGCGTCGGCGAGCACAGGGCCGTCGAGAACACGCGGTTGTAGCGCAGGCCGTTGTTGGCGATGCGGTCCATCGTCGGCGTCGGGATGACCCCGCCGAAGGTGCTGGGCACGCCGAAGCCGGCGTCGTCGGTGATGATCAGCAGCACGTTCGGCGCCTGCTTCGGCGGCACGATGCGCGGCGGCCACCAGATCTTGCTCTGCAGAGCGTCGTTCTTGATCACGCCACCGAACTTCGGCGCCGGCGCCGGCAACTGCTTGTTGCTGATCGTCGTCGTCGCGTCGGGCGAACCCAATACGCCTGTGACCTGCTGCGCCGCCGTCGGACCAACGGCGAACAGGGTGATGACCGACACCAACGAAGCACAGAACCAGTTGCGAATCCCTTTCATGGTGACCTCCCCTCGATCGATCGTCCCTGAACTATAGCAGGACCGCATCCTGTGATACCTTGCCGTTTCGGACATTTTCCTGCGCGCGAGCGGCATCCTCGGCCGTGCGGGCACTGGCGCCCGGGCAGGCGGGAAGATCAGGCGACGACGGAGCAGGCATGTGAAGCGGGACGGCAGTTCGCAACCGGGGGCGTGGCAGGCACTGGCGACGAGCGGACCAGGCGAGGTGCGCGTCGGCCCGCTGCGCGCGATCCCGGATCTGCTCACCAAGCTGGGAGTCGATCCGCTGGAGGCTTTCGCGGCCGCGGGCTGCGATCCGCAGATCCTGGCCGATGCGGAGGGCCGGGCGCCGGTCGAGTCCCTCGCACGGCTGCTCGCTGCCTGTGCCAGGCTGACGCGCTGCCCGCACTTCGGGCTGCTGGTCGGCGAGCACTTCGATCTGTCCGCTTTCGGCACGCTCGGCGAGCTGCTGCGCCATTGCGCCACTGTCGGCGACGCGGTGCACCACCTCAGCCAGCACCTGCATCTCCATGATCGCGCTGCGGCGCCCCTGTTGCTCGACCTCAAGCCGGGGATCGTCCTTCTCGGCTACTCGGTCTTTGACCACGGCGCGCCGGCTCTGGCCCAGATTCAGGAGACGGCGATCGCCATCGCCAACCGGATCATGAGCGAACTGTGCGGCCCGCAGTGGCGCCCGCTGCGCGTGCAGTTCGCGCACCGCCCGCCGGACAGCCCGGCGGCGCACCGCCGGCACTTCCGGGCGGACGTGGCTTTCGACGCGGACGTCTGCGGACTCGTCTTCGCTTCGACCTGGCTCGAGCGGACGATCGCGAGTGCCGACGCGACACGCCGCGAGTTTCTCGAACGAACGCTCCGCGCGGCGCAGGCGCAGGCGCCGCTGAGTGTCGCCGAACAGGTGCGGCAGGTCCTGCCACAACTGGTCCTCAGCGGCCTGTCGTCCACCGCAGCCGTCGCCAGGCTGTTCGCGATGCACGAGCGCACGCTGCGACGGCGCCTTGAGCGCGAGGGTGCCAACCTGCAGATGCTGATCGGGCGGACGCGCTTCGATCTGGCACGGCAGCTTCTGCAGAACACCGATCTGAGCGTGACGGCGATCGCCACGGCATTGCACTACGACGACCCGAACGCGTTCTCGCGCGCGTTCCGCAGTTGGGCGAGCCTGAGTCCACGGCAGTGGCGCGCGCGCGCAGGCGCACGCGACCCACTGTGCTGAGCGATCGCCAGGCCGGCGGCGGGTCGCTGCCGGCACAGACGGGCGCAAAGCGGCGCACAGCCGTCCTGCGCCGCCTCTATCCGCTGCTGGCTTTCCTCGGCGGCTTCACCTGGGATGCGCTGACGATCGGCCAGCGCGTCCGCGTCGTCGACTTCTGGCGCCTCGGGGCCTTCCTCGTCGGCGCGGCGTTGCTCGCGCTATGGCTGGCGCGCCGCGAGGCGCTTGACCGGGCGCCGCCGGCACCCGCTGCGACGCTGCGCGGGCGTCTCGCCTCGCTCGCCTGGCAAGCCCCCTACCTGCTGCTGCAGTTCTTCTTCGGTGGCATCTTTTCGGCGCTTTTCATTCTCTATTTCAAGAGTTCCGGGCACCTCGGCACTTGGCTCACGGCATCGTTCCTCGCCGCGCTGCTGGTCGGCAACGAGTTTGCCGGCAACCGCTATGGACGACGCTTCACGCTGACCTGGACCCTGTTCGCCCTGAATGCGATCCTGCTCTGCAACTTTGCGCTGCCGCATGCCCTCGGCAGCCTGCAACCCCTGTGGTTCTACGCGTCAACGGTCGCCGGCGCCACGCTGACGCACATCCTGCGCTGGCTCGCGCCCGGGCGACCCGGCCGCATCGGGCCCTCTTGGGCACTGGCCGTGGTCCTGATGCTGGCTTTTCGCCTCGACATGATCGCACCGGTGCCGCTCGTCAAGAGGCAGCTGGCAGCGGGACAGGATTTCGTCCAGGCGTCCGGGCGCTATTCACTGCAGGTGGAACGTGCGGCTTGGTGGCAGTGGTGGCGGGACCAGGCGGAAATCGTTCATGTACCGGAAGGCGGGCGGCTTTATGGGTTGTCGGCGGTATTCGCGCCTATCGGCGTCACGGCGGATCTCGAGCACCGCTGGGAGGTTCGCGACCCGGACGGCTGGCGGCTGGTCTACCGTCGGCCGTTCACGACCACCGGTGGCCGCGATCGCGGCTTTCGCGGCTACTCCTGGGTCCTCAACCCGCCGCCGGGCGACTGGCGCTTCATCGTCGCCACGCAGGACGGCCGGACGATCGACATCCTGCGGCTGCAGGTCGTGCGTGGCACGCCGGCGGCGAACGAAGTGCTCGTCCGGGAGATCGATTGAGCGACCACGGCCGAACCGTGGGTGCCGGAGCGGCTGTCGCTGTCTAGGCCCGGAAAACGGTGATCAGTTGCCAGACCGCGAAGCCGAGCAGGAAGGTACCGGCGGTCCGGTTGATCGCCTGCAGGGCACGCGACCCGATGCGCTGGCGGATGCCGGCAATCGCCGCAGCGAGCACCAGCCACCACAGCGCCGAGCCGCAGAATACACCGAGCACCATGATCACTGCCGCGCTGCCGGTCGTCGCGGCGCTGCCGCCGATCGTCGCGAAGACGGCGATGAACGACAGAATGGTCATCGGATTGGTCAGCGTCAGGGCAAAGACCGAGGCAAAGGCACGCCAGGCACCAACGCCATCGGCGGCCCCTGCCGGCTGCGCGCGCGGCACCGTGCGGTACAGCTGGACGCCCATCCAGCCGAGAAAGAGCGCCCCGCAGAGGGCCAGCGGCAGGGCAAGCGTGACGAAGAACTGCGTCACCGCTGCCAGGCCGAAGGCGCCGACGGCGCCGTAGACGCCATCGGCGGCGGCGGCTCCGAGGCCGCTGACGAAGCCGATGCGGGCACCATGGGCCAGCGTGCGCTGGATGCACAGCAGACCGATCGGCCCGACGGGTGCGGCGATCGAAAGACCGATCAGTCCTGCCTTGAGAAAGAGGAAGCCATCCACTGCGAGCAGCCAGGAAAGGTATCGAGGAGGCTTCATTCTGGCAGCGTGCGAAGCGCATTTGAATGGAAGAATCAAGGAAAAGATGCCGCCCATGCTTCACAATTCAGGCTGAAACGACAACCAGCCTGGAAATCATGGAACTCGACGCGAAAGCCTGGAAAATCCTCGCCGCCGTGCAGCGTGACGGGCGAATCTCGCTGAAGGCGCTGGCCGCCGAGGTGGGTCTGTCGCTGCCAGCGGTCTCCGAACGGCTGAAGCGACTCGAAGAGGCCCATGTGGTGACGGGCTACCGAGCCGCGGTCGATGTCGCCGCGCTCGGCTACGGTGTACTGGCGATGATCGCGATGACGACGCCGCAGGCCGACAAGGCCCGCCTGCTCGCCCGGCTCGAAATGCTGCCGGAAGTGACCGAGTGCCTGCACGTCACCGGCCAGGACTCGTACCTGCTGCGCGTCGTCGCGCGCGACATCGCGCACCTCGAGCAACTGGTGGGAAGCATCAACCACTACGGCGAGACGCGCACCTCGATCGTCATGTCGGCACCGATCCCGCTGCGTCCGGTTGCGCCGCCGAAAGGCCCGCTGGCCTCCTGACCCGGCGGCAGCGCGCGGGCGAGCGCAACGACGTTCACCTGCGCCGCACCGTGCAGCTTGAGGGTGCGCGCCATTTCATCGACCGAGGCACCGGTGGTCATCACATCGTCGATCAGCAACAATCGCCGGCCACTGAAGTCGGTCGCGCAGTCGAAGGCACCACGGACGTTCCTCGCCCGCTCACGCCACGGCAGATCGGCCTGGCCAAGCGTGTGACGGATGCGCCGGCAACTGCGGGTGTCGACCGGGATCCGCCGCAGCTTGCCGAAGGCACGCGCCAGTTCGCCTGCCTGATTGAAACCACGTTCGCGCAGCCGCAGCGGATGCAGCGGCATCGGGATGATCAGGTCGGCGTCGGTCCGCTCCGGCAGCTCCGCCAGCCGCTGCCCGAACCAGCCGCCAAGGGCGAGCCGGTGGCCATACTTGAACGACTGCACCAGCTTGTCGAGCGGGAAGGCATAGCGGTAGAGCGCCGTCGTGGCGTCGTAATGGGGCGGATGGCTCAGACAGCGACCACAGATCTCGCCAAGCGGCGTCGGCAGTGCGCAGCGCGGGCAGCGCGCTGCCGGCAAGCGTGGCAGATCGCGCTCGCAGGCCTCGCAGAGCAGATTCGTGCCGCTTTCCGCGGCGCACAGCAGGCAATCCTGGGTCAGCAGCGCCGCGTACGAGGCACGGATCAGGGCCATGGATTGCTTTAAGATTGACATCCCGCAGGGGCTCGTAAAGAATTCGCGCTGTCCGCCCTCATATCACTCCCACTCCAGGTTCACCCATCATGAATGCCATTCCGCAAATCGCCGCGCGCCCGCGCGAGGAAACCGCTCCAACCGTCAAACCAGTAGCCCGCTGGACGGTTGCCGAAGTCGAAGCGCTTTATCAGCTGCCTTTCATGGATCTGATGCATCGGGCGCAGCAGGTGCACCGGGAGAACTTCGACGCCAACGAGATTCAACGCTCGACGCTGCTCTCCGTCAAGACCGGCGGCTGCTCCGAAGACTGTGGCTATTGCTCGCAGGCCGCCCGCTACAACACGGATACCGAGCGCGAGGCGATGCTGCCGCTCGACGAGGTGATCGCCGCCGCGCAGGCGGCCAAGGACAAGGGAGCGTCGCGCTTCTGCATGGGCGCCGCCTGGCGGGGCCCGAAGGACAAGGATCTGGCGAAGGTCAGCGAGATGATCCGTGCCGTCAAGGGACTCGGGCTGCAGACCTGCGTCACGCTCGGGATGCTCAAGGATGGTCAGGCCGAGGAACTCAAGGAGGCCGGACTCGACTACTACAACCACAACCTCGACACCGATGCCTCGTTCTACGGCCAGGTGATCACCACCCACAAGCACGCTGACCGGATCGACACGCTGGGCCAGGTGCGCGAAGCCGGCATCAAGGTCTGCTCGGGCGGCATCATCGGCATGGGCGAGTCACGCCGCAACCGCGCGGCGCTGATCGTGCAGCTCGCCAATCTCGCTCCACCGCCGGAGTCGGTGCCGATCAACAACCTCGTACCGATCCCGGGCACACCGCTGGCCAACGTCGCACCGATCGACGGCTTCGAGTTCGTGCGCACCATCGCCGCAGCGCGCATCACCATGCCGACGAGTTTCGTCCGGCTGTCGGCCGGGCGGCAGGAGATGAGCGATGAACTGCAGGCGCTCTGTTTCCTCGCCGGCGCCAACTCGATCTTCTACGGCGACAAGCTGCTGACCACCGGCAACCCGGAAGCCGACCGCGACGAGGCGCTGTTCGAGAAGCTCGGGTTGCGGCCGATCTAGTTCGCGATGGGCGTGGCACCGGCGCCGTTCGTCGATCAGCGCCAGGTGCGGCGCAACTTCGCCCGCGCCGCTGCGACCTACGACGAGGTGGCGGTGCTGCAGCGCGAAGTGGGCAGCCGCATGCTCGAGCGGCTCGACTATGTGCGCATCGAGCCGCAGCGCATCCTCGACCTCGGCTGTGGCACCGGCGCCAGCCTGACGGCGCTGCACGAACGCTATCCAGCGGCGACGGTGATCGGCGCCGACCTCAGCGAAGCGATGTTGCGCGCCGGCAAGACACAACGCTCACGTCTGCGCTGGCTGCTGCCCTTCCTGCGCGGCAACCGGCCACCGCTGCTCGCTGCCGAGGCGGCGGCGCTGCCTTTCACCGCACGCGCTTTCGGCCTGCTGTGGACCAACCTGATGCTGCACTGGGTCGCCGACCCGCTGCCGGCGCTGCGCGAGATGCATCGCGTACTCGCGGTCGACGGCCTGCTGATGTTCTCGACCTTCGGCCCGGACACCCTGCAGGAGCTGCGCGCGAGCTTCAGCGACGGTCAGCCGCACACGCAGCGCTTCATCGACATGCACGACTACGGCGACATGCTCGTCGAATGCGGTTTCAGCGACCCGGTGATGGATGCCGAGATGCTGACGATCACCTACGCCAGCTTCGACGACCTGCTCGCCGACCTGCGCCGCAGTGGGTCGGGCTGCGCGATGCATGGCCGACGCCGGGGGCTGACGGGGCGAACGGCATGGGCTGCCGCGCGTGCGGCCTACGAGGGACTGGCACGCGACGGTCGCCTGCCGGCGACTGTTGAAGTGGTCTACGGACACGCCTGGAAAGGCGAGCCGCGGAAGACCGCCGACGGACGGGCGATCGTCCGCTTCGAACCGCGACAGCGAAGCCGCTGAGCCGGCAGGGCGGGGCTCCGGGGAGCGTCCCTACCGGCCAGGAGCGATCAGAGGAAGAACTCCTCCAGGCGGACGAAGACCTCATGCTCGGCGCCGTGACGGCGGACCGCGAGCACGTCCTCGAGCTTCTCGACCTGCTTCACCATTTGCTCCAGTCGCTCATCCTCGTTCACCAGCAGCCAGATGCGACTGGTCTGGCCACTGCCGACCGGCATCACCAGGATCGCCTCGACATTGTAGGCACGGCGGGAGAACAGGCCGACGACGTGCGACATCACGCCGGCATGGTTATTGACATCCAGCTCGAGCACGGCGCGCGTCAACGCCTGATTCTCGGTTCTTGTCAGCGAGTTCATCGTTCAGCCTCCGATCATGTCCTTGTTGGCGGCGCCCGGCGGCACCATCGGCAAAACCTGCTCACGCATCTCGATACCGGCGTGGATCAGCATCGGGCCAGGCGTCGCCAGCGCTGCGGCGAGCGCTGCCCGCGGATCGCCGGCAGCATCGAGGTCGATCGCTGCGACCCCGAAACCCTCGGCGACGCGGACGAAATCGGGCATGCCCTTGAACTTCGAGGCGTAGATGCGCTCGCCGTAGAACAGCGTCTGCTGCTGGAAGACCAGGCCGAGCGACGCGTTGTTCATCAGCACGATCTTGACGTTGACTCCCTCCTCGGCAGCGGTGACCAGCTCCTGGATGTTCATCAGGATGCTGCCATCGCCGCTGAAGCAGACCACCGTCCGCTGCGGTTCGGCAAGCGCGGCACCGATCGCCGCCGGCATGCCGAAGCCCATCGTCCCGAGCCCGCCCGAGGTCAGCCACTGGCGCGGCCGGCGCAGCGGGTACGCCTGCGCCACCCACATCTGGTGTTGCCCGACGTCGGTGGTGATCGTCGCTTCGTCGTCGAGACAATCGGCGACGGCACGGATCAACCCGTAGGGCGTCCGCGGATCGTCGATGCCCGGCGTGCGCAGCGGGTGCTCGGCTTTCAGGCAGGCGACGCGCGCCAGCCAGTCCACGTGCAGCGCGCCGTCGACCGCCGGCAACAGCAACTGCAGCACGGCACCAACATCACCGGCAATCCCGACATGCGCGGTCTTGATCTTGTCGAGTTCCGACGGGTCGATGTCGATATGGACGATCTTCGCTTGCGGGCAGAAGCCTGCGACCTTGCCGGTTGCGCGGTCGTCGAAGCGGGCTCCGACGGCGATCAGCAGATCGCACTCGTCGAGCGCGAGGTTGGTGCAACGGGCGCCATGCATGCCGAGCATGCCGAGGGAGAGCGGGTGATCGACCGGCATCGCGCCGAGTGCCATCAGCGTCATCACCGTCGGCAGGCTGGCCTTCTCGGCGAGCGCCACGGCGGCGGCGGCGGCCCCCGAATGGACGACACCGCCACCGAGGTAGAGGATCGGCCGCGCGGCCTCGTTGATCATCGCCGCCGCCGCGTGGATCAGATCGGCTGCCGGCGGCGGCAGAGCATCGGCGCTGCCCGGCGCGGGCCACTCGGCGACCTCGATCACCTGATTCTGCACGTCCTTCGGAATATCGACGAGCACCGGACCGGGCCGGCCGGAGGCGGCGATGCGGAAGGCGCGCGGAATGATCTGCAGCAGTTCATCGGCCGAACCGACGAGGAAGTTGTGCTTGGTGATCGGGATGCTCAGGCCGTAGGTGTCGACCTCCTGGAAGGCGTCGGTGCCGATCAGCGCCCGTGGTACCTGGCCGGTGATCGCCACCAGCGGGATCGAATCGAGCTTGGCGTCGGCGATCGCCGTCAGCAGGTTGGTCGCCCCCGGACCCGACGACGCCATGCAGACCGCCGGCAGCCCGGTGGCACGGGCCATGCCCTGCGCCATGAAGCCGCCGCCCTGCTCATGCCGGGCAAGCACATGATGGATCCGCTTCGACGCCGACAGCGCATCGTAGATCGGCAGGATGGCGCCGCCGGGTATCCCGGCCAGCGTGCGGACGCCCTGTCGTTCGAGGAGACGAACGACGATCTGGGCACCGCTGAGGGATTCTGGGGCTTCTCTGCTCAAGGCAATCTCCTGGAAAAAGGCGCCCCTGGACACGGCGGACGCTGGACCGCATAAAGGCGAAACCCCCGCTCGGCTTGCACCGGCGGGGGTTTCTGGAATCTGTCGTCGTCTTCGCGACCTAGCTTCTCTCGACCCTCGACGGTGTGTCGGGTCCTACGCCAACCAAGCGTACTACAGCGACTGCAGGCACACCAACCGCAGCGAACCGCGTGGCCGAGGCCACCGCCAGTCGATGTGTTGCTGGCTTGGCAGAACGGAGCATTGCCGCGAGATCCTCAAGTCATCGAACGAAGGCCACATTAGAACCGAGCGCGGCGAGAAACGCAACCCCGATCGCACCGATCCAGGGCTGGCGCATGCACCAGCCGAATCGGGGCCGTTCGCCGGCAGGCCCGCCTCTTGCCGCTGCGGCGCTCAGATCGCAGGGGGCTGGCGGGGAGAGCACGCGCGATGCCCGGCGGGTGTGGGGTCCATGAACAGGTGGTCGATGAGTGGCTGGGGTTCCGGTCCGATCGCTGGACGACGCCATTCCTCAGCATCGTGGAACAAGCCTTGCGCCGCACCGGCCCGGCGGCGGGTTCCGATTCCCGGATTGGCGCGTTGCTCAAACCGCCTGAGCACTGCCACTGCCTGGTCATCGAGAGCGTTGGATCAGTCGCGGGACCTCGGCAACAACCTCGCCGAACCTCGCCTGCAATTCAGGACGAAACGAAACTTCATCGCGCTGCTCGATGCTGTCGCGCGTTCGACCGAACCTACCCCTTGCGCCGCGCGCCGGCACTTGGCAAGCGCCTGGCTCCGGGGCTGCGCGCCTTGCCGATCGGCAGGGGCTTGTGGGCTGCTGACGGCACGGCGTGACGATGACTATCCGTGATTTGCCGATCGCTCGGGCAAGCGCAGGTCCGCTCCGCCTGCATGCTATAGTGCTTGACGGAACGATCGAATGAGGTAGCCATTGGCAAGACGCAAGGACCATTCCGGGATGACAGGCAGCACCGGCTCCAACGTCGGCTATGAAGCCCAGCTCTGGCAGATGGCCGACGCGCTGCGCGGCAGCATGGACGCCGCCGAGTACAAGCACGTCTGCCTCGGCCTGCTGTTCCTCAAGTACATTTCCGACGCCTTCGAGGAGAAGCACGCCGCGCTGCTGGCCGAGCAGGCGGAGGGCGCCGACCCCGAAGACCCCGACGAGTACCGCGCGCTCTCGATCTTCTGGGTGCCGCCCGAAGCGCGCTGGCCGCACCTAAAGGCGCAGGCGCGCCAGAGCACCATCGGCCAGCTCGTCGACGACGCGATGGCCGGCATCGAGCGCGACAACCCGGCGCTCAAGGGCGTGCTGCCCAAGGACTACGCCCGCCCCGCGCTCGACAAGCAACGCCTCGGCCAGTTGATCGACATGATCAGCAACATCAAGGTCGGCGACGAGGCCAGCCGCGCGAAGGACGTGCTCGGCCGCGTCTACGAGTACTTCCTCTCGCAGTTCGCCAGCGCCGAGGGCAAGAAGGGGGGCGAGTTCTACACGCCGCGCTGCGTGGTCAAGCTGCTGGTCGAGATGCTCGAGCCCTACCGCGGCCGGGTGTACGACCCCTGCTGCGGCTCGTCGGGCATGTTCGTGCAGTCGGTGGAGTTCATCCGCGCGCACGCCAAGGGCAACGGTCACGGCCTGAACGCCGGCGCCAAGGCCAGGGCGGACATCTCGATCTACGGCCAGGAGTCGAACTACACCACCTGGCGCCTGGCGCGCATGAACCTCGCCATCCGCGGCATCGACTCCGGCCAGATCGCGCACGGCGACACCTTCCAGAACGACCGCCACCCGGACCTCAGAGCCGACTTCATCCTCGCCAACCCGCCGTTCAACATCTCCGACTGGGGCGGCGAGCGCCTGCGCGACGACAAGCGCTGGCATTACGGCACGCCGCCGCCGGGCAACGCCAACTTCGCCTGGGTGCAGCACATCGTGCACCACTTGGCGCCGGCCGGCGTGGCCGGCTTCGTCCTGGCCAATGGCTCGATGTCGTCCAACCAGTCCGGCGAGGGCGAGATCCGCAGGAACCTGATCGAGGCCGACCTCGTCGACTGCATGGTCGCGTTGCCGGGCCAACTCTTCTACTCGACGCAGATTCCCGCGTGCCTGTGGTTCCTGGCGCGCGACCGCAGGAACGGCACCCGAGCCGGAGGCGAGTCACGTTTCCGCGACCGCCGCGGCAAGGTGCTGTTCATCGACGCCCGCAAGCTTGGGCCGCTGGTGGACCGCACCCACCGCGAGCTGACCGACGAGGACATCGCCCGCATCGCCAATACCTACCACGCCTGGCGCGGCGAGAAGGATGCGGGCGAGTACGCCGACGTGCCCGGCTTTTGCAAAAGCGCGCAGCTGGACGAGGTGCGCAAGCACGGCCACGTGCTTACGCCCGGCCGCTACGTCGGCGCCGAGGCGCAGGAGGACGATGGCGAGCCGTTCCAGGAGAAGATGCGGCGGCTTACCGCGACACTGCGCGAGCAGCAGGCTGAGGCTGCGAAGCTCGATGCCGCGATCGCCGCCAACCTCAAGGAGCTTGGGTATGGCGGGTGAGTGGCGCTCGATCGCGTTCGGCCAGTTGCTTGCGGAGCCTGTTCGAAACGGCATCTACAAGCAGAAGGAGTTTCACGGTCGTGGCGCGAAGATCGTGAACATGGGGGAGCTCTTCGCGCATCCTCGACTTCGGGCGGTGCCGATGAAGCGCGTCGAGCTATCGGATTCCGAGAGCGATCGCTTCACGCTCGCAAAGGGCGACCTGCTCTTCGCGCGACGTTCGCTCGTGGCCGAAGGCGCCGGGAAATGCAGCGTCGTGCTGGATATTAACGAGCCCACCACGTTCGAGTCCTCGATCATTCGTGCGCGGCCTGATCGCACCAAGTCCGATTCGCTCTTCCTTTACTACTTCTTCAACTCAACGTCCGGCCTTCATTGCCTCGACACGATTCGGCGCCAGGTAGCTGTTGCCGGAATCACCGGGAGCGACTTGGCCAAGCTAGAAGTCACGCTGCCGCCGCTCGCTGAACAACGCGCCATCGCCCACGTCCTCGGCACGCTGGACGACAAGATCGAGCTGAACCGGCGAATGAACGAGACGCTGGAGGCAATGGCGCGCGCGTTCTTCAAGTCGTGGTTCGTGGACTTCGACCCTGTCCGCGCCAAGGCCGAAGGCCGCGACCCCGGCCTCCCCAAGCCCCTCGCCGATCTCTTCCCCACCCGCCTCGTCGACTCCGAGCTTGGCGAGATTCCGGAGGGATGGGAGGTGGGGACGCTCGGCGACGTTGCCGAGCATCCGCGCCGGAGTGTGCAACCCGACGCGATCGAGCCAGACGTCCCATACATCGCGCTCGAACACATGCCGAAGCGCTGCATCGCCCTGGCGGACTGGGACGTCGCCGAAGGACTCGAAAGCAACAAGTTCGAGTTCAAGAAAGGCGAGATCCTTTTCGGAAAGCTCCGGCCCTACTTTCACAAGGTTGGTGTTGCGCCGATAGATGGTGTGTGCTCTACCGACATCGTGGTCGTCGCACCGCAGGAACCCGATTGGTTCGCCTTCGTGCTGGGCTTGGTTTCGAGCGACGAGTTCGTCGAGTTCACGAACGCTGGCTCGACAGGCACCAAGATGCCGCGGACGAGTTGGGCTGACATGGCCCGATACAAATTCGTTAAGCCACCGCAGCCGATACCCAAGGCATTCACCGATCTGCTACGACCTTCGGTCGAGCGGATCATCGCCAGCCTTCATGAGTCCCGGAGTCTCGCGGCGTTGCGCGACGCGCTGCTGCCCAAGCTCATCTCGGGTGAACTAGGGGTCGTTTGCCGGAAGGCAGAAGCGGAGGTGATGAGATGACTCCCGGCAGTCCAAGCGCATTCTCAGCCGTTGACGCGACGCTGGGATATCTCTATCAGGTCCGATCGGCTCTGCTCTGGGCTCTGCGGCGACAGAAGAACGAGCCCGACTTCCTTGTCTCGATCGAGACACTCGACGATGTGACCTTCGAAACAACCGGAGGTAACCCGACTGACCTCCTTCAAACAAAACACCACCGCAAGGGTTCCGCATCCCTGACCGACGCAAGTCCGGATCTTTGGAAGACGCTGAGGGTCTGGTTTGAGGGCCACGCGTCGGGACAGATCCCGCCGACCGCGAGCCTTTACCTCGTCACAACGAGTTCTGCGCCTGACGGCAGCGCGGCATACCGGCTCCGCGCAAACTCCCGCGACGCTTCAGCGGCACAGCACGCGCTAGATGCCACGGCTGCGACTTCAACGAACCTGGGAAACAAGGTCGCGTATGCCGCTTATCTAGAGGCGTCTCCGACCGAGCGCACCGCGATTCTTGCCAAGGTCTGCATCATTGATGCTGCGCCCACAGTAGTTGATCTCGACAAGGAGTTGCGGGACGAAGTGTTTTGGGCAGCTGGGAGGGAGCACCACGCGGCGTTCCTCGACAGACTTGAGGGATGGTGGCTTCGCCGTGTGCTTCGGCAACTGACCGAAGCCACGCACGATCGAGTTGGCTCCGTCGAGATCGAAGCGCAAATGGCTGACCTGCGCGAGCAGTTCAAGCACGATGCGCTGCCAATTGACGAGGACCTTCTTGGTTTCACGCTTGATGATGCGACCACAGCCGCGCATGAGGACGCTACGTTTGTCAGGCAGTTAGAACTCATCAAGGCCGGTAAGCGCCGAATAGCCGCTGCCGTTCGCGACTACTACAGGGCATTCGAACAGCGCTCGCGCTGGTTGCGTGATGACTTGGTGGTCGGCCTAGACCTTAATAAGTACGAGCAAAGGCTCTACCAGGAGTGGGAGCTGGTCTTTGAGGCGATGCGCGACGATGTTGGAGATGACGCTACCGACGCGGCGCAAGAGAAAGCTGCACGCTCAGTGCTCGCTTGGGCAGAGCGCACGCCCATCCCGATGCGGCCTAGTGTCATGGAGCCTTTCGTCACCCGGGGCTCGCTTCACATGCTCGCCGACGAGGTACGGATTGGATGGCATCCCGAGTTTCGGGCCCGCCTTGAGGCGCTCTTGAGAACGACGGGGAGAACCTCATGACGGTCTGGGCGAACCGATCTCACGAGGAACGAGCGCTCTTGAACCCGAGCTTCTGCGCGACTCTGCTTTGGCACGCCGCCCGCGGACACGTTGTTGATGGAAACGTGGCGCTGTCGTTTGAGGAATCGTTTTTGGTGCTGCCGTTCATCCTTCATCGTGGGACGCGAGAGACGCTGCCCCGCTCTGGCCGGACTTCGCTCGCTGCGTGGCTTGAGGAGTACCCGCTGGCGCGCGCACGAGTGGCGAGCCGCGCCCGATTCCTGGTCCCGTTCACCAAAGAGGCGCTCACGTTCGGCGGCGCCCATGGACTCATTCGGCTTGCCTCGGCCGGAGTGCACGCAGATCCAGATTGGCGACGAGCCGTGAATCGAGTCCTCAATATTTCCACTGACGAAGTCAAGTATTGCGCTAGTCGAGCAGCTTTCCTTGGGCAATGGTTCGCCCGAGCCGGAAACGCGGCGACCGTTCTCGCCTTGATCGGGGTACGCCCATGACGATGCAGATTTTGGACATCGTTGTCTTCAGCCACCACGGACAAAGGCGTGTTCTTTCGCTGAAGACTGGCGCCGTCAACATCATCACGGGTGCATCTAAGACTGGTAAGTCGGCCCTCGTCGACATTGTTGATTACTGCTTTGGTGCGGGCGAATGCCGAGTCCCCGAGGGGCCGATTCGCAGGGCCGTAGCGTGGTTCGGGCTGCGGCTTCAACTCGATAGCGGCCAGGCTTTCGTCGCAAGACGTTGTCCGGATGCACGATTGGTATCTAGCGAAGAGTGTTTCGTTGAGGTCGGAGACCAAGTCGAAGTACCTGACGCGGGCGCTCTCCGGCAGACGACGAACACGAGAGGCCTTGGCGCCCTCTTGACCGGATGGAGTGGAATCCACGACAACATTCATGAACCACTGCCAGGTCAGACCAGGCCGGCACTAACTGCGAACGTGCGCCACGCGCTGGGCCTCTGCTTTCAGCCGCAGGACGAGATCATTCGGCGCCAGCAGCTATTCCATGGAGCGGGGGACAATTTCGTCGCGCAGGCGCTAAGGGATACGCTGCCGTATTTCCTTGGGGCGGTCGACGATGAGTTCGTGCGGAGGCGTGAGGAGCTTCGGCGAGTGCGCGAGCAGCTCCGGGCTTGTGAGCGCCAGCTAAGCGAGCTGCAGTCGCTTAGGGGTACAGGTAATAGCAAAGCGGCGGCCCTATTGGCGCAGGCAAGAGACGTTGGGCTCTCATCGAGCGAGGCGAACACTTGGGAGCAAGCCATCTCGGCGCTTCGGGAAGTCTCTCGAACGCCGATCATAGGGGTCCCCCTTGAGCATCCGAGCGGACTGGAGTATGGGCGCTTGGTCGCCGAACGGGAGCGTCTGCTCGAAGAGCAACGCCGATTGCGCGACGGCGTATCCAGCGCGCGAGCGTTCGAACGAGATGAAACGGGCTTTTTGCGAGAGGCATCCGAGCAAAGAGCTCGACTCGCCACTATTGGAATCTTTGACGGGTCGGAGCCAGGTCATGTCTGCCCGCTGTGTTCGCAAGACCTCCCCGATGCGGGCGCAGTTCCGGGTGTGGCAGAGATCAGGAATGCCCTGACCGACGTGTCGTCCCGTCTAGAGTCGGTAACCCGGGCGGCCCCACAGGTCGAGAGTGCCATTGCGGAACTCGAAGCAAAGCTGCAAGAAGTCGTCGCGGCGTTGGGTAAGAACCGAGCCGAGATGGAGGCGGTGCGGAGCTCGAGCGATCAGTTGCAGCGGGCACAGGACGAAACGGCCAAGCGTGCCCTCATCCTTGGGCGCGTCAGTCTGTACTTGGAGAGCCTTCCTGAGCTTCCAGACACCAAGGCGCTCGAGGAACAAGCTCGACGGTTGAGGGATCAAGCGGCTGCGCTTGAGGAGGAACTCAGTGATGATCGGGTCAGGGAGCGTATCGACTCCATCACGTCGATTCTCGGCAGGCGGATGACGGATTGGGCGCGTGAACTGGATCTAGAGCACTCCAAGTTCCCCCTAAGGTTGGACCTCAAGCGGCTCACGATTGTCGCGGACACAGCGGACGGACCGGTACCGATGGACCGAATGGGCAGCGGCGAGAACTGGGTTGGCTACCACCTCATTGCACACCTTGCGTTGCATGAGTGGTTTACACAACGCGGTCGACCGGTTCCTCGCTTTTTGTTCCTCGACCAACCATCGCAGGTCTACTTCCCACCCGAGAAGGACATCGACGGATCGATGTCTGGGGTTGTAGAAGACGATAGGCAGGCGGTTGTCAGGATGTTTCAGTTTGTCTTCAAGGTCGTCAGTGAGCTGGCCCCGGGCTTGCAGGTGGTAATGACTGAACACGCAGACATAAAGGAAGACTGGTACCAGAACGCAATCGTGGAACGGTGGCGCGGCGGAGCGAAATTGGTCCCTGAGGAGTGGCCGCGAAGTGAGTAGCGGCGACCTTACCAAGTCTGTCGTCGAAGAGGCGTCCCTCGCTTGGCTCGAAAGCGCTGGCTGGCAAGTCCGCAGCGGCGCCGAGATCGCCCCCGGCGAGCGCGCTACGGAGCGTGATGACTACGGGCAGGTTGTCCTCGCGCAGCGTCTGCGCGACGCCATCGCGCGCCTCAACCCTTCGCTGCCCGCCGAGGCCCCGGATGATGCCTTCTGCAAGCTGATGCTGCGAGAAGACGCCGACCTCCTTTTCATCGTGTTCGAGGACGACGGCGGCTGCACCGCCAAGAAGATGGTCGGTCGCCACCAGTTCCACGTGATGCGGGTGGCGGCAAGCGAGACGCGGCGCGCCAAAGCACTCGCGACGACCATCGCCGAGGTTGCGAAGGGCAACAGGGCAGTGGTGGTCCTTGCTTGGCAGCAGAAAGTCCAAGACGAAGGAAATGGGACATGATGGTGGGCGAGAAAGCATGAACCGCATCCCTGTCAACCGAGAGTTGCTGACCTGGGCACGTGAGCGCGCCGGGTTGAATACGCTAGAGCTGGCAGGGCGTTTCCCGAAGCTCGGCGAGTGGGAAGACGGTACGCTGCTGCCGACCTTGCGGCAACTGGAGGAGTTTGCCCGCACGGTACACGTCCCGATCGGCTATCTGTTCCTGCCGGCGCCGCCGCAAGAGGCGCTGCCGATTCCCGATTTCCGTACATTGCCCGATCGTGTCGTCGCCCGCCCCAGCCCGAATCTGCTCGACACGATATACCTGTGCCAGCAGCGGCAGGATTGGTTCCGCGACTATGCCCGCGTGCACGCGCTGGCGCCTCTGGCCTTTGTGGGTAGTGCGGGAGTACAGGACTCCCCGGAGCGCGTAGCCGAGGCGATGCGGCAGGCGCTTGCGCTGTCTGTCGAGGACCGGCAGCGGGTGCCTACATGGACCGACGCGCTGCGCCAACTCGCCGCCAAGGCCGAGGATGCCGGAGTGTTGGTAATGGCCAGCTCCATTCTCGGCAGCAACAGTCACCGCAAGCTGGATGTAGAAGAGTTTCGCGGCTTCGCGCTGGCGGATGATCTGGCGCCCCTCGTGTTCATCAACGCGGCAGACAGCAAGGCCGCGCAGATGTTTACCCTGGCGCATGAACTGGCACACCTGTGGCTGGGTGAGAGCGGGGTTTCGGATCCGGTAGCCGGGCAACCGCCGGCGCAGCGTGTGGAGCGTTGGTGCAATGCGGTGGCAGCGGAATTCCTGGTGCCCTTGGCCGCGTTGCGGAGTGAACACGAGGCCGACGTGCCGGTTGGGGATCAAATCCAGCGCCTCGCGCGGATCTTCAAGGTCAGCACGCTGGTGACGCTGCGTCGACTGTTCGATGCGCGGTTCATCGATAAGGCCACCCTCTGGCAAAGCTATCGGGACGAACTGGCGCGCATACGAGCGCTCGACCGAGGCGGTAGCGGCGGCGGTGACTTTTACCGCACTCTGGGCGCGCGAACCGGCAGGCGCTTCGCGCGAGCGGTGCTCTCCAGCACGCTCGAAGGACAGACGCTGTTTCAAGACGCTTTCCGCATGCTGGGCGTACGTAAGACGGCCACGTTCTACCAAGCGGCGCGAGAGCTGGGGGTGATGTCGTGACCTACCTGCTCGATGCCAACGTCTTCATCCAGGCCAAGAACCTGCATTATGGGCTGGACTTCTGCCCGGCCTTCTGGGACTGGCTGATCGACAACGGCGCGGGCGGTCGCGTGTTGAGCATCGACAAAGTGGCGGATGAAATCGCCGCGGGCGCTGACGAACTGAACGATTGGATGCGCGAACGTGGCCATGCTCTGTTTCTGAGAACTGGAGTCTCGGTCGCAGCACAGTTCGGCGCTGTCAGCACTTGGGTTACACAGCAACAGTACGAACCGGCAGCCATCAGCACCTTCATGCAGGTTGCCGACTTCTACCTGATCGCCCACGCCCTTGCAGACGGGCACGTCGTGGTGACGCACGAAGTGCCCGCCAACTCCGTCAAGCGCATCAAGATCCCCAACGTCTGTATCGGCTTGGGCATTCGATTCATGACACCCTACGAGATGCTGCGCCGCGAGCGCGCCCGCTTCGTCCTGGGCCGATAGGAACTGTTGACATGAGTTCCGGCTACACCGAATCCGTCGTTGAGCAGCCCGTTCTCGCCTGGATCGAGAGGACCGGCTGGCGGGTCCATAACGGCAGCGAGATCGCTCCCGGCGAGCCCGCGGCGGGGCGCGGCGCCTGTGGGCACACAGACCTTTCTCCTCCAGCAGCGCTACGACGAGGGTTTGCTGGTCGAGTTCCTGCACCGCAACGCGCGGCTGATCCGCAACGGCGAGGCCGTGATCAGCGACGTCGTGCTGGCCGCGCTGGCGCTGCTGATGGCCGAATCGGCACCGACGGACGAGGATGTGATGATCCGGCTGGTGATGAACATGCTCGTGGAACCGGTCACGTGAGCGGATTCACCGAATCCGTCGTCGAGCTGGCCGCGCTGGCGTGGCTTGAAAACGTCGGCTGGCGAGTTCGCAGCGACGCCGGAATCGCCCCCGGCGAACCCGCTGCCGAGCGAGACGACTACGGGCAGGTCGTCCTTGGGCTGCGCCTGCGCGATGCGCTGGCGCGGCTCAACCCGGCACTGCCGGCCGAGGCGCTGGACGATGCCTTCCGCAAGCTGACGCGGCCCGAGGGGACAGACCTCCTCGTGCGCAACCGCGCGCTGCACCGCCTGCTGGTGGATGGCGTGACGGTCGAATGCCGCTATTCCGACGGCAGCATCCGCGGCGCGCAGGCGCGGGTGATCGACTTCAACCTCCCGGCGGGCAACGACTGGCTGGCGGTGAACCAGTTCAGCGTCGGCGAGCAGAAGCACTGGTGGCGGCCCGACGTGGTGCTGTGCGTGAACGGCCTGCCGCTGGTGGTGCTGGAACTGCGGAATGCCGCCGCCGAGAACGCCACGATCTGGAGCACGTTCCAGCAGCTCCAGACCTACCAGGCCGAGGTCACGGTGCTGTTCGGACCGAATGCGCTGCTCGCAGTCTCCGACGGCGTGGCGGCGCGCGTGGGCACGCTCGGCGCCGCGAGCGAGCGGTTAAAGCACTTGTGCACCTTCGCGGGCGATACGCTGGCCAATGCCTACGTTCCCGTGCTTCAGAAGGCACGAAGGTGACCAACATGGGCGAAGCGGATATCCCCCGCGGCGAAGTCCTTGTCTACGAGGCGCCCGACGGTGCCGCCCGGGTGGATGTGCGCCTGGAGCGGGACACGGTCTGGCTCCGGCAGGACCAGATGAGCCAACTGTTCGGGCGTGAGCGTTCGGTCATCACCAAGCACGTCCGCAACGTCTTCCGGGAGGGAGAACTCGACGTAGAAGCAGTATGTGCAAAATTTGCACATACTGCCGACGACGGGAAGACGTACCAGGTCGACCACTTCAACCTGGACGTGATCATATCCGTCGGCTACCGGGTCAAGTCTGCCCAGGGAACGCGTTTCCGCCAATGGGCCACGCGCACGCTGCGCGACCACCTGGTGCAGGGCTACACCCTCAACCGCCAGCGCTTCGAGCGCAACGCGCGCGAACTGGAAGCCTCACTGGCTTTGGTGCGCAAGGCCGCCGCCGGAGAGGCGTTGAGCACCGATCAGGGACGCGGGCTGGTCGATGTCATCGCCCGCTACACACTGACCTTCCTCCTCCTGCAGCGCTACGACGAGGGATTGGTGGTCGAGCCGAAGGGCATCGTCGGCGGCCTGCTGCCGCCAGTCGCCGAAGCGCGTGCCGCCATCGTGCGCCTCAAGCGGGATCTGCTCGCGCGCGGCGCGGCGACCGAACTCTTCGGACGGGAGCGCGAGGACGGGCTGGCTGCGCTGGCGCTGCTGGTGGCCGAATCGGCGCCGACGGACAAGGAGGTGATGATCCGGCTGGTGATGAACATGCTCGCGGAGCCGGTCACGTGAGCGGATTCACCGAATCCGTCGTCGAGCAGGCCGCGCTGGCGTGGCTTGGAAACGTCGGCTGGCGAGTTCGCAGTGGCGCCGGGATCGCCCCCGGCGAAGCCGCTGCCGAGCGCGACGACTACGGGCAGGTGGTCCTGGCCCTGCGCCTGCGCGATGCGCTCGCGCGGCTCAACCCGGCACTGCCGGCCGAGGCGCTGGACCATGCCTTCCGCAAGCTGACGCGGCCCGAGGGGGCAGACCTCCTCGTGCGCAACCGCGCGCTGCACCGCCTGCTGGTTGATGGCGTCACGGTCGAGTACCGCGACGCCGGCGGCAGCATCCGTGGCGCGCAGGCTCGGGTGATCGACTTCGCCGACCCGGCCGGCAACGACTGGCTGGCGGTGAACCAGTTCGGCGTCGTCGAGAACAAGCACTCGCGGCGGCCGGATGTGCTGCTGTTCGTGAATGGCCTGCCGCTGGCGGTGCTCGAACTGAAGAATCCTGCCGCCGAGGACGCCACGATCTGGAGCGCTTTCCAGCAGTTGCAGACTTACCAGACCGGGGTGCCGACGCTGTTCGCGCCGAACGCGCTGCTCGCCGTCTCCGATGGAGTGGAGGCACGCGTGGGCACGCTCGGGGCCGGGCGCGAGTGGTTCAAACCCTGGCGCACGATCGGGGGCGAGACCCTGGCCGATGCGCACCTGCCCGAGTTGCAGGTGGTGATTGCGGGCCTGTGTGCGCCGCGACGCTTCCTCGATCTGCTGCGCGACTTCATCGTCTTCGAGGACGACGGCGGTCGCATCACCAAGAAAATGGCTGGCTACCACCAGTTTCACGCGGTGCAGGTCGCGGTCGGCGAAACGCTGCGCGCGGCGCAGCTGCAGCGGGGAGCGCAGCGGTTGCAGGCGGGACAGGGCCGCTACGAGGCCGGCCGCAAGCCGGGTGGCCAGCCCGGCGACCGCCGCGTGGGCGTGGTGTGGCACACGCAGGGGTCGGGCAAGAGCCTGACGATGGCGTTCTACGCCGGCCGAATCATTCGCGAGCCGGCGATGGAGAACCCGACGCTGGTCGTGCTCACCGACCGCAACGACCTCGATGACCAGCTCTTCGGCACCTTCTCGCGCTGCAGGGACCTGCTGCGCCAGCCGCCGGTGCAGGCCGGGAGTCGCGCGCACCTGCGCGAGCTGCTCAGCGTGGCGGCAGGCGGCGTGGTGTTCACCACCATCCACAAGTTCTTCCCGGAGGAGAGGGGCGACCGCCACCCGATGCTCTGCGACCGGCGCAACATCGTCGTGATCGCCGACGAGGCGCACCGCAGCCAGTATGACTTCATCGACGGCTACGCGCGCCACATGCGCGACGCGCTGCCGCACGCCTCGTTCATCGGCTTCACCGGCACGCCGATCGAGCTGACCGACGCCAACACGCGCGCGGTGTTCGGCGACTACATCAGCATCTACGACATCCAGCGCGCCGTGCAGGACGGCGCCACGGTGCCGATCTACTACGAGAGCCGTCCGGCCAAGCTCGCGCTCGACGAGGCCGAGCGGCCGAAGATCGACGCCGGCTTCGAGGAAGCGACCGAAGGCGAGGAGGTCGAGCACAAGGAAAAGCTCAAGACCAAATGGGCGCAACTCGAGGCCGTGGTCGGCGCCGAGAGGCGGCTGAAACTGTTGGCCAAGGACGTCGTCGAGCATTTCGAGAAGCGGCTCGAGGCGCTGGACGGCAAGGCGATGATCGTCTGCATGAGCCGGCGCATCTGCGTCGGGCTGTACCGCGAGATCGTCAGGCTGCGGCCTGAGTGGGACGGCACCGACGACGAGCGCGGCGCGCTCAAGGTGGTGATGACCGGGTCGGCCTCCGACCCTGCGAACTGGCAGCCGCACATCCGCAGCAAGCCGCGGCGCGAGGCGCTGGCCAATCGCTTCCGCGACCCGACGGACCCGTTCAGGATCGTCCTCGTGCGCGACATGTGGCTCACCGGCTTCGACGCGCCGAGCCTGCACACCATGTACCTCGACAAGCCGATGCGTGGACACGGTCTGATGCAGGCGATCGCACGCGTGAACCGCGTGTTCAGGGACAAGCCCGGCGGGCTCGTGGTGGACTACCTCGGCCTCGCGCAGGAGCTGAAGCAGGCGCTGGCGACGTACACCGAGAGTGGCGGCAGCGGGCGCACGGCGCTGGACCAGGACGAAGCGGTGGCCGTGATGCTGGAGAAGTACGACGTCTGCTGCGGACTCTTCCACGGCTGCGACTGGTCTCACTGGACGACCGGCACGCCGCAGCAGCGACTGGCCCTGCTGCCGCTCGCGCAGGAGCACATCCTGGCGCAGGAGAACGGCAAGGAGCGGTGCGTCGGCGCGGTGCGCGAGCTGTCGCAGGCTTTCGCGCTGGCGGTGCCGCACAGCGAGGCGCTGCGCATCCGCGAAGACGTGGCGTTCTTCCAGGCGGTACGGGCGGTTCTCGCCAAGCGCGCGCCCGGCGATTGGCGGCCGGAAGAAGACATCGAGCACGCAGTGCGGCAGATCATCTCGCGCGCGGTGGCGCCGGAGGGCGTGATCGACGTCTTCGCCGCGGCAGGGCTCGCCAAGCCCGACATCTCGATTCTCTCCGAGGAGTTCCTGGCCGAAGTGCGCGGCATGCCGCAGCGCAACTTGGCGGTCGAATTGCTGGCGAAGCTGCTGCAGGGCGAACTGGCCGCGCGGCGGCGCAAGAACGTCGTCCAGGCGCGCTCGTTCGCCCAGATGCTGGAGCAAACGATCCGCCGCTACCAGAATCGGGCGATCGAAGCGGCGCAGATCATCGAGGAGTTGATCGGGCTGGCCAGGGAGATGCGCGAGGCGCACGCACGCGGCAGCTCGCTGCGGCTCTCCGAGGACGAACTGGCTTTCTACGACGCGCTGGAAACCAACGACAGCGCGGTGAAGGTGCTCGGCGACGAAACGCTGCGGACGATCGCGCAGGAGCTGGTGAAAACCGTGCGCGCCAATGTGACCATCGACTGGACGCTGCGCGAGACTGTCCGCGCGCGATTGCGCGTGCTGGTGAAGCGGATTCTCAGGCGCTACGGTTATCCGCCGGACAAGCAGGAGAAGGCAACGGCAACCGTGCTGGAGCAGGCCGCTCTGCTCTCCGCGGGATGGGCGGCGGTGTGAGCGGAAGCGTCCAGGAGTCAGAATAGTGGCGGCGCGACGGCAACCCGCCGAGGAGGAAGGAGAAGAAGATGATCGACGCCCGCCATTATCGTGCCGAGGACAAGCTGCGTGACGGCAGAAGGGTGGTCATCCGTGCGATCACTCCCGAAGACAAGGCAGCCATGCTCGAGGCCTACCATGGTCTCGACCCGGCCACCCTGTACCTGCGCTTCTTCGCCCCACGCCGCGAGCCGACGGCGAAGGAACTGCGCGAGTGGACCGAAGTCGATTTCGTATCGACCGTCCGCCTGGTGGCATGCATCGCCACCGATGACGGCAGCGAACGCATCATCGGCGGCGCTTCGAGCTTCCGGCTGGCAGGCGTGGAAGCCGCCAGCGCCGAGATCTCGTTCACCGTCGAGGAAGACTTCCAGGGTCAGGGCCTTGCCGGCCAGTTGCTGTGGCACCTGGCGCACATTGCGCGGGCGCAGGGGGTCAGCTGCTTCATCGCCGAAATGCTGCCGGCGAACCAGGCGATGCTGGCGGTTTTCGAGCGCAGCGGCCTGCCGATGCAACGGCGCCGCGTCGCTGGTGTCGTCCACGTCAGACTGGAACTGTGAACGCCGGGTCCTTGCCGGCCGCCGTGCGCTGGCCACCGCGGCAGCGGCCGGCAGGCGGCGACTCAGGATGATGCCAGGTGTTCGCCGCCGGCTCCGGCGAGCGGCGTCACGGTGACGGCCACCTCGAGATCGTGTGTCTCACCGCCCAGGATGACACCACGCAGTGGCGAGACATCGGCGAAGTCCCGCCCCCAGGCGAGGGTGATGTGCTGCGCGTCGGGCAACAGGTTGTTGGTCGGGTCGAAATCGACCCATCGCCCACCCTCCAGTTCGGGGCAATAGACCGAAACCCAGGCGTGCGAGGCGTCGGCTCCGACCATCCGTGGCTGGCCAGGTGGTGGATGGGTGAGCAGGTAGCCGCTGACGTAACGTGCGGCAAGACCCTGCGAGCGCAGGCAGGAGAGCATCAGGTGGGCGAAATCCTGGCAGACGCCGCGCTTTTCCGCCAGCACCTCGAGAACCGGCGTCGCCACCGTCGTCGCTTCGGGATCGAACTCGAATTCATGGTAGATGCGGCTCATCAGGGCCTGCACCGCCTCCAGCACCGGGCGTCGGGGCGTGAAGCAGCTGCGCGCATAGGCGGCGAACTCGTGCTTCACGCGCACGTGCGGCGACTCGAACTGGTAGCACGCGGCGTCGAGCAGGACCGGCCGCACGCCGTAGGCCAGCGCATCACGCACGCTCTCCCAGGCCGGCGAGGCACTCAGGTAACCGGGCGCACGTGGCGAACCGGCTGCCGCGGCCGCCCTGGCACCGGCAAGCGCCGCTGCCGCTTCCCGCGGCAGGTGCGACGCCACCTCGACCGTGCTCTCGGCACGCACGTCGAGCGTGTCGTGCGGGAATTCGAGCGCGAGTTCGCGGACGAGATTGCCAAAGCAGTCGTGGCGCTCGCGCTCGGCGGTGGGCTGCGGCGAAACGCCGATCCGGTGCTCGAGGCAGCGTTGCCAACGGCAATCGCGCGGTGTCAGGTGGAGCAGCTGGCGTGACAGGGACACCGGACTCTCGTAGCGGTATCGCGTCTCGTGCAGGATGTGATAGCGGGCCGGCGGCGAGGTCACGATGATCAGGAAGCGAAGGTCTGCCGGCTGACATCGCCAACGTGACTGAAGAAGCGCATCTCCAGACGATCGGAGAGCGTCGCGGCAGCGAGCGATATGTCGCCGAGAAGCAGCGCCAGGTCGAGGCAGGGATCGCAGACGCGACACTGGCTGAAGCTCAATCCCTCGAAGCGGCCGAGGTCGAAGCCATGGAGCGACGCGCGCGCCGAGCGCATGCTCTCTTCGCGCGGGCCACCAAGCAAGCGGGTCAGGTTGTCGAGGTAGCGGACGAGGATCTGCAGCTGGAACGACACGGAATGCGGATTGCCCTCGTCGAAGACGATCAGGTCGATGGTTGGCAACACCTGCGGCTGCGTCATATAGCGCGAACGGTAGGTGATGATGCTGTCGCTCAGCTCGAGCAGCCACTCCAGACTGCCGGCAGCTCGCGTCGACTGGAGCCGCAGGAAGCCGGCGACCATGTTGGCAAGGAACATCAGCCGTTCGATCCGCCGGCCGATGATCAGGAAACGCCAGCCATCGTCGCGCGTCATGTTGTCCATCGCGAAACCGGCGAGCGACGACGAGGTGAGCAGCACCTCGTCGAGGAAGGCCAGCGCATCGCTCGGTGCCGGCGGCAGCGCCTTGCCGGCGGCGCTGTAATGCTGCAGCCTCTGCTGCAGCCGATTGATCGCATGCCAGTTGTCGAGCGAGAAGCGTTCGCGCACCTGCGTCGCCACCCAGAGCAGGCGGCGGATGTCACCGGCCAGACCCTCGCCCCACTCCTTGCCGCAGACGGCGCGCAGCAGTTCGGCTTCGCGCGATGGCGGCGCTTCGGCCGTGTCAGCCTTGCCACTCGCCTGTTCGGCGGCCGGCAGCACCTGCAGGATGCGGGCGAGATCGCAGACGGCGCCGAGCGCGTTCTGCGCGTCGCCGCCGGCATCGATCAGCCGCGCCAGGGCAACGCGCAGCAGGCGGGAGGTCTTGTCGCAGCGTTCGGCATAGCGTCCGAACCAATAGAGACTCTCGACGACGCGCGATGACAGGTTGCGCCCGCCACGGACGAGGTCCGCCTTGCCGACCGAGTGCTTGAGCAGGCTGAAGGTGTTGACCGCCTGCTCGGTGAGCACCCACGTGTCCTTGCTCGAGCCGCCGCGCTGCATCGAGATGATGCGCGCGTTGGAGACCGCGGCGACGCGCGTCAGGCCGCCCGGCATGACGACGTGGCCGGCCGGCGTCGCCGCGACGAAGACGCGCAGGCCGACTCCGCGCGGCAGCAGCGCGCGCTCGTGACGCTCGTGCCACGCCGGCGCCTGCGAGAAGTTGACGAGTTCCTGCGCGACATAGGCTTGCGGCCTGGCGCGCAGGCGGGCGATCATCTCCTGCCGCTGGCTGCCCTTCAGTTCGTTGCCGAAGAGCGGGTCGAAGCGCTGCGACGGGTAGGATCCCTTGATCACCAGATCGTCGAGGTGCTCGATGGTGAACTCGAGGGCTGCGCGTTCGCCACACCACCAGGTGGCAACCGAAGGCATCAGCAGCTTCTCGCCGAGCAGCTTCTCGCTGATCGCCGGCAGGAAGCCGGGCAGCGCCGGCGATTCGAGCAGGCCGCTGCCGAGCGCATTGGCAACCAGGACGTTGCCGGCGCGCACCGCCTGCATCAGGCCGGGGATCCCCAGGGCCGAGTCGCTGCGCAGTTCGAGCGGATCGCAGAAATCGTCATCGAGACGCCGCAGGATGGCATGGACGCGGCGCAGGCCGCTGAGCGTGCGCAGGTAGACGCGCTCGCCACGTACCGTCAGATCGTGCCCCTCGACCAGCGGGAAGCCGAGGTAACGCGCCAGGTACGCGTGTTCGAAGTAGGTCTCGTTGTACGGTCCCGGCGTCAGGAGGACGACCAGCGCCGTCTCGCCGCTGGTAGGCGCCCAGTACGCCAGGCTGTCCTGCAGGTCACGGAAGAACGACGCGAGATGCTGCACGTGCAGGTCGCGGAACTGCTCGGGAAACACGCGGCCGACGATCGTCCGGTTCTCGAGGGCATAGCCGGCCCCCGAGGGCGCCTGCGTGCGATCGGCGATCACCCACCAGCGACCGTCCGGCGAGCGCGCCAGATCGGCGGCGTAGAGGTGCAGGTGGATCTCGCCCGGCAGCCGCAGCCCGCGGCAGGGCCAGAGATAGTTCTTGTGCCCGAAGATCAGTGCCGGCGGCAGGCTGCCGTCATGGAGCAGGGTCTGCGGGCCATACAGGTCCTGCAGCACGGCATTCAGCAGGCGTGCCCGCTGGGTGACCGCAGCCGAGAGCTGCTGCCACTCGCCGGGTGACAGGATCAGCGGCAGCGGATCGAGTTCCCAGGGACGATCGGCGCCCTTGGGATCGGCGTAGACGTTGTAGGTGACACCGTTCTCGAGGATGCGCCGCCGCACGTAGTCGAGCCGATGGCGCATCTGCTCCGGCGTTGCCGCATCGAGCTGCGTGACGAAAGACTGCCACGAAGGCCGCACGCTGCCGTCGTCGGCGAGCATTTCGTCGAAGCGGTCGGCCTTCTTCGGGTAGAACGAAACGAGCGATGGCGGCATGCAAACGAGGCGCGGCGACTCCGCCGCGCCGGGGAGGATCAGGATCGCCGCAAGTCTAGCGTAAACGGAAAGCCGAGATTCGCCGGAACCGGTTGCAGGTCGATCGCGCCGGGCGTGTGACCGAAGGGGATGAAGCGCGCCAGGCGGCGGCCTTCGGCCTCATTGGCGTTGACCGGATAGCGATCGGGATTGCGTCCGCCGGGGTGCTCGACGTGGTACTGGCAGCCCGCGAGCGAGCGCTTCATCCAGGTATCGACGAGGTCGAAGATCAGCGGCGCATGCACGCCGATCGTCGGATGCAGCGCCGACGGCGGATTCCACGCGCGGTAGCGCACGCCGGCAACGAATTCGCCAACCCGGCCGGTCGAGCGCATCGGCAGTGCCTGGCCATTGCAGCTGACGACATAGCGATCGCCGGCCATTCCCGTGACCTTGACCTGCAGGCGCTCGAGCGAGGAATCGACGTAGCGCACGGTGCCGCCGACGCGGCCCTCTTCACCCATGACATGCCACGGTTCGAGTGCGTGCCGCAACTCGAGTTCGATGCCGAGGGCGTTGATCCTGCCGTGCAACGGGAAGCGAAACTCGAAATGCGGTGCGAACCACTCGTCCTGCAACGCGTAGCCGGCGGCACGCAGCTCGGCGAGGACATCGGCGAAGTCCTGCTGGACGAAATGCGGCAACATGAATCGGTCGTGCAACTCGGTGCCCCAACGCAGCAGCCGATCCGGAGCGTAAGGCGAGCGCCAGAAGCGGGCGATCAGGGCGCGCAACAGCAACTGCTGGGCGAGCGACATGCGTGCATGCGGCGGCATCTCGAAGGCGCGCATCTCGAGCAGTCCGAGGCGGCCATTCGGCCCGTCGGGCGAATACAGCTTGTCGATGCAGAACTCGGCGCGATGCGTGTTGCCGGTCGAGTCGATCAGCAGGTTGCGCAGGACGCGGTCGACGACCCACGGCGCGACACACTCGCCAGCACCACCGCCGGCCGGAAACTGGCTGAAGGCGATCTCGAGTTCATAGACCGAGTCGTTGCGCGCCTCGTCCACGCGCGGCGACTGGCTGGTCGGCCCGATGAACAGGCCGGAGAAAAGGTACGACAGCGACGGATGATTGTGCCAGTAGCTGATCAGGCTGCGCAGCAGGTCAGGGCGGCGAAGGAATGGCGAGTCGAGCACCTGCGCACCGCCGAAGACGAAGTGGTTGCCACCGCCGGTGCCGGTGTGCCGCCCGTCGAGCATGAATTTCTCGGTACACAGGCGGGACAGGCGCGCCGCTTCGTAGAGATGCGTCGTCCGTTCGACGAGTTCGGGCCAGCTCGCTGAAGGCTGGATATTGACCTCGATCACGCCCGGGTCGGGAGTGACGCGGAAACTGGCCAGCCGGGGATCGGGCGGCGGTTCGTAACCTTCGATGATGATCGGCGTCGCGAGTGCCTCAGCGGTCGCCTCAAGCGCAGCGACGAGTTCGAGATAGTCGTCGAGCGCCTCGGTCGGCGGCATGAACAGGTAGAGCACGCCATGACGGGCCTGCGCCGAGAGTGCGGTACGGACGACGTCCGCCGCCGCGTCCTGACGCCACGTGCCCGCTTGCACGCTGGCAGCATGCCCGATTGCCTCGGAGACATGCTGCAGTTCGCGCTCGCCGAAGCGATCGCCACTGATCGCCGCCTCTTCGGCAGCGAAGCCTGCGCTGTGGCTGACGGCGAACTGGGCGCGGATCTCGGCATGCTCGCGCAGCGGTGGAAAGGCCTGTGTCGGATCGGGCGTGTGGATGTAAGGATAGTGCTCCTTGCGCACCCACGGCTGCGAATCGAGTGGCAGACGGTAGCCGATCGGCGAGTCACCGGGGATCAGATGGCAGCGACCGCCGCGCAGGAACCATGGTCCGCTCTGCCAGCCACCTGTCGGCACGCGCCTGATCGGCAGCACATGGCCGACGACGTGGTCGAGCCCCTGGCGGAAGACGCGCAGCAGGCGCTCGCGTTCGAGTGCATCGTCGAGCCGGGAATCGAGCGGGTCGACGTTTGCCGGCAAGCGGTGTTCGCGCCAGAGGTAGTAGTAGACGTCCTCGTAGGCGGGAAAGACGTGTCGTCGATCGATCCGCAGCCGCTCGGCGAGGGCTTCGAGGAAGCGGCCGGCGAGCGCCGCGTCGGCGCCGTGGTCGCGACCTTCGTCGGCGTAGAGCGCCGGATCGTTCCACACCGGCTGGCCGTCACGCCGCCAGAAGCAGTTCAGCGACCAGCGCGGCAACTGTTCGCCGGGATACCACTTGCCCTGACCGAAATGCTGCAGGCCATGTGGCGCATACTTCTCGCGCAGACGCTGGTAGAGCTCCGCCGCGCGCAAACGCTTGCTCGGTCCAAGGGCGTCGGTGTTCCACTCGGCGCCGTCGTGATCGTCGATCGAAACGAAAGTCGGTTCGCCGCCCATCGTCAGGCGAACGTCGCCGCTCGCGAGTTCGGCGTCGATCCGCTCGCCCAGCCGATCGATCGCCAGCCACTGCCCGTCGCTGTAGGGAAGCGTCACGCGCGGCGCTTGCCAGCAGCGCTCGATCCGCATGTGGTGCTCGAACTCACATTCGCATTCTTCGGTGAAGCCGGTTATCGGTGCGGCCGAAGACGGCTGCGGCGAGCAGGCGAGCGGTATGTGTCCCTCGCCGGCGAACAGGCCCGAGGTCGGGTCGAGGCCGATCCAGCCGGCACCGGGCAGGTACACTTCGCACCAGGCGTGCAGATCGGTGAAATCGTGATCGGTCCCCGACGGACCGTCGAGCGACTTGAGGTCAGGCACGAGCTGGATCAGGTAACCGGAGACGAAGCGGGCAGCCAGCCCCAGATGACGCAACAACTGCACCAGCAGCCACGCGGAGTCGCGGCATGAACCGCGACCGAGCGCCAGCGTCTCTTCCGGCGTCTGCACGCCGGGTTCGAGACGGATGACGTAGCTGACGGCGCGCTGGATCTGTCGATTGAGGTCGACGAGAAAGTCGACGCTGGTGCGCGGCGCCCGCGGAACGCTCGCCAGGAGTTCGCCGAACAGTGGTGTCAGTGGCAAGCAGTGCAGGTAGGGCTCGAGTTCCTCCTGCTGCCATTCCTCGTAGGCGAAGGGAAAGGTCGCCGCATAGGGCTCGGGAAAGAAGTCGAAGGGGTTGATCACCGACATGCTGGCGACCAGATCGACCTCGACGCAGAACTCGCGCGTCTTCTCCGGAAAGACGAGGCGCGCCAAGTAATTTGCCTGCGGATCCTGTTGCCAGTTGATGAAGTGCTGCGCTGGCGTGATCTTCAGCGAATAGCTGAGGATCGGCGTTCGCGAATGCGGCGCCGGGCGCAGGCGGACGACCTGTGGCGAGAGCGCGACCAGGCGGTCATAGCGATAGCGGGTCAGATGGTTGAGGGCGACATGGATGGACACGTTCGGCTCCAGGGGTGGGTAGTCTTGCAGTTGCAGGATGATGCGCTGTCGGCTCAGAGCTGCAGCTGTTTGAGCAGGTCGGCCTCGAGCCTGACGCGACTGGCGCTCTGCTCGAGATGGCCGCCACTGATCAGGAAGGTATCCTCGACGCGTTCGCCGAGAGTGGCGATCTTCGCCGTGTGCAGGCTGGCGCCGTGCCCGGCCAATTCCCGGGCAACGATGAACAGCAGGCCCGGCCGGTCGGCGGCGACCACGGTGAGGACGAAGAGCCGGCCGCTGTCGTCGGCTTCGAGGCTGACCACCGGCCTGATGCTGACCTGCGGCTGCAGCGGGAAGTACCTCACCTGCCGCGGCATGCGTCCATTCGCCGGCGCCTCGGGCGGCAGGCGGTGGGCCAGCCGGTCGCCGAGCTCGTGCTCGATGTAGCTGATCATCGCCCGGTCGCAGTCGCGGTCGCTGACGTCGAGCAGGACGAAGGTGTCGAGGGCATAGGCATGTGCGCTGGTGTGGATGCGGGCGTCGACGATGCTGTAGCCGGCACGGCTGAAGAAACCGACCATGTGCAGGAAGAGCTCCGCCTCGTCGTGCGTGTAGACCATCACCTCGATGCCGGCACCGAGCGGATTGAGACGGGCGCGGACGACCGGTTGGCGACTGTCGACGCGGTCGTGCAGGGCAGACGCATGCCAGGCGATCTCCTCCGGCGACTGGCGCAGGAAGTACACCGTATCGAGCTGTTGCCACAGCCTTTCGTGCGCTCCTTCAGGCAGCGCCAGATAACGCATCAGGCGCATCGCCTCGCTTTGCCGCTGGGCGATCACGCCACGGCTCATCAGGTTCTCGCCGTTCGACAGCAGTTTGCTCCGGGTGGCGTTGAACAACTGCTCGAGCAGTTGCGCCTTCCAGCTGTTCCACACCTTCGGGCTGGTACCGCGGATATCGGCGACGGTCAGCAGGTAGAGAGCGATCAGGTGCCGCTCGTCACCGACAACGGCGGCAAATGCCGCCACGACCGCCGGATCGGCGACGTCCTGCTTCTGCGCGACGCGCGACATCAGCAGGTGGTGGCGGACGAGCCAGACGATCAGTTCGCCGTCGTCGGCCGCGAGGCCATGCTCGTCACAGAACTCGCGCGCGTCGACTGCGCCAAGCTCCGAGTGGTCACCACCGCGCCCCTTGGCGATGTCGTGAAACAGTGCGGCGATGTAGAGCAGCCAGGGCTTGCCGAGGTCACTGATCAGGCGGCTGCACAGCGGATACTCGTGGGCGAAGTCGTCCATCGTGAAACGGCGCAGATTGCGCAGGACCTGCAGGCTGTGCTGATCGACCGTGTAGACGTGAAACAGATCGTGCTGCATCTGGCCGACGATGCGCCCGAAGCAAGGCAGGTAACGGCCAAGGACACCGAACTGGTTCATCAGGCGAAACACTTGCACCAGGCCTCGTTCGTGCCGCAGGATCTGCAGGAACAGCGAACGGTTCTCCGGCCGCCGGCGGAAGTCGTCGTCGACCAGCTTGCGGGCCCGCCAGAGTGCCCGCTGCGCCCGCGCACTCATGCCCTTGAGCTCGGGATGTCCCTGCAGCAACAGGAAGGCCTCCAGGATCGACGATGGCTCGTCGACGAAGACTTCTTCGTGGACCACGTCGAGGAACTCGTGCAGGTTCTGGAAACGCTCATTGATCGCCAGCGGCGGCTCGTCTGGCGGTGGCAAGAGAGTCGCCGCCAAGTTCTGCAACAGGATACCGCAAACCTGCGTGACCGTCTTCGCCCGCCGGTAGTAGCGCTGCATCAGCTGCTCGCTCGGGCGCTGCGTCGCGCTGCCGATGCAACCCAGCTTCGCGGCCAGGGCAATCTGGTGTTCGAAGAGCAGCCGGTCTTCGCGACGGCCGGCGTGCAGGTGGAGCTGTGTACGCAAATGACGCAGGAAGTCTTCGCACTCGACGAGCAACCTGGCCTCGTCCGCAGTGATGAAGCCACCCTGCTCGAGGTCGTGCCAGGACTCGCCGAAACCGGCAGCCTTGGCGACCCACAGGACGAGCTGCAGGTCACGCAGCCCACCCGGCCCATCCTTGCAGTTTGCCTCGAGGCTGTTCGGCGTATCGCTGAAGCGGCGATGGCGGTCTTCCTGCTCGATCCGCTTGGTCTGCAGGAAAGCACCCGCGTCGATGCCGTCGGCAAGAATCGAGCGGAAGCCGGCGAACAGCCGCTGGTTGCCGATGATCAGTCGGGATTCGATCATCGCCGTCTGCACCGTCGCGTCACCGGCGGCCTCTTCTAGGCATTGCTCGACGGTGCGCACGCTGTGGCCGGTCTCCAGTCCGATGTCCCAAAGCAGGCAGACCAGCTGCTCGAGACGCTCGGCCAGCACCCCATCGGCCTCTGCCGGCAGCAGCACGAGGAGGTCGATGTCCGATGCCGGGTAGAGCTCGCCACGGCCATAGCCGCCGACCGCGACGAGGGCGAGCGATGGCGGTACGGCCAGTGCCTCCCAGGCATCGCGCAGCACCGCGTCAGTCAGCCGGCAGCGGTCGCGCAGGAGGCTCGCGGCATCGGCGGTGACGGCGAAGGACTCCTCGATGGCCTTTTGCCCATCGAGCAGCCTGGCCTTGAGGTCGGCAACGAGCTTCTGCCGCGCCGGCGTCTGCCCGCTCATCGTCGGCTGACGAGGGGCGCGAGCCGCCTTGAAGACCAAGCCGACGACAGCCGTCCGGACCACAGCCAGTGCCGCGACCACCAGGACCAGGCCTCGATACCACTCTGCAGGATGCGCCAGGGCCACAACACCGCCGCCTGCAGGCGCCAGCGCTCGAGATCGAGCAGTTCCTGCAGCGTCGCTACGGAGGCAGCCCAGTAGGCGGACGAATCCTTCTCACCAACCGTTTCCTCGGCGCGCAGGATCGCTGCGCGCCACAGAACCTCGGCGCGCGCTTCGCTGACTCGTGCCCGGCTGGCCAGCCAGGGAAGAAGCATCGGTGTTCTCATCGGCGTTGCTCCACTCTGCGTTTGGCCCGGCGCTGCACGCCGGGAAAGCGAAAATCCGGCGGTCATGCAATGCCAGGCCTGACCCGTCCGACTGGCGCGACCGGGGTCTTGACCTTCTCGACTAGCAAGATTCATGCGAGCAGCGATCGCGACGCCTCGTGCACTTGCCGTTCGTCGGTCCGGCGAGCCTGCTTGCCGCTCCGCCGCGCGAGTCGTCGGTGGCCCGACGGGTTGCCGGAAGACGCCCTGCTGCGGCCGCGGACATGGTGGCCGGAAGCTTCCGCCAGCAGTCGCCAGGACCCTCTTGGTTGCAAGCATGGCGGCACAAAGACGGTGCATCGACCCGCCATGGGGCCCCAGGACTGGGCATTGGCTGGCGACCAGAGCGGCTCGACCGCTGCCGGCAACGGCAGCCTGGCTGCAACGGAAGGTTCGCGGTCGTCAAACCACGGCGGTCGTTGCTCCGGTCCAGCAGGGCCGGGGACCGGTGGTTCGCGCGTGGGTTCACAGCGACCGCCCGGTCACGGCGCGGGCGATCCTGCCGCGACACAAGTTGCGCTTGAGTGTCTGCGGTGGCGATCAGGTACGCGTCTTGCTTTGCTGTTGGCTGTGGCAGCGCCGCGACGGCCAGCGATGCCTGCAGGCACGATGCGCTCCGCAGGCAACTGAGCAGCGACACGATGACGGAGCGTCGCCTCGCCACAGGGTCGCTGGAATGGACATCGGCTCGTGCGGAACGCTGCATGCCGGGAGCCAGCGACGAGGTTCGTCAAGACTCGGGAGGAACGACATGGGAAGCGCGATACCGGTAGCGATCTTCAAGGTGGATGCCGAGCCAGCCGTCGAACTGCCGCTGCTGCGCTCGACGCTGGGCAGCACGTGCCTGGACATTCGCAGTCTCGGCGCCAGCAGCGGCTGCTTCGCGTACGACTCCGGCTACGGCTCGACCGCCTGTTGCCAGTCGAGGATCAGCCTGGTGGACGCCGAGAGCGGCAACGTTCTCTATCGTGGCTATCCGGTCGAGCAGCTGGCCGAACAGTGTGACTACCTCGAGGTCGCCTGCCTGTTGCGCAGCGGCGAGCTGCCCGACTCGCGGCAACGTGCCTCCTTCGCGGCGGCGATCGGGCGTCAGGCGGCGCTGCACGAGCAGATGGTGAAGCTCTATGAGGGCTTTCGCCGCGACGCCCGGCCGATGGCGGTGATGGTCGGTGTCGTCGGCGCCCTGTCGGCATTCGATCACGCCGCCGGCGAGTTCAACGCGCCCGAGCAGCGACAGCTTCGCTTCGAGCAGGTCATTGCCCGGCTGCCGACGATCGTCGCCATGGCCTACAAGTATTCGATCGGACAGCCGTTCATGAAGCCGCGCCGGGACCTTTCCTACGCTGCGAACTTCCTCTACATGCTGTTCGCGACGCCGCGCGAGGAGTACGTCCCCAATCCCGTGCTCGTCCGCGCCGTCGACCGGATGCTGACGCTGCAAGCCGACTTTGGGCTGGATGCCGCGAGTGCGACGGTGCGCATGGCCGGTTCGTCGGGGGCCAACCCCTACGCCTGCCTGTCGGCAGGGATCGCCTGTCTGTCGGGGAAGGCGTTCAGTGGGTCCGGCGAAGCGTGCCTGGCAATGCTCACCGGCATCGGCGACGCCGCCCGCGCCGGCGAGCTCGTCGCGCGGGCGCGCGAATTGCCCGCGGGCGCCCGCTTGCCCGGCTTCGGCGGCGGCGTTTGCGGAGCGAACGACCCGCGCCTGCCGGTGATGCGCGAGACCTGCCACGAAGTCCTGCGGGAAACCGGTCTGGCGGACGGTCGTTTCGGCAGGCTGGTCCGGGCGATCGAAGGCGTCGCGCTCGAGGATCGCGTTCTCGTCGAGCGCAGGCTGCAGCCGGACACGGAGTTCTACTGCACGGTCGCGCAACACGCACTTGGAGTTCCATCGTCGATGTTCGCCTGCACCCTGGCGATGGCACGCGCCGCTGGCTGGATGGCGCATTGGGAAGAGATGCTGAGCGATCCGGAGTACCGCATCGCGCGTCCACGACAGCTGTACACCGGACCGTTGCGGCGGCCACTGGCGGCGGCGCCGGCAAGCTGAAAGCGTCGCCAGCAAGGAGACGACGATTGGCGGTTGCGCCAACACAGAAGCATCGCAGCCTGCCGGCTGCCCGCTCGTTGACCAGCCGACCGCTCGCGGCGCATAATCCGTGGCAGTTGCAGGGTGGTCGTAGCGTCGCCCTGTGGTGGTCGCCGGGAAATCGCCATGCGTCGTTGCAGTCGCTGGATCTGGCTGTTCTTGATCGTCCTGTCCGCACTTCCGGTCAGGGCTGCGAGCCTCGCCGACGGTTTTTCCCGCCTGCCGGCAGGCGCCGTCGTTCTGCTGATGCCGCTCGACATCGAGCTCTTCTCGGTCAGCGCCGGCGGAATTCTCGAACCGCAGGCCGAGTGGACCGAAAAAGCGCACGCCAACCTCAGGCAGGCCTTCCTGACCCGCAGCAGCGCGCTGCAGATCAACTTCATGCCGCTGCCGGGTGCGGTCGATGATGTCGTCGAGCGACTGAACCGCCTGCATGGCGCGGTCGGCCAGGCGATCGCCCTGCACCACCGCGGTGCCTTCGCGCTGCCAACCAAGGAGGGCAGGCTCGACTGGTCGCTCGGCGAGGAGGCGGCGCTGCTGCGCGAGCGCACGGGCGCCGACTACGCGCTCTTCGCCTTCGTTCGTGACAGTTACGCGAGCAATGAACGGGTCGCCATGATGGTCGTCGGTCTCCTGCTCGGCGTCGGCCTCGGCGGTGGCATGCAGGTCGGCTACGCTTCGCTGGTCGATCTGTCGACCGGACGGGTCGTCTGGTTCAATACCCTGCTGCGGGCTTCGGGCGACCTGCGCGAGCCGGAAAAGGCACGCGAATCGTGCGACGCGCTGCTCGACAAGTTCCCGGAGTAGGATGCGTGGAGCGGCGTCGCTTCGTCAATGGTTGCGTCTGCTGCGGGCTACTGGCCAGCGCATCGACGCTGCTCGCGGCCAGCCAGGCTGTGTTGCCGGCACGCCTGGACCGGCCAGAACCAGGCAGCGACGAGGGCGGGCTCTGGTCACTGCTGACGCGCGAAGAGGAACGCTTGCAGCGAAGCCGCTTCCTGCTGCGCGACGAAGCCCTCAACGCCTACGTGTCGGGACTCGCTTGCCGTCTCGCCGGCGAGCATTGCCCGGATATCCGCGTGTATATCGTTCGCTCACCCTTTTTCAACGCCTCGATGGCGCCCAACGGCATGTTGCAGGTGTGGACGGGCCTGCTGCTGCGGATGGAGAACGAAGCGCAACTGGCGGCCGTCCTCGGTCACGAGATCGGTCACTACGTCGGCCGCCACAGCCTCGAGCAGTTGCGCGACGCCAAGTCGCGCACCGCTCTCGGCCAGTTTCTCGGCATGGCTTTCGGTGCCGCCGGGGTCGGCGCGGCCGGCTCGCTCGCGCAGCTGGCCTTGCTCGCCGGCATGTTCGCCTACTCCCGCGAGCACGAACGCGAGGCGGATCGCATCGGCCAGGAACTCGTCGCTGCCGCCGGCTACCCGCCGATTGAAGCGGCCAGGGTCTGGCAGCAACTGGTTGCCGAACTCAAGGCAGAGGCGGAGTGGTCGGGCGACGCCGGCAGCCGCAGCATCTTCTTCGCCAGCCACCCGGATCCGGAAGAGCGCAGCCAGTTGATGGCGAGCCGGGCAACGACGATGAACGGTGACCGCGGTGACGTGGCGAGCGCCCCCTACGCGCGGCAGATCCGTGGCCACCGCCGGCAGTGGCTGGAAGACGAGTTGCGACGGCGCAAGGCGGGCGAAACGATTGCACTCTGCGAGCGCTTGCTGCGACAGTCCGATGACGGCGAAAGCCGTTTCTTCCTTGGCGAGGCCTACCGGCTGCGCGGCGGCGATGGCGACGGAGCCCGAGCGCTCGCCGAATACGCTCTTGCCGAGTCGCGCAGCGACTGCCCGCCGGAGATGTACCGTTCGCGTGGCCTGTTGCAGCGGCAGGCTGGCGAGACGGCTGCGGCGAGCGCTTCCTTCAGCCGCTACCTGGCGCTGCGCCCCGCTGCCGACGACGCCGAAATGATCCGCAGCTATCTGCAGGAGGGACGCTGAGATGTCACGCTGGCTGCTGCTTCTGCTGCTGACGCTCCTCGCGGGTTGTGCCGGCATGGCGAAGGTCGGTCCGGGCGAAGTGACCGTGCGGGACTCGCTCGCGGTGACCCTGGATGGCGCCTGGAACCAGCATGCGATCGGCCTGACGCGCAAGAGCGAAGTGTGGACCCTCGACGGTCTGCCGCTGGACCGCCTCGTCTTCTTCGTCGGCATCGCCGACGGTGAGGCGCTGGCCGAACTCGCACAGCGCAAGGATCGTCAGATCCCGAAGTTCCGGGCAAGCATGCAGGCGCACGAGGTCGTCGAGATGTACGAGGTCTTCGCCACCCACGACGGCAGCTCGTTCCAGCGCCTGCAGCTGGCGCCGGCTCGCTTCGCCGGTGGCGACGGCTTCCGCTTCGAGTTCTCGCGCGTGCGCAAGGCGGATGAGCTCGAGATGCGCGGCATCGGTTACGGTGCGGTCCGTGCCGGCAAGCTCTATCTGCTGATATTCGAGGCGGCGCGCAGCCATTACTATGCGCGCAACGTCGGACGCTTCGAGGCGGTGGTGCAGTCGGTACGTATCCGCGGCTGAAGCGCCTCCCTGGCCATCGCATTCGCGTCGGCCAATGACCGGAGAGGACGGCGCTGCGTCGTGACTACAGGGAGAATGGCCTTGCGCATCGTCGTCGCTCCGGATTCCTTCAAGGGCAGCCTGCCGGCGAGGGACGTCGCTGTGGCGATGGAGCGCGGCATTCGCCTGGTGTTTCCCGCTGCCGATGTGCGAGCGGTCCCGATCGCCGATGGCGGGGAGGGGACGGTCGCCGCGCTGGTCGCCGCCACCGGCGGTACGCTTCGCCAGACGCACGTCAGCGGGCCGTTGCACGGGCCGGTGCGGGCGCAGTGGGGTGTACTCGGCGATGGAAAGACGGCGGTCATCGAGATGGCGGCGGCATCGGGGCTCACCCTGTTGGCACCCGAGCAGCGTGATCCGTGCCTGACGACGACCTTCGGCACTGGCGAACTGATCCGCGCCGCACTCGACTGCGGACTGCGCCGAATCATCATCGGGCTCGGCGGCAGCGCGACCAACGATGGTGGAGCCGGGATGGCGCGCGCCCTCGGAGCGCGCTTCAGCGATGAGGCTGGCCGCGAGTTGCCAGACGGCGGCGCGGCACTGGCGCGTCTCGAGCGGGTCGACATCGGTGGCCTCGACCGAAGATTGCGGGAAAGCGAGATCATCGTCGCCTGCGACGTCGACAACCCGCTCTGCGGGCCGCGCGGCGCCGCGGCCACCTTTGCCCCGCAGAAGGGAGCGAGTGCCGCGGCCGTCGCCGAGCTCGACTCGGCTCTCGGTCGCTACGCCGAGCAGGTTCGCCGGGCGACCGGTCGCGACGTCGCCGGGTTGCCGGGTGCCGGAGCCGCCGGCGGACTCGGTGCCGGGCTGCTCTTCTTCACGCCGGCGGAACTCCGGCCGGGAGTCGAGATCGTCCTCGAAGCGGTGGGCTTCGACGAGATCGTCAGGGAAGCCGATTTCGTCGTCACCGGCGAGGGCCGCACCGACTTCCAGACGGCCTTCGGCAAGGCACCGGTCGGCGTCGCGAGGCTCGCCAAGCGGTTCGGCGTTCCGGTCTTCTGCCTCTCGGGTGCTCTCGGCGAAGGTGCGGACGATGTCCTAGCCCTGGGAATCGACGCGACGATGAGCATCTGCGAGCGGCCGATGCCGCTTGACGAATCCATGCGAATGGCCGGGCCGCTGATCGAATCGGCGACGGCCCGCCTGTGCCGCATCATCCGCGCCAGCCCGCAGGGCGGCGTGAGCGCCTGAACGCGGCGCGGCGAAGGCCGGCGGCGGCTTGGTTCAGCGCGGCAACTGGCGGGGCCGAGGGCGGCGGATCATCCGAAGTGGCAGACGTAATCGAGGGTTTCGAGGGTCTCGATGTCGAAACTCGAGTTGCCGGGCACCACGAAGCGCTCACCACCCGAGTAGCTGCGCCACTCGCTCTCGCCGGCGAGCCGGATGCGGCAGCGGCCGGCGTTGAGTTCCATCACCTCGGACGCGGCAGTGTTGAAGGTCAGCGACGAGGGGAAGATGACACCGATCGTCTTCCGCGTGCCGTCCGCGAAGAGCAGCGTATGGCTCACGCACTTGCCGTCGAAATAGATGTTGGCCTTCTTGACCACCGAGACGTTGTCGAACTGCGACATGGTTTTCCTTTCGATTCTCAGGCAGACAGCGACAACGGCAACGCCAGGCCCGCTGCCGGATCCCTGGTCGGCGGTGCATGCCGCGCCAGCAGCTTCTGTTGCAAGCCGTCCACCGGCGCCTGGCGGCCGCCGCGAGAAGCCGCATTCTGCCACAGCAGGGACGCTGGCGGCAGGAGAAGCAGGGCAGCGAAGTGGTCGATCCAGCTTCCGCGATCGGACATGCAGACGGGCCCGTGCTGACCGCCGGCCACTGCGGACGCTTCGTCCGGGCGGCTCGGGCCGCGTGTCGCCGCGTGGCGTCTCATCACCACCCGCAGGCAGGTCCGGCAGCACTGGGGTCACTGCCCTTCGATTCATTGATCTGTTCGGGCGGGCGCTCGGAATCGTTGCCGGCTTCGGAAGGCTCGCTATTTTCCGATGCAGAAGCGGCCGAAGATTTCGCCGAGAAGGTCGTCACTGCTGTACTCACCGGTGATCGCCGCGAGCGAGCGCTGTGCCAGGCGCAGTTCCTCGGCCAGAAGTTCGAGTTGCAGCAGCTGCGCCTGCGCCATTTCGACGTGCTCCCGCGCAGCCGCGAGCGCCTGCAGATGGCGCTCGCGGGCGATGAAGACGTCCTCGGCCGGCTGCCAGCCGGCGATTTGCAGCAGCTCGTGGCGCAGCAGCTCGACACCTTCGCCGGAGCGTGCGGAAAGCGAGATGATCGTGCCATTGTTGTCCTGGCGACGTTGCGGGCGCTCCGGGACGAGGTCGATCTTGTTGAAGACGGTCAGTCGCGTCGGATGCGCAGGCAAGCGGGCGAGAATCTCGCGCTCGGCAACGCCGACGCCATGACGCGCGTCGGCGAGGAGCAGGACGACGTCGGCGCGCTCGATCTCGCGCCAGGTGCGCTCGATGCCGATCTTCTCGATCTGGTCTTCGGTCTCGCGCAGCCCGGCGGTATCGATGATGTGCAGCGGTACACCTGCGAGCTGCAGCGTGCCGCGAACGAGGTCGCGTGTCGTCCCGGGCACGGCGGTGACGATCGCCAGGTCGTCCCCAGCGAGGCAGTTCAGCAGGCTCGACTTGCCGACGTTCGGCTGACCGGCGAGGACCACATGCAGGCCGCCCTGCAGCAGGCGGCCCTGCCGGGCGCGCTCGAACACCCGGGCCAGACGCGCCTGCAGACGGTCGAGGCGACCACGGGCGTCGGCCGCTTCGAGAAAGTCGATCTCTTCGTCGGGAAAGTCGAGCGTTGCCTCGACGAGTGCCCGCAGTTCGACGAGCTGGTCAACAAGCTGGCCCACCTCGCGCGAGAACTCGCCCTGCAGGGAACGAAGCGCACTGCGGGCGGCAGCAGTCGTCGCTGCATCGATCAGGTCGACGACGGCCTCAGCCTGCGCGAGGTCGATCCTGCCGTTGAGGTAGGCGCGGCGGCTGAACTCGCCCGGTTCGGCGAGTCGAGCGCCGAGCTCGAGGCAGCGGCTGAGCAGCATGTTCAGGACGACCGGTCCACCGTGTCCGTGCAGCTCCAGGACGTCCTCGGCCGTGAAGGAATGCGGCGCTGGAAAGTAGAGCAGCAGCCCACAGTCGATCACCGTATCGTCGGCGGCGCGAAAGTCGGCGAGGGTGGCATGCCGCGGCGCCGGTCGCTTGCCGCTCAGGTGCTGCGCGAAGTCCAGGAGGCCGGCGCCGGAAACGCGAATCACGCCGATGCCGCCACGGCCACTGGCGGTGGCGATGGCGGCTATGGTGTCGCTGGCTCCTGCCCGATCAGGCCTTGCTGTCGTTGGCGGCCTTTCCGCCACTCTCGATCATCCTCGTGATCTGCCATTGCTGGGCAATCGACAGGATGTTGTTCACCACCCAGTAGAGCACCAGGCCGGAGGGGAACCAGAAGAACATGATGCCGAAGATGTACGGCATCATCAGCATGACCTTGGCCTGGATCGGGTCGGGTGGCGTCGGGTTGAGCTTGGTCTGCAGGATCATGGAGGCGACCATGATGATCGGCAACAAGCCGATCGGCATGTCGATGACCGGAATCACGCCGAACAGCGTATCCGGCGCCGAGAGATCCTTGATCCAGAGAATCCAGGGCGCGTCGCGGATTTCGACGGCGCCGAGAAGGGCCCAGTAGAGGGCGATGAAGACCGGGATCTGGACGAGAATCGGCAGACAGCCGCCCAGGGGGTTGATCTTCTCGCGCTTGTAGAGCGCCATCATTTCCTGGTTGAGCTTCTGGCGATCGTCACCGTAGCGCTCCTTGAGTTGCATCAACCGTGGCGTCACCGTCTTCATCTTGGCCATCGACTTGTAGCTGGCGGCCGACAGCGGAAAGAACAGCAGCTTGATGATGATCGTCAGGATGACGATCGCCCAACCCCAGTTGCCGACCACCTTGTAGATCGCCTCGAGGCACCAGAAGATCGGCGCGGCGATGACCGTCAGCCAGCCATAGTCCACGACCAGCGGCAGACCCTGCGCACCGATGCCGCCGTCGGCTTTCGGTTTGGCCAGTTGGTCGAGTGTCGTCTGGATCTGCGGTCCGGCGTAGAGCGGCACTTCGAGAGCCACCTTGGTCCCTGGAGCGGCAACCGGCACCGGGACGATGACACCGGCAGCGACTGCCGGCGTCTGGCTGTTCTCCAGCTTGCGCATGTAGAACTCGCGCGGCAGACCGGGCTCGGGAATCCAGGCGCTGGCAAAGTAGTGCTGGATCATCGCGATCCAGCCGTTGTCCGCCTTGGTCGCGAACTTGGCCTTGCCGGCCTCGATATCGGCGAAGTTGACCTTCTGGAACTTGTCCTGCTCGGTGTAGACGGCAGGACCGGTAAAGGTCGAAACCATCGAGCTCTCGCCGTCGGGCGCCTTGACGTCGCGCTGCAGTTGGTAATAGGCGTGGGCGACGAGTTCCTTGCCGCCGGCGTTTTCGATCTCCTGCTTCAGCCCGATCAGGTAGCTGCCGCGCTTGAACGTGTAGGTCTTGGCGACCCGGACACCATTGCCCGCGTCCGCTTCGAGACGCAGCACCACTTCCTGCGCATCCCCGGAGAGTTCACGAATGCCCGGTGCCACCGAGAACCGCGTCTTGTGGTTCGGCAGACCGTCGCCGATCAGACCACTCTGCGCGTAGTACTGGTGCTTCGGCTCGAAGAGCGCGAAGACCCGTTCCTTATTGACGCTGTCGCGATAGTCCTTGAGTTGCAGGCGGACGATGTCGCCTCCCTGAAGGGAGATCTCGGCGGTGAAGAGGTCCGTGGCGATGGTCACCGTCTCGGCTTTCTCCGCAGTGGCCACAGCGACCGGCGCCGGTGCCCCCGGCAGCGGCGTGTGCAAGCTGCCGCTGGGTTTCGGGGCCGGCGCCTCGGCCGTGCCCGATGCCGCTACCGGTGGCGCTTTCGGCAGATTGTGCTTCTGCCACGCATCCCACAGCATGACCAGGGAGAAAGAGAAGATGAGCAGCAGCAGGAGACGTCGGTGGTCCATGAAAACCTACATGTTCAGTCGTTGGTCAGGGTACCGGATCGAAACCGCCCGGGTTCCAGGGGTGACAACGTGACAGCCGACGCAGTGCGAGGCCAAAGCCGCGGCTGGCGCCATGACGCCGTATCGCCTCGGCTGCGTACTGCGAACAGCTGGGGAAGAAGCGGCATCGTTGCCCCAGCATCGGGCTGACCGCATAACGGTAGAAGGCTATCAGCGCCAGCAGAAGATGTTTCATCGGCTCATGGTTGGGGTGAAGCGAGCTTGCAGAGAAGGCGGCGTATTTCCTGCGCCATGGCTTTCCGGTCGAGAGCCGACGGCTTGGCCGCCAGGCGCAGGACGAGGTCATGCGAACACAGGTCGGCCCGCAGCAAGCGGAATTCTTCCCTTGCCAATCGTCGCAGCAGATTCCGGTCGACGGAGCGGCGCAGAAAACGTTTGGCGACGACCAGACCGAGCCGCGCTCCGGCAGCTTCGACAGCCTGCCGGGGACGATAATGTAGCAGGAAATGGCGGCTCTTCAGTGCTTTGCGGAAAGCAAAAACGGATGAGTACTCATCCGTCCTGAGGAGCCGGCAGGTCTTTGGAAAAGCCGCCGGGCGTGGCTGGCCCTCGCTTGCTGCTTCAGGCCAGCGGCTCAAACCCCGAGGCGATGGCGACCCTTGGCGCGGCGTGCGCGAATCACGCCACGTCCACCGCGAGTGGACATGCGGACAAGGAAGCCATGTGTCCGCTTGCGGCGAACGACTGACGGCTGATAGGTACGTTTCATGGCTAAGCCCTTGAAGTGAAAGACGGAAAAAAGCTGCGATTAGACAGCTTCGGGGCAACCCTTGTCAAGGCCATATTTTTTTCGGCGCTGTGGATAACTTCCGCGCAACGGGTTAGAATCTGCACCTTGCGGGTTCTGACAGCAGCGGCAGCGGGCCATCGGGGGAAGGTCGGCATCGCTTGGACAGGTACTGTCGTGGCCGCCAACGATCCCGGGCAACGCCAGCGATGCTTCTGATTTCATGGGAAAAGCCACTGTTTGTCGCAGCGGGCCAGGGTGTGCTCTGGCAACCGGGCGTGGTCACGATGGTCGCCGATGAGTAGTTTCTGGGCCTCGTGTCTGAGTCAGTTCGAGCAGGAACTACCACCTCAGCAGTTCAACACCTGGATCCGCCCGCTTCGTCTCGAGGGTGAGGAGGAGGTGGCAAACGGCCTCCGCTTGCTGGCGCCGAACGGATTCATCCTCAAGTGGGTCAAGGAGCGGTACCTGGCGCGCATCGAGGCGCTTGGCAGCGAGTATTTCGAACTGCCGGTCAGTATCACGCTCAGCCTGGCGGAGCGACGGAGCGCGACCAGCGAAGCGTCACCCGCTGCCGGCGAGAGGAGCGAAGCTGCGCGAACCCTGGCCTCGGCAGGCTCTGCGGTTACCCCGAGCGCAGTCGGCAGCAGCGAACGAGACTGCTCCGGCTACGAGAAGACACGCCTGATCGCTGCTTTCACCTTCGACAACCTGGTGGTCGGCAAGGCCAACGACCTCGCCCGCGCCGCCGCGCATCGCGTTGCGGACAACCCAGGAGGCAGCAGCTACAACCCGTTGTTCATCTACGGCGGTGCCGGGCTTGGCAAGACCCACCTGATCCACGCGATCGGCAATGCGATCCTGCAGCAGCGGCCGAACAAGGTCGTGCGCTACGTGCACGCGGAAGACTACTATTCCGACGTCGTCCGCGCCTATCAGCAGAAGTCCTTTGATGTTTTCAAGCGTTATTACCGTTCGCTCGACGTCCTCCTGCTCGACGATGTCCAGTTCTTCAACGGCAAGAACCGGACACAGGAAGAGTTCTTCTACGTCTTCAATGCGTTGAGCGAATCCAAGAAGCAGATCGTGATCAGTTGCGATACTTACCCGAAGAACATTTCCGGTCTCGAGGACCGCCTTGTGACGCGTTTCGACTGGGGACTGACGGTACAGATCGAACCACCGGAGACCGAGATGCGGGTGGCGATCCTGAAGAAGAAGGCGCAGCAGGAAGACGTGGCGCTCGACGACGAAGTGGCCTTCTACATTGCCAAACACCTGCGCTCCAACGTCCGCGAACTTGAGGGAGCCCTGAAGAAGGTCCTCGCCTACTCGGCGTTTCATGGCCAACAGATCGCTCTCGAACTCGCCAAGGAGGCGCTGAAAGATGTCATCGGTTCGGTCAACAGGCAGATCACGATCGAAGGAATCCAGAAGACGGTGGCAGAGTACTTCAAGATCAAGGTGGCCGACCTCTTCTCGAAGAAGCGGACACGCGTCGTGGTGAGACCGCGACAGATCGCGATGTGGCTGGCGAAGAACCTGACATCGCTGAGCTATCCAGCGATCGGCGAGCATTTCGGCGGCCGCGACCACACGACCGTGCTGCACGCGGTACGTACGATCGATCAGTTGCGCATCAAGGATGAGACTCTGAACCACGATGTGCACGTGCTTGAGCAGGTGCTCAAGGGGTGATCGGAACAGGGGAAAAGTCGGTGCGGAACCGGCTGGCTGACGGTGGACAACCGACGACGAGGCGCCGCGGGAGAAAGTTTTCCTTTTTTATCCACAGCTTCATACCGTCCTTCTACATCCTTCCGCAGCACATCTAAAGTGATGAATGGAATGGTGTAAGTGATGATATCAACAGACTTGTTCGAACCTTGGTCTTTATAGGATTGAGATATATATGCTTCTTATCAAAACACGGCGAGACGTTCTTCTGGCACCGTTGCAGGCAGTTTCGGGAATCGTGGAGAGACGCCACACGTTGCCCATCCTGTCGAACGTCCTGCTCGAGAAGCGTGGCGAGGTGCTGACGCTGCTGGCGACCGATATCGAGATCCAGATCACGACTTCGACCGCCGATGTCGGCGGCGAAGGTGACGGTGCGGTGACCGTGGGAGCGCGGAAGTTGCAGGAGATCCTTCGATCGCTTCCGGAAACGGCGGAGGTCAGCGTGCTGCTCGAAGACAGGCGCTTGCAGGTCAAGGCGGGCAGAAGCCGCTTCAACCTGCAGACGCTGCCGGCGGAGGATTTCCCGAGCATGAGCCTGTCACAACAGGAGGAAGCGCGCAGCCTCGAGCTGACGCAGAAGGAGTTCCGGCAGTTGCTCGCACAGACCCACTACGCGATGGCGACGCAGGATGTCCGCTACTACCTCAATGGCCTTCTGCTGCTGCTCGCCGATGGTCAACTGCGGGCAGTGGCAACCGATGGCCACCGGCTTGCTTATGCCAGCATGTCGCTCGCCGAGGAAGCAGGTGGCAACAGCGAGGGCAGCGATGTCCGCCAGGAGTTGATCCTGCCGCGGAAGACCGTAGTGGAACTCAACCGTCTGCTTGCCGACACGGACGAGCCCTTGGCGATCGACATCCTGACGAACCAGATCCGTTTCCGGTTCGGACAGATCAGCCTCGTGTCGAAGCTGATCGATGGCCGGTTCCCGGACTATCAAAGGGTCATCCCGCTGACACTGAAGGACGTCATTCGCGTGCAGCGGAGTGTCCTCTTGCAGTCGATGGCCAGGGCAGCCATCCTGACCAACGAAAAGTTCCGCGGTGTTCGGCTGGTTCTTGGCGACGGCAGCCTGAAGATCATCGCCGCCAACGCCGAGCAGGAGGAAGCGCAGGAGGAAATCGAGGTCGAGTACAGTGGCGAGCCACTCGATGTCGGCTTCAACGTCTCGTATCTGCTTGATGTCCTGAACAACAGTGCTGGCGAGATGATCGACTGGGGATTCAACGATGCCAGTTCGAGTGCGTTGCTGACCATACCGGGGAATGAGCACTTCAAGTATGTGGTGATGCCAATGCGTATCTGAATCGCAGCGGCAGGAGCACGGAGCGTGGCAGAGAGGTCGAACGGCGGCAGGATGGCGGGTTGATGATGAATGAAGAGAAGCAGCAGACGGCGACGTACGACGAGTCCAGCATTCAGCAGCTGGAGGGTCTGGAGGCCGTTCGCAAGCGGCCCGGCATGTACATTGGCGACACTTCGGACGGGACCGGTCTGCACCACATGGTCTTCGAGGTGGTCGACAACGCGATCGACGAGGCTCTGGCGGGGTATTGCGATGACATCGTGATCACCATTCATGCCGACAACTCGATTTCCGTCAGCGACAACGGACGGGGCATACCGACCGGCATCAAACTCGACGACAGGCACGAGCCGAGGCGCTCGGCGGCCGAGATCGTCATGTGCGTGCTGCACGCAGGGGGAAAGTTCAACCAGAATTCGTACAAGGTTTCCGGTGGGCTGCATGGCGTCGGTGTCTCATGCGTCAACGCACTGTCGCGTTGGCTGCGGCTCATCGTCCGCCGTGATGGCTGGAAACACATGATCGAATTCCGGCGCGGGGCGGTGCTTGACCGCCTGGTCGAAGTCCGCGACGGCGTCGAGGTTTCACCGCTGCGGGTGGTTGGCGAGACGGAGAAGCGCGGTACGGAACTGCACTTCATGGCTGACGAGGAGATCTTCGGCCACGTCGAGTTCCACTACGAGATCATCGCCAAGCGGCTGCGTGAACTTTCCTTTCTCAACAATGGGGTCAAGATCAGGCTGAACGACCAGCGCACGGGCAAGGAGGAGAATTTCGCCTTTCTCGGTGGTGTCAAGGGCTTCGTCGAGTACATCAACCGCACGAAAAGCGTCTTGCACCCGAACATCTTCCATGCTGCGGGCGAAGCGGTCACTGCCGGCGGAGCGATCAGCGTCGAGGTGGCGATGCAGTGGAATGACAGTTACGTTGAACAGGTACTGTGTTTTACCAACAACATTCCACAGGCCGATGGTGGTACGCACATGACCGGTCTGCGCGCTGCCATGACCCGCGTCATCAACCGCTACATCGAAGAGAACGAGATTGCCAAGAAGGCGAAGGTCGACATCAGTGGTGACGACATGCGGGAGGGACTTGCCTGCGTGCTGTCAGTGAAGATGCCCGACCCGAAGTTTGCCTCGCAGACGAAGATGAAGCTGGTGTCGTCGGAGGCACGCCCGGCGGTCGAGGAAGTGGTGGCCGCAAGACTGGCGGAGTTTCTGCAGGAGCGGCCAGTCGACGCCAAGGTCATTACCGGCAAGATCGTCGAGGCGGCACGGGCACGCGATGCGGCCCGCAAGGCGCGGGAAATGACGAGACGCAAGGGCCTCCTGGATGGCGTCGGTCTGCCGGGCAAGCTGGCTGATTGTCAGGAAAAGGATCCGGCGCTCTGTGAGCTGTACCTGGTGGAGGGTGATTCAGCCGGAGGATCGGCGAAGCAGGGTCGGGACAGGAAGTTCCAGGCGATCCTGCCGCTGAAGGGAAAGATCCTGAACGTGGAGAAGGCGCGTTTCGACAAGCTGATTTCGTCGCAGGAGATCGCTACCCTGATCACCGCCCTGGGTACGGGGATTGGCAAGGACGAGTACAAGCCGGAGAAGCTGCGTTATCACCGGCTGATCATCATGACCGACGCGGACGTAGACGGAGCGCACATCCGTACGTTGCTGCTGACCTTCTTCTACCGGCAGATGCCGGAGCTCGTCGAACGTGGACACATTTACATTGCCCAGCCACCCCTCTACAAGGTCAAGCACGGCAAGGTCGAGCGCTACATCAAGGACGACCAGGCTCTGAAACAGTTCCTTCTGACCCTGGCGCTCGAGGGAGCGGCGCTGACGCCGCAAGCTGGTGCTGCGGCAATCGGCGGCACGGCACTCGAGCAGCTGGCACGTGAGTACCTGCTCGCCGAGGCGGTGATCAACCGACTGTCGCATCTGATCAACCCGGAAGTCCTGCATGCCCTGATCGACGGCAACCTGAAGCTTGAGCTCGCCGACGAGCAAGCCGCGGCGGCGACGGCAAGGACGCTGATGGCAGCGCTGCACGGCCGGTCGGAGATCAACATCGTGGCCGGCTACGATTCGGTCAACGAGCGCTGGCAACTGCGGCTCGAAAAGATCCTGCATGGCAATCTGAAGCTCGGGGTGATCGACGACGACCTGCTGGTCAGCGGTGATTACGCGCAGCTTCGCAAGACTGCCGAGATCCTGGCTGGGTTGTTCGGCCCTGGCGGCTTTGTCGCCCGCGGCGACCGGAAGAAGAGCGTCAGCAGCTTTGCCGAGGCCATGCAATGGCTTCTCAGCGAGGTCGAGCGCAGCGTCAGCAAGCAGCGTTACAAGGGTCTCGGCGAGATGAACCCGGAGCAACTATGGGAAACGACGATGGACCCGCAAGTGCGCCGGTTGCTCAAGGTGCAGGTCGAAGACGCGATCGGTGCCGACGAGATCTTCAGCACGCTGATGGGCGAACTGGTCGAGCCGAGACGCAACTTCATCGAGACGAATGCATTGGCGGCGCGCAACATCGACGTTTGATCGACGCCTCGATCGCGGCTGAGCCCGGCGCGACGGCCTGCCGCGGTCAGTTGCACTGCCCGCTCATGGCGAGGCCGCCACGGATGTCGAAGGGCGATGGCGGTTGATGGCGTCGCGGGTTTCACGGGCGACGGTGCGCGCGGCCGCGGTGTAGTCCTCGTCGCAGCCGGCGTAAAGAATGGCGCGGGAAGAATTGATCATCAATCCGTTGCCATCGCCGTTGCAGCCTGCACGGACGGTCGCTTCGATATCACCGCCCTGAGCGCCGATACCGGGAACGAGCAGCGGCATGTTGCCGGTCAGCTCGCGGACGCGGGCGATCTCGCGCGGGAAGGTGGCACCGACGACGAGGCCACACTGGCCGCTCTCGTTCCACTCGTCGCTGACGAGGCGGGCAAGGCGCTCGTAGAGTTTCTCGCCGCCGACGTCGAGAAATTGCAGGTCGCTGCCGCCCGGATTCGACGTGCGGCAGAGGAGGATGACACCCTTGTCGCGATACTCCAGGTATGGAGCCACGGAGTCGCGTCCGAGGTAGGGATTGATCGTGACGGCGTCAGCCTGGTAGCGCTCGAAGGCTTCGATCGCGTACTGTTCGGCGGTGCTGCCGATGTCTCCCCGCTTGGCATCGAGGATCACGGGTACGCCAGGATGACGTGAATGGATGTGGGCCACCAGTTCTTCGAGCTGCTCTTCGGCACGGCAGGCGGAGAAATAGGCGATCTGTGGTTTGAAGCAACAGACCAGATCGGCCGTCGCGTCGACGATGGCACGGCAGAAGTGGAGGATCGCGTCCCCCTGGCCCTTGAGATGCTCTGGCAGGCGTGCAGGGTCGGGATCCAGGCCGACGCAAAGGAGACTGTTGCGCTCGTTCCAGGCCGAGGTGAGTGCATGCATGAAGTTCATCGTCGAGTGGCCGCAGGAAAAGAAGCCATTCTACGGTCAATTGCAGTTGCCGGATGCGGACAACAACGGCTTGCGCAGCACGGAGAGCGGGCAACGCCACGCGGGCAGGCGAGTGCATCGGCAGGTTTTTCAGCGTCGGAGGTGGCGCGCAAGTGAAGAGAATCACAGCGGATGAATATCAGCGACTGCGAGCCGGTGCCGAGGTGCTGGAGGCCGACAGCTTTGGCGACAAGGTCCTGCGTCTGGCGGACGGGACCATCCTCAAGCTCTTTCGTCGCAAGCGGCTGTTGTCTTCAGCGGCATGGTACCCGTATGCACGGCGTTTTGCCGACAACGCGGTGGCCATGCGGCGGCGGGGAATAGCGGTACCCGAGATCATCGATGTCATGCGGATCCCGTCCGTTGCTCGTGACGCGGTCCATTACCAACCTCTGCCGGGGGTGAGCCTGCGGCAGCTTCTGCGGGCCGGAGTGGACGCGAAGAGGCGGCAGGCGCTGCGGAGCGCGTTTACCCGTTTCGTCATCGAGCTGCATGAGAAGGGGATCTACTTCCGCTCCTTGCATCTGGGAAACGTCCTGCATCTGCCCGATGGCCGCTTTGGCCTCATCGACATAGCCGATGCCCGCTTGCGACCGTGGCGCCTGAGTCGGCATCTGCGTCGCCGCAATCTTCGACTGCTGCTCGCGGCCGCCGGCGAAAGTGACCTGGTAGACACGGCAGCGGTGCTCGCAGGCTGCCGCACGGAATCCCCTTGAGACGCTGTAGGACGCTGCGCGGCTGTCTTTACAACGCCTGGCCCGAACCCTATAATCGCCGCTTCTTTCGAGCGGGGGTATAGCTCAGCTGGGAGAGCGCTTGCATGGCATGCAAGAGGTCCGCGGTTCGATCCCGCGTACCTCCACCAGCGCAGCGAAAGATCATTGATCCGGGTCCCCATCGTCTAGAGGCCCAGGACACTACCCTTTCACGGTAGGTACCGGGGTTCGAATCCCCGTGGGGACGCCAGCTCTTGCGGTTCTCAGCGCCACCGGCATTCTTGCCAAGGATCAGCAAATCAATTAAGTTGGCAGTGCACGTTGGTTGCCGGCTGACCCAGTCAGCATCGACGGCGCAGCGCGACTGATGGCGCGCGCAGGTGGCAAAGAGCCGTACGCCCGTCGGGGAGCAGCGGAATGCGGAAGGAAACCTTGTCCCGGGCGCCCGGTCAAGCCCTTGCATCCAGAAGTTGCAACGCCAGGTCCGCCATTCGTCCTTGCAAGGAAGAACGATGAATGCTAACGAAAAGTTCATGGCCGCTGAGGCGCATGTCGATGAGGCGGCGATCAGGCCGCTGCCAAACTCACGCAAGATTTTCGTCGTTGGCAGCCGACCGGATATCCGCGTGCCGATGCGCGAAATTACGCAGGCGGATACCGATACTGCTTTTGGCGGCGAGAAGAATCCCCCAATCTATGTTTACGACTGCTCCGGCCCGTACTCCGATCCACTGGCGCGTGTCGACGTTCGTCAGGGTTTGCCGGCCTTGCGCGCGCAGTGGATCGCTGAACGTGGCGACAGCGAAGCATTGGCAGGACTGAGCTCAGAGTTTGGGCGGCAGCGCGCCGCTGACGTGGCGTTGGATGAGCTGCGCTTTCCGGGTTTGCAGAGGAAGCCTCTGCGTGCCAAGCCGGGTGGCAACGTGAGCCAGATGCACTATGCGCGACGCGGCATGATCACGCCCGAGATGGAGTATGTAGCCATCCGTGAGAACGGCAATCGACAGCAGTATGTCGAGCAGTTGCGTCAGGCGGGGCCGCAGGGCCAACGGCTGGCGGAGATACTCTGTCGTCAGCATCGCGGCAACAGTCACGGCGCAAGCATTCCGGAGGAGATCACGGCCGAATTCGTCCGTTCCGAGGTGGCTCGTGGCCGGGCGATCATTCCTTGCAACATCAATCATCCGGAAAGCGAGCCGATGATCATCGGTCGCAACTTCCTGACCAAGATCAACGCCAATATCGGCAACTCGGCACTTGGATCGAGCATCCAGGAAGAGGTCGAGAAGATGACGTGGGCGATCCGCTGGGGTGGCGACACCGTGATGGACTTGTCGACCGGAAAGAACATTCATGAAACCCGGGAGTGGATCATCCGCAACAGCCCGGTGCCGATCGGCACGGTGCCGATCTACCAGGCATTGGAGAAAGTCAGCGGAAAGGCCGAAGAGCTGAGCTGGGAAATCTTTCGCGACACGCTCATCGAGCAGGCTGAACAGGGCGTCGATTACTTCACCATCCATGCCGGGGTCCTCCTGCGCTACGTGCCTCTGACGGCTGGACGGCTGACGGGGATCGTGTCGCGCGGCGGTTCGATCATGGCGAAGTGGTGCCTGGCACACCACCGCGAGAGCTTCCTGTATACGCACTTCGACGAGATCTGCGAGATCATGAAGGCCTACGACGTGGCCTTCAGCCTTGGCGACGGCCTGCGGCCCGGGTCGATCCATGACGCCAACGATGCGGCACAGCTGGGCGAGCTGAAGACCCTGGGTGAGCTGACCGACATCGCCTGGAAGCATGACGTGCAGGTGATGATCGAGGGACCGGGTCACGTGCCGATGCACATGATCAAGGAAAACATGGACTTGCAGCTTGAGTGCTGCCGCGAGGCGCCGTTCTACACCCTCGGACCACTGACTACCGACATCGCCCCAGGCTATGATCACATCACCAGCGGCATCGGGGCGGCAATGATCGGCTGGTATGGCACGGCGATGCTCTGCTACGTCACGCCGAAGGAGCACTTGGGTCTGCCGGACAAGGATGACGTCAAGACCGGTATCATCACCTACAAGCTGGCCGCGCACGCCGCGGATCTGGCAAAGGGCCACCCTGGCGCACAGATTCGCGACAATGCGCTGTCAAAGGCCCGCTTCGAGTTCCGCTGGGAGGATCAGTTCAACCTCGGCCTCGATCCGGACAAGGCGCGCGAGTTTCATGACGAGACGTTGCCCAAGGAGTCGGCCAAGGTGGCGCACTTCTGCTCGATGTGCGGACCACATTTCTGTTCGATGAAGATCACCCAGGAGGTGCGTGAGTTCGCTCTGGCTGAGGGTCTCAGCGAGGAAGAGGCCTTGGCAAGAGGGATGGAGGAGAAATCGATCGAGTTCGTCAGGAGCGGAGCGGAGGTTTACCACAAGGTCTGACCGCCAGAGGGCGATGGCGTGCAACCGCGGCGCAGCAGGCTAGAAGTCCCTCTCGGCCTCCCAGAGGACGAAACCTTCTTCCTGTTGCGTCCACTGCAGCAGTTCGATCAAGGGAAACGCTCGCTGGCCGAGACCGACAGGCCGTGCGTCATCGTCGTCGCCGACAGTACTTGCGCGTCCGGCGTCGTCGACCGATGAGGCAGGTGGCGTGGCTTTATGCTCGGCGGCTGCCTGGCGCAGGCGTGTGATTGCTTCGGGTAACTGTTCAGTGGTGATGACGCCGCGCGCGCTGCAGTCCTTGCCGATGGATTCCAGGAGTTGTCGTGCGACGGCGGCGAACATCATGATCTGGCCGGAGGTGCTTGATGTGAACTTGACGAGCATCGCTTGCGTCTCCTTGGGTCGTGAACCGTACAGCCATTGTTGCAGGTACGCGATCGAATGACAATAGCGTGATGGAGCTCGCTCGCCTGTTGCAGTCGCAGGGTTTTGGCAGTCGCGCCGAGTGTCGGGCGCTGGTCGCTAGCGGCCGGGTGTGCGTGAATGGTAGGCAGTGTACGGACTGGGCGAGACCGTACGAAGGCGAGGGACTGGTCTTTTCGGTCGATGATGTCTGCTGGCGCTATCGCCAGGCGGCCTATCTGGCGCTGCACAAGCCAGCGGGCTACGAGTGTTCGCATCGGCCACAACAGCACCAGAGCGTGTACTCCTTGTTGCCGCTGCCACTGGCGAGGCGCGGCGTACAGGCGGTTGGCCGCCTCGACCAGGATACGACGGGTCTGCTGCTGCTGAGCGATGATGGCGCCTTCGTTCACCGCTACACTTCACCCCGCAAGCTCGTCGAGAAGGTTTATGAGGTCAGAACGCGGCATGTGGTCGATGACGGGCAAGTGCGGGCCCTGCTCGCTGGTGTGACGCTGCGCGATGAAGCCCTGCCGGTGGCTGCGGTGGGCTGCCAGCGCCTCGACGACAGACAGCTGCGTTTGAGCGTGACGCTCGGTCGCTATCACCTCGTCAAGCGGATGCTGGCGGCGGTGGGTAACCGGGTGGAGAGTCTGCATCGGGTGGCCATTGGCGGTTTCGTGCTGCCGGCAGACCTGCGCGCAGGCGAGTGGATCTGGCTGGAGGCGGCTGACCTCGATCTGCTTGCTGTCGGCCGCCTGACGCCGAAATGTGGTGGCCCGGTGCACGATGACCCTCCGGCGACTTTGGCAGGGCAAGGATCGTGATGAGAGCGCTGGCTTTGGTCGCTGTCGTGCCGATACCGGCAGCTGCATACTTCGCTGGCGTTTCCTGCACCCGGTGCCGAATTGATGCCCGTTCCGTTGGAGGCTGGCAATGACCCTGACCGAACTGCGCTACATCGTGGCACTGGCGCGCGAGCGACACTTCGGACATGCGGCCGAGAAGTGCCACGTGAGCCAGCCGACCCTGTCGGTGGCTGTCAAGAAGGTGGAGCAGCGGCATGGCGTCGTTCTTTTCGAGCGTTCATCGGCCGACGTGCGCCTGACGATGATGGGTGAGCAGATTGCGCGACAGGCGGAGCGGGTACTGGAGGAGGCCGCGCGGCTGAAGGAGATCGTGGCGCAGGGGAAGGATCCGTTGCTCGGGCCATTGCGGCTTGGCGCGATCTATACGGTGGCACCCTATCTGCTGCCGCGGCTGATCCCCGCGCTGCACGCGCGAGCCCCACGGATGCCGCTCTACCTGCAGGAAAACTTCACCGTCAACCTGGCAGCGCAGCTGCGGCGGGGAGATCTCGATGTGATCGTCGTCGCGCTGCCGTTCGCCGAGCCCGGCGTGGTTTCGCGAGTGGTCTACGAAGAGCCTTTCTGCGTCGTGATGCCACCGCGGCATCCACTGACGCAGCAGGAGCGGGTTGACGCCCGGCAGGTAGCCGCGGAGAACCTGTTGCTGTTGGGCAATGGCAACTGTTTTCGGGATCAGGTGGTACAGGCCTGCCCGCAACTGTCGGCGCCAGGCGGAACCGATGGCTCGCTGGAAGGCAGCTCGCTTGAGACGGTGCGCTACATGATAGCCAGTGGTGCCGGAATTTCCGTTGTTCCGGCATCGGCAGCGGCGTCCTGGCCGGCTGAGGATGACCTGTTGAGCGTGCGCCAGTTCAGCGAGCCGGTACCGGTCAGGAAGGTGGTGATCGCGTGGCGGGCGACGTTTCCCAGACCGCAGGCGATCGATGTCCTGCGTGCAGCGATCGTCGATTGTCCACCGCCGGGAGTGCTCATCGTCTGACGGAGGCCGGTGAGCGGTGTTCCACGTGGAACAGGCGTATCGCCAGCGTCAACCGCCGCCGGTCATTCAGCCGACAGACTTTCGGCGTCGTGGCGGCGGCGTTTCGACGGTCGCGACGGCCGTCGTTGAAGCAGTCTTGCTGGCTGCGCTGCGTGTCTTCGCCGCTGTCGGCTTGGGTTCCCGCTTCTCGAACTCGAAGCCGACCTTGCCGTCGGTCGTGCGGACCAGATAGGCGGTAAACTTGCGGCGGGTGCGGGCAGATACGAATCCTCGCAGGAGCTCGGAACGTCCGTCTGCGAGGAGCCTGCGCATCTGGTCGGGTTCGATGGGTTGCTGCAGGATGACGGTGCCCGAGCGGAAGTCGCAGCTGCGGCCGGCGGTGACGGACTTTTCGCAGACGTAGGCCAAGCCGTGCCGAAAGACACGAGCACCACACTTGGGACAGGCACCGAGCGCTTCGCTTTCGGAGAAGTCCGGCTCATCGGCGCTGCCATCGTCGTTGGCGCTGCCCTGGCCGAAATCGAAAACGGGAGTATTCTCCTCATTGAGCAGGATGATGGCGCTGAACGGGCGGCCGAGCTTGTTGCGAAAGCCGGTCAGTGGGCCGATCCGCCGCTGCTCGAGCAACTCGTCGACCTCGCGCGCTTCGAACTGGCGCCCGGCGACGATCTTCCAGAGCGAGAAGTCGCAGCCCTGGCACTGGAACTTCTTGTACGTCTCCTTGATCACCCCGCCACACTTGGGACAGGGAGCCGCCAGCTCGCCGAAATCACCGGGAACGCTGTCGCTGTCGTAGCTCTTGGCGCGGTCGACGATTCGCCGGGTCATTTCGGCAATCTCGCGCATGAAGTCGACGCGCGTCAGTTCGCCACGCTCCATTCGTGCCAGTTTCCACTCCCACTCGCCCGTCAGTTCCGGCGCGGTCAGTTCGGGGATACCCAGTCCGTTGAGCAGGGTCATCAGGGAGAAGGCCTTGGCGGTCGGGAGCAGCTCGCGACCTTCGCGCAGCAGATACTGTTCCGCCAACAAGTTCTCGATGATCTGGGCGCGCGTGGCGGGTGTGCCCAGACCGCGGCCTGCCATCGCCGCGCGCAGTTCCTCGTCGTCCATGGCCTTGCCAGCGCCCTCCATGGCCGTCAGGAGCGTGGCTTCGGAGTAGCGCGCCGGTGGGCGGGTCTGGTGCGCGGCGATCACCACATCGCTGGTGCGCACCATCTCGCCTGGCGCGACGGCCACGAGGTTGCCTTCTTCGCCTTCCTGCGCCTCACGGCCATAGACGGCCAGCCAGCCCGCATTGACGAGGACCCGGCCTTCGCTCTTGAAGGGCTCGCCCTCGACACGGGTGATGCGGGTAGTGATCTGGTACTCCGCGGCGGGATGGAAGACGGCAAGGAATCGCTTGACGACCATGTCGTAGAGCTTCGACTCGGGCTCGGACAGGTGCTTTGGAGCCTGCAAAGTCGGAATGATCGCGAAGTGATCGGCGACCTTGGCGTTGTTGAAAATCCGCTTGTTGGGCTGCACCCAGTGACGTTCAAGGATCGTCTGCGCAAAGGGAGCATAACGCGCCAGCAGCCCTTCGGCATGCGCCTTGCTGCCCGCATCACCGGCGAGCATGGCCAGCGTGTTGGTCACCGTCGCTCGGTAGTCCTCGGGCAAGGCGCGGGAGTCGGTGCGCGGGTACGTGAGAACCTTGTGTTTCTCATACAGGGCCTGTGCCAGCCCAAGGGTAGCCTTGGCCGAGAAGCCGAAGCGGCTGTTCGCCTCGCGCTGCAGGCTCGTGAGGTCATAGAGCAGGGGCGAGACCTGGCTCGATGCCTTGGATTCCTCGCTGACGCTGCCCGGTTTGCCCAGACACTTCCGTTGCAGGAACGTCGCCCGCTCCTCGTCCCACAGCCGGTCGGCACGGGCGTGCTCATCGTCGTCCTTGCCCTGGAACTTCTCGTCGAACCACTTGCCTCGGTACTCCCCGGCGGCACAGACGAAGCTCCCTTCGAGTTCCCAGAAGGCGCGCGGTCTGAACTTGCGGATGCGATCCTCGCGGTCGACGATCAGCGCCAGCGTCGGAGTCTGGACGCGCCCGACGGTGGTCAGGTGGAAACCGCCAGTCTTGGAGTTGAACGCCGTCATCGCCCGCGTGCCGTTGATGCCGACCAGCCAGTCGGACTCCGAACGACAGACCGCTGCCTGCGCCAGCCCGTGCATCTCGCTGCCTTGGCGGAGACGGGTGAAGCCCTCGCGGATCGCCTGTGGCGTCATCGATTGCAGCCACAGCCGCTCGACGGCCTTGCCGCTGCCGGCGTGCTGGCTGATGTAGTTGAAGATCAACTCGCCCTCACGACCGGCGTCGCAGGCATTGACCAGAGTGACCACATCCTTGCGCTTGATGAGACGCAGCAGCAACTTGAGGCGGGCTTCCGTCTTGGCGATCGGCTGCAGCGCGAAATGCGGGGGAATCACCGGCAGCTGAGCAAAGGACCACTTGCCCCTCTTGACCTCATACTCGGCAGGGCAGGCGAGTTCAAGCAGGTGGCCGATGGCCGAAGAGAGAACGTAATCTTCACTCTCGAAATAGTCCTCATGGCGAACGAAACCGCCCAGAGCGCGCGCGATGTCAGCGGCGACGGACGGCTTCTCGGCAATGATCAGTTTCTTGCTCATCGGGGTCTCAGTCAGCCGCACAGGGGGCGAGGGTGGGGTTGCGGGGTACGCCGCAGCAGAGCTGCCTGCGGACGATGATAAGAGGAGTTCGCGCCGCTTGGCAAGCGAGCCGGACGAGCAGCCAGCCGGCAACCGCCATCGCTGCGGTCCGGTTGTCCTCGGCAGGGCGTGGGAATGGCGGCCATGCAGTCACCAGCGCCGACCCCTTCTGGTCTCGGCGTCGGCTTCCGGTCTGGTGCTGGAAGCGTGGGCGGCGCCGGCCGAGATCTGCGCCGGGTGGTCTAGGAGCGGCCGATGGATGATGGGGCCGACAGCCGCTGGTAGCGGCCGCCCGGCATGCTGGCGATCTGACCTTGCAGTTCGAGTTCGAGCAAGACCACAGCGGCACACTCTGCGCTCAGGCCGGCCCGTGCGATCAGTTCGTCAAGGCTGAACGGGTCGAAACCGAAGGACTGCAGGAGGCGCCCGGCATCGGTGGCTGTGTCCGGAGGCGCGTCCGCTGCTGCCTCTGCTGTCGTTGCCGAGTTCCCTCCCGTCGTGCTCCAGCGCAGCTCGTCCAGCACATCGGCGACGGTTTCCACCAGCTTTGCTCCCTGCTTGATCAGCCGATGGCAGCCGCGCGATTGGGGCGAGTGGATCGAACCCGGGATCGCGAAGACCTCTCGTCCCAGTTCCGCAGCGATGCGGGCGGTGATCAGCGAGCCGCTGTCGACGGTTGCTTCGACCACCAGTGTGCCGCGCGAGAAGCCGGCGATCAGCCGATTGCGACGCGGGAAGTTGGCCGCCGCTGGTGGCGTCCCGAGGGCGAACTCGGAGATGATCGTACCCCGGCGACCGATCTCTCGCGCCAGCTCCCGGTTGCGGGCGGGGTAGACACGGTCGATACCGGTCCCGATGAAGGCGACGGTATTTCCCGATCGCGCCAGCGCACCGCGGTGCGCGCCGGCATCGATACCCAGCGCGAGACCACTGGCGATGGTCAGACCGGCATCGGCCAGCGCTGCAGCAAAGCGCTCAGCGTTGCCGAGGCCCTGTGGCGTCGGGTTGCGGCTACCGACGATCGCCAGCGCTGGCGAATTGAGGAGTTCGAGGCGGCCGAGGACATAGAGCAGCGTGGGCGGATCAGCGGTCTGCAGAAGCGACTGCGGATACTCGGGATCGGCGAGAGATACCAGGTGCTGTGACGGTTCCGTCGACCATGCAAGCGCGCTCTCGATTCGTTCGGCATCGTTCTCGTCGAGCAGCAGGCTGGCGGCACGTTCGCCAGCCACTGCCGCCAGCGACGAGCGGCCGGCACTGAAGATCGCCTCCGGCGGACCAAAGGCGCGCAGCAGCTTGCGCTGCGTTTCGCCGCCAATTCCGGGGGTCAGCGTCAGGCGCAGCCACGGCAGCAACTCGGCTGCCCGGGTAGCCATTACTGCGGCACGCGGGCGAAGTCGTTGACCTCGACGGTACCGATGGCTTGAACGACGAGGCCGTAGGAAATCCGTTGAAACGTGCGGAAGATGAACAACAGGCCGACCCGCTCCGGCGGTATCGGGATGACGACGTTGGCGTCGTATTCGTCGCGCTCGACGATCTTGCGGTTGCGCTCGAGGGCGAGCACGTGACCGATCTCCATGCCGTCGGCGCGGCCGCGGTTGATCGCGACGATCGATCCACGGCCGGCGGCATCGACACCACCGTAGACCGATATCACTCGGCCGTCGACGGCAAAATCCGGTTTGTGGGGGACGTAGGGAACCAGCTCGGGACGTACCAGTGGCACCAGGCGGTCGCCACGTCCGATCTCCTCCTTCGACGTCAAGATCTCGAAGGTGGCCGGATTGCCGGGCTCGATCTGGCGTGCGGTGCCCAGATAGTAAGCCTGGTAGCCGAGGATCTCGTTGCTTTCCGGATCGACCAGGGGCTTGCCCTGACGGTAGATCTGCCAGCCGCGCTGGCCGGGATCAGCATCGGCGACATAGGCGCGGTCACCGCGGCCAAGGAAGATGCGATCGGGCGGCAGGGCGACGATGCGTGCAGCGTTCGCGAGACCGTCCTTGTCGACGATCAGCGGCTCGGACAGGAAAGGGCGAATCTCGTTCGGCGGAATCGGCGGTACGCCCGGGTCGATCGCCTCAGCGTGAATCTGGGGCAGTAGCTTGGCACTCTGCAGGCGCAGCCATGGTCTGCCGTCGGCGTGGCGTTCGAGGACGATGATGTCTCCCGGGTAGATGAGGTGCGGATTGCGGATCTCGGATCGGTTCATGCGCCAGATCAGCGGCCATTCCCACGGGTTCTTGAGGAACTTGCCGGCGATTCCCCAGAGCGTGTCTCCAGGGACGACGATGTGTCTTTCGGGAGCACCGCTGGCCAGCTCGAGGCCTTGACCGGCAGCGCCGGACATTCCGGCAAGCGTGGCCAGGATGAAGGCGAACAGGAAGCGGATCATCGTGTTATCCTCGTACGTGTAGCCGCACTCTCGGGGGAACTCAGGGTCACTGCTCCTGTCGGAGCGTAGCGATTCGGCAGCCCGGCCGCCAAACTTCCGGTGCGTGCGATACACGGACGCCGGCATTGTCGAGACACTGCCTTAAATTCTGCACGTAGTTACTTATTCGATCAAGTTTTTTATGTCTTTGCTGCCGATACTTCGTTTCCCCGACCCACGTCTGAAAAAGGTTGCCGCGCCGGTGGTGGCCATCGATGACGGCATACGCCGGCTGGCGCGAGACATGGCCGAGACGATGTACGAGGCGCCCGGGATCGGTCTCGCGGCGACGCAGGTGGACGTGCACCTGCGGTTGATCGTCGTCGATGCATCCGAAACCCGCGACCAGTTGCTCGTGCTCATCAATCCGGAAATCCTGGCGCAGGATGGATCGCAGAAGTGCGAGGAGGGCTGTCTGTCGGTACCGGGCATCTACGATCGGGTCGAGAGGGCCGAGCGTGTGGTGGTGCGCTATCGTGACCTCGACGAGCGGGAACAGATCGTCGAGGCCAGCGGCTTGCTTGCCGTCTGCCTGCAGCATGAAATCGACCACCTGCAGGGCCGGGTATTCGTCGAGCACCTGTCACAACTGAAGCAGTTGCGCATCCGTAACAAGCTGGCCAAGCAGGCACGGATCACTGCATGAGGCTGGGCTTCGCCGGAACGCCCGAGTTCGCAGCCGTTGCGCTGCGCGCCTTGCTGGCAGCCGGCCACGACGTCGCGCTGGTGCTGACACAGCCCGATCGCGCGGCGGGCCGTGGTCTGGCCATGCGTCCGTCGCCGGTCAAGCAGCTGGCACAGGTCGCGGGACTCAATCTGCTGCAACCATCGACACTGCGTGACCCGGTCGTGCAGCAAGAGATTCGTTGCCGCGAATTGGAGGTCCTGGTCGTCGCCGCCTACGGGCTGATCCTGCCGCAGGCCATTCTCGACCTGCCGCTGCGGGGCTGCATCAACATCCACGCCTCGCTTCTGCCACGCTGGCGGGGCGCGGCACCGATCCAGCGCGCCATTCTGGCCGGAGATCGGGAAACCGGCATCAGCATCATGCAGATGGACGCCGGGCTGGACAGCGGCCCGCTGTTGGCGTTGGCGGTGGAGGACATTCGTGACGATGATAACGCCTCTTCGCTGCACGATCGGCTGGCCCAGCTGGGTGCCGGCCTCCTGCTCGAGGTGCTCGATCGACTGCCGTGTGCCGGCCGCGAGCAGCCGGCGGAAGGGATTACCTACGCGGCCAAGATCGACAAGGCCGAGGCTGTGCTCGACTGGCGCCTGCCTGCAGCGCAGCTCGCACGGCAGGTGCGAGCCTTCAATCCGCTGCCGGTGGCGCGTTGCGTGCTGGGCGGCAACGTGCTCAAGGTCTGGGCGGCAAGTCCGCAAGCCGCAGCTGGCTCTCCCGGCCTGATCCTGGCGGCTGGCCGGGACGGCCTGCTGATTGCCTGTGGGGAAGGAGCGCTGCGGATCGAAGAGCTGCAGCAGGCAGGTGGTCGGCGCATGTCGGCAGCAGAGTTCCTCAACGGCACGGTGGTGCAGGTTGGTTCCCGCTGCACCCAGGTGGCGTCGTGATGTGGCCTGCTCGCGTCGGGAGCGGACGCCGCGGGTTGGTCTTCAGTCTCCGCTGGCGCATGTTTCACGTGAAACACGACGCATGTCCGGTTGCCTGGATGCCTTTCCCGCCGGTTCCTCGCGGCTTGCCAGCACGGCACGCAACAGATCGGCGAGTCGGTAGCCCGCCTCACTGACGCGACGATTGGCGATCTCCAACGCCTGCCGGTGAAAGTCGGCAGCGATCGTCGGTACCTCATCGGCACCTGGCGGGTATGCATGGTCACGCGCCAGCCGCCAGCTCTCGTCGATCCACCGCGCCGCCACCGGTTCACCTTGCGGTGGCGCATGGCGGGTCGTCAGCCTGCTGACCGCGGCTGCCAGACGGCTGTCGCGCAGCCACGGCGGGCCTGGCAGATCGTCCCAGTAGCGGTGCAGTGTCGTCTCGGGGTGGCGCGTGTTGAACGGATTGACGATGCGGACCGTGTTGCCGCCCTGATCGCTCCTGCCGTCAGGCAAGTAGCGACTGCCAGCGTGCAACGGCTGATGCGCGTCTCCGACCAGGTGAATGAGCCAAGGCAAAGCGTAGCTACGTTCTGCCGGCCGCGCGTGTGGGTTGCCGACCACGCGCGCCAGCCTCTCGATCTGCCGCTCGATGTCACCCGCTGGCGCCTTGCGGATTGTTGCGCCGTCGAGAGGCCGGTCGACGTAATGCCAGTCGAGCCGTCGCTCCATGTCCGGGAAGCCGGCCAAGGTTGGCGTCGGCTCCTCGTCGCCGGCGGTATAGAAGCGCTGGTCGCGGCGGATGTCGTCGGGCCAGGTAGAAGCTTCGACAAACGCGCTTCGGCCTGGGTCGCCGTCCTTGCTGCGCGCCAGCCAGCGGCCGAAATCGGGATGCCCGCGAAGGATCGTCGTCACCGCGGCCTGACAGGCGTGGTCGAGGTTCTCCCAGGCAATCATGGCGCTGATGCGATGGCCGGCGGCGTTCCACGCCGCTGCTGTCGGCGCGAGGCCGAGCAGCAGGAGCAGCAGGATGGCTTTGCCTGACGTCCGCAACATGCGGGCATTATCGGCTCTCCGTGGCCGGCTCGCCAGTTGCCGGCATCGTGCTAAACTCGCCGCACTCTTGAATGCCGATGAAAACCCAGCGCTTGCCATCACCATCAGCCGCCCCGTCGTCGCGCGCCCAGCGAGTTCGCGGTGGGGCATCGGCCAGCCAGCCCAGTGGGCTGCCACGCGATTCGCTGGCCTTCAGCCTGCTGCTGGCGGCACGTGTCCTGGCTGCGGTGCGCGCTGGACGGAGTTTGACGCAAGCTCTGGCGCCGCTTGCCAGCGAGCCTCCTTCTGCTCGCGCCGAGGCGCAGGATGCCGCTTACGCGACGCTGCGGCGCTACGGCTGCGGCGAGTTCCTCCTGCGCCGCTTGCTCGCCAGGCCGTTGCCACATCCGGAGGCCGAGGCACTTCTGCTGGCCGCTCTGTATCGTCTCCAGTCGCGACCGGAGACCGCCTACGTGGTGGTGGACCAGGCGGTGACGGCGGCTGCCGAGCTGGCGGAAGGCGCCTTCAAGGGACTGGTCAACGCCGTCTTGCGCAACTATCTGCGGCAGCGTGAGGACCTCGAACGGGCGATGCTCGACGACGAGGAGGCGAGACATCAGCATCCGGCGTGGTGGTTGAAGCGGCTTCGCCGCGAATACCCCGCCTGCTGGCAGCGGATCGTCGCCTTCGCCAACCGGCCGCCGCCGATGACACTGCGCGTCAATCGGCGGCGCTCTTGCGTCGCGGAGTACGCGGCGAGGCTGCATGCCGCCGGCCTCACCGCGCGGCCCATCGGCCCGGCCGGCTTGTTGCTTGCCGACGCGGTTGCGGTGGAGGCGCTCCCCGGCTTTGCCGACGGCCTGGTGTCGATCCAGGATGCGGGGGCGCAGCGTGCCGCCGAGTTGCTGGCACCACAGGCCGGTCAGCGCGTTCTCGACGCATGCGCGGCGCCGGGAGGCAAGACCTGCCATCTTCTCGAACTGGCCGACATCGAATTGCTGGCGCTGGACGTCCAGGAAAGCAGGGTGCGCAGGATCAGAGACAACCTGCATCGCCTGCGCCTACCCGCGACGGTGGTGCTGGCGGATTGCCGGCGGAGTCCGGATTGGTGGGACGGACGCGCCTTCGACCTCATACTGGCCGATGTGCCCTGCTCGTCTTCCGGTGTCGTGCGACGGCATCCGGACATCAAGTACCTGCGCCGCCAGAGCGACATCAGGCATTTCGTTCACCTGCAGCGGGAAATCCTCGATGGCCTGTGGCCATTGCTCAAGGCGGGCGGAAAGATGCTCTATGCGACCTGCTCGCTGTTTGAGGAGGAGAATGCGGCGCAGATCGACGCCTTTCTCTTTCGCCAGGCCGCTGCCAGGCGCCTGACCGAGGAACGCTTGCTGCCCCGGGAAGAACATGACGGATTCTATTATGCGCTACTGGAGAAGGCTGCTTAACGTCTGGCTTTGCGGCCTGCTGCTGCTGTCCGGGTCTTCCACCATCCTGGCTTCCGACATCAGTGTCCGCAACCCCGTTCTTTCGCCCAGCGACGAGGGCTACCTGCTGTCGGCTGACTTCAACATCAATCTGAATGCCCGCCTCGACGACGCCATAGCACGCGGGGTCACACTGTACTTCGTCGTCGACTTCGAACTGACACGGGCGCGTTGGTACTGGCTCGACGAGCAGGTGATCAGTCGCAGCCAGACGTTCCAGCTTTCCTACCACGCACTCACTCGCCAGTACCGCCTGTCGAGCGGCGCCCTGCATCAGAGCTTCACTTCGCTCGATGACGCACAGCGGATCCTGTCACGCCTGCGCAACTGGCTGGTTCTCGAGCGCGGTGCCTTCAGGCCTGGGGAGAGCTACCAGGCCGCCGTCCGCATGCGCCTCGACCTGAGCCAGATGCCAAAGACCTTTCAGGTCAACGCCCTTGCCAACCGCGACTGGAATCTGTCGTCGGAGTGGGCGCGCTGGATTTTCACCCCGTCGGAAATCGTCGTACCGGTGGTGCCCTCGGCGGTGCCCGTACCCGCCGCCGCTTCCGACAGCAGATGAAGAGCCTGATCGTCGCCGCCGCCTCCTTTGGCGGCATCCTCCTGTTTCTCCTCGCTTCGGCGAGCGCCAATACGGCGCTGTTCGCCAGCCACTATCCGTGGTTGCTCGGCCTCAATGCCATCGTCGCGCTTTCCCTCCTGGCACTGATCGCCTGGCAGTTGCACGCCCTCTGGCGGGAGCACCGGGCACAGGTCTTCGGTTCGCGTCTCAAGTTGCGCCTGATGCTCATGTTCGGACTGATGGCGGTGTTGCCCGGCGTCCTGATCTATGCCGTTTCGGTCCAGTTCGTCACCAAGAGCATCGAGACCTGGTTCGATGTCCGCGTCGAGAAGGCGCTCGAGGCCGGTCTCAACCTCGGACGCAGCGCGCTGGATTCGCTGCTCGAGGATCTGGCGGTAAAGGCACAGATCATGGCGCTCGAGCTGGCCGATCGTTCGGAAGCGCAACGGCGGCTCGATCTGAATCGGCTGCGTGAGCAGCACGGGGTGCAGTCGGCGGCGCTGTTCTCGACCAGCGGCGAACTGCTGGCGACGGCGACGGGCGATCTGGCGACGCTGCTGCCGTCGCAACCGGCCGACGAGCAACTCCGCCTGGCGCGCAAGGAGCGCCGCTTTGCCGTCATCGAGGGCAGCGGCGAGAAGGATCTGACGCTGCGTGTGCTGGTCGCCGTCATGCCGGCTGGCCTCGGGGTCGAGACCCGCTTGCTGCAGCTCATCGACCCGGTACCAAGTGCCCTGGCGCTCAACGCCGACCGGGTGCAGACGGTTTACGCCGACTACCAGGAGCTTTCGCTGGGTCGCGAGGGTCTGACCCGCATCTACGCCATGACCCTGACGCTGACGGTGCTGCTGGCACTGTTCACGGCCATCGCCCTGGCCTTCGTACTGGCCCGTCGCCTGTCGGCGCCGCTGTCCATTCTCGCCGAGGGAACGCAGGCCGTGGCCGCCGGCGACTACACGCCACGACAGGCCGTATACAGTCGCGACGAGCTCGGCGTCCTGACCCGCTCTTTCAAACAGATGACCAGCCAGCTCGACGAGGCGCGGCGCGACAACGAGCGCCACCGCAGCGAACTGGAAGCGGCGCGCGCCTACCTCGAATCGATCCTCGCCAACCTCTCGGCCGGTGTCTTGGTCTTCGACCGGCGCCTGGTCCTGCGAACCGTCAACCAGGGTGCGTCGACCATCCTGTCTGACGATTTCGACGGCCTGCTGGGCCAACCGACCGATCTCTGGGTGCGCCAGCAGTTGCTCGGGAAGGCGATCGACCGCGCCTTCGTCCAGCACGAGCGTCGCGAATGGCAGGAAGAGATCGAACTCGATCACGTCGGTGGCCTGCCGCAGATTCTGCTCCTGCGTGGCACCGAACTGCCCGCCGAGTCACACGGCGGCTACGTGGTCGTGTTCGACGACGTTACGCGACTGATCGCCGCGCAGCGCAGCGCAGCCTGGGGCGAGGTGGCGCGCCGACTGGCGCACGAGATCAAGAATCCGCTGACGCCGATCCAGCTCTCCGCTGAGCGCTTGCAGATGAAGCTTGCCGATCGCCTGAGCGGCACTGACGCCGAGATGCTCGACCGGGCGACGCGAACGATCATCACCCAGGTGCAGGCGATGAAGCGCATGGTCAACGATTTCAGCGACTACGCGCGTTTGCCGGCACCCGACTTGGCGGCGGTCGACCTGAATGCGCTGATCGCCGAGGTACTCGGCCTTTACGAGACCTCCGGCGTGCACATCAAGCGCAAGCTCAACCTCAGGTTGCCGCTGGTTCTCGGCGACGCCACCCAGTTGCGACAGATCATCCACAATCTCCTGCGCAACGCCGAAGAGGCGCAGGAGGGGGCCGCTGCGCCATGTGTCGTCATCGTCACCCGCTGCGCAGAGAACATGGCCGAGCTGGTCGTGAAGGACCATGGGCCCGGGTTTCCGCCCGAGATCATCGCCCGGGTCTTCGAGCCCTACGTCACGACCAAGGCGCGTGGCACCGGACTCGGCTTGGCGATCGTCAAGAAGATCGTCGATGAGCATCATGGGCGCATCAGCATCAACAACCGTCAGCCGGTCGGCGCAGAGGTCAGCATCAGCCTGCCACTTGCGCCGCAAGCGGACTCCGACAGCCATTTCAAGAAGACTCTTTCCGGGACCTGAGCATGGCGCAAGTACTGATCGTCGATGACGAAATGGGCATTCGAGAACTCCTGTCGGAGATCCTGGCCGACGAAGGCCACTCGGTATGGCTGGCGGAGAATGCCGCGGCAGCGCGCAGGCTGCGTGCCGAAAGAAGACCGGATCTCGTCCTGCTCGACATCTGGATGCCGGACACCGATGGCATCTCGCTGCTCAAGGAGTGGTCGGCGGGCGGACTGTTGACGATGCCGGTGGTGATGATGTCGGGGCACGGCACGATCGATTCGGCGGTCGAGGCGACGCGCATCGGCGCAGCCGATTTCCTCGAGAAGCCGATCGCGCTGCAGAAGCTGCTGCTCACCGTCAAGAAGGCGCTCAAACATGAGACTTTGCAGGTCAAGAAGCCGCTGACTCTCGATGCCTTTGCCCACTCCCCGCTGTTGAAGGATCTCAAGCGCCGTCTGGAGCAGGCAGCGGCGAAGACGTCCGTACTGCTGTTGAAGAGCACCTCGGGTGCGATTGCCGAGATCTGCGCCCGCACACTGCAGACGCCGCTGACCCCCTGGCTCGACCTGTCGACCGCGAGTTCGGCACTGACGCAGGAGATGCTGCAGAAAGCCAGCGGCGGCGTCGTCTTCATCGCCGATCTGGCGCATCTCGGCAAGCTGCAGCAGATGAGCCTGGCCTTCGCCCTGGAGCGGCTCGAGCGTCTCAACCTGCAACTGGTGGCGGCTTCCAGCCGGCCGCTGGCAACCCTCGTCGAGTCAGGCTGGGATGCGGCGCTGGTGAGCCGGCTGGGCGAAGTGTGGGTGGCTCTACCGCAGATCTCGGGTCACGCCGATGATGTGCCGGAGATCGCCTCGCTGCTGCTGGCGCATCTGGCGGAGCGTGGCGAAGTGCCCTTGCGGCGTTTTTCCAGCGGCGCGCAGAACGCCCTCCGCATGCACCGCTGGCACGGCGAGTGGGCGGAACTGCTTGGCACGGTGCGCAACCTCGCCCTCTCCGCGCTCGAGGAGGAGATCAGCAGCGAAGACGTGACCCGTATCCTGCAGACCGAGGTGGTCGAGAACGGCGTGACGCAGGCCTTGCCGGCGGCCTTTTTCGACCAGCCGTTGCGCGAGGCGCGGGAGGCCTTCGAGAAGATGTACTTCGAGTACCATTTGACTGGCGAACGCGGTAGCATGACGCGTTTGGCGGAGAAGACCGGTCTCGAACGGACGCACCTCTATCGCAAGTTGAAGCAGCTTGGCCTGAACATCGGCCGGCGTGGCGACGAACGCGACTGAGGCGGGACCACCGGTTTCCTGCATGTCGGGGCAGAGGAGGGGCAGTGCGCATCGTGATCCTGGGTGCTGGGCAGGTAGGGGCCAGCGTTGCCGAGAGTTTGGCTTCCGAGAACAACGACATCACCATGGTCGACAGCGACCAGGACCGCCTCGCCTACCTGCAGGACCGCCTCGACATCCAGACGGTACATGGCAACGCGGCGCATCCTTCCGTTCTGGCGAGCGCCGGTGTGGACGACGCCGACCTGCTGATCGCCGTCACCCAGAGCGACCAGACCAATCTCGTCGCCTGCAAGGTGGCGCACAGTGTCTTCAACGTACCCTCGCGAATCGCCCGCCTGCGAGCCGCTGACTTCGTCGACAGCGAAAAGCTGCTGGCGCCCGAGAACTTCGCCGTCGATTACGCACTGGTACCGGAGAAGGTGATCACCGAATACATCGCGCGCCTGGTGGACTTTCCGGAAGCGCTGCAGGTGCTCAGTTTTGCCGGTGGTTCGGTGGTCCTGGTGGGCGTCCGGGCCTACGCGGGTGGCCTCCTTGTCGGCAGCCCGATCAAGGAGATGCGTGGCCACCTGCCGCCCGAGATCGATGGTCGCATCGCTGCCATCTACCGCCGCGACGGCGCCATCACGCCGACCGGCGAAACGGTGGTCGAGGACGGCGATGAGGTCTTCCTGCTGGCCGCCGAGGAGCACATCCGGGCCGTGATGCGCGAGCTGCGCCGCTCGGTCGAACCGGTGCAACGGGTGATGATCGCCGGCGGTGGCAACATCGGGCTGCGCGTCGCGGAGGCGCTGCAGGCGCGTTGCCAGGTCAAGGTGATCGAGGTGGATCGACGGCGTGCCGAACACGTCGCCGGTGCGCTGAAATCGGCCCTGGTGCTCAGCGGCGATGCCACCGACGAGGAGTTGCTGCAGCAGGAGGCGATCGACGCGATGGACCTCTTCCTTGCACTGACCAACGACGACGAAGACAACATCATGGCCGCCTCACTGGCCAAGCGGATGGGCTGCGCCCGCGTCCTGGCGCTGATCAATCGCCGGGCCTACGCCGAACTGGTCCAGGGCGGCCCGATCGACATTGCCATCTCGCCGGCGCAGGTGTCGATCGGTTCGTTGCTGACCTATGTCCGGCATGGCGACGTGGCGCAGGTGCACAGCTTGCGACGGGGCGCCGCCGAGGCGCTCGAGGTGGTCGCACACGGCGATCGCAAGACGTCGAAGGTCGTCGGCCGGCGAGTTGACGAGTTGCCGCAGATTCATGGGGCCTTCATCGCGGCCATCGTCCGCGATCTCGACCGCCACCGCGACGTCGGCTACCTCGGGCTGGCGAAGAAGAAGCAGAAGGGCCGCGTGCTGATCGCGCACAAGGACGTGGTCGTCGAGACGGATGACCACGTGATCGTCTTCTGCCTGGACAAGAAGGTGGTCAAGCAGGTCGAGAAGCTCTTCTCCGTCGGCTTCCACTTCTTCTGAGAACGCGCCATGCAACGCTATTACCCGGTGGTGCGGGTGCTTTCGCTGGTCATCCTGATGTTCGGCCTGACGATGCTGGTGCCGTTGCTGCTTTCCTGGTTCCAGCACGATGGCGCCGAGAGCGCTTTCGACGAGGCTTTCGTGCTGACCGTCGGCACCGGTTTCGGATTGTGGTGGGTGACGCGCCGTGAAGTGCGCGACCTGACGATCCGCGACGGTTTCCTGATGGTCGCCCTGGTGTGGACCGTCCTGCCCGTTTATGCGGCGCTACCGCTGGTCTTGCAACTCAACCTCAGCTTCACTGATGCCTATTTCGAGGCGGTTTCGGGTCTGACGACCACCGGTGCGACGGTTGTCGTCGGTCTGGATGAGCTGCCGGTGTCGATCAACTTCTGGCGTACCCAGCTCGTCTGGCTGGGCGGCATGGGCTTGATCGTTCTAGCCGTCGCCATCCTGCCGCTGCTGGGAATCGGTGGCCGGCAGATGTTCAAGGCCGAGACCCCCGGCCCGATGAAGGATTCGAAGATGACCCCGCGCATGGCCGAGACGGCGAAGGGGCTATGGTTCGTCTATGTACTGATCTCGATCGCCTGTACGCTTGGCTACTACTGGGCGGGGATGTCGTGGCTCGACGCGATCATGCACATGTTCGCGACCATGGGTCTGGGAGGTTTCTCGAGCCATGACGCCAGCTTCGGTTTTTTCGATTCGCCGGCGATCGAGGCGGTCAGCATCGCCTTCATGCTGATCGCCGGCTGCAACTTCGCCACCCATTTCCTCGTCCTCTCGCAGCGCTCATTCCGCCCGTACGCGACCGATCCCGAGGCCGGCTGGTTCCTGCTGGTGACGATCGGCAGCGTCATCGGCATCGCCGTCTTCCTCGATGTGCATGAGGTTTATCCAAGCTTCCTCGAGGCGCTGCGCTTTTCGGCGTTCAATGTCGTCTCGATCGCCACCACGACCGGCTTTGCCAATACCGATTACGCGCTTTGGCCGTTCTTCGCGCCGCTGTGGATGTTGTTCCTGTGCAGGTCAGCATCGCCTTCATGCTGATCGCCGGCTGCAACTTCGCCACCCATTTCCTCGTCCTCTCGCAGCGCTCATTCCGCCCGTACGCGACCGATCCCGAGGCCGGCTGGTTCCTGCTGGTGACGATCGGCAGCGTCATCGGCATCGCCGTCTTCCTCGATGTGCATGAGGTTTATCCAAGCTTCCTCGAGGCGCTGCGCTTTTCGGCGTTCAATGTCGTCTCGATCGCCACCACGACCGGCTTTGCCAATACCGATTACGCGCTTTGGCCGTTCTTCGCGCCGCTGTGGATGTTGTTCCTGTGCAGTTTCGCCACCAGCGCCGGTTCCACTGGTGGCGGCATCAAGATGATCCGCGCCATCGTCCTCTACAAGCAGGTGTACCGCGAACTGGCGCGGGCGATGCACCCGAGCGCCGTGCACCCGGTGAAGATCGGCAACAGCGTCGTGCCGTCGAACATCCTCTTCGCCGTGCTCGCCTTCGGCTTCATCTACATGGTGTGCATCGTCTCGATGACCCTGCTGCTGTCGTTCTCCGGTCTCGAGATCATCACCGCGCTGTCGGCGGTCATCGCCAGCATCAACAACACCGGTCCCGGCCTCGGCGAAGTCGGGCCAGCGAACAACTTCGCCGGCCTCACCGACTTCCAGACCTGGGTGTGTACGGTGGCGATGCTTCTCGGCCGTCTCGAGATCTTCACGCTGCTGGTGGTCCTGACGCCTGCTTTCTGGCGCAAGTAGCAGCGGCAACGGCGGACGATTCCCTGTGTGCAAGCCAATCCCCGAACCGTGGAGCAGACTGTGAGCCGACCGAGCAACGACACTTTCCTGCGCGCCCTGCGCCGGCAGCCAACCGAGCAGACGCCGGTCTGGCTGATGCGCCAGGCCGGCCGCTACCTGCCCGAGTACTGCGAGACGCGGCGACGTGCGGGCAGTTTCCTGCAGTTGTGCAAGAATCCGGCGCTGGCCTGCGAAGTGACGCTGCAGCCGCTCGCGCGCTACGACCTCGATGCGGCGATCCTCTTCTCCGACATCCTGACGGTACCGGATGCGATGGGACTGGGACTCTTCTTCACCGATGGCGAGGGTCCGCGCTTCGAACGCCCGTTGCGCGAGGAATGGGCGATCCGCGACCTGACGGCACCGGACCCCTGGGACCACTTGCGCTACGTGACCGATGCCGTCGCCGAGATCAGGCGGGCATTGCACGACTCGGTGCCACTGATCGGCTTCTCGGGCAGTCCCTACACCCTCGCCTGCTATATGGTCGAAGGTGGCGCGAGCAGCGACTACCGCCACATCAAGAGCATGCTGTACGGGCGGCCCGACCTCCTGCACCGGATTCTGTCGGTGACTGCCGATGCCGTCACCTCCTACCTCAACGCGCAGATCGAATCCGGCGCGCAGGCGGTCATGATCTTCGACTCGTGGGGTGGCTCGCTTTCGGCTGCAGCCTATCGGGAGTTCTCTCTGAGCTACCTGCGGCGGATCGTCGACGGGCTGATCCGCGAACGGGCGGGTGAGCCGGTGCCGTCGATCGTGTTCACCAAGGGCGGTGGGCTGTGGCTGGAGTCGATCGTCGACAGCGGATGTGACGCGATCGGTGTCGACTGGACCATCGACATCGGCGAGGCGCGCCGTCGGGTCGGTCAGCGTGTTGCGCTGCAAGGAAACCTCGATCCCGCTGTTCTCTTTGCCTCGCCGCAGCAGATCGTCACCGAGGCCACGAAGGTCCTCGCCAGCTACGGTGCCGATGGTTGCGGCCACGTCTTCAATCTTGGACACGGGATATCGCAGTTCACGCCGCCGGAAAACGTCAAGGCGCTGATTGATGCAGTGCACCAACACAGCCGCCAACTGCGCCAGTCAGGCAATAAATTGACTCGGGGGAGTTGACTTATTCACAGAAATGTCCCATGGGCGCGGCGCCGCCGCCTGGTTTCCGGATGACGCCGACCGATTTCTTTAAGTATCTGGTTTATAAGTGTTTTTGGATTGCTGATTTTTTGGGCAAGTACGCTGCAGCCCTTGCTGCAAGGGCCTTCACGAGGCTTTCCGGGGTTTCGATCCACAGAGTTATCCACAGGTTCTGGGGAAGAGCGAAAACGTGTGCTAATTGAGCGTCTTACCCTTCTTTGCCAGAATTGGCGCGAGCTTGTGGTGCTAAGTGGTCCAGTCCGGCCGCCGGTCTGAGCGATGACCGAACGACCGCTTGAGCCGGGCTTGGTGCGCGTCGCGCTCGACCTGCCACTGCGGCGCCTGTTTGACTACCGTAGCCCGGACGACCCACCGCTGACGGTTGCCGATGTCGGCTACCGGGTCCGCGTACCGCTGGGCCAGCGGCAGAGGATCGGCATCATCGTCGCCGTCGGCGTGGACAGCGACGTCGATCCAGAGGACCTGAAGCCGGTCGGCGAAGTCCTCCGCGACCTGCGCCCGTTGCCGGAAGCGTGGTTTCGGTTGACCCGATTTTGTGCTTCCTATTACCACGTGCCACTCGGCCAGGTCATGCTCGCCACGCTCCCTGCCAGACTGCGGACCGTGGCGGCGGCGAGGACGCGGGCGGGGCGGCACCTCGCGCCGGACCGCCCAGCGCTGCAGCCGCCACCGCTGACGGTCGAACAGCAGGCGGTCCTCGGTACCGTGCTGGCCGCGGGAACGGGGTTTCATGCCTACCTGCTGCATGGCGTGACGGGCAGTGGCAAGACCGAGGTATACCTGCGCCTGATCGAGTGGGCGCTGACAGCCGGACGGCAGGCGCTGCTCCTGGTGCCGGAAATCAACCTCACCCCCCAGCTCGAAGCACGGGTCGGCGAACGCTTTCCCGCTGCCAGGCTGGTCAGCCTGCACAGCGATCTTGCCGAAGCGGCGCGCAGCCGCAACTGGCGGGCGGCATGCGGTGGCGAGGCGCGCATCGTTCTCGGTACCCGGCTGGCCGTGTTCACGCCGCTGCCGGAACTCGGTCTGATCATCGTCGACGAGGAGCACGACGGCTCGTTCAAGCAACAGGATGGGGTCCGCTACTCGGCGCGTGACCTGGCGGTCTTCCGGGCCCGCGACAGCGACGTTCCGGTCGTTCTCGGATCGGCGACGCCGTCGCTCGAGAGCTGGGCGAACGCCACCGGCAGCGGCGGGCGCGGACGTTATCGCCTGCTCACGTTGCGCCAGCGGGCTGTCGAAGGTTCTCGGCTGCCGCTGGTGCGCATCATCGACACGCGGCTCGAGAAGCCGCAGGACGGGCTCACGGGAGCCCTCCTGCAAGCGATCGAGCAGCGCCTCCAGTGCGGTGAACAGAGCCTCGTCTTCCTCAACCGGCGCGGCTACGCACCGGTGATGAGCTGCCCTGCCTGCGGCTGGATCTCCGGCTGCCAGCGCTGCGCGGCGCACCTCGTGCTGCATCTGGTCGACCGCCGCCTGCGCTGCCACCACTGCGGCTTTCAGACCCGCCTGCCACGGCAGTGTCCGACCTGCGGCAACCAGGATCTGCGCGCTCTTGGCCGGGGCACGCAACGTCTCGAGATGGTTCTTGCCGAACGCTTTCCGCAAGCCCGTCTGCTGCGCGTAGACCGGGACTCGGCGAGCAGCCGCAAGCAATGGACAGAACTGTTGCGGCGGATCCACGACGGCGAAGCAGACATCCTGGTCGGCACGCAGATGCTTGCCAAGGGCCATGATTTTCCGAAGCTGACCCTGGTGGGCGCGATCGCTCCCGATGCCGCGCTCTTCGCCGCTGACTGGCGAGCACCCGAACGCCTCTTTGCCCAGCTGATGCAGGTGGCCGGGCGCGCCGGCCGGGCCGATCGCCCGGGCGAAGTGCTGCTGCAGACGCAGTTTCCAGAGCATCCTCTGTATCAGGCCTTGTGCCGCCACGACTACGAGAGCTTTGCCACCGCCCAACTCAACGAGCGCCGGCAGGCCGGGTTTCCGCCTTACACGCATCAGGCCGTCTTGCGCGCAGAGGCGCCACACATGGCCGAGGCCATGGCTTTCCTGGCGGCGGCGTGGGATTGCGCGGCAGTCGCTGCCACGGCGGCAATCAGCTTCTACGATCCGGTGCCAATGCGCCTGGCGCGCCGCGCGAGCATGGAGCGGGCTCAGCTTCTCGTCGAGTCGCCATCCCGTCGTGCCCTGCAGGCCTTTCTCGCCGATTGGCTGATGCAGATCGAGACGTTGCGCGCTCCGTCGCGGCTGCGCTGGCACCTCGAGGTGGACCCGCTCGATCTGTGACCGTTCGCTGGCAGTCGATCGCCACGACGTCGGAACGGCCCGCCAGGCGCTCGCTGCCCCTCGTGCTGCGCCCCTCGCCGCAACTGGCCAACGAACGCAAGACGACCGGTCACCAGCGGGCGCCGCTTGACTGCCGGCGGTGAAGGCGCCGATACTCGGGGCGAATGCCGCCCGCTGCGGCTGCCTGCCCAGCCGGCGTCCGTCCTTTCTCCCTCTGTCAGCCTGAGGAGTCTTCCCGTGTCTTCCGATTTCGTCGCTGCCATCGACCTCGGGTCGAACAGCTTCCACATGGTCGTCGCGCGCATCAGCGACGGCCACGTGCAGATTCTCGACCGCTTGCGCGAGATGGTGCAGCTTGCCGCCGGACTTGACGACCACAACCGTCTGTCGGCGCAAGCCCAGCAGCGAGCCCTCGACTGTCTGGCGCGCTTCGCCCAGCGTTTGCGCCACATCCCGGCGGCGCGCCTGCGCATCGTCGGCACCAACACCCTGCGCCAGGCGCGCAACAGCGCGGAGTTCGTCGCTCGCGCCGAGCAGGCTCTCGGTCATCGCGTCGAGGTCGTCAGCGGCCAGGAAGAGGCGAGACTGATCTATCTCGGTGTCGCGCACAGTGTCGGCGATCTTGCCGGACAGCGCCTGGTGATCGATATCGGCGGCGGCAGCACCGAACTGATCATCGGCGAGGCTTTCGACCCGCTGCATCTGGCCAGCCTGCGCATGGGTTGTGTCAGCCTCAGCCGCGCCTGTTTTGGCGATGGCCGGGTGACGGCCAACCGCTTGCGCGAGGCCGAACTGCTGGTGCAACTGCATCTCGAACCCATCCGAGAGGAATACCTTGCGCGTGGCTGGGAGATGGTGACCGGCGCCTCCGGCTCGATCAAGGCGATCCAGGAGGTGATCGTCCGCGAGGGCTGGAGTCGCGAGGGGATCACGCTCGATGCGCTGCGCCGGCTGCGCGGCGCCCTGCTCGAAACATCGGACATGGCGGCACTCAGCAGCCGCTGGCAACTCGAGCCGCCACGTGCGCGCGTCTTCGCCGGTGGCTTCGTGGTCCTGCATGGACTCTGCGAAGCACTCGGCATCGAGCGGCTCGAGGTCTCGGAAGGCGCCCTGCGCGAGGGGTTGATCTATGATCTGCTCGGTCGCATCCGGCATGAGGACGTGCGCGACCGCACCATCGCCGACGTCATCCGCCGTTTCGCGCTCGACCAGGCGCAGGCCGAGCGGGTCTGCGCGACGGCGCTCGATCTGCTGCGCCAGGTGCGCGCCAAATGGGGTCTCGCCGGCAAGGAAGCGAAGTGCGTGCTCGAGCGGGCCGCCCGTCTGCACGAAATCGGCCTGCTGCTGTCGCATGACCAGTACCACAAGCACGGTGCCTATGTCCTCGAGCATGCGGACCTGCCGGGCTACTCGCGCGATGACCAGCTGCTGCTGGCAGTTCTCGTCCGGCGCCACCGGCGTTCCTTTCCCGCTGATGCGTTCGCGGCCTTGCCGAAGGCCACGGTTGGCGCCGCCCGGCGTCTCTGCGCGCTTCTGCGTCTGGCGGTCGTCCTGCATCGCGGTCGCAGCAGCGAGCCACTGCCGCCGATCGCCCTGCAGGTCGACCGACAGCGCCTGCATCTGCTGTTCCCGAGTGGCTGGCTGGCAGCCCATCCGCTGACGCGGGCCGATCTGCAGATCGAGGCGGCGTTGCTGGCCAAGGCCGGCTTCGCGTTGCGCTTTGGCGATGCCAGGCAACGCGACCGGCGGCTGCCGCCCAGCACCTCCTGAGCGGGCGGCGAGTGCGCGCTTGGCTGCTTCTCCTGTTGCCTCTGGTGCTGGCGGCGTCGTTGTTGCCGGTGATCACCGACCGGCAGCCGCTGGTCAGCCGCAGCGAAGGCGTTGCCGCCAGCTCGATCGTCGAGGCCCGGCACTTGCTGGCCCAGCGCGATTCCGCCCACCAGCAGCGTGCTGACGAGCGGACGGCGATCATTCCCGCCGGATTGCTCGACACCGCCATCGATCATTTCGCGAGTCGCACTCTCGGAGCGCGTGCGGCCTTCGTCATCGTTGGGCGTAGCGGCGAGATTCGTCTGAGCATCCCCCTGCCGGGCCTATCCGCCACGCGCTACCTCAACCTGTCGGCCGTCATCGCCGCAGCCGATGGGCGCCCACGGATCGCCTCGGCTTCATTGGCCGCGCTGCCGCTGCCCGGGTGGCTGGCTGAAGCCGCCGCCGGCACGGCGATCCGCGCTGCCGGTCTGGCCGAGCAGTGGCAGGTCGCGGCACGGGCGGTCAGACGGGTGGACTTCGATGCTGCTGCCAGCCATGTCGTCGTCGACTATGTCTGGCAGCCGGAGCTGCTCGAGCAGCTACGCTCATTCGCCGTTGCGCCCGCAGACACGGTCGATCTGCGCAACGCGCAGGCGGCCCTGGCTGGGCTCCTCGACCACCGTGCCGGGGTGGTGCCGCTGGGACAGGTTCTGGCGCCGCTCCTCGGTTGCTGCAGTGAAGGGTCAGCCGGTTATGGCCGCGCCGCGCTGCTCGTCCTGGCCGCACACGTCTCCGGCAACTCGCTCTCGCAGCTATTGCCGGAGGCCCGATCCTGGGCCCGCCCGCGCCGCGTCAAGCTGAGCCTGCGCGGTCGCCATGACAGCGCCCAGCACTTCGTCGTCTCAGCGGCGCTCGCCGCCTGGGCGGGTGAGTCGGCAGCCGACGCGATCGGCCTCGACAAGGAAATGCGCGACGCGCGCAGCGGTAGCGGATTTTCCTTTGCCGATCTCGCCGCCGACCGCGCCGGAAGCCGCTTCGGCGAGCTGGTTGCGGCGAACTCGCCGCGTCTGCAGGCGGCTCTGCAGCGACCCCTGAGCGACAGCGACTTGGCGCCGTCGCTTGCAGGGCTGCCCGAAGGACTGTCGGCAGCGGAATTCGAACGCCGTTTCGCCGCCGCCGAGAGCGCCGACTACCGGCAGGTGACGAGCGAGATCGAGCGTCGCCTCAGCGAGATGCCGCTCTACCGCGGACGGCCGGCGGCGCGCAAAGGCGACTGAACGCGATCCTCCGTGCCGCCGACCTCCGGCGACCGAGAACCAGATCAGCGGCGCGGCTGGCGCCGCGAGCAGGCCATGCCCCCGGTGGACGCTGACGGCACCGATCAAGACGCGCGCGGTGCTCAGTCGGCACGCCACAGCCAGGCTGCACCGCGGACGCCCGACGAGTCTCCATGCCTGTTGCGCAGAAGGCGCGTCTGAACGACATCGGAGAAGACGTGCCGGTGCCACAGTCGCGGCACCGAGCGGTAGAACCGGTCGATGTTCGAGAGCCCGCCACCGAGTACGATCGAGTCCGGGTCAACGATGTTCACCACCATCGCCAGCGCCTTCGCCAGGCGCCGCTCGTAGCGCTGCAGGGTCGCCTCGCAGGCCGCATCGCCGCTGCTCGCCCGGCTGCTGATCTCCACGGCGGTCAGCGCAACGCCAGTGTGCCGCAGATGATCGGCAGCCAGCGCCGGGCCCGAGAGCCAGGTCTCGATGCAGCCAAGGCGTCCGCAGTAGCATCGCGGCGGCGGCTGCTCCTCCTCGTGTGGCAGGGGCAATGCATTGTGCCCCCACTCACCGGCAATCCGGTTGGCGCCCGTGAGCACCCGCCCGCGCACGACGAGGCCGCCGCCAACGCCCGTACCGAGGATGACGCCAAAGACCGTTTCCGCGCCTTCGGCGGCACCATCGGTCGCTTCGGAGAGCGCGAAACAGTTCGCGTCGTTGGCCAGACGCACTTCGCGCTGCAAGAGATCTTGCAGGTCCTTGCGCAGCGCGTGGCCGATGAGCCACGTCGAATTGGCGTTCTTGATCTTGCCATCGACCGCAGACTCGGCGCCCGGCATGCCGACGCCGACGCTGCCCCGCTGCCCGAGATCCCGCTCGGCTGCCGCCACCAGCTCGCCGATGGCGACCAGCGTCCCGTGGTAGCTCCCGCCCGGGGTCGGCCGCCTTCGCCGAAGGAGGACCTGCCCGCCGTCGTCGAGCGCCACCAGCTCGATCTTGCTGCCACCCAGGTCCACACCGAGTCGCAAGGTCGCACCTCCCCCTGATCACCCTGTCGCGCAGTCGCTTGCAGCTGCGCCGTCAACCGGCATCGCCAGACGCCAGCAGGATGGGGGAGAACGCAGCGGAATGCAATAGCCCGCAGGCATCCGCGAAGGGGTCGCCTGCCTCTTGCATCGGCTCGTGGCAATCGGTATACTCCGCGCCTTTCGACTGACCGCAGCATTTCAAAGGGACCCGACTCATGGCCAACAGCGCTCAAGCCCGCAAGCGTGCCCGACAAGCCGTCAAGCAGCGCGCTCACAACACCAGCCTGCGCTCGACCCTGCGCACGGCGGTGAAACGCGTCCAGAAGGCCGTTCTGGCGGGTGACAAGGCTGCCGCACAGAGCGTCTATCAGGAATCGGTGTCGGTCATCGACCGCATCGCCGACAAGAAGATCATCCACAAGAACAAGGCGGCACGCCATAAGAGCCGCCTGTCGGCTCAGATCAAGGCCCTGGCCGCCGCCTGAGGCGACGGCTTGTGACAGCGAGGCGGCGCCAGCAGGCGCCGTCTTGCGTTTACCCGTCCGCGGTCGCCCGCGGCCAGCCGAAGCTTGACGGTTGCCAGCCGGGTCGGCGCCGACGGCGGGCCGATAAGGGTTATAATCGCCGCCGCAGGGGCAGGCGCGAAAGGCGCAACCTGCTTCCGGGACGACTGACGATACGCTTGCGACGGGGAATGCTATGGCTGGGGTGAATATGGACATGGAGCGGGCTCGCTTCAACATGATCGAGCAACAGATTCGCCCCTGGCAGGTTCTCGACCCAGCAGTACTCGACATGCTCGGCGAAGTGAAGCGCGAGGACTTCGTGCCGGAGGCATTGCAGGCACTGGCCTTCGCCGACGTCGAGTTGCCCATCGGCAACGGCCAGACCATGCTGCAGCCAAAGATCGAGGCTCGCGTGCTGCAGGAGCTGGCGATCAGGAACACCGACATCGCTCTCGAAGTCGGTACCGGCAGTGGCTACATGGCGGCCCTGCTGGCCTCGCAGGCGGAGTACGTGTTCAGTGTCGAGATCGACCCGGTCCTGGCCGAGAACGCCAGGCGGCGGCTGCAGCAGGCGGGGGTGGTGAACGTCACGGTGGAGACCGGGGACGCATCGAGAGGATGGTCCGGTCCATCGCCCTACGATGTGATCCTCATCTCCGGTTCGCTTCCCGAGTTGCCGCAGGCCTTTCTGCAACAACTGAAGGTGGGTGGCAGGCTGGTCGCGTTCATCGGCCGGGCTCCGGTGATGGAGGCCCGCCTGATCGTCCGCACCAGCGAACAGGCCTACAAGACTCGCAACCTCTTCGAAACCGTGGTCCCGCCGTTGACCGCGCCTCAACATTCGGGCTTCGTCTTCTGAGACGAAGCCCACCGCGAGTGGCAGAGTGAGGCCGCTGCGCGCTGCCTGGCGCTTGCGTGATCCGGGCCGAAAGTGAGATAGCCCAATGCTTCGTCCTCTTGGCGCCGGAAAGCTGGCCTTCCTGCTGTCCGGCTTTGTCCTTGCCGGCCCGGTGGTGGCGGCCGATCTGCTGCAGGTCTATCGTGATGCCCTCGCCTACGATGCGCAATACGCTGCGGCGCGCGCTGCGGCAGAGGCTGGGCGAGAGAAGCAACCGCAGGCGCTGGCCGGCCTGCTGCCGACGATCGCAGCGACCGGGAATACTTTTGCCAACGATGCCAGGTTCGACAGCCGGATCAGCGGCAGCCCGATCAACGTCAGTACCCGAAGCAGCTTCAACAGCAACGCCTACAATGTCAACCTGACACAGCCGCTGTTCCGCTGGCAGAATTTCGTCCAGTACGACCAGTCGAAGCTGCTGGTCATGCAGACCGAGGCCAGCTTTGCGCAGGCCGGGCAGGATCTGATCCTGCGCGTCTCGCAGGCATATTTCGACGTCCTCGTCGCGATCGAGAAACTGCGCGCGGTGCAAGCGACCCAAACAGCCATCGCGCAGCAGCTCGAGCAGGCCAAGAAGAACTTCGAGGTCGGCACGGCAACCATCACCGACACCTACGAGTCGCAGTCACGCTTCGATCTGGCGACGGCGCAGCAAATTGCCGCCGAGAACGAGCTGGAAGTGAAGCGTTACGCCTTGCGTGTGCTGGTCGGCAAGGATCCCGGCGAACTCAACCGGCTGAAGCAGAACGCGGTCATGGAAGCACCGCAGCCCGCGAGCATGGAGCCGTGGGTCGAGGCCGCCGAGCGCGACAGCTTCGTCGTCCAGGCGCAGGAGGCGGCGGCCGAGGCCGCGGCCAAGGCGGTCGAGATCAACCGTGCCGGTCACCTCCCGACCGTCGATGTGGTCGCCAACTACGGCCAGAACAACGGTCCGGGCCAGTCCGGGCTGGGCTCGATCGATACGACGACGCGGCAGATCGGCGTGCAGGTCAATATCCCTCTCTTTCAGGGTGGTGCGGTCAATTCACGTACCCGCGAAGCAGCCGCCCGTCGCGACGCGGAACGGGCCTCGCTCGACAACATCCGCCGCACCGCCGCGCTGAGCGCGCGGCAGGCCTACCTTGGCGTGGTCAACGGCTTGGCCGAGGTGCGTGCGCTGGAAGCCGCGCTGCTGTCGAGTCTCAGCTCGCTCGAGTCGAACCGGCTTGGCTACGAAGTCGGCGTGCGGATCAACATCGACGTCCTCAATGCCGAGAACCAGGTTCTGCTGACGCGCAGGGATCTGGCACGAGCCCGCTACGATACCCTGCAGAACCAGCTCAAGCTGAAGGCAGCCGTCGGCACCCTGACCGAGGCCGACGTCGAACGGATCAACCTGCTGCTCGAGGCGCCATGAGGCTGTCGATCAGCGCTGCCGTCCGTTCGGTGGCGCCGCGGTGTGCCTGGCTGAAGCGGCTCGCGGCGGCGCGCATGCTGGCCAGCTGCAGCGGCTGTTGCAGGAGCTCTGCGGCGGTGGCAACGGCTTCGTCGGCATTGGCGACGCGGCGGGCGGCACCACAGGCGATGGCGTCCACGCTGGCCTGGGCGAAGTTGAAGGTATGCGGTCCGAGCAGCACCGGGCAGCCGCAGGCTGCCGCCTCGATCAGGTTCTGTCCGCCGAAGGGCAGGAGCGTGCCACCGATCAGTGCGATCTCGGCCAGCGCGTAGTAAGCCGGCATTTCTCCCATGCTGTCTCCCAGCCAGACGCGCGTTTCCTCGTCCGGCAGACTGCCACTGCTGCGTCGGCAGGAGGCCAGCTGTCGGTCGGCGATCAGCTCGGCGACCGCGGCGAAGCGCTGCGGGTGTCGGGGCACGAGCAACAGCAGGTGGCGATGCGGCAGGCGGGCGAAGGCGTCGAGCAGCAGTGCCTCCTCGCCCTCGCGCGTGCTGGCAGCCAGCCACACCTGGCGGTGGCCGAGCGCTTGCCGCCAGTGTGCTCCGAGGCGCAGCCTTTCGGGCGGCGGTGTGACGTCGAACTTCAGGTTGCCGCAGACGACCGTCTGCCTGGCGCCGACGGCCCGCAGGCGCTCGGCGTCGGCCTCCGTCTGTGCGGCGATCGCGTCGAGAGCGGCGAGCGCCGGCTGGCTGAGGCCCGCAAGGCGGGCATAGCCGTGCTGCGAGCGCGTTGACAGGCGGGCATTGACCAGCGCCATCGGCAATCCTCGCCGCTTTGCTGCGGCGATCAGGTTGGGCCAGATCTCCGTTTCCATCAACAACCCGACCCGCGGCCGGTAATGATCGAGGAAGCGGCCGCAGGCGGCCGGCAGGTCGTAGGGAAGGTACGCCTGATGCAGACGGTCGGGGTGACGCTGTACCAGCTCACGGCCGGCCGCCCGGCCGGTCGGTGTCATGTGGGTCAGCAGCATGCGGTGTTCGGGGTAGCGCTGCAGCAGCAACTCGACCAGCGGTTCGGCGGCGCGGGTCTCGCCGACGGACACTGCGTGCAGCCAGATCAGCGGCCCGCCCGCCGACGGTGGGTAATGGCCATGCCGCTCACCAATGTGCTGCAGGTATTCGGGCTGGCGGCGGGAACGCCAGAGCAGGCGCAGCCAGACCAGCGGCATGGCCAGATGAAAGAGGAACGAATAGAGCAGCCGGATCACCGACGCAGCGCCCGTTCGGCGGTCGCGATGACCTCGGCCGGTGTGGGCGGCCTGCCGGTGTTGCCCAGGTTGCGGACGAAACCGTCGCCGAAGACCCCGGTGAGTGACGGATCGGTCGCCACGTAGAGGGCGATCACCGGCACGCGCAAGGCTGCGGCAAGGTGGGCCAGGCCGGTGTCGACGCCAATCACGACGCCCGCTCCTGCCAGCAGCGCCGCCAGTTCCCGCAGGCCGAGTGGTGGTGCGACCACGGCGCCGGCAACGGCAGTGGCGATGCGTTCGGCCCGCTCGCGCTCGCGCGCGTTGCCGGCCGGCAGCACCGCGGACACACCGGCGCCTGACAGTGCGCGACCGACCGCGTGCCAGTGCGCCTCCTGCCACAACTTGTCGTCACGGCTGGTGGCCGTCAGCAGGACGGCAAATGGTCCGGCCGGCAGCCAGCCGATGTCGATGGCCGGTGGCGATATGCCGTAATCGAGTGGCAGGTCGACGGGGTAGTCGAATGCCGCGGCTGCAAGCCAGCGGTTGCGCTGGACGGCGTGCAGGTTGCACGGAATGACGAAGGTGTCGTCGTAGAAGCGGGCGGCGAAGGATTCGCGCGCCGCTTCGGCGGCGTAACCGAGTCGCCGTCCCTGCGCCAAGCGGCCAACGAGGGCGCTCTTGACGAGGCCCTGGGTGTCGAGAACGAAGTCGTAGGTGCGCGATCGCAGCCGCTGCCGGAAGTCCCGCATCTCGCGCCAGGTGGCGACCCGGCCGAGCTGGTGGCGCCAGCGCCGGATGGCCACCGGAATCACCTCGCCAACCGCCGGGTGCAGGCGTGGAATGTCGGCGAAGCTCTCCTCGACGCACCAGTCGATGCAGGCTTCGGGGAAACTGCGCCGCAGGTCGCTGACTACCGGCAGGTTGTGAATTACGTCACCTAGAGACGAGGTCTTGAGCAGTAGGATGTGCATCGCCGGGTCAGGGTGACGGGATCGGTGGCAGCCGGGAAGTGCGCATTATAGGCCCTCGGCGACCGTCGCCGGGCGACCTCGGCCGGCTATAATCCCGCCTCGCGCGAGCCCAGCGTGGCAAGCCGGTTCCGTCTGGAGACGATGCAAATGAAACCCCCCGTGATTCGTCCGGTCATCCTCTGCGGAGGCTCAGGAACCCGTTTGTGGCCACTCTCGCGGACCCACTACCCGAAGCAGTTCCTTTGCCTGGTCGATGACTACTCTCTGTTGCAGAACACCTTGCGCCGACTCGACGGCCTCGCCGGCCTCGGCAGGCCGATTGCCGTCGCCAACGAGCACCATCGTTTCCTGGTAGCCGAGCAGTTGTTCGAGATCGGCCTCAAGGCCGACATCCTGCTCGAACCGGCAGCCCGCAATACGGCACCGGCCGTCGCCGCAGCGGCCATCGGGGCACTTGCCGACGCCGCCGGCGACGCGCCGCCGCTGCTGCTGGTGCTTCCTTCCGACCACGTCATCGCCGGTGTCGCCGCATTCCAGGAGGCCGTCCGGGCCGCAATTCCACATGCCGAGGCGGGGGCCCTGGTGACCTTTGGTGTCCTGCCGGACCGGCCGGAAACGGGCTATGGCTATATCCGACGAGGCGCGCCGCTGGCCGGCGGCTATGTCCTCGACCGCTTCGTCGAGAAGCCGGACGCGCAAACCGCGAAGACCTACCTCGACGCTGGCGACTACTTCTGGAACAGTGGCATGTTCCTGTTTCGCGCCGACAGCTTTCTCGATGCGCTGCAGCGCTTTGCGCCCGTCATGCGCGAGCAGGTGGCCGCAGCCTGCCAGGCGGCACGACGGGATCTCGATTTTCTGCGGCTCGATGAAGCCGCTTTCGCCGCCAGCCCAGCGAACTCGATCGACTATGCGGTCATGGAAAAGACCGATCACGGCGTCGTGATTCCCCTCGACGCCGGCTGGAACGACATCGGCGCTTCGGATGCGCTGGCGAGCGTCGGCCAGGTGGACGGCGATGGCAACGCGCGACGCGGTGACGTCCGCAGCATCGATACCAGCAACTGCGTGCTGTTCTCCGAAGGCAGACTGCTGGCGACGGTCGGTGTCAGCGATCTGGTGGTGATCGCGACCCCCGACGCGGTACTGGTAGCCGACAAGGCGAAGGCGCAGGACGTCAAGACGCTCGTCGATGACCTGAAGCGCGCAGGGCGCTGCGAGACTGAATTTCGCCATGTCGTCCATCGGCCGTGGGGCAGCTACGAAGGTCTCGCACATGGCCCACGCTACCAGGTCAAGAGGATCCTGGTGAAGCCCGGTGCCAGTCTGAGCCTGCAGAAACATCACCATCGTGCCGAGCACTGGGTTGTCGTCAAGGGCACGGCGGTGATAGCCCGTGGCGACGAATCGCTGCTGCTTTCCGAGAACCAGTCGACCTACATCCCGCTCGGGGTCGTCCATCGGCTGGAGAATCCGGGAAAGATCGATCTCGAGATCGTCGAGGTGCAGTCAGGCAGTTACCTCGGCGAGGACGACATCGTCCGTCTCGAAGACACCTATGGCAGATGACCCTGGACTCGCAGCCGGTTCGCCGGCGGCAGCCGCACGCGAAGGTTGGTGCTCATGATTCTGGTTACTGGCGGCGCCGGATTCATTGGCGCGAACTTCGTACTCGATTGGCTGGCGACGAGCGATGAGTCGATCGTCAATCTCGATCGGCTGACCTATGCCGGCAATCGGCAGAGCCTCGCCTCCCTGAGCGGCGACGACCGCCACATCTTCGTGCATGGCGACATCGGCGACGGCGAACTTGGTGCCCGCCTGCTCGCGCAGTATGCGCCGCGGGCGATCATCAACTTCGCTGCCGAGTCACACGTGGACCGCTCGATCCACGGCCCTGCCGACTTCATCCAGACCAACATCGTCGGTACCTTCCAGTTGCTCGAGAGCGTGCGTGCGTACTGGAAGCAACTGCCGGAGGAGGGCCGACAGAGCTTCCGCTTTCTGCACGTGTCGACGGACGAGGTATATGGCTCGCTTGCGCCGGATGCACCGGCGTTCACCGAGGATCACCCGTATCAGCCGAACAGCCCCTATTCCGCAAGCAAGGCAGCCAGCGACCATCTGCTGCGCGCCTACCACCACACCTATGGTCTGCCGGTGCTGACCACCAACTGCTCCAACAACTATGGTCCCTTCCAGTTTCCCGAGAAGCTGATCCCGTTGATGATCGTCAACGCTCTGGCGGGCAAGCGGCTGCCGGTTTACGGTGACGGCCAGCAGATTCGCGACTGGCTGTATGTCGGTGACCACTGTGCGGCAATCCGGCGCGTACTTGCTGCCGGCGTTCCGGGCGCCACCTACAACGTCGGTGGTGGCAACGAGAAGGCGAACCTGGATATCGTGCACACCATTTGTGGACTGCTGGACGAACTGCGCCCACGTCCTGACGGCCGGGCCTATCGCGAGCAGATCACCTACGTCACCGACCGTCCCGGCCATGATCGCCGCTACGCGATCGATGCCCGCCGGATCGAACGGGAACTGGGTTGGCGACCCGCGGAGAGCTTTGCCTCCGGCATCGACAGGACCGTTCGCTGGTACCTGGCGAACCAGGATTGGGTGCACAACGTGCAGTCGGGAGCCTACCGCGAGTGGGTCGAGAAGAACTACGCCGACCGGCAAAAAATGGGATCATAGCCGCCTGCAAGTTCTTTCTGCCGGGAGGCGCTCTTGGGCTGGTGGCTGGCGTACGTCGCACTGGGCTTGTTCAGCGGTTTTTCGGCAGGCGCGCTGGGGATTGGCGGTGGGCTGGTGCTGGTGCCGTCGCTGACGATCATCTTCGCCGCGCAGGCGGCTTTTCCCGCGACCGAGGTGCTGCACCTGGCGCTCGGCACCTCGATGGCGGTGATCCTGTTCACCTCACTTTCCAGCCTGCTGGCGCACCATCGCCACGGCGCGGTGTCGTGGCCGATCGTCTGCCAGATCACGCCGGGCATCCTGCTCGGCACGATGCTCGGCACGCTGCTGGCTGCCAGCGTCCCGGCACAGCCGCTCGCCATCTTCTTCAGTGCCTTCGTCAGTCTCGTCGCGGTGCAGATGGTCTTCAACCTGAAGCCGAAGGCGTCGCGCGAACTGCCGGGACGCGCCGGCGTCGTCATCGTCGGCATCGGCATCGGAGCGGTCTCGGCGCTGGTGTCGATCGGCGGCGGCTCGCTCACGGTTCCCTTCCTCACCTGGTGCAACGTACGCGTTCATGACGCCATCGGCACCTCGGCGGCGATAGGTTTTCCGATCGCCATCGGTGGTTCACTGGGTTACCTGTTCAACGGCTGGGAACATCCCGGGCTGCCGGCGGGGAGTGTCGGCTTCATCTACCTGCCCGCTTTTCTCTGGCTCGTGCCGAGCAGCATGCTGATGGCACCGTTCGGTGCGAAGCTGGCGCACAGCCTGCCGGTGGCCACCCTGAAACGCCTCTTTGCCGGCCTGCTGGTCGTTCTTGCAGCGCGCATGCTGTGGCGGCTGTTCGCCTGATTCCCGCTCAGCAGCCGCGGAACCGCGGTGCCCGCTTGGCGAGGAAGGCGGCCAGCCCCTCGCGGTAATCCTCCGTCTCGAGGAAGGCGAAGGAGTCACGCAACTCCCCTGCGCTCAACGGCTGGTTCTCCTGCAGGCGCTGCAGCAGCTGCTTGTGCCAGCGGGCGACCAAGGGCGCCCCCTGGCAGATGCGCCGGGCCGTCGCGTAGGCTTCAGCGGCGACTTCGCCGTCGCCGACGACACGCGTCACGAGTCCCTTGGACAGAGCCTCGGCTGCTCCCATGATGCGCCCCTCGAGCAGCAGTTCGCGCATCGTTGCGGCGCCAGCCAGGCGCAGCAACGCCTGCATTTCGACCGGATACATCGAGAAGCCAAGCCGGTTGATCGGCGCGCCAAAGCGTGCAGACTCACCACAGATGCGCAGGTCGCACTGGGCGGCGATCTCCAGCCCACCGCCGATGCAGGCGCCATGGATCAGTGCGACGGTCGGCAGCGGACAGTCGCCGATCGCCTGCAGCGCGGCTCCGGCCTGCGCGTGATAGGCCATTGCCCGGTCGACGGTGTCACGCTGGGTGCTGAACTCCTCGATGTCGCCGCCGGCGGCAAAAGCCTGCTCGCCTTCACCCCGAAGTACGAGGCAACGCAGCTGGGGGTCGGCAGCCAAGCCGCTGACCACCTGCGCCAGTTGTTGCCACATGGCGGAGTCGACGGCGTTGAGTTTGGCCGGATTCGAAAGGGTGACGGTCGCCACCTCGCGATCGCGGGTGCAGCCGATGCGGCCGCTCATGGCAGCACTTTCGCCTCCTCGGTTGCGCCACGCACGAGCGCCTGCCGCCCGGCAAGGATGTGGTCGTGCATCAGCTTCTGCGCGCGCAGCGCGTCGCCAGTCCTGACCGCCTCGAGGATGCCCACGTGCTCGTCCAGCGACTGCTGCAGCCGCCCATCGATGCTCAGTGAGAAGAGCCGGGTCAGCTTGAGCACCTTGCGCAGATCCTGGATCATCTGCCGCAGCCAGCGGTTGCCGGACATCTCCTGGATGCGCAGGTGGAACTCCTGGTTGACCTCGAAGAAGCGCCCGATCTGGTTGCTGGCGGCAAATCGCTGCAACTGCCGATGCAGCCCTTCGAGCCTGGCGATCTGCTCCGGGCTGGCCTTCCTGGTGGCTTCGAGGGCGCAGCGTCCTTCGAGCATTGCCATCAGGGGAAAGATGTCGTCCAGATCCTGATCGGAGATCTCGGTGACGAAAGCGCCGCGGCGCGGTCGCAGGGTGACCAGTCCTTCGGCGGCGAGTACCTTCAGTGCTTCCCGCAGTGGCGTCCGGCTGATGCCGTACTCGACCGCCAGCTGTTGCTCGTCGATGCGGATTCCGGGCAACAGCTCGTGCGCGAAAATCCGTTGTCGCAGCCGCTCGGCCACCTCTTGGTAGAGAGCGGTCTGCGCTATCCGACCTGGTGCCATCACTGGCCCTTCCCGCCCGGCGAATCGGGATCCTGGAAACTTGCTTTCATAATTATGGATACAGTATTATTCGCTGGGCGGGGTGTCAAGAGCTGGAAAAGGCTGCGCCAAGGTGCGCGTCTCCCGCCACGAATACCATGGCTGCGGCCTCGCCATATGGCTTGCCCGCCCCAATCCACAGATTTCCTGAAAGGTTCCGTCATGTCCAACGAGAACAAGCCTGAACTGCCGAATTCCGCCAATCTCGACGCCTGGAAGAAGGCCGCCAGCAAGTCCGCCCCGGGTGGCAACGTCGACGCCCTGAACTGGGTGACGCCCGAGGGCATCGTCGTCAAGCCGCTGTATACGAGGAAAGATGTCGAGGACCTGCAGTACACCGACACCCTGCCCGGCTTGGCGCCGTTCGTCCGTGGCCCGCAGGCGACGATGTACGCCGTGCGGCCGTGGACCATCCGTCAGTACGCCGGCTTTTCCACCGCCGAGGCGTCGAACGCCTTCTACCGCAAGGCGCTGGCTGCCGGCGGCCAGGGTGTCTCGGTTGCCTTCGACCTGGCGACGCACCGCGGCTACGATTCCGACCATCCGCGGGTCACCGGTGACGTCGGCAAGGCGGGTGTGGCGATCGATTCGGTGGAGGACATGAAGATCCTGTTCAATGGCATCCCGCTGGAGAAGATCTCGGTGTCGATGACGATGAACGGCGCCGTGCTGCCGATCCTCGCCGGCTACATCGTCGCTGCCGAAGAGCAGGGCGTGCCGCAGGACAAGTTGTCGGGAACGATCCAGAACGACATCCTCAAGGAGTTCATGGTCCGCAACACCTATATCTATCCGCCAAAGCCCTCGATGCGGATCATCTCCGACATCATCGGCTACACGGCTCACCACATGCCGAAGTTCAACTCGATCTCGATCTCCGGTTACCACATGCAGGAAGCCGGCGCGACACAGGCACTGGAACTCGCGTTCACCATCGCTGACGGGCGCGAATACGTGAAGACGGCGCTCGCCTCGGGTCTCGACGTTGACGAGTTTGCGGGGCGGCTGTCGTTCTTCTTCGCCATCGGCATGAACTTCTACCTCGAGGTTGCCAAACTGCGCGCTGCGCGCCTGCTGTGGTGGCGGGTCATGCGCGAGTTCTCGCCGAAGAGCCCGAAGTCGATGATGCTGCGCACCCACTGCCAGACCTCCGGCTGGTCGCTGACCGAGCAGGATCCCTACAACAATGTCGTGCGCACGACGATCGAGGCGATGGCCGCCGTCTTTGGCGGCACGCAGTCGCTGCACACGAATGCCCTCGACGAGGCGATCGCCCTGCCGACCGAGTTCTCTGCGCGCATCGCCCGCAACACGCAGCTGATCATCCAGGAAGAGACGCACATCACCAACGTCATCGATCCGTGGGCCGGTTCGTACATGATGGAGAAGCTGACGCAGGACCTGGTCGACGAGGCATGGAAGCTCATCGAGGAGGTGGAGAGCATGGGCGGCATGACGCACGCCGTCGAATCCGGCTGGGCGAAGATGAAGATCGAAGGCTGTGCCGCCGACAAGCAGGCGCGAATCGACTCGGGCAAGGACGTCATCGTTGGCGTGAACAAGTACAAGCTGGCGAAAGAGGACGCGATCGACATTCTGGACATCGACAACAACGCCGTGCGCGAGGCGCAGGTGGCGCGCCTGAAGTCGGTCCGTGGAAGCCGCGACAGCGCCAAGGTCGACGCGGCGCTTGCCGACCTGACCCGTTGCGCGGAGACCGGTGAGGGCAACCTGCTCGACATGGCGGTGCGCGCGATGCGGCTGCGGGCCACCGTCGGCGAAGTGTCGGACGCCATGGAGAAGGTTTTCGGGCGCTTCCGCGCGACACAGCAGACCGTTTCCGGGGTTTACGGCGCGGTTGTCGACGGCTTGGCGAGCTGGGAGACGCTGAAGGCCGAGATCCTCAAGTTCAACGAGGAAGAGGGACGTCGGCCGCGGATCATGATCGCCAAGCTCGGGCAGGATGGCCACGACCGTGGCGCCAAGGTGGTTGCCACCGCTTTCGCCGATCTCGGCTTCGACATCGACGTCGGACCGCTGTTCCAGACGCCCGAAGAGGCCGCGCGGCTGGCGATCGAGAACGACGTCCACGCCGTCGGCGTGTCCTCGCTCGCCGCCGGCCACAAGACCTTGCTGCCGGCTCTCGTGCGCGCACTCAAGGAGCAGGGAGCCGATGACATCATCGTCTTCGCCGGCGGCGTCATCCCGGCGCAGGACTATGACTTCCTCTTCCAGGCCGGCGCGAAGGCCATTTTTGGCCCCGGCACACGCATCGAGGATTCGGCCATGACGGTTCTGGCAGAGATTCGCAAGGCGCGCGCAACCGCCGCCGCCTGAGCGGTTTCGTTGCCGGCGAGCAGGAATTGGATATGAGCACTGCAACAGCCGGCAGCCTTTCGGCTGCCGACCAGCACCTCGTGGACGGCGTTCTCGCCGGTCGCCGGCGGGCGCTGGCAAAGACCATCACGCTAGTCGAGTCGACCCATGGTGAGCACCAGCGGCGCGCACGCCAAGTGCTCGCCGCACTGCTGCCGCACACCGGGCGAACGATCCGTGTCGGTATCTCGGGCGCTCCCGGCGCCGGCAAGTCGACCTTCATCGAGTCGCTCGGGCTCTACCTCATCGAGGCCGGGCGACGGGTTGCCGTGCTTGCCGTCGACCCGTCGTCGTCGGTCTCCGGGGGCTCGATCCTTGGCGACAAGACGCGCATGGAGCTGCTCTGTCAGCGCGACGAGGCTTTCATCCGGCCAAGTCCATCGGCCGGTTCGCTCGGTGGGGTCGCTGACAAGACGCGCGAGGCGATGCTTGTCTGCGAAGCGGCCGGTTTCGATGTCATCATCGTCGAGACGGTCGGTGTCGGGCAGTCGGAAACCACGGTCGCCGGCATGGTCGATGCCTTCGTCCTGCTGCAGTTGCCGAACGCCGGCGACGACCTGCAGGCGATCAAGAAGGGCATCGTCGAGATTGCCGACCTGATCGTCTTCAACAAGGCCGACATCGATGAGCGGGCGGCGGCCTTCGCCCGCAACCAGATGCGCGCCGCACTGACCATGCTGCGCAGCACGAGCCCGAACTGGCGACCGCCCGTGCTGACGATGAGCGCGCTTGCCAAGCGCGGCATCGCGGAGTTCTGGGCCGAGGTGGAGCGCTATCGGACGACGATGCTGGCCAGCGGCGAGTTCGATGACAAGCGACGCCGCCAGGCCGTCGACTGGATGTGGAATCTGATCGACTCCGGTCTGCGGCAGTACTTTCGTTCGCACACCACCGTGCGCTCCGCGCTGCCCGTCCTGACGGGCGATGTCGCCGAGGGGCGTACGACACCCGGTGCCGCGGCGTCCCGTCTGCTGGCCTATCTGAAACACTGAGAGCACAACACAAGACGCACCCGCCTGCCGGGGGCGGTTCAAGCGATATCTCCGACCTGTTTGAGTAGTTCTGATTGACGCGACCGTTAGGGAGTAGAACTTATGCACGACATCATTCGCCAGCTTGCAGAGAAGCGCGCGGCGGCCTGTCTTGGTGGTGGCCAGAAACGCATCGACAGCCAGCACAGCAAGGGGAAACTGGCAGCCCGCGAAAGGATCGAACTGCTGCTCGACAGCGGTTCGTTCGAAGAGTGGGACATGTTCATGGAGCACCGCTGTACCGACTTTGGCATGGCCGAACAGTCGGTGCCCGGTGACGGCGTGGTCATCGGCTGCGGCACGATCAACGGCCGCCTGATGTTCGTCTTCTCGCAGGACTTCACGGTTTTTGGCGGTTCGTTGTCGGAAGCACACGCCGAGAAGATCTGCAAGGTGATGGACCACGCGATGAAGGTCGGCGCACCGGTGATCGGCCTCAACGACTCGGGCGGCGCGCGCATCCAGGAGGGTGTCGCCTCGCTCGCCGGTTACGCCGAGGTCTTCCAGCGCAATGTCCTCGCATCCGGGGTCGTGCCGCAGATCTCACTGATCATGGGGCCGTGCGCCGGTGGCGCCGTCTACAGCCCGTCGATGACCGACTTCATCTTCATGGTGAAGGACTCTTCGTACATGTTCGTGACTGGTCCGGAAGTGGTGAAGACGGTCACCCACGAGGATGTCACGGCGGAGGAACTCGGCGGCGCGATCACCCATACCAGCAAGTCAGGCGTTGCCGATCTCGCGTTCGAGAATGACGTCGAGGCACTGATGATGCTGCGTCGCTTCATCAGCTTCCTGCCGTCGAACAACCGCGAGAAGCCGCCGCGTGTGCCGTCGCAGGATCCGGCCGACCGCCTCGACTTCTCGCTCGACACGCTGGTTCCCGACAACCCGAACAAGCCGTACAACATCAAGGAACTGATCATCAAGGTGTCCGACGATGGCGACTTCTTCGAGCTGCAGCGCGAATACGCCAAGAACATCGTCATCGGCTTTGCCCGCATGGATGGTTCGACTGTCGGCATCGTTGCCAACCAGCCGCTGGTGCTGGCCGGCTGCCTCGACATCAAGAGTTCGATCAAGGCCGCCCGTTTCGTCCGCTATTGCGATGCCTTCAACATCCCGGTGATCACCTTCGTCGACGTGCCGGGCTTCATGCCGGGCACCGCGCAGGAGTACGGCGGCATCATCAAGCACGGTGCCAAGCTGCTCTACGCCTACGCCGAGTGCACCGTGCCGAAGATCACCGTCATCACGCGCAAGGCTTATGGTGGTGCCTACGACGTCATGGCGTCGAAGCACTTGCGGGGCGACGTCAACTTTGCCTGGCCGTCGGCGGAGATTGCGGTCATGGGACCGAAGGGTGCGGTCGAGATCATCTTCCGCGAGGAGAAGAACGACCCGGCCAAGCTGGCTGCGCGCGAGGCCGAGTACAAGGCAAAGTTCGCCAACCCCTTCGTTGCTGGCGCACGTGGTTTCATCGACGACGTGATAATGCCGAACGAGACGCGCAAGCGCATCTGCCGCTCGCTGGCGATGTTGCGCAACAAGAAGTTGGAAAACCCGTGGCGCAAGCACGGCAACATTCCGCTCTGATACCCGGGGAGAAATAGTGATGTTCAAGAAGATTCTGATCGCCAACCGGGGCGAAATCGCCTGCCGGGTGATGAAGACCGCCAAGAAGATGGGCATCAAGACGGTCGCCGTCTACTCCGAAGCGGACAAGGATTCGATGCACGTGATGATGGCCGACGAAGCCGTCTGCATCGGTCCGCCTCCGTCGAAGGAGTCGTATCTGGTCATCGACAAGATCATCGACGCGTGCAAGCGGACCGGCGCCGAGGCCGTGCATCCGGGTTACGGCTTCCTGTCGGAGAACGAGGAGTTCTCACGACGCCTCGAGGAGAGCGGTATCGTCTTCATCGGTCCGAAGCATTATTCGGTGGCGGCGATGGGCGACAAGATCGCCTCGAAGAAACTGGCGATGGAGGCGGGGGTCAACACCATCCCCGGTTACAACGCCGAGATCGCCGATGCCGCACAGGCGGTGTCGATTGCCAGTGGCATCGGTTACCCGGTGATGATCAAGGCTTCCGCCGGCGGCGGCGGCAAGGGCCTGCGAGTCGCCTTCAACGACAAGGAAGCGGCCGAGGGATTCGATGCCTGTCGCAACGAGGCACGCAACAGCTTCGGTGACGACCGCGTCTTCATCGAGAAGTTCGTCGAGGGTCCGCACCACATCGAGATCCAGGTCATCGCTGACTCCTTTGGCAACACCGCGTACCTGTTCGAACGTGAATGCTCGATCCAGCGCCGCCACCAGAAGGTCCTCGAAGAGGCACCGTCGCCGTTCATCGACGAGAAGATCCGCAAGGCGATGGGCGAGCAGGCGGTCGCGCTGGCGAAAGCAGTGAAGTACCAGAGCGCGGGAACGGTCGAGTTCGTCGTCGGCTCGGACAAGTCGTTCTATTTCCTGGAGATGAACACCCGCCTGCAGGTCGAGCACCCGGTGACCGAGATGATCACGGGGTTGGACCTCGTCGAGCTGATGATCCGCGTCGCTGCCGGGGAGAAACTGCCCTTTGCCCAGGAGGATCTGAAGATCAATGGTTGGGCTGTCTCTTATACACATCTCCGAGCCCACGAGACGGACTCCTATCTCGTAT
>ERZ761592.26-NODE-26-length-110553-cov-6.442460_pt1 | contig 110553 bp, 173 predicted proteins | sample MGYA00433095_ERZ761592 | MGnify/ENA primary metagenome ERZ761592 (study PRJEB28899, sample SAMN03785554) | bioreactor sludge metagenome | biome: EBPR Sludge; feature: EBPR Bioreactor; material: 0.22µm filtered reactor supernatant | place: Saint Lucia: Queensland... | reverse complement strand
ATCTACACTAGATCGCTCGTCGGCAGCGTCAGATGTGTATAAGAGACAGATCCAGAGTCGAGCGAGCCCGACGTCGTAGAACGTCGCGAACCCGAGCAGCGAGGTGCGGCTTGAGCACCAGGCAATGGCGTTCTCGTCGGTCGGCTCCTCGCGTTCGGTCGGGCCGGGGAGCTCGCCCGCCTTCTGCGCGGCGCGGTAGCGCGTCATCACCCGGGCGTAGAGACCGCGCTCGGATCGCATCGTCGAGGCAAAGCGGATGTCGTGGGGGACGACGGTCATGGAGTTGGATGCAACCTCGGATTCAGCCTCGGCGATCGCAGCCGACAGCGCGTCCGCGTAGGCTCTGGAAACGGTTCTCGTTCGACCGGCCGCCACGTCCTTCACGAACCTCGGCGACGTGCCGGCCAGTTGGGCGATGCGGTAGTGCGTCGCCCGCGTGGCCGCGAGGCGCTCACGCAGAGTCCTCGCGTCCAGACGTGGCGGAGGACGCCTCACTTCTTGCCGAAGATCGGCCCGCCGACGGACTTCGCATCCGGCAGGCTGCCGGCGCCGCCCGTGGTCACCTGCAGCGAGGGAAGCCCGATGCTGCCGTTGCCGGTGAACGAGCCGTAGGAGACCGGAGTCCCCATCGCCATCGGCGCACCTGCGGGCTTGGGCGCCGCAGTCGGGGCGGGCAGCGAGCCGAAGGCCGGCGCGGTGCCGAACGCCATCGGCGAACCGCCAGCCGTCGGCATGGGCGGAGTGGACTGGGCGAACGCAGGACCGGCGAGCACGATCGCCGCCATCATCAGGGTCTTTCGCATGGAGCAGGTCTCCTCTTGGGTTGCTCACGTCATCCGCGAGGCGGCTGCCTCGGCGGGAGACTTCGGGGTCGGGTGCCGACGGAGCTCGACGAGCAGCGCGCGGGCGTAGGCGCAGGCAACGCGCATCTCGACGTCGTCGCCGGCATCGTGCGCGGCAAGCATGCGCTCGATCACGTCGCGGCTCTCGTCGAGTCGAGCCTCGGTCGATCGCGGCATGAATGCGGGAACCGTCTCTTGCGGGATCATGCCGCCTCCTGGATCGATCGTGCTGGACGCGAGCCGCGCACGATGAAGTGCACATGGTCTCCGACCGCCATGCGCACCACGGGCTCGTCGCGGGCGTCGGGATCGTGGTAGGGCGGCACCGCGTAGTGCAGGAAGGCGTAGATCGCGGCCACCAAGCGGTCGTCGACCACGACCGTGATCTCGCGGTACGGCGTCGTCTGCGGCCGGCCGTTGTAGACCTCGGCCAAGCGCACCGCCTCGACGAGCTCGGCGAGCGAGGCGGTGCGCAGCAGATCGAGATCGGCGCGCGATGTGCGCGCGACGTCCATCGTCTCCATCGCGATGCCGACCATGGCGCCGTTGAGCGCGAGCGCGCGGTCGAACGCGGGCGTGAAGAACAGATGCTCGGGCGCGAAGCCGCAGGTCTTCGATGTCTGCATGGGTTACTCCCCCTCGCCGGTCGGTGCCGGGGTCATCACGGGCACCTGAGGATCCGGGGACTGTTGTCTCGTCCAGTCGCCGTACTCGCTCGCCATGGCCAGCAGCACCGCGAGCACCATTCCGGCAGCGATGCCGGCGCCGAAGGCGAGCAGAGTGGTCAGCATCAGGCGGTCTCCTGTGGGGCAGGGATCGGCGCCAGATCGGCGATGCTCTCGATCACGCTGCCGGGGAAGGCTTCGAGCACGAGCCGCACCTCGGGCAGGTTGGCGAGCGCCGCGTCCGTGGCTGGCGTCGCCGCCGAAACGGTCTCCGGCTTGAGCCGATGAACCAGGAGCCGCAGTCCGCCCGCGTGCTCGGCAACGAACGTCACGATCTGCGCGGCATGGCGCAGGGCGGACTGCTCTGCCGCGTCGATGGAGCCGTCGCGCGGCAGACGTAGCGCGAGACGCTGCAGGTGTGCGGCGGTGTCGGTGGCGCTGAGGCTCATTGCACCGCTCCGAAGCGCTCGGGCGGCAACGTGGTTGCGCGCACGGCCGGGGATGGCTGCAAGGCGCGGTCGAGATCGCAGATCGCATCGACGTCGAACTCGTCGATGTCGACGTCGACCGAAACGCTGTCTTGGCTCATCGGGTCGCCCTCACCTCGTTGCGGCGGCGGTAGCGGGCGCGGTTGTAGGCGTTCATGCGCGCCGTCTCCTCCCGCTTGCGCTCGTCGGCTTTCACCTTCGCGAGCGCGTTGGCGACCAGCTTCTCCACCCGCCGGCGCCGGATCTCGGCGAGCATCGCCTTGTAGGCCGCCACCTCGCGCTCGATGATCGCCATCGACTCCTCGATCGGCATCCGCCGCTTGCTCTGACCCGCCACGCACCAACTCCACTGAACCGACACACGGATGAAGAAGATGGGGCGGCGAAGACGCGCTCCGTGGAGCGCCGACCACGCTTCGCCTCGCCGCCCCGCTGTCGCCGGACCCGGCTAGGGTCGAGCCCGGCTATCCCCTCGGCGGCCCTCTCTCGCTGTCGGGGATTCGAGGATCTTGGCGGTGGTATTGATCAGGCTCGCTTCGAGGATCGCGCGAGCGCCGAGGCGCAGGCCGGGGAACACCTCGCCGAGCCGTTGCGATGCGGCGCGGGCATCCTTGATCGAGGATCGCAGCGTCTGCCGGCCGGCGGCCGTGATCGTCACCAGACGGCTGCGCTTGTCGGCGGGATCGGGCTCGACGGAGACGAGGCCCTGCTCGGCCATGCGGCGCACCACGTCGGCCACCGTCGAGCGGTCCATGCCCGCCAAGTCGACGAGCGTCGCTTGGTTCTGTGTGCCGTGGCGCTCGCAGGCGACCAGCAGCGCGAGTTGGGCAAGAGTGATCGGCTGGTCCTGCGCGTCCCACAGCGCCGTCGCGTGCTGGTGCAGGCGGCGAGCGGCGAGCAGGTTGTCGAGGCTGGTGTCCTCGGTGAGGGAGCGGCCGGTCATCGGGCGGCCCTCCCGCGGCGGTCGAGAAGGGCCAGTGCGACCATGGCCGCAAAGTTCTTGGCCACCAGGGCCCGCGCCGGCAGATCGCTGACCTCGCTCGCGATCAGGTCCGCCGCCTCGCCAGCCATGCGCTCGAGCGCGGCGTCGAGATCGGGCTCGGCTGGTGTCGGTGCATGCGGGACGCGCGGGGCGCCCTTCTGCAACCCGCAATCGGTGAGTGCTTGCATCGGTTCCCCCGCTTCGTATGCCGCAAATCGGCAAGGCGGGAGTATCGTTTGCCGATTTCCGGCAAACCGTCAAGCGTATTTATGCCGTTTTTTGGCCGTCAGGCGCGGGAGCCATTCGCCGAGTGGTTGGTCGGCCTACGTAGAACTTCGTACCGGGAGGCAACGATTCCAAGCACTTGCAGGTTGCGAGAGCGGTCGGTGATCGGCAGGCAGTTGTCGGCATCCGAGGTTGCATTGGTGACGTAGAGACGGGGCTGGAGATGTTGCCGCAGGTAGAGGCCAGCCTCCGGACCGCCATTGATTCGCACGATCACCACGTCGCCGGACAGCAGGTCGGAGGGGGCGGGCTCGACCACCAGGATGTCGCCTGCCTTGATGCCGACCTCGGCCAGGACGTTGGACCGGCATCGGTAGAGATCACCACCCATCGCGCCCGGCATTTTGGCCCCGTCCGGCGGGGCGTAGGGCTCCACATCGCCCGGCCGTCCGATCAGCGATAACTGTAGCTCGTCGCTCAAGATTTCGAGGGGAGAGACCGCAAAGGCGGCGGCGAGCTTTTCAACCCACGGTGAGATTAACCGGGTTTCACCCTTTTCGATGCGGTTGACCGTCGATGTGGTTGTATCGAGCAGCTGGGCCAGGGCCTCCATCGACATTCTCCGGTCCAGCCTCAGCTGCTCGACCTTGCTCATGGCATGCCCTCTCGATCTTCCCGCACATCCCCGACAGTGAACGCTCACCATAGACCGGTTCGCCCGGTCCATGAATTGCGGTTTGCGGGGATGTGCGTCGGGTGGGCACTTGACGGGTTGCCGCAAATCGGCAAGGAGTCGGGAGTTGACTGGAAAACCGTTTCCCGGAACCTGAGATGACCGAGACGATGCCAGCTTCTGGTGAGCCTGTCGGCGATCAGCCGGAGCTCCGCCGCGAACTGGATCTGGACGAGTGGCGCAAGCGCCAGGGGATGTCGCTCGAGGACGTGGCCGACATCCTCGGGTGCTCGATCTCGGCGGCGGGACGCAAGTGCCGCGGCGAGGTCGATCTGACGCCGCTCGAGTTCGATGCGATCCACGACAAGTCGGCGGGCGAGGTCGGGCTCTACGGTCTGCACCGCAAGCAGATGGAATACATCCGCGAGGCGCGCGCCGGGGGCGTGCCGGTCTCTTCGGTGTGCGAGTCCTGTTCCGTGATGGCCGACGGTCAGTAGACCGCAGCCGCTCCGGCGTCGTTGCAGTGCGTCCCGAGTATCCAGTGTCGCGCTCCCGGTCGGGAGTGCCGCGGTTCGGGAGTAAATGTGCGCGCGGCGTTCGGAGAGACGAGAGCGGGGAGGAGCCCGCGCGAAAGGGGGTCCGCGTGCTGTCTTTGGCAACGATCTGGAAGGCTGCGGCGACGCTGCTGCCATTCGCTACGCCCGCTCTGCGGCGAGACGATGGCGTTCGAGCGCTCGCTGCGCCGAGCGAGACGACGGTGTCTCTCATGCCCGGCATCCGCTATCCGGCCGCTCCGGCCGATGATGGTCGCGAGCGCTGGGTGATGCTCACCCGCAAGGGGCAGGTGCGCCGCTGCCGTGCGCCCGGTGGTGTGGCCGACGCGGCGCCCGCCGAGGTGCTCACGCGGTTCGTCGCGTGGCTGCGCGAGGAAGGTTTTCCAGGCACCTACCCCGCCGATGCGTTCATCGCGGCGCTCGACGACTACTGCGACGACGAGGGGATCACCGCGCCGGAACTTGCCGATGTGGTCGCCGAGATCGACGGCATCGACGGCGTCGACACCCGGTTCTTGACCGAGCCCGATGCCGGCACGCGTGCGGTCGTCTCTGCGTTCGAGCGCGCCCGCGATCCTTCTGCGGCCATGACCAACGAGCAGATGCGCGCGGCCATGGGCATCCTGTCCAAGGGCGAGGCATCGAAGCGCGTCCAGCGCGCCGCCGAGCTCGGTTATGTCACCGTCGAGCGCGCGGGACGCACGGTCCAGATCCGGCTGGTGCCGGTCGAGCAGCGCCGGGCGACGGTCACGGTGGCGAGCGAGGTCGATCTTGCGGTGTCGGACATCGAGACCGCAGCGCAGAACGGTTTCCAGAGCGAGCGGAAGGCAGCGTGATGGCGACGGCAGCGCTCACATCACCGGCACGACAGGCGCGCGGCAAGCGTCCGCGGCATGATCTTCCGCGTGTGAGCGAGTCCAAGATCCAGACCGCGCTCGTCAAGCTCATCGAGATCGCCGCCTATCCGGACGTGGTGTGGACGCACATCCCGAGCGGGGAGCTCCGCGACAAGGTGACGGCGGCCAAGCTGCAGGGCATGGGCGTCAAGCCCGGCTGGCCCGATCTGCTGTTCATGCGACCGGACGCGACGACGCTCGGCACGTCGGTGTTCTTGCTCGAATTGAAAGCGGTCGGCGGTGTCGTCAGCGCCGCGCAGAAGGCGGTTCACAGTCGGTTGAGGGCGTGTGGTGTGGAGGTTGCGGTGTGTTTCGGCCTCGACGAGGCCATTGCTCAGCTTAAAGCCTGGGGGATTATCCGATGACGTATGGGTCCGCACGTGCGGAGGAGCGCGGGGTAAGGCGGGTCAGTCCGCCACCGTCGCGACACGACGAGAACGCCGAGACCGGCGTGGTCAAGTGGTTCAACGAGGAGAAGGCCTACGGCTTCATCGTGCCGGATGCCGGCGGCGTGGACATTTTCGTGCACGTCAAGCGGCTGATCGGCATGGACACGCTGCGGGAGGGCGAGCGCGTCTCGTTCGTGCGCGAGCGTGCTCCCGACGGACGCCTGCGCGCGGCCAACGTGCGGCTCGCCTAAGCGCGAGATCGCTCTGATCTGACGGACGATCCGGTCTTCACACAGCGGTGCCGACCCCATCGGCGCCGACGGCGAAGTGTTGCCGTGTGCAGGACGTGTCGGGGTTCGCCGGACACGAAAAGAGCCCGGTCCGCGCCACGGTCCGGGCTCCTGGGAAGATGGCGCGATTGGACGATCGCGCTGACCTCGGCCGGGGAAGCCGAGGAGTGCAGATGTGTACCCCGTTCGCTTCGGTTGTGCAAGCACGCACAGGCTGGAGAGCGGCGGGCAGCGGGAAGAACGGGGACACCAAATGAAGTTCGCGGCGATCAGCATTGCCGACTATTGCGAAGCGACCCAAGGGCTCGACGAAGCGCTCGAGCGGCTGTTCTTCCGCTTGCTGCTGTGGATGTACTCCACCGAGGCGATGCTGCCGGACGATGACCGCGCGAACGCACGCCGGTTCGGCTACGACATCCGCCGCTATCGGTCTCTCAAGGCCAAGCTGCTCGCGTTCCCGAAGCGCCTGATCGTCGCCCGCGACGGACAACTCGTCTCCGACCGCGCCGCCAAGGACATCGCCGCTGCGCAGGCCCGCAAGGTCGCCAAGGCCGCAGCGAAGGCGGGGGACATGCCGCCGCTGCCGCTGACGATGCCGGGCGACATCCCCCCGAAGATCGCCCCGACATCTGGGGACATCCCCCCGAAAAACGCGAGAGAAATCAACGCAGGCGCTTCCTCTTCACCTTCACCTGAATCTCCAGACAGAACTCTAGGTCGGTCGGTCGGTCATCATCCATCCCATCCCACGGCTGCCGCTGACGCGGCGACCGGCCGACCGACCTCGGGTTCTGATCGATCGATGACGGGAAAGGGGCAGAGCACCCCCACGGCGTCGGCGCGAGAGAGGATCATCGCCACGGTCCAGCACGCGATGGGTCCGAGCGCCGAGCCCGGCGATGCCGAGGACTGGGTCGATGCCGAGATCGCCGAGAGCGGTCTGGCTCCGCTCAACATCGCGCACCGTATGCTCGCCGAGAAGCGAGCGGCACGGGTTCCGATCCGCAACCCGCTGGCCTGGATGTCCCGCACGGCCTCGACGATCGCAGCGCGCTCGCGCGGTCCGGCGCCGGCCGAGATCGCGTCCGACGACAGCTGGAAGGCAGACATCGCCGCGCTGAAGGCGCGCGCGATTCCCCGCAAGACCAGCGGACATCTTCCTGTCAGTGCCCAGTAATCCGACGACCCGTGGAGGTGTGACATGCGCCAGTGCGTGATCGAGATCATCGAGTGGGCGGCCAAGCTCTACGGCCCGCCGTCCAAGGGGACGAGCCAGGGAGCCTATGGGGAGGCGCTCGACCGTGCGCTCGCCCGGTTCGACGACGATCAGATCGATGGGGCGCGCGACCAGGTCGAGGCGACCTTCGTGCCGAGCGACGTCGAGCGCTGGCCGCTGCCGCCTCGGTTCATCGAAGCGATCGAGGGGCGCCGCGGCCGCGGCAAGGAGCAGGTCTTCAACTCGATCGTCGACGATGCCACGCGGGCCCGGCTCAATGCCGACCTCGATGCGGCGAGGTCCTGGGCCGGCGAGCAGATCGCCCGCAGCGAGATCGGTCACGACGCGATCCGGCAGGGGTGGGTGCGCGAGCTGGCGAGCCAAGCCCGCCAGCGCTACGTGCGCGCGGCCCGCGCCGGCGACAAGCCGCCGACCATCGAGGACATCGCCAGGAGCATCCGGGCCGACATGAGGGCGCGCTGCGCATCGCCGCTTCGCCGCGCCGATGCGCTCGTGGTGGTCGGCCATCATCACGCCGCGCTGGTTGATCGGCTGACCGCCGATCAGACGGGGAGCGCGTCGTGATGGAGTTCATCCGCACCATCATCGACACCGAGCGAACCGGCTTGGCGCTCGCCATCGTCGTCGCGTTCGCGGCCTTCGCCTTCATCGGCGGCCTGCTCGTCGAGACGCTGCCGCGCTGAGAACGGTTTCCAACGGGAGGGATCATCCGATGACAACACTGCCGAACGCCTCGCAGAACCAGTTGCGCCAGTTCGTCGAGCAGATCGAGCGGCTCGAAGAGGAGAAGAAGGCGCTCGCCGGCGACATCCGCGACAAGTACCTCGAGGCCAAGGCGATCGGCTTCGACGTCAAGGTCCTGCGCCGGGTGATCTCGCTTCGCAAGAAGAGCGCGACCGACCGGCAGGAGGAGGAAGCTGTTCTCGACACCTACCTGCATGCGCTCGGCATGATCGAGCAGGAGGCGGCCGAAGTCTTCGGCGAGCAGCGCGAGCGGGTCGGCAAGATGGCGGCGGCGGGAGCGGTGTCATGACCGAGACTGCCACGCCGCTCGATCAGCCGCCTCCGGTCCCGAACGGCTCTCGTCCGATCTGGGACATGGTGATCGAGGACATGCAGGAGCGCGACCGTGTCGGCCGGGCGCGGTACGGCACGCCGCAGGCGCACAACGGCCGCGATGCGCTCGCGGACGCCTATGCCGAGGCGCTCGATCTCGTCGTCTACCTGAAGCAGGCGCTGGTCGAGCGCGAGCAGGGGCGGTCGGCGGTGATGAGCATGTTCGGAACGCCGCGCACTCCCGAGCCGGAGATCATCCGCACGCCATCGGTCGGACTGTGCGGCAAGGCGGGGAACGCGGTGTGAGCGACAGCAGGTTCCATACCGAACGGGTGCTGCGGTCATTCGAGACGCTGGAGCGGTTCGATCCGGCGCTGCGGGACTGTGTGCACGAGTTCGGTATGGCGATCGTTCAACTGTGCCTGCACGTCGGTGTGACCGACCCGCGCCGCATCCGCGTGTTGGTGCACGGGATATGGTCTGGCGCGCGCAGTGTCGGTCAACGCGGGTCGCATCCTGTCGAAGTGCTCGATTGGCTGCTGCCTCAACAGACGGAGCCGATCTCGACGAAGGCGATTGTCGGCGTGATACACGCGAACGGCCACACGATCGTCTCCCGGACGCCGACGAAGGCGATGGTCGATGCCTCGTTGAGCGCTCTGGACGATGAGGGATGGGTTACGAAGCAGGAGAAGCACAAGCTGCGTCTCGCTGCGGCTATTCGAGCGGCCGAAATGGCACTGATCGAGCGGATGGGAGCGAGGCGATGACGGTCCGCATCATCAACGCCGACGTGATGGATGCGCTCCGCGAGATGCCGGACGAGTCCGTGCATTGCGTGGTGACGAGCCCTCCGTACTTCGGGCTCCGCGCCTACCTGCCGGCGGATCATCCCGACAAGGCACGCGAGATCGGCAGCGAGCCGACGCTCGACGAGCACATCGCACGTCTGGTGGAGGTGATGAGGGAGGTTCGCCGGGTGCTGCGGTCGGACGGCATCTGCTGGCTCAACTACGGGGACGCGTATGCGGGGTCATGGGGTGCGCAGTCTCGATGCTGTGACGTTGGCCCTCACACCACGCTGAACGGTGGGCGCGTCCACGTCATGGAGAGTGCGGCGCGCGCAGGCACCATGAAAAAGGTATCCGACGGACTGAAGCCAAAAGACCTGATGCTGATCCCCTTCCGCCTCGCGCTCGCGCTCCAGGCTGACGGCTGGTGGGTGCGGTCCCGTCTCCCGTGGCTTAAACCGAACGGGATGCCGTCATCGGTCGAGGACCGTCCGGGCACGAGCGTGGAGGAAATCTTCATGCTCACCAAGAGCCCCCGGTATTATTACGACGGCGAGGCGATCAAGCAGGTCGCCAAGTATCCGGCTGGACCGAACGCACCCGACAAGGTGCGGTCACCGCAGGGGCAGGGGTTCACGCGGCGCAACGAGCAGGATGCGCGTGCGGTGCCGCCGGGCGCGCGATTGCACAAAGGGCTGTCGCTGGCGCGTGGCGCCACGCGGGACCCATCAGGAAACTCCGAAGGCCAGCGCTACTTCCGGCAGGTCGACGCGTTCTTCTCCGCGCTCGGCGACGTCTCCGGTGTCGTTGCTGACGGTGACGGCAACATGCTGGCGCTCCACGTGGCAACGCAGCCGTTCGCCGAGGCACATTTCGCGACCTTTCCGCCCAAGCTCATCGAGCCGCTGATCCTCGCCGGCACGAGCGAGAAGGGGTGCTGCTCGCACTGTGGGGCGCCGTTTGAGCGCGTGGTGGAGAAGGTGTTCGCGCCGCAGCCCGATGTGTCCGCAGCGCGAGGGATGCGCGGTGCGGGCGGACAGAAGCCCCTCGTCGAGACCGACAACCGAGATGGGTTTGCGCGCGGACAGACCGTCACAAAGACCGTCGGCTGGAAGCAGACGTGCGACTGTCCCGGAATCGATCCCGTCCCGTGCACGGTCCTCGATCCCTGGGGTGGTGCCGGCACGACGGCACTCGTTGCTGACCGACTCGGTCGTGATGCGATCTCGATCGAACTCAATTCCGAATACGCCGAGATGCAGGAACGCAGGATCGCGCGCGACCGTTTGGAGCGTGGGCAGAAGACGATGGAGCAGGTCGCCAAGGCGAAGCTCCCCGCCACGCCGCTCGAAGCGCTCATGGGAGGCGAATGATGGTCGCACCCTCCTATGTCGCGCCCGGTCTCTTTGACGGCCCCGCACTCTGCAACTGGCCCTGGGGCGAGCTCCAGCCGCTCACCTACGACCTGATCATGATCGATCCCCCGTGGCGGTTCGTGAACTGGTCGGAGAAGGGCGAGGAGAAGGGCCCGGAATCGCAATACCGCACCATGACCGACGAGGAGATTCTGCGGCTGCCCGTGGCTGACCTTGCCACCGAAAACTGCCTGCTGTGGTGCTGGGCGACGTGGCCGAAGTTGCCGCTGGCGCTTGAGTGCCTGCGGTCCTGGGGCTTCGACTACAAGACCGGCGGGGCGTGGGACAAGTCGCGCTGGGGAACCGGCTACATCTGGCGCAGCGTGTGCGAGCCGATCCTGATTGCAACGCGCGGCGAGCCAAAGGTGCGCGGCGCCGGCATTCCGAACCTCATCGACGAGTCGCGGCGCGAGCACTCTCGCAAGCCCGACGCGGCCTACACGATGGCGGAGCAGATGTTCCCCGGCGCGCGGAAGGTGTCGCTGTTCGAGCGGCCGGTGCGTCCGGGATGGGATGGCTGGGGCGACGAGTACGGCCAGCCGCTCAAGAAGCGCGTGAAGGTTTCCGCGACGACCGACGAGGCAGCCGAGCCGCTGCTGGTGTGACGAACCGTTTCCGGGAGGATGGACATGAGCGACCAACAAGCGACCAGTGCACGACTGATCCGAGTGAACATCGAGCAAGCGTTCGAGAAATGGTACAGCAGCAGCCCCGACATGGTCGGTCTCGTTGCCGATGCCCGCACTGGCCCTGAACTGCTGGGCAAGCTGCCGGAGATCATCCGGCTCACGTTCAAGGCTCTCGGTGAGGATGTCACCGTCCATCGCGCTTTGATGGCGAGCGGCGTCGAGGCGTGTGCCGTCATGCGTTGCGCTGCCGTGTTCATCGTCGTGGGCACCAAAGCGATGAGCCGGATGGTGAGCGTGTCTCTCAGCAACGATGAGGCAGGCTGGCACGCGCACAGCGACGACCTACCGGGGTTCCGCGCGCTCGACCATTCGCACGATGCGGTCGTCAAGCTCTCCGCCAAGATGATCAAGGCCAGCATCGAGGCTGATACCGGGCGGCCGGTCGCCGTCGATATCGAGAGCGTTGATCAGTCTGCGGTGTCGTTCGCCGTCACTCCACGGGCATGGTCGTCATGCAGACCGTGAACTGTGCGCGGTGCGGTGAGGCGTTGACGACGCCGAAGATGGCACAGCGGATCACCTATTGGGTCTGCACCGCGCGCCGGGCTGACGGGGCGAGATGCCTGAAGATCAACGTGGAATAGGGGAAAGACATCATGGATTTGAGCAAGGTGACGAACATAGACGATCGCAAGCGGTGGGCGGAGTTGAACCGCAAGCGCGATGCACTGGAAGACCGCTGCGACAAGATCAAGACGCCGATGTTCGCCGAGATCGAGGAGGCGCGGAAAAAGCACCACCAGGCGTGGCACGCAATCGAGGACGAGATCGTTGCCCGCCATACCGCTGCGCATGATCTCAAGTCGATCGCCGCCGATCGGACCGCGCTCGAAGCGGAGATGGACGCACTCGATCTCGACGTGTGTTGGGACGAAGAAGGGCGGTCGCTGACGTGCGCCCTCACCGATCTCCCGATTCTCAATAGCGACGAAGTTCTGACCGACGAGGAGACCGGCGAGCGGTTCCTCCGTGCGGCGCTGCCCGTACCGCCGCGCGAACGCGACGAGCCTGCTTCGGATGACGTGGAGGCTGCGGCATGAGCACCATGTCCCCCTACCAGACACACCGCACGGGGCATCATCGACATTCGGCCGCTCCTGCGCCGGATCCTCTGTGGCTCCAGCTCGCATCGGGCGCGGCCTTCAACATCGAGGGGCCGACATCGCCGCTCAAGATCGAGGACGTGGCGGCCGGGCTCTCCCGCATCTGCCGGTTCGGCGGCGCGTGCCGCGATCACTATTCGGTCGCGCAGCACTCGTTCCATGTCATGGCCGTGGTCCGCCGGCTCGCCCCCAACTGCCCCGATGACGGGTTGCGATTCGCGCTTCTGCACGACGCGCACGAGATCGTGCTGGGCGACATCCCCAACCCGACCAAGGTGCTCCTAAAGCGGTTCTCCGACGTCAAGCCGACGTTCGACTGGCTCGAGCTCGACATCGACCGCCGCATCTTCGAGGGGCTCGGCTACCGCCACCTCACCTGGATGCGCAACGAGTACCCGCTCTCTCAGATCGTCGAGCAAGCCGACAAGATCATGCTGGCGGCTGAGCGGCGGGACCTGATGCCCGGCGGGCCGCAGTGGGGCAGCGTGGCGCCGGCGCCGAGGACCGAGCCCCCGGTGATGCCGTGGCCGGCGAAGACCGCCGAACGCATGTTCCTCGATGCATGGGAGCGGCTGTCATGACCAAGAAGACGTTGTCCGAAATGCTCTGCGGTATCGGTTTTTTGGTCGCTGGGATCGGGCTCGGCATCCGGTTCGGCGATGTTGCGCCTCATGCGGACGCGACCCTTCTGGCGATTGGTCTGACCGGTGTCGTCGCGTCCACTCTGTTTGGTGCTCGTGATGAGCCGGCCAGATCGATCGACGCGATGACGATGGTTCGCAACGTGTCGGCTCTGCGAGCGGAGCCGGGAGACCTCGTGGTGGTCGAGTTCGAGCGAACCGCCGATCTGCGCCCCGAGCAGGCGAAACAGGTTGCGACATCACTCCGCGCCCTACTGCCGGACGGGGTGCAGTGTGCGGTGATGCACGGTGCGGTGATCCGGCTCGAGAAGGGCGCTGCATCGTGACTGACACCTCGCGCGAACTGTTTCCAGACCTTGCTGATCCGCGGCGCCGCGGCACCTCGATTGCCGGGGTGCACTCGGGCCGGGCGGTCACGCACGACTGGATCACGCCGCGTGAGATCATCGAAGCGCTCGGCGGCGCTGACACGTTCGATCTGGACCCGTGCCAGTCGCCGACGCAGCCGTGGCCGTGCGCGCTGCGCGGCATCGTCCAGCCGGCCGACGGGCTCGCCTCCGACTGGGGCGTCGGCTCTCGCGTGTGGCTCAACCCGCCCTATTCGGTCCACGCCGCCGCCTGGCTCGCCAAGCTCGCGAGACACGCCGCAGGGGGAGGCAGCGGTACGGCTCTGATCTTCGCCCGGACCGAGACCGAGATGTTCTTCGATCACGTCTGGGGCGTGGCGGCCGCGATCCTGTTCCTCGAAGGGCGTCTTCATTTCCATCACCCGGACGGCCGGCGCGCGGATGCGAATGCCGGCGGTCCGTCCTGTCTCATCGCCTATGGGGAGCGCGATGCGGTGGCGCTGGCGAGCTCGGGACTTCCGGGTGCGCTGGTTGGTGAGGTGAGCGTAGCGCGGTGCGTCGAGTCTGGCGGCCTTATCGACATCATGGGGAGATCGACATGACGGATACCACCGAGACGGAAGCGGTCCGCATCAGAGTGCTGGACGTTCGCAATGCGGCCTGCCGGTACTTCGGGCTGACGACGCAGGCGATGGTCTCGCCGCGTCGACACAAGGCATGGACGCATCCGCGGCAAATGGCGATGGCGGTCGCCTATGCGCTCACCGGAGCCTCGCTGCCGCAGATCGGCCGCACGTTCGGCAACCGCGACCACACGACCGTGATCCATGCCGTCAACGCCGTCAATTTGCGCTGCCGCAAGTGCCCGGAGATCAACGCCGACTTCGAGGCGGTCTGCGAGCTCGCGCGCAAGTTCGCCAACCGCGAGACCATGGTCGATGCCGAGACCGTGAGGGTCGCCAACGTCGACGAGGAGGACCGTGGCATCGTCTTCAAGCGGCCGGTGGAGGAGGCGCGGCCAGCTGCGGTCGAAACACTGGTTCCGCCGTCGACGGCGCCGGCGCGCTCGCTAGGCTCGATCGAGTGCGGGTTCCCGTGGTCGTGGTGGGTCGAGAACGACCGGGCGTTCCGGGAGGCGATGACGACGTACCGCAACGAGCTCGCTCGCGAGCGAGGAACGCGGGTGGCGGCATGACGGTGCAGATGGCGTTCGCTGAGATTGGCCGCGTCCTCGTGGGCAAGCGGCTTCCGCTGACCGACGAGAAGCGGCTGCAGGCGGAGATCGGGAGCGTGCTGGACGCAGCGGGGCTGCGGTTCCAGCGCGAGGCCCCGCTCGTTGCCGCGCGCGGCGCCATCGACTTCCTCGTGCTGTTCGGTGACGCCTACCGGGTCGGCATCGAGGTCAAGATCAAGGGTAGTCGGCTCCAGATCCTGCGCCAGCTGGTTCGCTACGCCGGCAGCCCCTCGGTCGACGCCTTGATGTTGGTGACCTCGCTCGGCGGCTCCTGGCAGGACGAGCTCGGCGGCAAGCCGCTCACGACGATCAACATCTCGGAGGCATGGCTGTGAGCGCTACACGCACCTACGGCGCCGTCGAGCCGCTCGACGGACTGGACGGATGGCGGATCACCGACATCGAGCCGCACGTCGCGCTGCGGCTGAAGGCGGTGTTCCCGCGCATCCCCCGGACCGGCCGGCTTCCGTTCATCATCGCCGGCGGACCGAACGTCGATGCCGACCTCGACTGGTTCATGCAGCGCTATCCGCTCGAGATCGCGCCCGAGCACCGCGATCGCATGAAAGCGAGGCGCGCGCTCTTCGAGGAAAGCCAGAACGATCTGCTGTCGATCCTCTCGAAGGACTGGACGCCGAGCGGTCGCATCGCTTTCCGCGAGGGAGAGAGCCCCTACACGTTCCAGGCTCAGGCCGCCGAGCTCGCGCGGCGGACCGGCCGGCTTCTGTTGATGGACGATCTGGGGCTCGGCAAAACCGTTTCCGGGCTGGCTGCGATCGTTTCGCCCGACGCTCTGCCGGCGGTCATCGTCGTGCAAACGCACCTGCCCGGACAGTGGGTCGAGAAGATCGAGGAGTTCACGCACCTCACGCACCACGTCGTGAAGAAGGCGAGCCCCTACGAGCTCCCGACCGCGGACGTCTACGTGTGGCCGTACTCGCGGCTCGCCGGCTGGACCGACTACTTCAGCAAGGCGCCGTTCGCGTCCGTGATCTTCGACGAGGCGCAGGAGCTTCGCAACGGCACCGGAACCGACAAGGGCCGGGCCGCTCAGGTGCTGGTGAAGGGCACCGGACTGCGCATGATGCTGACCGCGACCCCGATCTACAATTACGGCTTCGAGATCTTCAACATCGTCGAGTTCCTGGAGCCGGGCGTCCTCGGCTCGTGGAACGATTTCGTGACCGAATGGTGCACGGCGGGACCCGGCGGAAAGTGGATCGTTAAGGACCCGCGCGCTCTCGGAACCTTCCTGCGCGAGACGCATCTCGCTCTGCGCCGGACCAAGGCCGACGTCGGCCAGGAGATGCCCGAGCCGAACGTGCTCATCACGCACGTGCCCTATGACGAGGAGGCGATTGCTGACGTCGACGGTGTGGCGCGAGACCTTGCGACCAAGGTGGTGTCCGGCACCTTCACAGAGCGCGGCCGCGCGGCGCGCGAGTTCGACACGCTGATGCGGCACGCGACCGGGGTCGCCAAGGCCCGGCACGTCGCAGCCATGGTCAAGGTGCTGCTCGAGGGCGGCGAGCGCGTCGTGCTGTTCGGCTGGCACCGCGACGTTTACGACATCTGGCTGCGCGAGCTCGCGGCATTCCGCCCCGTCCTCTACACCGGCACCGAGTCGCCGAAGCAGAAGGACGCGGCGAAGAAGGCGTTCATCGACGGCGAGGCGCAGGTGATGATCTTGTCGCTGCGCTCGGGTGCCGGTCTCGATGGACTGCAGCACGTGTGCTCGACGGTGGTGTTCGGTGAGCTCGACTGGTCGCCGCAGGTGCACCAGCAGTGTGTCGGCCGAATCCAGCGACCGGGCCAGAAGCGGCAGGTCGATGTGATCTACCTGCACACCGACGGCGGATCGGACCCGACCGTGGTCAAGGTGCTGGGTCTCAAGGCGGACCAGTCCGCCGGCATCGTCGATCCGCTGTCGACACCGGCCGACCAGAAGATGGACCAGACCCGCATCCGCGAGCTCGCCGAGCAGTTCCTGGCGAAGAAGCAGGCGCGTGGGGATTCGGTTCCGGCACCGATCGAGCCCCAAGGCTCCGCACAGATGGAGCTTCTGGGATGACCGACCATTATATGATTGCCGGCCCGGCGCTGATCTCGTTCTCCGGCGGGCGCACGTCCGGCTACATGCTGCACGAGATCGTTCGTGCCTACGGCGGCCAGCTTCCTGATGACGTGGTGGTGACGTTCGCGAACACGGGCAAGGAGCGCGAGGAGACGCTTCGCTTCGTTCACGAGTGCAGCACGCGGTGGGGCGTGCGGGTGCGTTGGCTCGAATGGCGCGACACCGAGGCGGGGTTTGATGAGGTCGGCTTCAACTCGGCAAGCCGGCATGGGGAGCCGTTCGCGGCGCTGATCGCCAAGCGCAAGTTCCTGCCCAACGCAGTGACGCGGTACTGCACCCAGGAACTCAAGATCCGGGTGATGCGGGATTTCGCTCGATCGCTCGGTTGGGAGCGGTGGAACAACGTCGTCGGGCTTCGCTACGACGAGGGGCACCGCGTGTTGAAGCAGTTAGACCGCAACGCGCAGGCCAAGGAGCGCTACACGGCGGTGATGCCGCTGTCGACCGCCAAGGTTACGCGCGCCGATGTAATGGCGTTTTGGGCGGCGCAGCCGTTCGACCTCGGTCTCATGCCCTATGAGGGCAACTGCGACCTGTGCTTCCTCAAGGCTCGCGCCAAGCTCTCAGCGCTGATCCGCGAGAACCCCGGCATGGCCGATTGGTGGGTGGCGCAAGAGCGGGAGCGCGGTGCCCGTTTCGTCACCGAGTACAGTTACGCCGACCTCGCTGCGCATGTGCGGGCGCAAGGGCATCTGTTCGACGGGTTCGCGGATGGCGGCGACGAGTTCGATGCCGAGTGCGGGTTGCATTGCGGAGCGGACGCATGACCCTCACCTACGGTTCCGTGTGCTCCGGCATCGAGGCGGCGAGCGTCGCGTGGCACGTCATGGGCTGGCGGCCGGCGTTCTTCGCCGAGATCGACGCATTCCCGCGCGCGGTGCTCGCGCACCACTACCCCGATGTTCCGCTTCACGGCGACTTCACCACGATCAAGGCGGGCGACTATGCAGCTATCGATGTTCTCGTCGGAGGCACCCCCTGCCAGTCGTTCTCCGTCGCCGGTCTCCGAGCGGGACTGGATGACGAGCGTGGCAACTTGGCGCTCGAATTTTGCCGCCTTGCTCGGCGTCTTGGCCCCCGCTGGGTCGTATGGGAGAACGTCCCCGGTGTGCTCTCGCTGGACGGCGGGCGAGCTTTCGCCTCCATCCTCGGAGGGCTGGCAGACTGCGGGTATGGTCTCGCCTACCGAGTGCTGGACGCTCAGTTTGTCCGAATCGACGGGTTTGGACGGGCTGTCCCTCAGCGACGACGGCGTGTGTTCATTGTCGGATGTCTTGGCGACTGGCGACGTGCCGCAGCGGTACTATTTGAGCGCGCGAGCCTGCGCGGGGATCCTCCGCCGCGCCGCCAAGCGGGGCAAGGAGTTGCCCACTCTGTTACGGCGCGCGCTGGAAACGGTAGCCGGCCAGCCGGAGCCACCGGAAACATCGTAGGCTTCGAGTCCGCGACCGAGTTCCTGCCCCAGTCGTCTCGGGTCTACAGCGACGGCGAGGTGGCGCCGGCCCTAGAGGCGGCCGGCACGCGGATGGACAACCGGGCGCCGCAGGTGTGCGCCTTCGGCGGCAACAACCAGTCCGGACCGATCGACGTAGCGACCGCGCAGACCGCGCACGGCGGCACGGGGCGCATGGACTTCGAGACCGAGACGTTCGTGGCGCACGCGCTGCGCGCCGACGGCTTCGACGCCAGCGAGGACGGCACCGGGAGGGGGACGCGGATCATCCCAATCGACATGCGGCAGGCTTCGCGAGGGGACAAGATCACGAACAACCGCGATGCTGCGAAGAGCAGCGGCGGCGCCCCGGGGCATGGGATTGGAGAGGCTGGTGATCCTGCTTTCACAGTGAGCGAGCGCGGGCAAGCCGTGGCGCAGCCGATCTGCTTCGACGAGACACAGATCACCTCGGCCACCAACCGCTGCCAGCCGCGAGCGGGTGATCCGTCTCACCCGCTCGCGGCTGGCGCGAGACCGCCGACGCTGGCGTTCCACGCCAGACAGGACCCCGACAGCGGCCCCGTCACTCATCCGCTCGACACCGACGGCACGTCGATCGGCATCCTCACCGGCTGGCGCGTGCGCCGGCTGACGCCGGAGGAGTGCGAGCGGCTGCAGGGGTTCCCGGACCGGTACACGGCGATCCCCTATCGCGGCAAGCCTGCCGCCGACGGCCCCCGCTACAAGGCGCTGGGCAACAGCATGGCCGTCAACGTCATGCGCTGGATCGGCCGCCGCATCGAGATGGTGGAGGCGATCCCTCCCGAAGACGATTCCAGCATCACACCAGGGCAGCGAGGGGCACGCGAGACATGAACAAGGCGATCATCATCGGCCATCTCGGCAAGGATGCCGAGAGCGGAGAGACCGAATCCGGCAAGCGCTGGGTGCGCCTGTCGGTGGCGACATCGGAGTCCTGGCGCGACAAGGCGACCGGCGAGAAGCGCGAGCGGACCGAATGGCACCGCATCGTGTGCTGGGGCGATGGTCTCACCGCCTTCCTGACCGAGAACGCGAAGAAGGGCGGCAAGGTCATGGTCGAGGGAACCGTCCAGACCCGCAAGTGGACCAAGGACGGCCAGGACCGGTTCACGACCGAGATCGTGGTGCAGGGCGCCGGCGGTGTCGTGCGACTGCTCGGCCGGCCGGGCGAAGGTGGCGGCGGTCTGCCGGCGCCCGAGGAGCCCGACGGACGCTATGCCGGCAGCGAGGGAGTGTTCTGATCATGGAAGCCAAGGTGCTCGCCGTCGACGAATCCGATCAGGTCGCAGCCCTCGTCTTGAAGTCCGAGATGGAGGAGATCCGCGACCGCGCCGCTCAGGCCAAGACGCCCGAGGAGATCAGGGCTGCCCTCGCCGCGCTCGAGGCGAAAGCCGCCGAGGCGGACCGGCTCGCCAACTCGCTCGAGGAGCGCCGGCGCGAGATGGCAGCGCAGCCGCCCGCGTTCTTCGGCAACCGGCGGGAGCGGCGGCGGGCCGAGGCCTTGTGGCGCCAGAAAAAGCGGAGGGGCGCGTGATCATCCTCATCGAGACGGGACTGCTCGTCGTGGCGGTCGGCCTGCTGTCGGCGGCCTGGGTGACGTACCGGCGTGCGCTGGCCTTGCATGACGCCGCGCGCGCCGAGTGCGACCGGGCGCGGCAGGTGCAGGCCGAGATGCACCGCGAGTGGGGCGAGCGGCAGGCCCGCTTCGATGCCACGCTGCTCGAGATGCAACGGCTCAACGGCGACTTCGAGGAGGCGGCCGCGCTGTTCGAGTACGGGGCGACCGAGGAGGCCATCGAGACGGCCGGCCGATGGAAGGAGCGCCGTCATGCAGCCGAATGACGAGTCGTGGTGGGACGTGACGCACCTGCCGGCCGGCGAGCTTCGACTGATCCGCCTGCTGTGGAACGGCATGCGGATCGAGGGGGCCGCGCGGACCGTGCACCCCAAGACGCGGGAACTGACGTGGTGCCGCAAGGGGGACGAGGGGGAGGTCGTGTGGCTGCCGCCGCCGAGCCCGCGCGGTGCCCCGTGGCCCGATGAGCCCGACTGCTGGGCGCCGACCGCCAAGGGCTGGCGGTGGCCCGGCGGGGCAGCACCTGAGCCGCTACCGCCGCATCACGTGCCCCGCATGTGGGGGGCACGGCAGGCCTTCGGCGCGGTCGACGAGGCGGAAGCCGCCGAGCTCGCCCGCGAGATGGAGGCGGACCGACAGCAGGCCCGCTCGGAAAACGGTTCGGGCCGGGCCGACGGCGGCCGGAATGGTCAAGGCCGGTCCCTGTGGTGGATGGCCGATGGGCTCAACCTGCGCCACGATCCCGCCGGCCAGGTCGAGCGGCGGGATGCCGAGGCTAGGCTCATGCGCGCGCTGGCGAGCGATGGCGGCGGCGCGCTCGAAGGGGCGCCGATGATCGTCTCGGGCCTGCTCGCCGAGATCGGTGAGGAGGCCTGCCGGCGGCTGGCCGAGATCGAGTTGCGCACGCCACCTGAGTTCCGGCCGGCGTTCAAGCCGCTGCCGTCGGACGCCCGCGACTACCTCGTCGCCATGTCCTGGTATCGGGCGCTGCTGCCCCGGCACCGCATCGTCACCATGATCGCCTCAAGAACGGTCGGCTACTCGTTCCGGGAAATCGCGGATGCCATGGGCATCAAGGACCGCCGCCGCTCGCAGGAGCTCTACACCGCGGCGATCGACGAGGCGCACGACATCGCCAACGGCTTCAAGACCAAGGGCGTGAGAGCGCTCGAAGCGCAGATGGCCGAGGTTCGGTCCCGCAATCTGGCGGCCCGCCGGGGCTGAAAACCGTTTCTCCCCACGGTTTCCGGGATGGGTCTGGAGTTTGTGCTTGCCGTTTCTCGGCAAATCAGGTCTCAGTGTGGCCGGAATCTGGCGGATGCGGAGCGGCGGCACATGCCCTCGGGCCTCACGGGTCGGGAGTTGGCGTCGCGGCTCGGTCTCAAGACCGCCGATGCGATCACGCGCCCGCGTTCCAAGCCGGACCGGGCCGCCGAGATCGAGGACGCGGTGAAGGCGGTTGCCCGCCGGCGCACGGAGTTCGAGCGCAAGGCGGAGAAGGATCTCGGGATCGCGGTGGTGGCCATCATCGGCCACGCCGAGCGGGTCACCCGGCCGGGCCGCAACGAGGGCGGGCGGGCGATCGCGGTCAAGACGAGCGCCGATCCGCGGCTCGTCTACATGGACGAGGACCGGGCCTATGAGCACGGTCTCGCCCAGCCGGAGGACCGCCAGCAGCCGTTCATCGAGACGGCGATGGTGGAGCTCGCCCGGGTCTACGTGCAGTCGGATGCCCATGCCGAGCGTCTCAAGGCCGCTCTCGACAGCGTCCTGATCGGCAACACGGTCAATGCCCGCCATCGATGGCGCGACGTGCCGGAGGAGTTCGACATGGACTTCCTGCCGCTGTTGATCGGGCAAGCGGCCGAGGATGCCAGGGTGGCGGTGTTCGATGCCGCCGAGCGGGACCGCCGCAAGCGGGTCCGAGTGCAGAAGTTGATGAAGGGTGCGAGGGGAGAGCCGAGATGAAGGTGGTGATCGACCGGACGGAGCTGCTGCGGGTGCTGAACCACGTCACCAGCGTGATCGAGCGGCGCACGACGATCCCGATCCTGTCGCATGTGCGGCTGGAGGTGATGAAAGGCGGCGGTCTGGCGGTCACCGGCACCGATCTCGAGCGCCAGATCCGGGACGTGGCCGATGCGACCGGCGTCGCCGGCACGGCCTGCGTTCCCGCGCACATGCTGCACGACATCGTCCGCAAGATGCCCCAAGGCATGATCGAGATGGTGGTCGACGCCGACAGGGACCGCATGAGCATCAAGTCCGGGTCGTCCCGGTTCCAGCTGTCGACGGTGAGCGCCGAGGACTTCCCCGACATCGCCCGGGTCGGCGGCAATCACCAGTTCAAGGTTCCGACTCCCGAACTGAAGCGGCTGATCGACAAGACGCGGTTCGCGATCTCGACCGAGGAGACGCGCTACTACCTCAACGGCATCTTCCTGCACACGCCGCAGGGTGACACGGCGCTGCTGCGGGCGGTGGCGACCGACGGCCATCGGCTGGCCTGCGTCGAGATCCTGCGCCCCGCCGGCGCCGAGGGCATGCCGGCGGTGATCATCCCGAGGAAGACGGTCAACGAGCTGTGCCGCCTGTTCGAGGGGGCGCCGGAGGAGATCGAGGTTCAGGTCTCGGAGTCCTCGATCACGTTCACGATCGGTGCGGTCCGGCTCTACTCGAAGCTGATCGACGGCACGTTCCCGGACTATCAGCGGGTCATTCCGGCCGGCAACGACATGCTGATCAAGATCTCGAAGGGCGCCTTCATGGGGGCGGTCGACCGGGTGGCGACGGTGGCGTCGGATCGCGCGCGCGCGGTCCGGGTGACGGCGGCGCCGGGTGAGGTCGTGCTGTCGGTGAGGGCCGAAGGCAACGAGGCCTCCGAGCGGATCGATGTCGACACCGAGGCCAAGATCGAGATCGGGTTCAACGCCCGCTACCTGATGGACATCGGCGACCAGATCGACGGTGACGAGGCGGCGCTCGAGGTGCGCGATGCGGGCTCGCCGGCTCTGATCCGAGAGATCGGGGACGACCGCGCCCGCTACGTCCTGATGCCGATGCGGGCCTGATCGGAAAACGGTTTTTCGGGGAGGCGCTAGGTGCGCGAGGCGATCATCACCTACCTGCCGTGGCTGCTGTCCGTCATCACGATCTGGATGACGCTGGCGGCCGGCAACAAGCATCCGAGCGCGTGGCTGATCGGGCTCGTCAATCAGGCGCTCTGGCTGGCGTGGATCGTCGCGTCGTCGGCTTGGGGTCTCCTGCCGATGAACATCGCGCTCTGGATCGTCTATGGGCGCAATCACCTGAAGTGGAACGCCGCGTCGCGCGCGGTCTGACGAACGGTTTTTTGGGGAGGCGCTGGGGATGACGACGATCGCGACCGACGGCCGGGTCATCGTGGGGGATGGTCTCCACCTGTGGGGCGAGGAGATCATCTCGCTCGACTTCGAGAAGATCGTTCACTCCGGCTCCTACGTCTACGGGTTCACCGGCAATGCGGCGATGTTCCGGCCGGCGATCGACTGGTTCGAGAAGGGCGGGGACCCGGAAACCGTTCCGGCGAAGGGTGCCTCGAAGCTCGACTGGACGATGCTGGTCATCACGCCGGAGACCGGCTTCATCGTGTCGAACGACGGGCCGCATCCGATGCCGATCACGTTCCCGTTTGCGATGGGCAAGGGCGGGGAGGCGGCGAGCGCGGCGATGGCGGGCGGTCTGTCTCCGCTCCAGGCGGTTGAGGCGGTGTGCAAGCGGTTCACGCACTCCGGCGGAACGATCCGGGAGATCGACATCGCGCAGGCGCTGGGCCGGGCCCCGGTCCGGGGTTCTCCCGTCGAGGCGCTGGGTGCGATGGCGGAGCGCATGGAACGGGCTGATTGGGACGTCGACTGGCTGCCTCCGCGCCGAGCGTGAACGGTTTCCGGCGGCATCGGCAGGGGGATCAGGTGCACGCTCTCAGCTTGGTTGCTTCACGGGCTCCAGGTCACAGGGCGAGGCACACTTTCCGGGCATGGTCCCCCTTCCGCTGCCGCCCTTGTGGCAGCGTTTCCTCCCGCACTCGACGGCCGCTCCTGTTCGAGCGTGCGGCCGGTTCTTTTGGTCTCGGGGGAACGGTTTTCTGGCGCTGGTCGCCATGGGAGACAGGGTATGCGAACGATCACAATCGGCGCCGCCGAGCAGCGCATCGTGGTCAAGGTGCTCCGGGATGTTGCGGCGGGGCGGCCGGCACCGCGCCTGAATGCTGCCGAGGCGGCGGCTCTCCGGACCTTCCTTGCGCGGCAGTCCTGGGCGGAAACCGTCGGAGGGGGCGGCAACTCGGTTGCCGCTTCACGTGAAACGGATGTGCCGACAACCCGTAAGCGGGCGGCAAGGTGATGGCGGACACCCCTTTCACCCAATCCCTCCTCGCCGAGATGGCGAAGGTCGGCCGCTCACCGGGACGCGACTACGTGCTCGCCGGGAGCAAGGGCGCGGTCGCGTCGCTGATGAAGTACGCCGAGAGCCCGGCGCCCGCCGGCATGGCGTCGCAGCGGCCGTTCGCCGACTGCTCGCTGTTCGGCATGCAGATCAAAATCGCCGACATCCCGGCCGAGAAGGTGTTCGACTGGTCGGGCTGCCGCTCGCCGTCTCGAGCCCGCCGCCGGCACGCCCAAGGCCATCCCCAGCGGGTGAAGATCACCGAGCGGGAGGTCATGTACCTGATGGACCGGCGAGCGATGGAGTTCCGAGACGGGTGGGAGCGCCGTGTGTCGAGGATGGTGCTGGATGCGGCGCTCGGCCCAAGCAGCGAGGGCGTGCGATGAGTACCCGCCCTTTTCTTTGCGTCGAGTGTCGACATCACCGGGTTCGTCGCCCGCCTCAGCCGGTTCCGGGCATATGGCATGTGTGCCTGAGGCCGGTTGGCGCAGTGAGTATGAGTCCTGTAACGGGCGAAGACCAGGGATCGGTTCCTGCATTCGATTGCGACGCGGAGCGCTCGCCCGTCACATGGTGGCATCGGCTGTTTCGGTGGAGGGTCGATCGGTGCGGCCCGGATGGGCAGTGGTTCGAGAGGGCGCCATCGCCGCCGGCAACCGTACATCTGCCGCCAAGCTCGCGATCAAGAACGGCATCTGAAGACGAGATCCCAAGCGGTCCTGCTGAGCGAGGGGACGCATTCCCCGAGCGGGTATCTTCAGCAGGGGTGCCGGCTGGCCCTGGGCGGACAGGGACCGACGGTTGTGGGTGACTGAGGTACGTGGAACCCTCACGAGATTTGCGACGGTAGCGAGGTGGGACAGATGGCACAGGCACTAGCGAACGCAGGGAACGGTGACGACGGGGAGTATCGCGACTACTTGGCGCGCATCCAGGCGCGGTTCGATTCGGCCATGAGCGCGGCCAGTGTCGTGTTCACGACCGATGCCGAAGGTCTGTTCGAGACGTACCTGTCTGGGCTTCCCGCGAGCGAGCGACAGCACTGCACGTGCCACGCTTGCCGGATGTTCATCGAGCGGTTCGGCGGTCTGGTGACCATCGACCCGGACGGCACGACGGCGAGCCCGATCTGGCACGAGGACGATGCGCCCGAGATCTACAAGGCGGCGGCGCGCGATCTGGCGAAGGGCGTCCGCAAGGCGAAAGTCACCGGCGTGTTCCGCGCCAAGGATGTCGTGTGGGGACAGCCCAACACGGGGCCTTGGGTGCACTTCGCGGTCCGTCCTCCGGCCCACATGGTGCACCGCCACGCCATTCTCACCGCCGGCCAGGCCATGGCCGAGAAGCGGGAGGAGTACGGCATCGTCAGCCGTGCTCTCGCCGAGTGGGACGTGAAGGTGCTGGACGCAGCGCTCTCGCTGCTGGAGACGGAGGCGCTCTACCGCAGCGACAAGGTGAAGGGTCCGGTGCGCTGGCTGCGCGACCTGCATTCGGCGCGCGATGGCGTCAAGGGCGAGCGCCGGTCGAACGTGGTCTGGCGTGCGGTGGCGACGGCGCCGGCCGGCTTCTGCCACCCGCGCAGTTCGATGGCCGGAACTCTGCTCGACGACATCGCGTCCGGCATGTCGTTCGACGATGCCTCGCGCCGGTTCGCCGCGAAGATGCACCCGCTCCAGTATCAGCGCCCGCAGGCGGCTCCGACGGCGGCCAACATCGCGCAAGGCGAGAGGGTCATCGCCGCGCTCGGCGCCGAAAGGTCTCTGCTGCGCCGCTTGGCCCGGCTCGACGAGGTGAAGGCACTGTGGCGCCCGACATTGCCGGAGCCTGAGGCGTCCGCTGGCAGCGGCGTGTTCGGGCACCTGAAGGCGAAGGGCGCGAGCCCTGACATCGCCATTCAGGCGCCGCCCGTGACGATCACCTGGGACAAGTTTTCGCGGACCGTTCTGCCGGCGGCGCAGTCCATCGATCTGCTGGTTCGTCCGCGCGACAACTACTGCGCCCTCGTGTCGGCCGTGCACGAGGATGCTCCTCCGATCCTGCAATGGGATAGCGAAGGCCAGCGCAACGTCATCTCCTGGTACGTCTGGCATGGGGGCTCACCACCGGAGCAGTTCTCGATGGCGGCGATGTCGTGGCAGCCGGTCTCGGCTGTCACCTTGAAGCCGTCGATGTGGAATGGCGGCAACGAGCATCAGGGCAAAGGGGTCGTCTTCCTGATGGAGAACGCGCGGGAGACGAGAACGGCTGGAGCGGCGCTGTTCCCCGAGATCCTGCGCGAGGAGCTTCGTGCCGTTCGCGCGACGATCGAGGCGTACAGTCGGTCCGCAACCATGCACGGCTTGGCCGAAGGTACGGCCTGCGGCCTGATGCTCGACGCAGGTAGCAAGGGCGCATGGAACGCGCAGGTTCGCGTCCGCAGCGGCGGGCGCGTCATCACATACAATTTGGATCGCTGGGACTAGGTGAGTTCGCTGACGGGAGAGACGAGAGCACTCGATCCAGGAGGACCGCCATGCGCCCCGCACGAACGCCGAGCGGTTGCTAGGCGAACGGGCGTGAACAGATCAGGGAACGCCGCCGGTCACCGGGCGTGACAGTGGGGAGAGACCTTCACCGGCAGCCCGGAGAACAGACGCGAGAGAAGGGCTCCTGATGGGGCCGTCCCGGTCAGGCTGCGGGCAGGGAGATCAGGGCGGTGGGCAGGGAAGACGCAGTGAGCACTCAAGCAGAACGCCCCGCAACCCATGCTGATGTGAAGCATGCTTTCGAGTTTGGGGTGATCATCGGTGCTGCCGTGGTCGGGTTCTGCTGGCTGATGTTCACATGGGGACCGCCTCAGCGTCCGCAGGTCGTCAAATGCGTCGAATGGCGCGAGCTCGGCAGTGGGATCTTTCGGTCCGAACTGCGCTGTGAGCGGTGGTCCGATGGAAAGACTCGCGCCGACGTGCTTGGTGGTGTGCGATGAGCCAAGTCGCCAAGGACATCGTGCTTTTTCTGATGCTGCTGGTGTTCATCGCGTTCACCACGCATATCATCTCGTCGGCCGCCGACGACTTCTTTCGGTGGCTCAACGATGACGACGAGGAGGACTTGGGGCCGTGACCATGAAAGGCATGTGCATCGGAGGATTTCTCAACGGAGCCGTGGTCAATCCAACGCGGTCGCCGGTGTCGTTCTCCTGCTCAGACGGGGAGACGTTCCAGCAAGTCTACCACTGGGACGATCCCTACTGGCGGGCTGAGGGACTGTCGGATGCCGAGTTCCAACGAGAGCGGGATGCGCTCATTGCCGCCATGGCGCGGCCGGCATCGAAAGAGCCCTCCATCTCGGTGCCCTATGACCTCTTGTGCCGCATTGTGGAGATTGCCCGCGAGTGTGCTGAGGACCTCACGTCCGAGATCGACGCGAAGTATCCCTCGCGGAACGAGCAGCCGGTTCAGATGCGTCGTCACGCTCGAGACCTGGACGTGGTGGCTCGCCTGACCGCGGCCATCGACAGACTGCCCGACACGGTAACCGATCCCCAGTCGCCGTATCGCAGGGCGCCACAAGAGAGCCTGCGCATTCTGGCGGAGGCAAAGTGACGATGGCCAAAGGATGGATGGCGGTCGACCTCGATGGCACGCTCGCGCATTACGACCGCTGGCGCGGCATCGAGCACGTCGGCGAGCCGGTGCCGCTGATGCTCGAGCGCGTCCAGGCATGGCTCGCCGAGGGCAAGACCGTGAAGGTCTTCACCGCTCGCGTCGCCGTCGAGGAGCCCGAGCGCTAGTTCATCTGAAGCAGGTGGCGGTGATGCTCGGGGATGTCGTCGGCAGCGAGGTCGCGCTGCCCAAACAGAACGATCTCGAGCATCACGCGCTCGCTGACGCGCGCTGGGTGCGCAAGGCGTGGGCCACGCTGCTGGTACGCTTGGCATTCGAGTAGGGCGTAAGTGTTCTGCGAAGCGCGAGCATGTGTAGCGAGCTTTGAAGTCGTAGCGACTTTATCGTCGTTATCGAGTTTTCGGGTGGTCCAACTTTGGACTGCGGTGCTTTTTGGCACCAAAGTGACCAAAGTTCCTTATGCGGTAGGGCACATTGAAGCCCCGCGATCCCGTCAAACCAGCTAGAGAGGAACGAATCCATGCCGGCATCCATCGCAACTGGCGTGCGCGCTATTTCCAGCTACGGAGACCGCAAGAAGATCGCTGCGGCTCTGGATGAAGGGCTCCGGCGCCGGGAGTCCGTGAACAGCATTCCTGAGGTCCAAGAAGCGCGTGCGAAGGCTGACCGGTTAAGGCGAGAGCATGACGAGGCATACAAAGCATTCTCGCGGTTGTTCGATCTTTACGGCGATGTTATACTTGACGTACCCAGCGGGGAGGTGGTATGAGCACCTTCCCGAACGGCGCCAGCTTGTCTGGCCACAACCTGATCAGCTCGAACGTGACCCGATTTGTATATTTGGACGAGAGCGGAACTGGCAAGGGCGATACGCATCTTGTAGTCGCAGGCATTGTCGTGCACGCAGACAAGCAGCTTAATGAACTGGAAAGCAGGATAGCTGAAATAGCTGATCGGCTGATTCCTGGCGACATAAGGCCGGGCTTCGTATTTCACGCGGTGGATTTGTTTAATGCGAACAAGCCGTTTACAAAAGGCAAGTGGACATTTGATGATGCCATGGAGGTGGGGTCGGCTTTTGCCAAAGCAATATCGGAGACAGGTGTCGGCATCGTATGGCGGAGCATTCTACGCTCCACTCCAGTTCCGAGCCATGCAAAATTTAGCACTTTGGCAATTCAGCACTCCATAGCCTTCGTGAGCACCCTAATGCTTGTGGAGGGATTCATGCGGAGCAATGCTGCCGGAGAGGTATGCATTGCCGTTGCGGAAAACATCAAGGAACACAAGGAGGCAATCAAGCAAGCCCAGCGAGTCTATCGGGATCAAAGTTTAATTTTTGAGATGGGTATAGATCACAGTCTCCTGCCCCTGCGAACCATTAAAGATACTGTGCATTTTGTTGAGAAGGCCGAGTCTCCAGCCATCCAGATGGCCGATTTCGTATGTTACCTGATCAGAAAGGCGCACATGCTGGACAAACGGTTCGTTGATCTTGTTAGAACCATTAGTCCCAGCGTCATTGCGAAGTCGTCTTCTTAGCGGCCCTTTTTCTAATTCCAGTTGATCGCATTAGCTTATCAAACCGCTTGCCGGTTTCGTCAACATCATGCTCCCGAGCGGCTTCGATGAACCGCTCGGACTGAGTCTTGTCGTCTGCCTTGTCGGGCACGCGTGGCTTAGGCTTGTCCTTCATCGGTCACTTCTTCCTTCCCACCAGCGGCCCTGTACGTCAGGCGCTTGCCCTTGGCGCCCCTCAGCGCCTCGGTCGCGCGCTGCTTGTCGTCGACTCCCAACGCAACGCGGTTGTTATACCTGAAGTCGTACTCTGCAAGATAGCGGTGCAGGTGACGCTCGTCGCACTGCTGGTAGACGCCCTTCATCCCGCGCTTGAAGATCGAGAAGTAGCCCTCGACCGTGTTGGTGTGAACGTCGCCGCGAACGTACTCCTCGGCGCTGTGGTTGACCGTCTCGTGCGACGCGAAGCCGTCCAGCTTCTGGTAGTAGGTCGCGGCGTCGTCGGTCATGACGCGCGCCTCCTTCGCGATGTTCTCGTTGACGATGGGGACCAGGGTCGACGCCTTCACATCGTCGACGTGGACGCTGCGGACCTTCCCGCCGCGCTCGACCAAGGACAGGACGGCGTGCTTGTGGGCACCGCCGCGCCGGACCTTGACGCCCCTCTTCCGCCCGATGAACGTCTCGTCGGCTTCGACCACGCCCGAGCTGCCCTCGCCGCCCATCGGCACCGCAAGCCCACCCTCCCGCATCGCCTCGCGAATGCGGTGCGAGAGAAACCACGCCGACTTCAGCGTGATCCCAAGCGTCCGGTGAAGCTGGTTCGACGAAATGCCCTTTTTGCTGCTGGAAAGCAGATAGATCGCTTGCAGCCAAATCCGCATCGGGATATGGCTGTCCTCGAAGATCGTGCCGACTTTCACCGTGAACGGCTTGCGACAGGCATAGCACTTGTAGGCGCCAATGCGGGTCGATTTGCCGCCCAGTTTGCCGACGCGCTTGGTCTCATTGCACTTTGGGCAGACCGGACCGTTGGGCCAGAGTTCCGCCTCAACGAAGGCATACGCCGCTTCTTCGTTGTGAAAGTGGAGGTCGGAAAGGGTAGACATGACTGCGGTTCCCTCAGGGTGTGAGGAACCTTATAGGCTTTCACGATGGGTACGTCAAGTATAACATCGCCATCTTTACGCACCGCGAAACTTGGACGCTAAGTTGGCGCGCGAGTTTCCTGGTGTACTAGTCCTTGGGGCTGGCGAGGAAGACTACATGCAGTGGATACCGCGCTGCGCACTGACTGGGCTGCCTATTTTCATCGGCGATCGCGTTTACATCAGCGGCGAGAGCCCCAATCTCACGTACATCCTCGCGGATGCAGTCACTCTGGTTTCCGGTTGTGAGCGCGAGCCCGTGATTGTAACCGCAAATGGCGAAGCGGAATGAGCGAACACGAAGCGATGATGTTGGCAAACGACGTCTGGTTTCGAGCCAGCTGGTTCTGCATGTGCGCCGGCTTCGGGACGAGGATGCTGACCGAGCCCGCAACAGGGACGCGGTTCGCGTCGTCTGCGGTGATGGTCGGCGGCTTTTGGATGCTGTTGTGGCGGGCCTCAAGCCTTGGATAAGCGGGAGAGGGGTGGGAGATGGCACGTGTAGAGGCGCAGGCGATCGACGCGAAGGGAAACCGCATCGGGGTCGGCTCATTGGTCCGGCTGCTCTCGGGGAGCGGCTTGATGACTGTTGGGCAGGTTGATGACGACGGTGAGGTTTTGGTGCTGTGGGCCGACTCGAACGGCGACATCGCCTCGTTTTCGGTTCCCGATGGTCGTTGTCTTGTTGTGGAGGGAAATCCCGATGCGGCGTGAGTCCACATCTCTGTCTGAGATCAGGTTCCTCGGGCTGGCGCAGCCCGAGGACGACATCCACGAGTTCGCGCGGCGGCTTATTGCCAAGAGCGAGGAGTCCGGCGGGGTTTGGAATGGTCGCTTTCGGGATCACATCTTGCAGGCGCGGCCTGGCCGATCGCTTGAGGATGTGCTGACCGAGTGGACGATGGACGCGCACTGGGACGCGACCGGTGAGCCTCTTCCACCACGGAGGGTATGGGGCAAAGGTCTGAGGGTGCTGTCTCCGAGGGGGGCAGCCACTGTGGTTATGTCCGGAGGGTCCGGCCGTGGCTTCGGAACAAAGGTGGCCGTCGATGTGGACGGCGAATGGGAAACGGTTTTGTACGACGAAAGCGAGATCGCTCTTCTCAACCCGAAGCATGGCCGGCGCTATCCTCCGGCTGCGTTCCGCATCGGCGAGGTGGTTGCCTTTCCTTTCGAGCCTCGACTGAAGTGGCAGATCGTTTCCGTCATTGATGATGGCGCGCTCGGACCTGTGGTGCGGCTGCGCCAGTTCAGTTCTGATGGCGATCCAACACACTGCCCGGATGCAGAGATTGTCCCGAATCTGCCGCCGTTGGGCAACGGTGAGTTAAACCTAATGAAGCTGGAGCCGGAAGGTGGACCGGAAAGATCACCCGATGTGATCTTGCCATACAAGGAGGCTGCATTGGGCAAGGTGCCAACGAAGCTGACGTGGGTGGAGGTTGCGGGAGACATCGCCGGTTTGGTCGGTTTTATGGCGTCTCTGGTGGGGTCTGCGGCACTTGTTGCCATCATGCTCGGGTGGCGGCCGGACACCAAAACGATAGCCTTGATGGCTGCGTGGGCGTTGGCGCTAGCTGGTGGCGCTCGCGGGACGCTTGCAGTGCATCAGAGGGAACACGACAGACATGAGCCTAGATGACCCGGACGACGAAGCGGCGCTGCTAGCGGAGGTGCGCAGCATCGTTGCTGCCGACATGAAGACGGCTCTTGCCGATCTCATGGGGAGAGATGTGGACCTGACGCCCGATGTGCTCGACCGGATCGAAAAGGCGTGCGCCGAGTCGGTGATGTCCCTCATGCCGGGCTGCGATGTCGAGGTTGACGCGGCTCGTGGCGAGGTGAGGGCCATGCCGCGGCGGCGCCGAGACGCGCTGTGAGTTCGGTCAGGAAAATCGGTACGTTTTTCTGACCGCTGGTCGCCCCGCTATTGGGATTCCGATATTGGGCCAGAGCCGTATGCCGAGCGAAGGACTACACCCGAGCGTTGAACGAAGACTGCCAATGGACCGGTCCTGGCGGGGCGCGCACGGGGAAGGTGCGCGAGAGCGCGAAAGGTCCCACCACGTGCAAGTCGTGGCGCTCGGCTCCCGATCACAGGCCGTCATGAAGACCATTTTACGCACGTGCGTAAAATGATGCCTGTCGGCAAGGGGACGGAGCGCGAATTACCTTGAGGTCACGGACTGTGACCTCAAGATGGACGTCACCCCGCCAGCAGCCCCGCCAGCCGCTCCCCGATCTTCGCCCCGCCCAGGTCCGCGCGGTTGCCCGCCGCCCGGCCGGCGCCGTAGGCGTCCACCCGATCCGCGCTCGCCGCCATCGGAGCCGCCATGCTCATCGAGAGCCCGTGCTGCTTCGCATAAGAGCGATAGCGCTCGGTCACGATCTCGGCGCGCAGCACCAGGAGGGCCTTGCCGGTTGGCGATGCGCGCGACCGTTCCCGCCGCATGGCGGCGAGCCGCTCGTTAATCCGCTCCGCCATGCCGGTCAGGAACGAGAGCCGGTCCGCCGAGGCGTGGAACCGGGCCGACCGCGCAAACCGCGGCCACTCCACCTCCATGGCAATCGCGATCGATCCCGTGACCGCATGAGCGCGCCACGTGTCCTCAGCCTCGCCGAAGTAGACGAGCTCGGTGCCGCGGCGCCAGCCCATGACGTCGAAGAGATCGGCCACCGCCCCCACGCAACGGTGCACGTCGTGGGAAGCCGGCACCGGCCGCGCCCGCGCGCCATACCGGTCCTCGTCGATGGCAGCGCCGAGCTCGACGTCGAGATAGGTGAGATCGTGCGCGGCCATCAGTCTCGAAGCGGCGGCCGCGGCCGCCAGCGCCTCAGCCTCGGTGCACCCGGCGGAAACCGTTTGCGACAGCAGCTTGCGCACGCGGGCTGCGATCTCGGACCGTTTCTGCATGGGTAAGCCTCATCACTGCTCGTCATCCTCGTCGTCCGGCTCGTCACGCATGCAGTAGAACCGTTCTCGCCGGACCCCATCGGCGAGCGGCTTCTCGCTCTTGCTGTCGAACACGTAGACCGCGAAGAAGTCCTCGATGGTCGCCTGACCTTCCTTCACCTTGCGGAGGTTGTCGACCAGCTCGCAGATACTGAACGCGCACATGCAGGCCAGATCGTCCCGGCTGCTTTCGAGCGCGCGCTGGGCAGACTTCGCCAGTCCCGGCAGTGATTGTCTCATCCCGATCGTCCTCCTGTCACTTCGGCCGCCGCGACCACGATCCGTCCATCGAGTGCTTCCACCCGCTCGCCTTGGTGCCCGGCAGGGGCCGCCACTGTGCCTTGCGCCGGGGCGGCGGCGGATCCTCGCCCGTGGTCTTGGCGAGCAGGCGGCGGCGGAACTCCTCCTGGGCGGCCGTGATCCGCCGGGCCTTGGCGATCGCGGTCTGATCCTTCGGGGTCTTCTGAGCCTCGTGCACCAGGCGCGGCAGCGGGTCGATGTTGGTCGGGTGGTTGGTGCCGGCGAGCTCCAGGGCGATTCGGTGATCCCACCGATGCCAGCGCTGGAACACCGCCACGATGTCCTTCGCCGTGTGCATCTTCGCCCACTGCGGGTCGATCAAGGGGACGCGGGCGCCGGTCTCGTCGTCGATGATGAGGGTGAGGTGGCAGATCATGGCGGCCAGCCGCTCGGTGAGCGTGAGCTTGCGCCGCCGCCGGTCGGCGGGGATGTCGGTCATGGGGTGGCTCCATTCGGAAAGAGGAGTCCCCTCGAGCCCGCGCGTCGCCGCGCGCTGGGCGCGCTCACCAGCCACGATATGCGGCCCGGCTCGAGGGGGACCGGAAGCGGGCAGGGTTGGTTGCCCGTCCGGGTGTCGGGTCAGGCGGAGCGGCGGCGGGTCTTCCCGCGCTGGCGCACCGCATCAGCGGTCAGATCGATGGTCGCGATCTGCGCCGGGTCGAGCTCGCCCCAGCCGGGGCGCGCCTTGAACACCGCCAGCGTGCCGTCGACCGCATCGCTGCGCGACAGCTTCAGCAGCGTGCCGACGATCTTGGCCGTGAGCTCGCCGGGGGTGAGCCGGACCTCGCCCTCGGGGATGTCGGGGAGCGCGGCCGGCGCCGGCTCCGGGTCGGCGGCTGCCGAGACCGCTGCGGCCGCCATGACGTTCTCGCCGAGGCGGGCGAGTGCCGCCGGCAGGCTCGGGGCCGTCGCGGCAGCAGGGGTTGGCGCGGCGGCGGCAGGCTCGACCACGACGACCGGAACGTCGTCGGCCGGCACTGGGTCCACGCCGTCAGGCGACAGGTCGCAGTCGAACACCGACGGCGCAGCATCGGCCGCCGAGAGCGGCGTGACGCGGGCGGCCGGCGGCTTCGCCTTGCCGCGCAGGGACGCGATCTCGGTCTCGTCGAGCATGCCGAGACCGCACACCGACAGTGTGGCGCGCCGCTTAGCCTTGGTGATGGCCGTCATCAAGGCGTCGGCGAGCTCGAGCCCGGTCAGTGGCTGGCCGGCGCGGCTGTTCGGCTGGCCGTTGACGATCGGCGGGTGGACGAGAGAGACCGAGCCGATGTCCTCGTCGGTGCGGCCGTCGCGGGTGGTCGCGGCGACGTGCACGGTGTGGACGCCGTCGGCGGTTTCTCGCGACTTGATCTCGGTCGAGACGCCGTGGATCTGGCGCAGCTGCTCGGCGCAATTCTTCTTCGCGTAGAGCGTCAGCTTGCCGTCGAGCACGATGTACTCGAAGGGCTGCGTCAGCGGGTTGAGCCCGACCGAGGCGCAGACCGCCTCGTAGTAGCGGACCCGCTCCTCGGCCGACAGGCGGCCGAGGTCTCCGAGCATGACGTTGCGCACGATGGACGTGTCGCCGAGGGCGGTGACGGTCGAGGTGGCGGGCTTGAGCTTCGTGACGTTTCCCATGGTCCCCTCCCTCAGGCCGCGTTCGCGAGCCACGCGGGCATATCCGCGAGGTCGATTGTGGTGTCGGGCATCGGGTCGGTGTAGCGCCACGCCGTGCCGAACGCGGCCATGTGCTCGCGGTAGGACTGCAGCGCGGTCGCCGTCGCGCGCCGGCCGGCATCGATCAGGCCCGGAGAGGCCGAGCGCAGCAGCGAGACCGGCGCGTCCTTCTGGTAGAACACCCAGTGCCAGACCAGCGCGCCCGGCTCGACGGAAGCCAGCGCCTCGAGCCACTTCGGATTGATCCCCTCGGCGCCGTAGACCTTGCCGGCCTTGATGAGGTCGGGCACCTGCGCCAGCCCGTCCGCATAGTGGGCAGCCTGGATGTCGAGGCGGTACTCGGCGATCGCCGACGTGACGGCGCGCTCCGGCGGCAAATCGCGCTGGTTGGCGAACGACTTGAGGTCCGCCGGCAGCATGATCCACTTCCCGTCCCGCTTGCCGAGCCTGAGGTTGTCGCAGCGCAGCTTGCACGGCACGCCGTCGACCTCCCAGAACACGGAGACTTCGGGCCGACCGTTCGACAGGGCGGGCGCCACCTTCGGATTGGACGCGAGGAAGCCTGCGGCCGCCACGACCTGCTCATAGACGCCGCGCTTCAAGGTCGCCATGCCGCCATCGGCGCAGCGGGCGGCGTGCGCCTCCATGATCTGGTCGAAGATCGGCGCCGAGCGCGCCCAGATCACCTCCTCGGTGCCGGGCACGCTGCCGCCCTTGGCCTCCGCTTCCGCGATCAGGACGCGGGCGGCGATCAGCCGGGCGATCAGGTCGGGCTTGTTGCCGGTCACCTTCTCGCCGAGCACCTTCAAGGCGCGCTTGATGTCGTCGGCGGTGACGAGGCAGCCGGGATGATCGCCGACCTCCGGCGTCATGGTGTACTCGGCCTCGAACGCCTCGCGCCCCTCCAGCACCAGCTTGTGCAGGGCCCGGCCGAAGAGCAGGGCCGGCGTCTCCTCGCCCGGCTCGCGGAGCGGGTTCATCCAGGAATCGCGCCAGTAGTACATGGGGCAGACGGCGAGGTTGCGCACGTCGCCGGAGCCGAGCGCGGGATCGGCGTAGTAGTCGGCGCTGGGCAGGCCGAAGTAGAGGCCGGGCGCAAGCCGGGCGGTGGCGGTGTCGATCTTGCTGATGACGGTCATGGGAGGTGTCCTTTGGCTGGTGATGTCCGGGGTAGGAGCCCGGCTCGGCGTGGGCCGATGCCCAATCAGCTAGACGCATTCCGGCATGTCGTCAAGTGGGTCATCGCCCACCGCTTGACGTTTTTCGGCAAATCGTCGTAGGTGAGGGTGTACCACTCGTTTGGTGGGCGGAGGTCGATTTGCAGACGACGGTGATCGGGCCGGCGACGGTGCGTCTGCTGAGGCGCATCGATGCGTTTCTCACGCGCTCCGGCATGGCCGAGACCACGCTCGGAAAGCTCGCGCTCAACGATGGCAAGAGCATTTCCCGGCTGCGGTCAGGCGGAGCGATCTCGATCGAGCGCGCCGAGACGTTGCGCGCCTTCATGCGAGACTGGAAGCCGGTCCGCAACGTGCGGTTCCGACCGCGCGGGGTTCGTGTGGCGAGCTGACGGCGGTTGTGACTGCGACGACGATAGGCGTGCATGCGTGGGGTGGGTGAGGACGAGCAGCATGCCGCAAGACGGGAAACCGTTTCTGGACGACCCGGTCGAGCCGCCCGGGGTTTCCCCGACGCTGTTCGAGCGCCACCACGCGGCCGTGCACGATCTCGCTCGCGCCATTGCTCGCGAGGACGGCGCCACCGATGCGGCAACGCTCCTGCTCGCCGAGGCGGTTGCGCTGCTGATGGTGGCGGGGATGCCGGCCGGCGAGGTCCGCTCGCTCCTGGTGAGCATCCTCGATGACGTGGTGTCGGGCGCGGCTGCGGCAGCGGCCCGGCTGCCGCGGTTTCAGACCGGTGGGAGTGCGTGATGCGTGCCTGGATCTTCTCCGACCTGCACCTCGACGTGAACAAGTGGACCTTCGCGCTGCCGAGGACGCCCGACTGCGACGTGGTCCTGATCGCGGGCGATCTGTGCGAGCGCGCCTCCCTCGCGCTCAAATGGCTGGCGGCTCGCAAGATCGAGGTGCCGGTGGTCTACGTGCCGGGCAACCACGACTTCTACGGCACGAAGATCGAGGACGAGATCGTTCTGGCGCGAACGTTCGCCAAGGATTTCGGCATCCACTTCCTCAACGGTAACGTCTTCGACTTCACCACCCGTGGCGGCGAGCGGGCGCGGGTGATGGGGGCGACGCTGTGGACCGACTACAGGCTCGCCGGCGAGACGTGGAAAACACCGGCCATGCTGGCCGCGCGCATCGGTATGAGCGATCACGTGCTGATCCGCTCGCGAGCGCGCGGTGGGGCGGCGTTTCTCCCTTCCGATGCTGAGCAGAGATGCGCGGCCGCAGTCGCGTGGCTCGACCACATGCTGAACGTCCAGCCCTTCGACGGCACCACGATCGTCGTCACGCATCACGCGCCGTCCGTCCGCTCGATCCATCCCTCCTACCACGGCAAGCTGCTCAACGCGGCCTATGCCTCGAACCTCGATGATCTCGTCGGCAAATGCGACCTCTGGGTGCACGGCCACGTGCATCACCGGTTCGACTACCGGATCGGGTGCGGCCGGGTGATCTGCAATCCGCTGGGCTACCGCCGGCGTGGCGAGGGCAAGTCGTTCGACCCCGAGCTGGTGGTCGAGGTGGGGAGGGGATCGTGACCGACCTCAGCGCCGCTCAGAATGAGTGTCTTCGGCATGCTGTCACGCTTGCGCGATCCGAGCAGATACGCACTCGGCATGGGCTTGAGACGAGGTTGCGTGCTGCAGGTCATGCACAAAAGGACATCGATGCGGCTCTCGCAGCGTGGAAGGCATTCGGTCCCGCACGGGAAGCCCTCAAGGCAGAGGGGTGGCCGGCGTGACGAAGCGGACCGTCGACATCCACTCCACCGAATTGCGCGCACTGGTGAAGCTGATCGACGCCGCTGCCGACATGATGCCGGCATCTGAGCGGCGCGCGCTTCACAGACTGAGAGCCCGGCTGGCGCTGGGTGCAACCGACGAGGGATGAGGGAGGGATGTAGAATGTCGAAGTTCCGCAAGAAGCCCGTCGTGATCGAGGCTGTGAGGTTCGACGAGAACGGGACGTTTGAGGGTGGCGCTCCAGAATGGATGGACGCCGCCGCGATGAGCGGCAAGGTCTACCGCAAAGGCCCCTCGCTGTTCATCAAGACGCTCGAAGGCGAGATGGAGGCGAAGCGAGGAGACTGGATTGTTCGCGGTGTGCAGGGCGAGATTTACCCCTGCAAGCCCGACATCTTCGCCGCCACTTACGATCCGGCATAGGTGGCCGATGCCCGCGATCGATCTTGAGCGCAAGAAGCCCGTCAAGGTGACGATCTCCGATCCGGAAACCGGGGAGGTTCTCGATGAGAAGGTCGTCACCAACGACTACTGCATCGTGTGCACGGGAGACCGCTACGTGAAGAGCGCGCAAATGATGGGGCGCACCCACTTGCTGGCGATCGCGGTGCGCAGGGCTGGGGAGTGACGTCGTGACCGCAACGCCATGGGACGATGACCGCACCAAGGGGCGCCGCCGCGAGGGGTACTCGATCCTTCGTGGCAAACGGCAGGAGCTGCTACAGGCGGCATGGAGCCGCGGCGCGTCTCCGCTCGAGCTATGGGAGGCGGCCCATTCGACCGAGGAGGACACTCCCGGCTGGTGGTGGAAAGACCCCGAGTACCGGATCACGTCGATGGGCTACCGGGAGACCCCGTGCCCGCCGCACGCGTGGGCCAACCTGATGTACTGGCTCCAGCACGGACGCATGTGGCGGCCCGACGGGAGCATTCCATTCGAGGAAGGTAGCGTGTCGCCTTGGTCGCTGCCGATCTTTTCGGAAGGGGGTAGCGCCGATGTCTGACGACGATTCCAGCATGCCGAGCGAGTCGACCTTCACCTTGCATCGCGCTGGGAGCCGCGCGGGCGATGACCCCGCGCTGCGTCTCGCTCGTGCCGAGAAGCGTGCCGCCGACCTGGAAACCGTTCTCGCCGCGTGCGAGCGCCATGTCGCGTTCTCGGCGATTGCCGGCACGAAGGCCAGCCTCGGGTCCGTGGAAGCGCTCCAGGCGCACGAGCGGCACGCTCAGCAGACACTGGCCAAGCTGCGCGACCTGCTCAGGGACAAGGGGTGAGCCATGCTCGGTCCGCTGCGCGACGACGATGCAATCCTCTTGGCCGGCGATCTCGCGCGAATGACGCCCTCGGCTGACCCGATGGACCGCCGTCTGTGCCGGGTCGCTGTCCACTACCGAACGAGGGCGCTGCAGGCCGAGGACCGGTTGCGATACGCGATCGATCTGATCCGCGCCGGGCTCGTTGGTGAGGCTATGCTCGAGATGGACCGGCTTCTGTCCGGCGATCCGGGGTTCGAGTTCTCGAAGAAGGGTGAGGGGTCATGAACGCGAGCGTCTATCTTCACTACACGCAGCTGCCCGAGGGCTCTCTGTTCCGGGCGATCGCGGAGATCGATCCGTCGAGCAAGGTCAGCGACACGCGCCTGGCTGCGATCCAGGCCGTGTGGATGCAGGAGATGATCCTGCTGACGCGGGACATCCGCCGCGATGCCAAGGTCTCGACGATGGACGAGATCAACGCGCTCCTGGTCGACACGATGGATGAGAACGGTCGCGCGCTTCGGTCCCGCCTGATCGAGATGGCGGCGGAGTTGCGCAAGAAGGCGCTGATCGTTGGGGCCGGAACCCCGGTGCCGGAGGTGGTGGTCGTGGACGGCCGGGTGCGGGCGATCTGGACGGTGGAGCCATGACCAGGAAGCCCGTCTGCCCGGTCTGCCGGGGACGAAGGACACTGACCTTTGCGCTGTATCGGTCGATCTCTGATGGAGAGCGGCTCTCCGCTGGGCTGAACGCGCGCGCCAAGATCGAGGACGACACCCGCACCTACCCATGCCCCGAGTGCGCGCCGAAGATCGACCCCACGCAGGTGCTGATGATCGGCGCGACCGAGGTAGTCAGCACCTTCCGCGAAGAGCAATTCGGCGGCGACTACCTCGACCACGTCAAGCGGGACTGCGCTCAGGCTCTCGCGCACGTGATGTTGAAGGAGGGGGTGATCTCGTTCACGCGGAGCCCGACGACGTCGCGATCGGTGTTCGGGGATGCCACGGATCTCCATGCACAGATCGGCGTCGTCATGCCGGCTGTCGTCAAGACCATGGAGGCGCGCATCGCGGCCCGGCAGGAAGAGATCGCCGCCGAGGTGGTGGCCGAGGCATGCGAGGCGATCAGTAGGCGATCCCTCGGCGACGGCATTCTGAGGGTGCACGCCGTTGAGGCGGTCCAGAATGCCCTGAAAACAGTTCTCGAGCGGCGGAAACGCACGGAGGTGTGAGATGGCAATCGACGGCAAAGGTGGTGGTCCTGGTCCGTATCCCGGCAAGATGGTGAGCGTGATTATCGGTCCCGATGCCGATCCCGCCGATGGAGTGCCTGCCAGCGGTGGCGGTGGTGTCGAGGGTGCGTTGTCCTCGCACGTGTTCACGATCCCGGAGGGCATGGTGCACGTCGACGTCGAAGTGCAGGGCGCCGGCGGCGGCGAGGAGTCGCCCAAGCCCGATTTGGTCGAAGGAAGATTCGGGGGCAAGAGCTTCTGGGCCGCGCCGGCCGAGGGCGGTAACGGCGTTCTGAGGAAGGAGGACCTTGGGTCGCCGGCTGTGCCCGGCACGCCCCCGGCGCCTGTGCGCGGGGAGGACATGATCGTCGGTGGCATTCGCGTCAGCACGTTGGCCGGCGTCAAGATCGAGCACATGAATGTCAGCCTGCATGGAGGCGTTCTGGGGCCGCAGCGCGCAGTGGAAATCCGCGCGATCGTTCCGCCGATCATCCCGGAGCAGATGGCCGCTCTGGAGTTGGCTCTGGCCCCGAAGTCCGAACCGCCCAAGCCGATCCACTGGCGTTCGGGCAAGCCTGTAACGCACCGTGTGCAGGTCGAGAAGTGCATCTGCGACATGCTGGTGGAGAAGGAGTGGGCTGCCGGGCGCGAGGCGAGCAAGCACCGTCCCCCGTGGTGGGCGCCGACCGACATCTACGATGGGGTCGTCCGCGACTATCTCGATTGGCAGGAGAAGAAGCGCGCCGAGTCCGCCGAGCCTGCGGCACCCGCTCGCGTTGTTCCCGGCGCCATCCAGATCACCAAGGCCGCCGCTGCCGATCTGATCGCGCTCCTTCGGAACCTGAAGAGCGTCACGCTCTCCAACGGGGTCTCAGACCGTTGCAATGCCGCAATTCTCGCGCTGGGGGGCAACCCCGATGAGGAAGGGTGACGGCCTATGATCGAGATCGTCGTGCTGATCGTCGTGCTGATTGCGGTCCTGGTCCTGATTGACCGGGCATCAGATGGCCGACCACGCGGGGTCTACCGGCCGAAGGTGCCGCCACCGTTGCCGGAGGGCTGCAGCCGGCCGCCCCCGCCTCCATCGCGCGACCATTGATGAGGTGACGGCATGAAGGAGCAATTCGATTGGGCTGCGCGGGTCCTCGGCGCCTTCTGCACCGTCGCGGGAGTCGGGATGGTCGTCATCGTGAAGATGACCCCCGAGGTGCCGGGTGGTCATGTCGCGCTGGGGCAGGGACTCACGCTTGCCATTGCGGGCTGGGCGTTGTGGCGGACCGGGCGTCAACCGCAATCGGCGCCGGCGACCGACGATCCGGCCAAGCCCAAACAGGAGCTTCTCGACATGCTTGCCCGCGATCACGGCAGGAAGAAGTGAGGATCCCATGACCGACATTCCCGCCCCTCCCGGCCCATTGCCGGACGTGCCTACCGACCCGGTAGAGGCTTTTCGGCGCCGTCTTTCCGAGTTGAAGGCGGCGCATCGAGATCAGCCCGTTCTCAAGGTCGCGCGCACCGAACGCGGAAAGGACCTTCCGCTTCCGGCCTATGCGAGCGCAGGGGCGGCCGGCATCGACCTTCACGCCGATGTCCAACCGGGGGACGTCGGGATGATGGTGCTTCCGAAGGAGATCAGGGTCGTCCCGACCGGCATCATGGTCGAGATCCCGCCCGGCTACGAGGGGCAGATCAGATCGCGGTCCGGTCTCGCCTTCAAGCTCGGTGTGGTTGCGTTCCCCGGCACCATCGATTCCGACTATCGCGGCGAGGTCAAGGTTCTGCTGTTCAATCATGGGTTCGATGCGCTGATGGTCAAGCGCGGCGACCGCATCGCCCAACTCGTCATCGCCCCGGTCGCCCGGGTGCAGATCGAGGAAACGGTTGCGCTGGGTGAGACCGAGCGCGGTGCCGGCGGCTTCGGGAGTACGGGACAGTGACCACGTCCGCGATCACCGATCCCGTCGAGCGCACCATCGCCGAGTCCCTCGACGCCGCCGGCATCCGCTACGTCCGTGGCTACGGGACCCGCGATCTCGACTTCCATCTGCCGGAGCATGACATCCGGATCGAGTGCAAGCAGTTCTTCACGCCTCGGGTCGCCGACCAGCTCGCCGCGAACCACGACGTGATCCTGATCCAAGGCATGGGCGCGGCGCGGGCGTTCGCCGCGATGATCGCGGGGAGGGCGGACTGATGTCGAAGTCCGGATGGGGAACCGATGCGGCAGCCTTCGCGGCCGTGATCGCCGAGTTCGAGGAGAAGCTGCCCGGCTTCTGGTGGTCGGTCGGCCAGTGCTCGGTCGGGGCGCACGCTTCATGCGCTGTCGACGGCAAGGGCAGCCAGGCGCATCTGCTCGACTGTGTGAAGGCCGGGGAGCCGTTCGACGAGGGGTTCCACTGCGACACGCAAGGCGGCTCCCCGGCCGAGGCGCTGCGGAACGTGATGGAGCAGGCGCTCGAGTACATCGCGATGCGGAGGGCGTGAGGGATGGCCGTCTACGTCGATGCCTCGGTTCACCGCCTCGGCCGCATGGTCATGTGTCACCTGTGGGCCGATACCGAGGACGAGCTCATGGCGATGGTCGACAGGATCGGCGTGGCCCGGAAGTGGGTGCAGCGACCGCCGCACGCATCCTGGCTGCACTTCGACATCGCGAAGAGCAAGCGGGCGTTGGCGGTCGCGGCCGGCGCGATCGAGACCGACCGTTACGGTCCGTCGCTTCATGTCGCGCGCCTCAGAGGCGACCAGAAGATGATCGACCGCATCGAGCGGCTGCGCGCTCACAAGGCCAAAGCGGAGGTGACATCGTGAGGAAGCCGCTCACCCCGAAGCAGCGAGCTCGCCTTCGGGCCGCGAAGACCGCGGCAACGCAATCGGTCGGCATGGGCGGGCTCAAGAAGACCCTGCACGCTCCGGCGCCGGTCACGCTGCCCAAGCTGAAATGCCTCGAGGAGCCGGACAAGGAACTGCCGCGCAAACGGTAGGAGTGGCGAACCCGGCAGGACTTGAACCTGCAGCCGTGGAGGTAGAAGCTCCCCGCTCTGTCCATTGAGCTACGGGTTCGGTCGATGGGGATCCCGGCAGGGCTCGAACCTGCACCATGACGGTTATGAGCCGCCGGCTCTGCCATTGAGCTACGGGATCGAGGTGGTGCTCGCCCCCGGCATTGAACCGGGACTGAGCCGGGGTTTAAGCCCGGCGCCTCTGCCAATTGGGCTAGGCGAGCGAGAATGGCGGAAGCGGAGGGAGTCGAACCCCCAAGGCCTTGCGGCACGCACGGTTTTCAAGACCGGCCCCCTCGCCAATGGGGTTTGCGCTTCCATGGTGTCTCTGAGGTGGTGCCCTGGGCTGGACTCGAACCAGCAACCTCTGCGTTTTGAGCGCGGCGCCTCTACCGGTTTGGGCTACAAGGGCAGTTGCGGATCAGGACGGATGCCGGCGCACGCGCGCGGCAGGCTCAGCGTATCGAGCGCGAGCGGGGTAAGAGCGCGGATCTGGTGCGCGATCGGTCCATAGGCGTCAAGTAGACCGGTTCGATGCCGACGTCAATCGCAAGGTGATCTGCCGAAAACCGGCACGCACGTTCCGGTACTGGCCTAATTTGCTTTCATCCGGCCTAATTTGCGGTCCCGCTTGCGGAACAAAAGCCGAACACGTAGGGTGATCTGAAGCGGGCCGGGGAGTGCTGGTAACACCCCCCGGCCCTGTGATCACACGCGGGATGTGGACCCCAGCGAATGACCCCAGCCACAGATAGCTGCGCCGTCCGCTCCCTTCAACGAGGGAGACGAGGCCATGAACGTCCTGCCGATGGAAAAGCAGGTCGCCGTGATCGATCTGCTCTGCGAGGGCATGAGCATCCGGGCGGTGTCCCGGTCGACAGGGGTTCATCGTGACACCATCGGCCGGCTGCTGCTGACGGTCGGCCAGGGCTGCGCGGCCCTTCACGACAAGATGTGGTTCGGGCTCAAGGTCGAGCAGATCGCGATCGACGAGCTGTGGGCCTTCATCGGCAAGAAGCAGCGGCGGTTGACGCCGACCGATCCACCGGAGCGCGGCGACTGCTACACGTTCCTGGCCCTCGACGTGCTCGGCAAGGGCATCCTCGCCTACCAGACCGGCAAGCGGGACGGTGACACCGCGCGGGACTTCCTGACTGATCTGAGAGCCCGTGTCGTCGGCGCTCCGATCCTGTCGTCAGATGCCTTTCCGGCCTACGAGGCGTTGGTCGCCGAGACCTTCGGCAACCAGGTCCACTACGGCCAGATCCTGAAGCGCTACAAGGGCGAGCCGCACAAGGATGCGGCGCGACGCTACTCGCCGGGGATCGTGGTGGCGGTCGAGCGCGAGGCGAAGATCGGCTCCCCGCCCGAGCACCTGATCTCCACCTCCCACGTCGAGCGGGCAAACCTCACCGTCCGCATGGGCCAGCGCCGGTTCACCCGCCTCACCAACGCCTACTCGAAGAGCGTGGAGCATCACCGGGCCGCGGTCAGCCTGTTCGTGGCGCACTACAACTTCGCACGGCCACACACCGCGCTCGGTGGCATCACGCCGGCCATGGAGCGTGGCTTGGCGCGCGGAATCTGGCCGACGAGCGCGTTGATCGAGGGTGCCGCGATCGCGCTGGCGCAGCCGCTCGGACGGGTCGCGCGAAGGTTCCGGGTGATCGATGGGGGACGGGATTGAGGCGCCTGCCGGAATCGTGCTGGCATGACCGATGCCGTTGAAACGGCGACGGGCGAAGGTGCGCAAACACCCCGCCCGTCTGGACCAGTAGGGTGTGCGCCCGACCGGAAGCCTCAGTGAGTCTTGCCGCGATTTGGCAGGGTTCGCAAGCGGCGGGACTCACCCTCCACACCATGGAGGATGAAATGGCATTGAGCGTTCAAGAGCAGTTCGAGACCCTGGCCGGAGAGGCTCTGTCAGCCCAGCTTCTGCTGGTTGCCCTCTGCAAGCATCTCAGGAACATCGACAGCCTGCATGCCGACGCCGTCGCGGCGGCTTTTGACGACGCGGCGAGCCAAGCTGAGAGCTTCGCTATCCAGTTCGGCAAAACGGCCTCCCCGCACCACGTTGTCAAAGCGGGCAGGATCATCGAGGACCTCCGCACCGCGGCTTTCCGCGATGAGGACTAGGCGAGCCGCTTCGTTGATCTGGTGAGGAAGCATTGGCGCGATCCCGTCTCAAATGGCATTGCGCCAATGCTTACCTGAATCGCGAATCACTGCCAACTGGCCTAAGTCAACTGTCCCATGTGGCCTAATTAGGCCAGTACCCACGTTCCCGTCCGGGAACAATCGCCATGCGCTGGGTGCTGGAGCGGCCGGATGTTCCCGGACGGGAACAGAACGAACATTGTCCATCGGGGCCCAGAAACAAAAAAGCCCCGGTCGGGAGGGCATCCCGCCGGGGCTTCGCAACGTCGCTCTCAGTGGACCGAGGCGGCGGGGCGGATCAGGACCTCGCGGCCTGCCCGCTCCCGCACCACGACGCCAGCAACGACCGCGTTCGTCACGCGCTTGCTGGCCTCGCCCTTGGACGCCAAGCCCATGGCCTTCTGGATCTCTCCGTTGGTCATGGGGCCCTGCCGGCCCTTGAAGGCGGCAAGGACGGCCTTGGAGTCGTCATCGAGGTCCGCCGCGACCAGCACCGGGGACGGTGCGGGAAGAGCGGCCCTCTCCTCGATGAGCTTGCCACCGGAGGGGGGCGGCGCGTTGTCGTTGGCGACCGCACCGCCCGTCCGGAGCATGCGCCCGGCGAGCCAAAGCAGGGACCAGATCGCGATGTCGAGGCCGGCCGCAAAGCCGACAGCCGATCCCCTGCGGATCGTCTGAGCCTCAACCTTGGCGATGGGGGATAGAGCCCACGCCCAGGTTTCCGAGCCGATGTCGCCAAGCTGCGCACTCGCGCCGCCGGCATTGGCGATCTTCCGCTCGAGATCGGCGATCGTACTCTTCAAGGCGGTCACCGTGGCCGACTTACGCTTGCACTCCGGCCAGCCTTGGATCGGCAGCGGGCTCGGCGCCCCCGCGCACTCCGCCAGAGCTTGCGGCTCGGCGTAGGCGAGGGTGCGCTTGTGCAGCGCGATCTCGGACTTCCAGGCGACGACGTCGCCTGCGACGACAACCTTGACCTCCTTGACCTCGCCGGTCCGGCCGACGACGGCCGGCAGCGAGTAAGCCAGGAGCCCGAGGAAGGCGATCCCGATGGCCAGTGCGAGCCCCGGGGCCTTCACGGAACGAGCGGCCTCGATGAACAGCGGGAGCGCTGCCAGCGTGACCATGGCAACCACCATGGACGACCTCGTGTAGAGCGAGGCGCCCTCGGTGTATTCCAGACCGCCGACGATCTGGAGAGCGAGGAGGATGAGCGCGAGCAGCGCTGCCCCTCCGGCGATGAGTTTGTTCTCGGTAGGCATGATGAACCTCATGGCTGGTGATGTTCTCCCGGGTAGGAGCCGGGGCCTGCTGGTGCAGGGGGACGCAGCCTTGGAAAGCTGCGGTCCGCTGAACCGTCAGGGGTTGGCGGTGAGGCTCGATGCGACTATGGTCCCGCACGTGTCCATCTTGGCTGGTGGCACATGCGGGCGTGGGGGTAGGACTTCCCCTCACGGGGTTGCCCCACGCCCCACATTCCCGTCACGGGATCAGGCGACCAGAGCGAGGTCGGCCGGCTGGAGAGCCGGGACCTTCGCTGCGAGCGCTGGGTCGAGCCCGGCGGCATCGAGCACCTCGGCAACCTCGAGTGCGATCTCCTCGTCGGAGAGGCACAGGAAGCCGAGACGCTGGCGCAGGGTCTGGATCGCGGGCTCGATGCCGTGCCTCTCCAGGTCCTGGCCAAAGCCCTTGCCGGTCGCGTGATCGTAGGCGTCTTCCCAAGGGTTGGACATTGGGGTCAGTCTCCGTGGCTGGTGGATGCCGGCGGTAGGAGCCGCCGTCCTGCTCGTTGCTGGGCAGGGGATGCCGCCCGGGGTTGCCGGGCGGACACCGCTGCTCAGTCGTCGGTGGCGGGATCGTAGAGGAGCTTGCCCTCCCCGACCCTGCCGCCCTTCCAGACCTTCCCGTTGTAGGACACGTAGGCGAGCGGCTTGCCCGAGGTGTCCTCGATCCGGCAGGGCGGCGTCTGAGAGGCGCCGATCCCGAGCCGCTCGATGGTCGACCGGTAGGCCCGTGAGACCTGACCGAACGAGGTGGCGGGAAACCGTGTCTTGCCGACTGTGGCGTACATCATGGGTCACCTATTGGCTGGTGGATGATACCGGGTAGGAGCCCGGTCCTGCTGACGGCAGGGGATGCCGCCGCGCGCTGGGCGCTCGGCGGACACCGCTATCGTCAGGTGGCGTGCGCTTCCAGGACACGCGCGGCGAGATCCTTGGGCGGGATGAGCGCCGCATGGTGCCGCTCGATCGTGACGCGCCAGTCCAGCTTCTCCGATCCCACGACCGCGATCACCTCGGCGGCGAGCGCGGCAGCGGTGGTCACCTCCTCCCGGTAGGCCGCATAGAGGGCGCGGTGCCGGGGGAGCGAGTAGGAGAAGTGGCCGGCGAGCCCGAGGCGCCGCTCCTCGCGGAGCGCTCGCTTCATGATGTCGAGGAGCCGTGCCCGGGTGGGCAGGTCCTCGCCGAGTTCCTTCGGCCAGACGGCCATGAGGCGTGGCAGATCGGTCGTGCGCTGGTAGCGCGAGGCGGTTTGCATGTGTCACCTGTTGGCTGGTGGATGTTCCCCGGTAGGAGCCGGGGCCTGCTGCTGGGCAGGGGATGCCGCCGCGCGCTGGGCGCTCGGCGGACACCGCTGCTCAGGTGGCTTCGAGAGGCGAGAGGATCAGGGTCTCCCCGGTGTCGGGGTCCTCGACGACGATCTGACCGTCGCCGATGTCCTCGCGCTCGTCGTAGTAGCCCGCGACCTGCCAGACCGTTCCCGGTGCTGGGTGCTGCCGGTCCGCCACCTCCTCTGCTTCGGTCAGATCGACGTGGAGGGAAACGGCTCGTATTCTGGCTGTCGTGGTCACGGCGGCGTAGAGTGCCATGGTGGTCATGTCTCCGTGGCTGGTGCTTCTACGCACTCAGCCCGCCTCACCGGGATCGGTGGGCGGGCTGGTGTTGGCCTCAGGCGACCGCTACGGCCGTGATCGTCTTGCGCCGCTCGGCGGCGAGGACGTGTGACGCCGCATCCTGTCCTTGCCCGGTCGCCGCCAGAGCGGCGACGATATCGACGGCCCCCGCGCTGTCGAGTCCGGCACGGTGGCAGACCTCTTCGGCGCAGGTGAAGTGGTCCAGGACATACATGCGGCCGTCCCACGACTGCTCGCGCATGCGGTGCGCGGCGATCACGGCTTGGCAGAGTTTTGCGATGTCGGTCATCGTTCGGTTCCATTGGCTGGTGGCGAGCTGGCCGAGGCCCTTGCGGGCTCATCAGACCGGGGCCGCTCAACTCCCCGGTGAGGGTCGCCCGATCCTTTCGGACCGGACGCCCTTTCGCCTTAGCTGATCGTCAGGTTCACCGGTTCGTCACCCTTGTCGGGGACGACCGCCGTCACCGGGGCCGGTTTCGGCAGGGGCACCGTCAGCTTGAATGTGAACACCCGGGAGACATTCGGCGGAGTGCTCGAAACCTCATCCTCGTACCGGCTGCCGAGGTTGTCGGCATCGGAGTCGACGACGAAGTCGCCGTCGCCGTCGATCATGATCGAGAACTCGATTTCTTTGGTTTCCGTCGTCATGTGCAGTCTCCGTGGCTGGTGGTCTGATGTAGGCTCATCAGATCCGCGCCCTTACGCGGATGACGATCAAGCCCGCCGGGCTTGATCGTTTCGCCTTAAAGTAGCAATTCTCTGTGATGCCGCTTCGTGATGTTGGCTTTGGCCCACAGCGGCCTAAGATTCGATAACGCCCAGCACGCCTTGAATTCGGCGTCGCCGAACTCCTTTATCTTGAACTCCACGACTGGTATTATGTGGTCAATGTGCCATCCGTTCATTCCGTAGTTGCGCCATGACATGTCTTTTGTGAACTGACGCTCCAAATGAGACCTAAGGTCTTCGATGCTGTAGCCGACAGCATCTTGCCATCGCTTCCGCCCTTTCCCAGTTGCTAGTTGTTTCCTCATCTCTCTGGCAACGTTCATGCGGATCTTGTAAAGCGGGTCCGACTTATAGCGTTCACGCCGTCGCTCCATGAGCGTTTTGTGGTATCGCTTGTTGTTACGACGTTGCCACTCAAGGCGGCGCTGTCTGGCCTCCGGGGTTTCGGGGCGCTTCGGCTTGCGGAACGTTGCGTTTGCTCGCGCGGCGCGTCGACGAGCGTTGTGCCTATCTTTTACGTCCGTCCTTTTTTGGTACTTTGCAAAATAGGCTTTTCGGCTAGGGCGCCGTTGTCTTGAGCGATCCAGTTCTCGCTCTCTCACCTCTGGTCTCTTCGCTCGCTCCCTGTTGTAGTTTCGGCTGCATATCTTGCAGTGCGGGGCGAGTCCGTCTTTGGACGTTGATCTCCTATGGAAGTATTCCAGCGTATTTGGTTTCTCTGTTTTGCAGTGCGTGCATTTTTTCGACATGAACTCATCTTTCTCTTTCGTGGTTGATTTTTCAAGCCCTCCGGTTTGGGGCGGCGAGAGCCGCCCCGGAAGTCCGCTCAGTCCCACAGGAACAAAGCGATCAGTGCCGCAAGGAAGGGGTGCTCCTTCGCGAACATGAACCAACCCACGAGGAGCAGGATCACGACCGCAGCGACGCCGACGTACAGAGCGATTTCCATTTTAGTCCTCCGGTTGCCTTGGGATGCACCCAAGCCGGAGGGCTCCGAATCAGACAAGCTGCCGGGTGCCGGCAAAGCCGGTCCTCTGGGCAGCAGAGTGGGGTGTCGTTGTTTCCCGCTGGGCTCGGCCTCCCCCCGGAGGCGTCAACGCCGTCTCATGTTTCGTAATATACTTTACGTCACACAAAATGTCAACGCGCGTGGCACCGCATCCGAGGCTTGTCCATCCCTTCTGTGATCACTTTTTCGTGATCTTTCGTGTCTCTTGCGGTGTTTTTTGGATCACAGTATCTGATTGGTATGAGCAACGCGCTGAAATCTGCCCCCCGCCCCCGCACCATGGGTCGCCCGAAGTCGGCTGACCCTATGGAGCGCTTGGTTCACGTTCGACTGTCCGGCGAAATGTCGGTCAAGCTCGACGCGATCCGCGAAAAGAGGCTCGACCGGCCGGCGATGTCGACAATGATCCGTGAAGCGCTGGCGCAGTACATCCGCCGGGAGGAAGGCGCATGACCAAGCCCGCCACTACCCCGCCGGCCGCGCCCCCCGAGGACGCGATCGAGTACCTCTCGCAGCGCTTCTACGAGAGCCTCACCGACGCGCAGCGCGCCGAGCTCGAGCAGGCCGCTCGCGACTTCATCGAGGGGACCGGTCCGCACGCGAGCGGCGATCCCGTCGGCATCCTCAGCGATCCCGACGTGCTCGAGCGCATCGTCACGATCGATGTCGATTTCGCCCACACGGCTGATGCTGAGCCCGTCGCCAGGATCAACCCCCACTATCGACCTAAGGGCCAGCCATGATCGAGGGAAAAAACGTCACCGTCCGCTTGCCCGACGACATCCTCAATGCCGTCCAGGACGTCATCTCGGAACGGCGCGGCGAGTCGAGCCGTCAATCGGTGATCCGCGAGATGCTGGCGAGCGCTCTTGCCAACCGGTCGCGAGGCGTCGACCCTCCGATGCAGCGCTTCTACGAAAGCCTGACACCGGAGCAGCGCGAGCAGATCGACGGGGCGGTGCTCGACTTCCTTCGAGACCCTGGCCACCGCCGCGACGAGGCGTTGGCGACTGACCTTCTGCATCGCATCCGCACCGCTGACATCTATCGAAAGGACACGCCATGACCGTCTCGGCCCCGACGTCACGGCCGGCGAGCGCCGGCCGACAGTTCCTCGAAGGCATGGTCGGGCTCGGCGCCATCCTGCTTCTGGGCGCCTACTTCTTCACCGACCTGCTGTCTCCGACGGTCTATGCGAGCCAGATGGTCGGCAAGCACTGGACCGTGCCGGTGGAGGCCCGGGGCTTCGGCTGCAGGTCGTGGGAGGATGTGCAGGCGGTCCGCCGCGAGGTCGGGATCGGCAAGGACAGCTCGATCAGGCTGCTCGGCGACAAGATGACCGCCGGCCAGTGCGTCCACCTCAAGACCGGGATGTCGGTCCTGATCACCGAGACCGGGTTCGACCGGTTCCGGTTCCGCACCCCGGCGACCGGGATGACCGAGTTCTGGGCGCCCAAGCGGTGACCGGTACTGTCGGGATCGTCCTGATTGTTATCGGGCTCCTGGTGGTCATGGCGGCGATGTTCCCGATCGCCTTCGCGGCGCATGGTACTGGCCTAATTAGGCCACATGGGACAGTTGACTTAGGCCAGTTGGCAGTGATTCGCGATTCAGATAGGCAGTGGCGCAATGCCATTTGAGACGGGATCGCGCCAATGCTTCCTCACCAGATCAATGAGGCTGATCGTCTTGCTGATCTGCTAATAGTATGGGGTTGTCCACCATCTCTCGTATCTCAGCTTCATGGAGCGCCGGATAGCTTAGCGAGGTTGCGCGCAATTTGGTCCAAGATGCGCGCGCTTGTTCAAGATGACGCTCGCGAAGCGGTTGAGCTAGCGCCATCTCCAGAAGTCCGTTGTCCCCGATGTCAACAGCTGATCGAGCCAGCCCGTGATGATTGATCGGCGGGCGAGATAGCGCGTACTCGATGGCACCAATGGCCGCCGCTACGGCCAAGTAGCTACTGGTCGCGTTCGACACCCGGTCGGCTATCAGTTCGATCATATCCTCGTCCGACGCACGGATGGCCCTGCGCTCAAGCTCGCGAGTGTGAACCACTTGCAGGCAGATCGAAGACCGGATGGTCACCGGTAGAGACCGAAGAAAATCGAACAGCAGTGCTGCGGGGGTGCAGTCCACGGCGCATGCCTCCACATTTTAGGCAGCGCCCGGCACTTGCTTGCCCGGTGAGGCAGGAAGGACTCGCCGAGGACTCGGCCGGCAGAGTCTGCTCACTTTCCTCTGGACACTCTTGCCGATTCGTGGCAGCGAAGTATCTAGCCTCGCGAGAGGCGTGCCCGGAAACCGAGAAATCGGTCCGGGCTTTCGTGTTTTCAGGCCCCGGTAAGGCCGCCACTTGCAACCTGTGGCACTCCATCGAGATCGCCAACACACCCTAGAGCACTGAGGCCCGCCGCCCCGGTGACCTGAAACACGGCTCCCGCGTCGCTTCGAGTCTGCCTCTCCTCTCCCCCGAACAATCTGGATGCTGCCGCCATGGCCAAGCGTGCTCGGTCCCCCGAGCGTGCGGCCCAGGTCCTGGACCGGGCTGCGCGCATGCGGTCGTTCGCGCCTGGGCTCATGGATCGACGGTTGTTCGATGCCCAGATGCGGACGCCGGGCCGGTCGAAGTCCCCCATCGGGGACCTCAACCACCTCGGTTCCGAGCAGTTGCGGTATCAGGGGGTCCAGTCGGTGCCGCTGAAAGCCGTGCGGTCGGAGCAGCCGACTGTCTCGGTCTCGGCGGTGAAGAAGAAGCTCACCGCTCCGGCGCCGTCGTCACCGAAGCGGATGCCCCTGGTCCTGCACCATCAGGGCACCTACCACGTGATGGACGGCAATCACCGGGTGACCGCGGCTCGAGCGTTGCGGTCCGGAGCGATCCAGGCGCGCGTCGTCGAGTTGAACGCGGCCGCGTTCGGTGCGCCGTCAGCAACGCCCAAGGCTCTCCCCGCCGTTCGCCCGGCGGCATCGTCGATCCCCAAGGCGGCCGGCCGGCTCGGTCTCGCCGTCGGCGTCGCTGCTGCGGCCTACGGGCTCTACAAGGCGATGAGCAAGCAGGGTGGCCAGCCGCAGGGACAGCCGGCCGCGCCGGCGCCGTCCCCGCAGCGCACCTCGGATGCGCGCTCGAGCTATCAGACCGTCGACGGCCGGGCCGTCGAGGGCACCAAGGCACAGATCGAGGCATGGCGGCGCCGCCGCTCGGTGGCGTGAAAACCGTTTTTGCCCGCCGCGCATCGCCTCGCCGATCAGTCGACCGCACTCCAGCCCCGGGGGTGACCAACAGGAACGAGAGAATGGCCCGTCATCATGACCAAGTCCGAGAAGCCTAAGACCGCCGCCGTCAAGCCCGCCAAGGCGCCGAAGCCGGTCAAGCCTGCCGCAACGAAGCCCTCGGCCGCCCCGCCGCCGACCGCCACCTCCCCGGCCGGCGTGCTCACCAAGGGCCTGACCGCGAAGCAGGAGGCGTTCGCCGAGCACTACGCGCTCCACAAGGACGCCTCGGCCGCCTACCGCGCCGCCTACGATGCCGCCGACATGGCGCCCGATACCATCCGCAGCCAGGCGTCGCGCCTCCTGCGCAACCCGCTCGTCGCTGAGCGCGTCGCCAAGCTCTCCGCCCGTGTCGCCAAGGTCGCCGAGGAGCGGTTCGACATCACCGTCGACAAGGTCCTCCAGGAGCTCGCCGCGATCGCCTTCGCCAACGTCCAGGATTATGTGACGGTGGACAAGGACGGCATCCCGATGCCGGACTTCTCCAACGTCACCCGCGTGCAGTTCGCCGCGCTGACCGAGGTCGTGTTCGAGGACATCGAGACCGGTCAGCGGACCGGCAAGCGGGTCAAGTTCAAGCTCGGCCCGAAGAAGGAGGCGCTGGTCGATCTCGGCAAGCACCTCGGCATGTTCAAGGACGTCGGTCAGGTGACCGTCAACCATACCGGCACCGTCACGCAGCGGGTCGAGAGCCCGGGCGAGATCGCCAAGGCCCCGACCAAGGCCGATGCGCTGAAGACGTTCGACGCCTTCCGCGCCACGCTCGCGTCCCGGCCGCCGATGACGGCTGCGACCAAGCCCGCCGGCAGCGCCTGACACGGGGGCGCGGATGGATTGGCCCCCCGATTACGTCGGCGAGCTCGTTCGTCGCGCCACCCTCGAGGAGCGGCTGTGCTCGGACCCCGAGTTGCTGGCCGCGGCGAAGGAGTTCTACGCCAGCGATCCGGTCGCCTTCGTCGCCGACCTGATCTGGATCGTCGAGCCCCGCAACGCCAACGTTGGGCTGCCGACCAAGCTGCCGGCCGTGCCGTTCCCGCGGCAGGAGGACTATCTGCGGTGGCTGCACGAGCGGTTCGTGACCCGAACCTCCGCTCCGGTCGAGAAGAGCCGCGATAGCGGCGCCTCCTGGATGGCCTGCGCGTTCGCGGTCTGGCTGTGGCTGTTCATCGGCGGCTCGACCGCCGGATTCGGCTCACGCAAAGAGGACTACGTCGACCGCCTCGGCGACATGGACACGCTCTTCGAGAAGATGCGGTCGATGATCCGCAACCTGCCGCCGTGCATGCTGCCGGAGGGGTTCTCGGAGAAGGTCCACTTCAACCACATGCGCCTGATCAACCCCGCCAACGGGGCGACGATCAAGGGCGAGGCCGGCGACAACATCGGCCGCGGCGGCCGCACCTCGGTCTACTTCGTCGACGAGGCCGCTTTCATCGAGCGGCCCAAAGCCGTCAACGCCGCGCTCTCCGCCAACACTGACTGTCGCATCGACATCTCGTCCTGCCGCGCCGGCACCGACTTCCAGGCGCGCTGTGACGCGACCTCCCCGCCCTTGAAGTTCGTGTTCGACATCCGGGATGCCCCCTGGCACACGGACGCCTGGATCGAGAAGAAACAGCGCGAGGTCGACGAGGGCACGTTCGCGCAGGAGTTCCTGCGCGATCCGACCGCCGCGATCGAGGGCCAGCTGATCCCGTCCAAGTGGGTCGAGTCCGCGGTCGACGCGGACAAGATCCTGATAGGCGAGCCGACCGGCGCCAAGCTGGCATCGCTCGACGTCGCCGATGGCGGCAACGACCGCAACGCGGTGGCGGCCCGTCACGGCATCGTGGTCACCGAATGCGTCACCCGCGGCGAGCTGATGGCCGATGGCGGTGGCGCTTGGGCCTATGGCATCGCCAAGGGGCTGGGCTGCGAGAAGCTCACCTACGACTCGATCGGCGTGGGCGCCGGCGCTGCGGCCGTGCTGCGGGACAAGACCGACATCAAGGCGGTCGGCTGGTCGGCGGCCGGCGCGGTCGACAAGCCCGAGGGGCTCTATCCGCCGAACGCCGTGCACGGCACGCCGGGCGCCCGCAAGAACAAGGATATGTTCGCCAACGCGAAGGCGCAGGCGTGGTGGTTCCTCAAGGACCGCTTCCACAAGACCTTCAAGGTGATCACGGCCATGAAGGCCGGCGAGCAGTGGCCGCCGGGGATCGAGATCGACGACCTGATCTCGCTCTCGAGCCGGTGCACCGAGCTTCGCGAACTGAAGTCCGAACTCTCCCAGGTCACCTGGACCACCACCAACGCCGGCAAGATCATCATCAACAAGGCGCCCAACGGCCAGAAGTCTCCGAACCGGGCCGACGCGGTGATGATCGTGTTCGCGCCGGAGAAAACCGTTCGCGCGCCGTCCTTCGAGACGGTCGGCGGCATCTGACACCACCAAGGACAAAGCCCATGATCGAGCAACTGGTCGGCCGCGTGTTCGCGACCCGCAACGCCGCGCACCTCGCGCACTTCGCCACCAAGTCCTACGCCCAGCACGTGGCGTTGGGCGAGTTCTACGCGGCGGTCATCGACCAGATCGACGAGGTCGTCGAGGTGTTCCAGGGCCGCGGCGGGCTGATCGATTCGGTCTCGGTTCCGAACAACGTCTCGCCGTCCAACATCATCCAGCACCTCGTCACCGAGGCCGACTGGATCGAGACCCACAAGGCCGAGATCTGCGAGCGCTGCGACACGGTCGGCAACCTCATCGACGAACTCGCCGCGATCTACCGCCGCACGATCTACAAGCTCGAGCACCTGCGCTGATCTCACCCGGAGGGCCGGTCATGGATAGCAACGTGTTGGTGTTTCCGGGCGCCAAGCCGCCGCCGGCGCTGCCGGGCTGCGAGCCCAATCCGGATGCTGTCCGGCTCCTCGAGGAGATGCTCGTGAAAGTGCGCTCCGGAGTGGTGGTTGGTGTGGCGATGGTCACCGTCGAGCCGGCGGGCGTCGTCGGCACCGTCTTCACCGACGGCCCGCACTACCATCATCTGACCTCCGGCGCGGCCATGCTGCTCGCCCGGATGACCCGGTGACCGCGATGGCCAAGCCCAAGACGCCCTCGCCGGCCCGTGTCGAGCGCGGTCTCGCCCGCCTCGAGGCTCTCCCCCGCATCGTCGATCCGGGGGAGAAGATCAAGGCGACCTCGGTCGCCACGCCGCTGCGGCTCGCGTCGCTGTCGACCGCCAACGTCATCGCCGCGCAGATGATGGCCGCCGAGGCCGATCCGTCCTGGCGCGAGGCCAAGGGGCCGGTCCGCGCGGTGCCGCTCTCGAAGATCACCACCACGCAGCCGCACATCGAGCGGCCGGCGGTCGCCGAGTACATCGCCACCGGGGACAAGAAGCCCGTGGTCCTCGTCGAGTACGAGGGGCAACTCTACCTGCGCGACGGCAACCACCGGGCATCCGCGGCCCTGCTGCGCGGCGACAAGACGGTCAAGGCCCGCATCGTTCAGGCGCCGGTGCTGCCGGACGCCACGAAGGTCGCGGCCGCGCGCGCCGGTCTCAACACCGAGGATCAGCGCGCCAGTGTGGGCCCTAAGCCCCCGCGCGGTCGCCGGCGTCTCTGAAAACCGTTTCGCGATTCACTGTGCTGCGACCGCGCGGGGGCTGCGTTGCAATATTGATCGCACCAATAGTGCTCGTTTGGGCAGCGGCGGCAGCATCGGCGCCTCCAATGCTGCCGCAGCGCTTCGGATGCAGGTTGTGCAAAAATTGCACAAGGTGAACTGCTTTTGCGAAGGGATGGCTCGCATGGGTGACGTCAACAAGGCGCCGAAGATCAGAGCTCGCGGCGTGATAGCTCAGACCGAAGCTGACGCGCGCAAACTCGCCTCTGCGGCATCTCTAGACGAGGGCAACCGCAGCATGCGCCGCGGAGGTCGGACAGCGTGGAGCCTCGCTGACCGCAATGCTGCGGTGGATGCCTATGAGGTGGCGATGAAGGGGCTTGGGTATCCGGTCCCCGCCATGAAAGGAATGACGCCCATGGGTGCGAAGACCTCGGGTTCCAAGGCTGCGAAGGCGTTCGATGCTGCGCTGCGCAAGAACGCGCGGCTCGATCAGCTCGCCATCACCGCTGAGATGAAGGGGCTGTCCGGTCCGAAGCTGCGCGCCTTCCTCCAGGATCGTGCCGAGCAGAAGTATCGCCTCCAGTATGGCGGCCTGCGCGGAGCGGAGACGGCGGAAAAGGGCAGCAAGGCTGCCGCTGAGTTGTTCAAGCTCGACAATCCGACAGCGAAGTCGGTCACGCCTCCGGTCAAGGCGGAGCCGAAGCCGAATGTGCCTCGCAGTGCCCGTCCGACCGTTCGGGATCAACGGCGAGGGTTCGGAGAATACTATGACGCCGCCGAGAAGCGGGCGGCGAGCATGCCGGCGCTCAAGAAGGAATTGCTCGCCAAGACCGCCGGCGCCCCCGTGAAGGTTGCCGATGCCGTCCCGCACAAGGGAACGAAGATCCCGGCGGCGCCGAAGTCGGTCGCGAAGGCTGCGAAGGCGGAGAAGGCGACCAAGGCCCCCAAGACCGCATCGAAGCGCCCCGCATCGAAGACCTCCACCTCCGCTCCTGCCACACCCCACGCCGCCGAGAAGGCGGTTCGCGCCACCGAGCGCCGGGAAGCCGCGGTCGTCAACAAGCAGATGGCGGAGCCCAAGGCGCCCACCGCGGCCGCCGAGACCGCCAAGCCCGCCCGCCTCACCCCCTATCAGCAGTCCCTCCAGGCGCCGCCGCGCCAGCTGTCCCATGCTCGTGACCATACCGGCGCGCTCGATCCCCTCTACACCTCGAAGTCCCGCCGCCAGCTTGTCGAGGAAGGCGTGAAGAAGGGCATGGGCACCCGGGCCGAGCTCCGCGCCCTCCAGCCGGAGGCCCTCGCCAAGCGGCTCAAGTATCGCGGTCTCGCCGGTCTCGCCGTCGCGGTCGGCGTCGGCGTGGCGGCCGGTCTTGCGGCTCGCTCGAGCTCGGCGGTGGCTGCTCCCGCCTCCACCAAGACCCGGACCGATCCCTACACCACGTCGGACGGCCGCGAGTACCGCAACGGTCGCCTGATCATCCGCCAGCAGTGAGCCCGACACCGCCATGGCCGAGCCGCAGAAGAAGCCCAAGCCCCGCCCGAACGCCGACGATCTGACCTCGGCGGTCGCGGCGACCGCGAGCGGCTCGATGACCGCGTCGATGGTCGCCAATGCCCAGATGGCCCGCACCATCCGGAAGGACACGACTGCGAAGGGCCGTGTCGAGCGCGCGGCCAAGGCCGGCCAGGCAGCAGCAGATTCCGCGGCGCAGCCGGTCGGCGATGCCCGCGCGGCTGCCGCAGCGGCGAAGGCCCGGCAGGACCGCAAGGCGACCACGGCCGCCGGCCGCGAGCAGCGGATCACCTCGTCCTCGGCTCCGGTCCCCATGCGAGCGGTGCCGGTGCCGAAGGGTGGTGCCGGTGCCCCGGCCGCAACGCCTGCCAAGCCCGCCCGCGCCCGCGGTCCCAACGGCCGCTTCGCGAAGGCTGCCGCCGAGAAGACCAAGGCGGTTGCTCAGAAGACCAAGACCGCCGTCGCCGACACCGCCCAGGGCATCAAGTCGTCCGGCAGCGTCGTCCAGAAAGCCGCCCGCACCATGGCGGTCGCCAACCCCTACCTGCTCGCCACCTCCGGAATCGTGTCGGCTTCCGGCGCCTGGAGTGCCGCTCGCGACAATGGCGCCTCCCGCCAGCAAGCCGCGATCGCCGCGGCCGCGGCGGCATCCCCGTCCATCGCTGCGGCTGCCGCTCCCTCGCTGCTCGGCCGCTTCGCGCCTACGGTGGCGTCCGCGCTCTCGAAGGCGGCCATCCCCCTCACCATCGCCGCGGCCGGCGTGGGCGCGGTCCGGGCGGGCTTGCAGGCTCATTCGGAAGGGGCGAGCGCCGGCGCCATCACCGGCCGGGCCGCCCTCGGCGCTGCCGATGCGCTCTCGTTCGGCCTTGCCTCGAAGGCTTACGACACCGTGACCGGCTCGAAGGCGGGTGCGCGGTCCGAGCCTCACAACGAGGACCGCACCAAGCCGCAGCCGACGATCGGGCCGATGCTGATGGCGCAGGCGGTCGGATCCGGTCAGGCCGCCAAGACCCCCGGGGTCGACACCCGGCCGACTCCCGGCGTGAAGCCGGCCGCCGGCCCGAAGCCGACCCCGAAGCCCGGTCGTGGTGGTGCTGCCACCGGTGAGAAGGCCTCCCGCAACGCCTACCAGACCGTCGACGGCCGCTCGGTGCAGGGCACCAAGGAGCAGATCGAGGCCTGGGAGCGCATGAAGGCGAAGGGCCAGACGTCCGGGCCCGAGCGCAAGCCCAAGGCCGCCTGATCGGTCGGAAACGGTTCTCGAGGAGCGGATGATGGCCGACAAGCGCACGAAGGCGGGCACCCTTCACGTTGTCTACAGTCAGAGCGACGGACGCTCGGCAGCGAACGTGCACGAGGTCTTCACTGACATCGAGAAGGCGCGATCGTTCGCGCAGTCTCACAATGCCGAGTTGGGCAAGGGGCTCAACCACGCCACTAAGGCTTTCATCCAGAGTGGTACGCGCGCTGATCTGGCCGCTACGGCAAGTTTCGGGCATGCGTTCAAGAGTGCACCTCCCGTTGAGGCACCGAAGGCGACTGCCAAGCCGAGACTGTTCGCGACGTCTCCCGATCTTCGCAATGCCACCAAGGCGGTCGAGCAGTTCTACGGCGGACAGAAGATGCGCCTCGAGCAGAGCGGCGCGGTCTGGAATGTCGTCAGGGAGAGCGACGGCAAGGTGCTGACGGACGTGCAGGTCACTCGCAAAGGTGGCCGGTATCGCTTCGAGCAGGCTCCTCCGCCTGTCGCCCCGCCGGCCGCACCAGCGCCGGCCAACAAGGCGCTTGAGAAGCAGCGCGCCCGCATGGCCCGCATGGGTGTCGATCTCGGGACGCCAGACGGCGGCACGTCGGCGCGCGCACTCAAGTCCGCTCTCGACAGCTTTGAAGCGGAGCGTCGGCTCCAGTCTCTCAGCGGCGCACAGATCAACGCCATCCTGCACGATGGCGGCCTTCCGCACTCAGGTACGAGAGCGCAGAAGGAAGCGCGCATCGCTAAGCACCTGTCCGATGAGGCCGGGCGCAAGCTGATCGACCAATACGTTTCGCAGCCGGCCGATGCGGTCGCTCGGGCGAAGGAGGCCAAGGCGCTCCGTGCTGCTGCTCCCCCTGCACCGCGCGAGCCGTCTTGGTCGACCGCAACGAGGGTAGTGCGGGGCGACAATGAGCCGATGCGGCGAGCCGTGGCCGCCGCCAATGCCGCCAAAGGCAAGCCCAACCGAGATCTGTGGAAGACCGCTGGTGAGAAGGGAATCCCCTCTGCGGTGAAGTCTCTCTCGAAGATGTCCGATGCCGATGTGATCGCGACGGCGAAGCATTTCGCACCCGGCTTCAAGGGCGGCAAGACCGTAACCCGTGATGCTGCGGTCAAGGCACTCTCGACCGAGATGACCGCCTCGTTCAAAGAGAACTTGCAGTTCGTGGAAGCGGAGCCGGTGAAGGCGAAGAGCCAGCAGAAGCCCGCTCTCACCCCTCTGCAGGTTGCCAACGAGAAGATCGCCGCCGGCAAGCGGCTCAGCGCCAAGGATCATGCGGCGGTCATCGCATCTGAGCGGGAACTGTCGGCCAAGTACACGCCGCGGACCGAAGGCGCTCTGCATCAGATGGATGTGGCGGCGGTTCGCAGCGCGAAGCCCGCGCCTGAGGCCAAAGCCAAGCCCTCCCGCACCGCCAAGGCCACCGGCAAGCTCGGACTCGCTCTCGCCGTCGGCTCGACCGCCTTCGGTCTCTACGCGGCGATGCGCGGCTCTCCCGCCACTGCCGCGCCGGCAGCCCCCGATCCGATGAAGACCCGCACCGATCCCTATACGACCGCCGACGGTCGCCAGTACAGGAACGGCCGGCTGATCGTGCGCTCCTCGCACTGAAAACCGTTTCTCCTGCCCTCTCGAGAAGGTTCACCGGATGCCCTCCGGTGGAGATGATCCCTCATGGCCGAGACACCCCGCGCCAAGCCGTCGAAGCGGCCCGGCATGATCACCGACATCGGCGAGAAGATCGGCGGCGCACGCAAGGACACGTCGGTCAAGACCGGATCGCGGCCCAAGCGCGCCAAGCCTGATGCGGATGCAGGTCCCGCGTGGGCGCGCAAGTTCATGGCGTTGCAGTCGGTGAAGGACGGGCGCTGGTATCTCTACGAGCGGCCCAAGGCCAGTGCGCGTTTCCTCGGTCGTCCGCTCACGCCCACCGGCTTTGCGACCGAGGCGGAAGCGCAGCGCATGGTGCCGCTCGCCGCCGTGTCGCAACAGCATCGCGTCCGTCCCGTTCTCGGCACCACCGCCGACGGCAAGACCGACTACGCCAACCCTAAGGGCTACGAGATCTGGCGCAACGTCTCCGACCGCAAGCGGGTGCGAGTGGTCAAGGAAGTCTTTCCGACTGAGGATGCCGCCCGCCGCTACATGGCGAACAATGCGGCCAAGATCGTCGAGACCAAGACCGCATTCGGCGAGGAGGTGCTCGCCAAGCCGGAGAAGGTCTACCGGACCGGCGATCAGTTCCGGAAGGGCAACGTCAAACCGGACGTGTTCCACAAAGAGATCGGCTTCCGCGGCGTCGAGTTCGGCAATTGGCAGGGCGAGCGACAGCAGGTCCTGAACCACGCCTACGACGCGATGCGCGATCTCGCCCGCGTCACCGGCGTGCACCCTGAGTCGCTCAGCCTCAACCGCGACTTGGCTCTTGCGTTCGGTGCGCGCGGTCAGGGCATCCACGGCGCCCGCGCCCACTACGAGCAGAACTATGGCGCGATCAACCTGACGAAGCTGGCCGGCGCCGGCGCGCTGGCGCACGAATGGTGGCACGCGCTCGATCACCTGCTCGGCCGCATCGACGACCCGCGTCTTGACGAGCGTAACGTGAAGCCCGACGGCACGAAGACCTTCAAGCAGGTCGGAGACGCTGCGCTCGCGTCGAACCGCATCGGCCAGCCGGTCCGCTCCAACCTGCCGGCGCCCGTGAAGGACGCCTACAAGGACCTCATCACCACGATCTACCATCGCCCGGAGGCCTACACCGAGGATGCGTCCAAGGTGCAGCGCTTCATGGACGAGACCGCGAAGGAGCTCGACGGCAAGCTGTCCCGCCTGCGCCAGCACCTCGCGGAAAAGCTGCCCTACGGCCAGCGCAACGTGAAGCCAGCGACCGTCGAGCAACTCGCGCGGTTCGATGCGCTGGCAGCACGGCTCAAGGCCGACGGCGCCACGGTCACGTGGAAGGGGATGCCGTCGGAGAAGCCGGCACGTAGCCGGTTCGGAGGCATGAACTACCGCTACACCAACGACACCCTTGAGGAGATGTCGAAGGTGATGAAGGAGGTTCGCGGCCGGTCCGGCTTCGACACTCAGCACCGCCGCGGTCCGCTCGACGATCTGGGCCAGACGCTCGCTCGCCACACCGATCGCGTGAAGAAGGTCCAGGACGCCGCCGCGCAGACCGTCAAGACGCGAATGATCCCGACCGAGTATGCCCGCGAGGCGCAGAAGCTCGACGAGGGTCGAGTCTCCGACTACTGGCGCACCAAGCACGAAATGACCGCTCGCGCGTTCTCGGCCTACGTCGAGGACAAGCTGTCGGCCCGCGGGCACCGGTCCGACTACCTCTCGTTCGGCTCGCAGAACGTGTTCTATCCCGAGCTCCCCGGCAAGCCGTTTCCGGAGGGGCCCGAGCGCGACACCATCAACAAGAAGTTCGACCGCCTGTTCTCCGCGATGCGCGAAGCGAACATCCTGAAACCCGATCTCCCTCCGGTCCTTCCCAAGGCGCTGGAGAAGAAGCCGGGAGAGCCCAAGCGCTCGAGGGCCAAGGCAGCCGCCGCGAAGACCGCGGCCTTCCTCGCGCCGGCCGCGATCATGACCGCGATGCTGGCGGCCGCGAACGAGGCGAAGGCCGAAGGCAAGTCCGAGCTCGGCGCCGCGGCGACGGAAGGGGCCAGGACCGCTGGCCATCTCGCCGGCTTCGCGGTTGCCACGACCGCGGCAACCGTCGGTCTCGTCAAGGCCGGTGTCAGGGCCTCGCGCGCGATTCCTGCGGTCCAGATGGCGCTGATGGCCGCGAGCGCGGCGCATGGGGCGATCACGGCGAAGCCCGGCGAGCGCCTCGCTGGTGCTGCCAAGGGCGCCTGGGATGCGAGCCTGCCCGGTGCTGTCGTCAACACGGCGCGCGACATCTCGAGCGCGGTGTCTGTACGCCGCGCCATGGCTGCGGCTGAAACCGATTCCGGACCGACCTACGAGCGCCACTACACCAAGGGCCCGAAGGCAGGCCAGACCGAAACCGTCCGCAAGGCGATCTGAGGAGAAGACCGATGGCTGACGACAACAAGCGGACGGGCAAGGTTCCGGCCTCGGTCTACGGCGAGGCGCACACTCCGGAGAGCCTGGAGGACATCCGCCAGAAGTTCGGCCGCAAGGTGAAGATGCCGAACGGCACCGAGATGCGGTCGACTTGGTATCAGCCGTCGGCGCTGACGTCAGAGCCGACGAACGAGATGTCGAAGTCCGCCTTCGAGGACCACGTCAAGCACGCGAAGCGCTCGCCGGCTGCGACGCTCGACGACGTGCAGAAGAACCGCCGCGGTGACGAGACGCTGCGGCGGTATCTGAAGGAGCTCGGCCGCGAGCCGTCGAGCCTCAAGTCGGTCGACTGGGGTGCCGCGGAGCGCGGCAAGGTCTACACCACCGCCGACCTCGACATGATCCGGTCTGCCGAGGGCCGCCGCGTCGTGATGCCGAACGGCCATGTCCTGCAAACCACGTGGTACTCGAACCCTTCCACCGCGGGCCTGACCGAGTGGGAGAAGAAGCAGATCGCCAAGTCGGAAGCCGAGTACCTGAAGGCGCAGGGCGAGAAGATCGCGGCGCGCACGACCGCTGCCGCCCGCGAGCGCTACGGCAACGTCACGCCGGCGGCCGTTGCCCCGGCCGTTCCCGCCACCAAGATGACGTCGAACGAGCGGCTCGCGCAGTTCCTGCACGAGAAGGACGGCCGCGGCGCCAACAACGTCGCCGGCAAGCCCGCGAAAACCGTTTCTGCTCCCCGCGGCATGGACGGTCTCACCCGTGCCGAGCGGAAGGCGAAGGCTGGCCGGCCTGCTTCGGTCTCTGCGGCGCCCGTGTCAACTCCGGCCGGAGCATCCAACTCCGAGCGGTTCCGCGCCACCTACGAGCGCGCGCTCACCGAGCAGATCAAGGCGAACCCCTCGCGCTATGCCTATGGCGTCGACCGCGCGCCCGAGATCGCTCGCCGCATGACCGAAGCGCTCGCCACCGGCCAGGGCGATCACACGTCGCCGACCGTCAAGGCGACCGCCAAGGCGATGGGCGTGAAGCCGACCGTCGGCGGGCTCAAGTCGTTCCTCGGCTCGAGCAAGCTCGGCATGGCCGTCGCTATCGGTTCGACCGCGCTCGGTCTCGTCTCGGCCTTCCGCTCGAGCCCGGCGGCCGCTGCCGCCCCGGCCGACGGCGGCAAGACCCGCACCAAGCCCTACACCGACAGCGCTGGCCGCGAGTACCGCAACGGCCGGCTGATCGTTCGTCCGTCAACCTGAGCCCGCGAGCACTCCACATGGCACTCTGGCCGTTCAAGTCCGCGCGCTCGCGCCCGGAGCAGAAGTCGTTTCCGATGAACCCCGGGAGCGCGATGTATCGCGAGGACTTCGTGTCGTCGCTGCGCATGCTCCAGCAAGCGCCGAACAGCGACTACGACCGCATCCACGCGGCGAGCTCGCACCCGGTCATCATGGCGTGCGCGCGCCGCATCGCCTGGGCGACCGCGTCCGTCAAGTTCGGCGTCGAGGCGATCAACGGCGATGTCGTCTATGACCATCCCGTCGCGCAGCTGATGGACGATCCGCGCACCTCGGGCGGCCGCTGGTCGCTGATCCAGCTCGTCGCCGCCTCCCTCGCGCTCACCGGCCGGGCCTACATCTACGCCCCGCGCTCCGCTTTCAAGGATCAGCCGGCCGCAATGATGGGGTTCCTCGCCACCCACAAGGTCGAGCGCATCGTCGATCCGTCCAACCAGCAGATCACCGGCTACCGCTACACGCCCCCGATCGGCACCATCGGCATGATGGTCCTCGATCCCGCTGACGTGATTGAGATCCGCCACCATTGGCTGACCGATCTCGACGACGTGTTCGGCAAGGCGCAGGCCTCGGCCATGGTCTATTCGCAGCTGGTCCCGGCCTGGGGTCCGATGAAGCTCTTCCAGGGTCTCTCCGACCTCATCCGCAAGCTGCTCGAGAACAACGGCGGTCTGCCCGGCATCGTGTCGTGGACCACGCCGGCCGGCGAGGAGGGTCTCACCAAGGAGCAGCGCGCCGCGATCCGCGACTACTTCAAGCGGTTCTCGACCGGTGGCGACAAGTTCGGCGAGATCGCGTTCATGGATACGGCGGGCGCGAAGCTCGACTTCATCCGCATCACCGAGGACTTCAAGACCCTCAACATGGAGCAGGCCAAGAAGGCTTCGACGAACGAGATCTGCGCGATCTTCGGCGTGCCGCCGCTCATCCTCGGGCTCGGCGAAGGCGCCACCTACGCCAACCAGAAGGAGGCGCGCCGCTACTTCTGGATGGACACGATCATCCCCGGCTACATCGAGCCCATCTGCGATGCGATCTCGCAGCACTTCGGTGTGCGGATCGTTCCCGATCTGGCCGAGATCCCCGCGCTCTCCGACTACCGCCACGACCTGCTCGGCTCGCTCGAAGGCATCACGTTTCTCACCATCAACGAGAAGCGCGCGAAGGCCGGCTACGGCGCGATCATGGGCGGCGACATCATCATGGTGAACCCGATGATGCAGCCCATCAACCGCACGCTCGACGCCAACGGCAACAACCTGTCCGACGAGACCGATATGTGGGTCGCCAACCAGGAGGCGATCCGCCAGTCGATCCAGACTGGGCGCCCCGTCGCCCTGCCGGCCGGCGGACCACCGATCACCGGACCACCGGGCGCCGGCCAGAAGGCCTACATCCGCGCCATTCCCGTTCTGAATGCGCCTACGCGTGAAGTGAAGACAGTTCGCCGTCCCATCCGGCCCGCATCTCCGCAGCGCCGCGCCTAAAGCCTCCTCGAAAACCAGACCAGCCCCCAGGGCCAACACACCGCACTCGCAAGAGCGCGGTGCGCGCCCGCTTTTGCCATCAGGGTGACGACAATGATGCAGACCAAGGCCTTCTCGACCGACTTCGAGATCAAGGATGCGGCCGGCGTGGGCTCCTTCAAGGGCTACGCCTCGACGTTCGGCAATCTCGACCGCTCCGACGACATCGTCGAGCGCGGTGCGTTCGGCGTGATCAATCCCAAGCGCGTGCGCTTGTTGTGGCAGCACAAGCAGTCCGAGCCGATCGGCGTGTGGGACACGCTGCGCGAGGACGACCGCGGCCTCTACTCGGAGGGCCGTCTGAATCTCAAGAGCGCGCGCGGCCAGGAGGCCTACGAGCTCCTCAAGATGGGCGGTCTCAACGAGCTCTCGATCGGCTTCGAGACGGTCGCCTCCGAGCGCGTCTCGGTGAAGGGCAAGACCGCCCGCAAGCTGAAGAAGGTCAACCTGTTCGAGATCTCGCTGGTCTCGATCCCCGCCAACCCGGAGGCGCGCGTCACCGACGTGAAGGCGCTCGATGCGGCGACGGCGGACATGCTCACCGTTCGTGACTTCGAGCGGGCCCTGCGGGATGCCGGGCTCTCTCGCAAGATGGCCCAGATCATCGCTGCCGAGGGACTCGGCGGTGTGGAGGGCTACCTCGAGTCCTTGCTGCGGGAGGCAGCGGCAGTGTCTTGCAAGGAGGCGCAAATCATCCTAGAAGCCGGTTATCGCCGATTCGTCGCCACAAAGTCCTCGGCCATCGAGGACGGCGACGAAGGCGACGGTGATGTCCGTTCGCGAGTACATCCGCGGGACGCTGATGGGGAGCCCGAAGGCTCCAATCCAACCACGCTGTTGATCGACCCGGTCTCTCTGGCCGCGATCAACGCTGCTTTGGCCATCAGCGGAGACTGACACCCGTGACGGACCTTTCCAAGATCGACGTTTCCAACGCCGAGAAGCTCAGCGGTACGCTGCAGGCGATCGCTGACGCTGTCATCGAGTCGCGCAAATCCGCCAAGGAGGCGCGCGATCTCGCCACCGACCTGCGCAAGGCGCTCGACGAGAAGACCGCCAGCGCCTCGCACGAGGTGAAGCAGTTCGGCACCGAGTTCGGCGACACCAAGGCGAAGATCGTCGAGATCTCGACCAAGATGGCGGATGCAGTCGGCAAGATCAGCCATGCCGAGCAGGCCATCGCCAAGTACGACGGCGAGTTCAAGTCGATCAAGGACACCATCGAGGCGCTCAACCTCGCGATCCAGAAGCGCGGCTCGGCCGACGACGAGACGGAGAAGAACCGTCTCGCTGAGACCAAGGCGCTGCGCACGCTCTTCGACGTCAAGGCGTCCGAGAGCGGCATCAAGTTCGATCGCGACGTCACCGACGACGACCTCGCCAACTACCGCGAGCACAAGTCGGCGTGGGGCAAGATGCTGCGCCTGCCGACCACGATCGACCAGAGCCTCGTCAGCCAGCACCTGACGCCGCTCGAGCAGAAGGCCGTCTCGACCTTCTCGCACGGCAACCGCTTCTGGCTGCCCACCGAGCTCGCCGACATCATCATCGCCTGCTACAAGATGGACACGGATCTCACTGGCATGGTCGGCCAGATGATGATCTCGCGCGGCTCCATCGACTTCATGACCGACAACTACGTCTCCAACCAGGCGAAGTTCAAGTGCGAGATCGACAACTCCGCCCAGCAGAAGTCGGACACGCAGCTTCCCGGCTCGCTCAACATCGCCGCGCACGAGCAGTTTGCGCATGAGTGCGTGACGCATACCATGATCGAGGACGCCGCCATCGACATCCAGTCGTGGGTGGCGATGCGTGCCGGTCAGCAGTTCGTTCGCGGTCTCAACGACAAGATCCTGAACGGCACGGGCACCGGCATGCCCGACGGCGTGCTGCGCGCTGCGAACCACATCACCATGCTGTCCGGCAACGTCGCCGGCGCGCCGACGGGATCGTTCTCGTGGCAGGACCTCCAGCTGATGGCGGTCAAGCTCGAGCCGCGCTTCCAGAAGGGCGCGATCTGGTGGATGGCGACCGACGCGCTCGCCGCCGTGATGACCATGACCGACGGCTTCGGCCGCCCGATCTTCTCGGCAGCCGTCATCAACTCGGAAGGCCTGCCGCTGATGATGGGTCACCCCGTCGTCCAGGTCGTGCAGATGCCGGCCGCGCTCCAGACGGTGGTGGATCAGGGCGCGTTCGTGCCCGGAACCAAGCCGATCATGCTCGGCGACTGGCGCCAGCACTACATGCTGGTGATCCGGCGCGGCTTCACCGCGCTGCGCAACCCCTACATCAACTCCAAGAACGGCGTGGTGTGGGAGTTCTCGCAGCGTGTCGGCGGCGGCGTGCTCTGCAAGAACGCCGCGATCGCGCTCGAGATCAAGTGATGTGAGGTGAGCGGCGGCGAGCAATCGCCGCCGTCCCGCCCGCCGCGCAGGCGGCAACCCTGCCACTCGATCTGAAAACCGTTTCTCACCTCACTGGAGACGACCCCCATGCTGGGAACCAAATATCCGGAGCGTCAGTGCTTCTTCTCGCGCTCGCACATCACGAGCACGACCGGCAGCGCCGTCGACATGCGCAACTTCGTCGACAACGCGGCCTCGTTCATCATCCATGCGCCGCCGAGCCTCGGTGCTGCCGTCACCGTCACCTTCGAGACCACCCCTCACGACCCCGCCAACGACTGCAATCCGAAGTCGGACGGCTGGGCCGCGATGAACGAGGAGGGCATGTGCGAGCCGAGCGCCGCGATGTCCGTCGTTCTCGATCCCGCCGACCCGAAGTATTCGGCGTCGAAGGGCATGGTGGTCCGGAAGCCGATCCAGTGCCGCTCCGCCTTCGTGCGCGCCATCCTGTCGGGCGCCACCGCCGGCGTCACCGTCGACGTGGTCGGTGCGGCTCGCCGTCTCGACAACGTCTGATCCGCGCGACGATGCAGACGGGCCCCGGGCCCGTCTGCACCAACCGCAGTCCGAACGCATCATCGGGGGATGACAGATGGGAATGGCGTTTTTCCTGCCCACGAAGACCTTCACCTTCGCGCGCGACGGCCGGCAGCCCGAGATCTTCGAGCCCGGCGTCGACGAGGCGGGCGAGCCTCTCATCTTCGAGTTCCAGGAGCACCAAGCGGTGCGGCTCCAGCAGCGCGGTGTCGGCGTGATCGTGTCGCGAAGCGCCAACTACATGCCCACCGATCCTGCCATGAAGGAAGTGTTCGACCGGCACATGGCCGAGATCGGCGCCCACGTCGAGCAGGCGCCCGTGATCTCGCCGGGACCTGCCGTGCGGATGTCGGGTGTGACCGTCCAGCCGCCCGCCGTCGAGATCACGCCCCCGCCGGCCGAGGAGCAGACCGAGACCGAATCCGAGCAGCCCGAGCCCGATGCCGAGGCTGCCGCCGAAAGTGAGCCGGGGATCGTTCCCGAGGGGGCGCCGGCTGCTCCGGCACCCGCCGGACGACGCCGCAAGCGTAGTTGATTCCGTCCGTCCCGCGTCGCCCTGACCCCCAATGGAGACCTTGACTATGACCGGCACTGCCACCTACGCGCAGGCTTGCGCCACGACCACTGCCCTGCCCGCGCAGGCGGTCAATCCCTTCCGCCCCGAGCCGCGCGATCCCGATCAGGTCGTGATCCCGTTCTACGCCATGTCGGCCAACGGCGGCGACGCGGCCGTCGCGACCATCGTGGCGCCGTTCAACTTCAAGCTCAAGCGCATCGACACCGTGCTGCTCGGCGGCGCTCTCGCCACCGGCAACTTCACGCTCACCGCGGCGATCGCCGGCACCCCTGTCACCGGCGGTGTCGTGACCGTCACGCAGGCGGGCTCGGCGGCCGGCGACAAGGACTTCGCGGAGCCGACTGCGGCGAACTCTGGCGTCCAGGGCGCCACGATCACGCTCACCGGCGGCGGCTCGTCGACCGGCAACCGGACCATCAACGGCTTCCTCACCCTCCAGCGCGTCTGAGCGTAACGCCGGACCGGCGGGCACGCGCTCGCCGGTCCGGCTTACCGAACCGGAGATCTCCGCATGTCGTCCACGCTCTCTCAGAACACCTGCGTCAAGGTCACCATCACCATCCCGGCGAACCTCGTCTCGTTCGTGCCGCAGCCGCCGGCGCCGTGATCGCCGCCTGACTCTCATCACCGAGGCGCACCATGACCGAGCACGCTGCCCACGACGAAAGCCAGATGTGGCTGCCGATCCTGCCCGATGTCGAGGCTGCACCCGTGGCGGTCGCCGCGGCGCGGCCCTCGCTCGGCTACCGGGTCGCCGACCGCATCGCGACCGCCGTCGGCATGTGCGGTCATGGTGCGCCCGGCAACGTGTGGGTGCGCGTCTCCGAGCACTTCTTCATCGACTGCCCGTGCTGCCTGTTCTGGCGCGGCGTGACGGTCGGCATCGTGAGCGGCGCGGCCGGTGCGGCCGGCGCCCTCGTCCTTCTTCGAGCCTTGGGAGGTTGACCCATGTCCTGCGGATGCGGGGGTGGAGCCAAGTTCTCCGCGCCGACGCGCGCCGAGCCGATCAACGGCCAGGGCGCCCCGTCGCCCGGCTACGCGATCCAGTCGAGCCCCAACTCTCCCCCTCCGACCCCGAGCATTCCCGTCGCGCAGCCCGTCAAGCGCACCGTGATCTGACGCGCGTCCCGCCCTCGCCACCAGCCGTCGAAAGGCCGATCACATGCTCACCTTCCTGGCCGATGCCCGCAACGGCTCCTCCGCAGCGACAGCTTGCGGATCGTGCTGCTGCGAGCGTGTGAGCGCCCGGCCCGGCGAGACCAACAAGATCGCGATCAACTATGCGAACTGGGTGGCGCCGATCGGCGGCCGCGGCATCTCCGGCGCCCCCGCCATCGTGGTGAAGAACATCACGCCGGTTCCCTCGCTGGCGCCGGCGAACCAGCCGCCGACCAACACCGACTACACCCCGAGCGTCGCCGCCAACGGCACGCTCAACGGCACCGTGGCGACCAACGGCGTCGACCCGGAGAGCCAGCCGCTCACCTACGCGCACCTCGCGCTCTACGGTCCGCGCTACGGCACGCTCGTCTTCAACGCGAACGGCACCTACGTCTATACGCCGCGGTCCGGCTTTACCGGCTACGACACGTTCTGGTTCTCGACGTCGGACGGCGTCAACAAGCCGGTCGTCAACCGGGTCGTGGTCTCGGTCAACCCGCCGAGCCCGGCGCCCGCCCTTCCTGCGCCGATCCTGACACCGGCGGTGTGGGTCGATCCCAACCGCATCGCGGTCCGCTCGCCGGTCCTCGAGTTCCCGCTCGCGGTCTCGCCCGCCGCGCGTCCCGGCGATCTCTACCGTCTCGAGCTCGTCCAGGCCGCCGTCGACTGCGACGGCGTCATCTACGAGCACCAGTCCTGCTTCGACGTCACCATCGGCACCTGCTGAGCCCAACCCCTGACCGGACCGCACCACGTCCCATGAGCGCCACGGCGACAGCCACGAAGATCGGAGAGGAGATGCGCGAGCGCATCCTGCCGCTCGCCGACGTGCGCTCGCACTGCCGCATCGACGACGTTGAGGTGGTGTCCGACCAGGTCTTGAAGCTCTACCGCGAGGCGGCGTTCGACACCGCGGCGCTGTTCGTCGATCTCGACCTCGATCCCGACCCCTACACGACCGAGACGATCCCGTTCCCGAACGGTCCGAAGGCGCACACGCTCCAGTTCCCCGCGCTCGACGGCATCGTGACCGTCAGCATGGGCGGCACGCGATCCTTCAACGTCGTGATCCCGCCCGGGACGCGCACCATCGTGGTCGGTCCCGGCGTGCCGGCGCCCGGCGCCAACCCGCTTGACTGCGGCACCTGCGATGCGTCGCCCTCGGTGATCCCGTCCAACTACTACGGCATTCCCGAGCAGCCGATCTCGCTGCGCTACCGGTCCAATGCGTGCTCGGGCCCGTCCGTGCCGGCCGGCGTCAAGATCGGCATGCTCCAGATGATCTCGTGGCTGGTCGGCCATCCCGGAGACAGCCAGGACGCGGCTGCGGCCGCGCGCTCGTCGGGCGCTATCGCCACCTTCCGCCGTCATCGCAGGGAGGTCGGGTTCTGATGAGCGACAAGGGCGACAACGTCATCAAGGTCGATGCCTTCCGGGTGCCTCAGTGCCCCGAGTCGCCGCGCGAGCTCACGGCGACCGATGTCCTCATCAAGGCACTGGAGGCCGACCTCGTCGACATGGTGGTCGTCGGCTGGACGCGCGACGGAGAGCTCTATGCCGCTTCGACCTCGAAGCGTCCCTGCGAGTGCCTGGAATTGTTTGAGAATTTCAAGGCTGTTCACGTGGTGAAGGTGCGCTGATGGCCAAAGCCCCGACCACCGCCGATCTCAAGCACAAGGTGACGATCTGCACGAGCGCGGACGTCGTCATCGATGCTGGCCGCCTCGTCATCACCCGGACCGGCGTGCGCGAGGCGCGCGCGCAGATCAGGGAGAGTCGCGAGAGCCAGTTCTCGCGCGACGGCGTTGCCATCCGTGAGAGCCGCGACAGCGCCTCGCACAAGATCATCATCCGCTACGACGCCAGCCGGCCAATCTCGGCAGCCGCCTGGATCTACGAGAAGCGGCTCAAGAGCGAGCCGCGCTGGTACAAGGTGCTCGGCATCTCGGACCTCGAGGAAGCGGGCCTGTGGCACGTGCTGCGCTGCCGCCTCGTCGAGAAGTCCGACGATCTCAGTGCGCCGGCGTCCGCGCCAGCAGCCGGAAACGGTTCTCAAGCCCCCGCCTCGCCCTTCCAGCCGATGGCTCAGGAGGTGGCGCTGTGATCCGGCTCGAGTTCACCCCGTGGCGCAAGTTCTCGGCGATCCGCAACCAGGCGCTGATCCAGTCGTGGCTGTTCCGCAGCGCGTCGCGGACGCACGCCTACTTCCGCGCCAAGATGGAAAGCTCCCGCGGCGGGCGGCTCTACACTCAAGAGCTTCGCACGACGCGGACCGGGGGCATCATCGCGGTCGGCCCGCGCGCACGTCCGCACCGTGCGTCCGCCCCCGGAGACTTCCCCGCCGTCGACAAGGCCAAGCTGCGCGGCTCGATCCGTGAGGTGGTCAACCCGAACCAGTTCGAGATCGGCACCAACACCCACTACGCGCGCTACCTGTTCAAGGGCACGTCGCGGATGGCCAAGCGCAAGATGAGCAAAGAGGCCCTCCTCGAGGCGAAAGCTCGCTTCGGGCCGGTCGGCGCCTTCGCTACGTTCCGGCATGGGGGTCCGTGATGCTCGATCTCGCCCCTGCTCCCGCATCGTCCCCTGCGGCACCGGCCATCGCTGCCGGCGGCTCGCTGCTGCCCGATCTCGCCAAGGTGCTGGCCGCCGCGTTCCCCGAGCTCGAAGGCCGCGCGGTTCCTGTCTCCGAGGCCGAGATCACCGCCGAGAACGTGCCGACCCTTCCGACCGCGATGCTCGCCATCGTGTCGGAAGACTACGAGTGGCCGGAGAAGACGAACACCCGGCCGCAGATCACCGAGACCTTCGTCATCAAGTTCATGCTGAAGCCGGTCAAGATGCGGCTGAAGGACGGCGCGGAGAGCCCGTTCTGGGCGTTCTACGACGCGCGCGCGCTACGCGATCGGCTGTTCGGCGTGCTCCACACCTACCGCTCGCCGGCCCCGATGAAGGGACGCGTCCGCCCGACCCGGATGGACTATGGCGCCGACCAGCTCGCCACCGAGATCAGCTTCACGTGCGTCCACAAGGCGTTCTGGTGCGAGGACCCTCCCGAGCTCCTGATGCCTCAGGGCTGCCTGACCGTAACCGCGTGTCTCGTCCCGGCGCCGACACCGGAGTGCTGCGTGTGTGAGCCAACACCGGAAGAGGTTGCGCTTGCGGCCTGCCTCCGGACGCCGACATGAGAGGACCGACATCAATGATCTGGGTGAAAGCCAATCCCGGCCGGGTCGCCTACTCCGCTCCTTCGGGCGGATCGCTGATCCCGTCCGACCGCTACATGCCGGTCCACAACTCGCCGTGGATCGAGAAGCGCGCCAGGGACGGCGACATCGACGTCAAAGAGCAAGACCCGGACGCCGCCCCGGCTCCGGTCGAGAAGCCGCGTTCGTCTAAGACCACTTCCTAAGGAGCCGCACCCATGGCGCGCGACGTGCTCACCGACGGCAACATCGGAATCTGCTTCGATGCCAGCCTCAACTTCCTCGCTACCCGCGGCTCGATCATCGTCGAGGGCCAGTACGTCGTGAACGGCGCGCTGGCGAACCCGATCGTGCCCGACAAGCCGCTCGAGATCCCCTCGGTCCGCTACGTCGACAGCATGTTCACTGCGGGATCGATCCTCGCCGAGGCGCTGAAGCTCATCTTCAAGCGCTCGACGAACGGGTTGAAGGTGTTCGTCATCCCGCGTCAGGACAACGGCGCCGGCGTGGCCACCGTCTACAAGACCACCATCACCGGTCCGGCCACCAGCGCCGGCCAGATCGACCTGTGGCTCGGCGACAAGCAGTATTCGCCCGAGTATGTGGCTGTCGCCAGCGGTGCCACTGTTGCGACCATCGCCAACGCGATCGTGGCGAAGGTGCCGACCAACTTCCCCTACACCCCCGCGGTCGTGGTCGACGGCATCACCTGGACCGCCAAGAACAAGGGCACGGTCGGCAACTACCTCGCCCCGGTCGTCAACTGGAAGAACAAGTGGAACTACGGCCCGGCCGGCGTGACGCTGACCACGACCCGGACCACTGCCGGCTCCGCCAATCCGTCGGCCATCAACTACCTGACCGCGCTCGGCACCTGCTGCTACGACGCCTACGCGCTGCTGATGGACGATGCGACCGTCCAGACCGCGCTCCGCGACTGGCTGCGCTCGGCCTGGGATTGCACGAAGCCGCAGTGCTTCGGGCACGGCTACACCTGGAAGACCGGCACGCTCGGCCAGATCCTCGCGATGTTCGACAACTCGCCGGAGATGTCCTACCTCGCCGCGCCGGTCAACGACGTCAACTTCCCATGGGCGATGACCGCGGTCTACGCGGCCGCGTCCGTGGCCAAGACGCTGGACAACCCGGAACTGTCGATCCAGGGCCGCGAGCACGGTCTCCTGAATCCGATCCTGCGCCCGTCGTCCTGCGACCTGCCGTGGGAGTCGGACGAGATCGCACAGTTGAAGGAGAACGGTTTCGTGACGTTCGCCCCGCTCACGCAGGGCTCGGGCGTGCTCACGACCCCGTACATCATCAACGACGTCACCAACTACCTCTACGACGAGGAGAACCGGCCGAACACGACCTATCGCGACGTCAACTCGAGGCGTCTGGCAACCGTCACCGCCATCGAGGCGGCGACCAAGTTCCAGGAGATCATGGGGCTCGGGCTCTACACCCGCAACACCCGCATCCCCGAGGGCGTGTTCGGCACCAACGTGCGCCTCATCACGGCCGACATGCACAACTGGGCGCTCGGTCAGGTCGGCCGGCTGTTCTCGGAGTTCGACAACCTGCAGCGTCAGCTGGTGGTCAAGGAGGACTTCGAGGTGGCGGCGAAGTGCGCCGGCGTCCCGTGCAAGCTGCACGTGTTCATGCAGTATCGCCCGCCGTGCCGTATCTCCAGCGTCTCGGCGAAGCTCCAACCCAAGATGATCGACAACTGCGACCGCGGCGTGGCCGCCTAATCCGCCTCGCCTTGCAACCGCGACCTTGAAGGAGGGCACTGCCCATGTCGTGCGAACAGATTGTCGGCGTAAAAAACATCCTGCTCACGTTCACGCACTGCGACACCGGTCAGGTGGTCGCCCGGCGAGCGCACAAGCTCAGCTCGGACGAGCTCCCCCGCCACCGCGTGGTGAACCACAAGTCCGAGCCGCTGACGGGTGGCTACACCCGCCGGCACGAGTATTCGCCGCGCTCGGAGATGAAGGTGATCCGCGACCTCGCCATCCCGCTCGCGTGGTATCAGGGGGCAGCCGCCATCACCTACCAGGTCGAGTACGAAAACGGCTTGGTCTACACGGGCGAAGCGGCTACGGTGACCGGTGAGGAGATGAGCGATACGCATGAGGTCAACCTCGCGCTGATCACGAAGCGCATCTCCGAGCTCCTGCCCGACGGCGCGCTGGCGTCCGCCGCGTAATCAACGGGCAGCGTACCAGACGAGTGCATCCAGGCCCCGGAAACCGTTCGCCAAAGGGGCGCGAGCGGTTCCCCGGGGCCTTTCGCGTATCGGGGGCGTATCGGGAAGACCAACCAACGGGGATAGCGAACATGATTCCAGTCCGGGTTCTGGCGAGCGGCGTGCTGCGGCATCCGTCTTTGGCCGTCATCCAGTCGCGCGTCGAGGATATGTGGATCGTCGATCATCAGCCGGTCCAGGTGACGCCGGGGCTGATCGTCGGTCTCGCCGACGTGGCGGCCGGCGAGAGCCTCATCGAGCGCGGCGCCGCGCAGCTGGCCGAGGTCCAGCGCGGCATGGTGGTCTACATCGCCAGCCAAGCGCTGCTCGAGCACGTGATCGAGAGCGGGCTGGCCGCCATGCTCACCGCCGCCGACGTCGGTGCCGGCCAGCACGAGATGGCGTTCGACGGTGCGGCCGAGCCCGAGGCGCAGTATCACGTCGTCGAGGACGGCGAGCCGATGAGCGAGGAGCTCGTCGCCGCGCTCGACGAGGCTCCCGAGCCGGTGATGCGCCGCGGTAAGCGGCGTGGCCGCAAGCCCTCCCGCCGCGCTGCGGCCTGAGGGAGGTGCTCATGGCCAAATCCACAGCGAAGAAACCGGAGCCCGCGCTCGCTGCCGCTGCGGGTGATACGAAGACCCCCGACGATGCCACCAGGATCGTCGCCAAGGACGAGCTCGGCGAGATCGTCTGCGACGTGGTGCCTTGGATCGTCGGCGGTCAGACCGCCGTCTCCCGCATCAAGGTCAAGGCGATGCGGTTCGCGGGCTCGGTCCGCTGCCTCAAGGCGGCGAGCCTCGCGGCCGGAGACAACTTCAACCTCGAATGGCACCGCGCCCGCCGGCGGGCGCAGACGGTCGCTCTCGACGACAAGGGCGAGCCGATCGAGGTGTCCGATCTCGACATGCTGGCGATGCCCCGCGTCTATGCCTCGAAGCTGCAGTCGCTGCTTTTCGCGGCGGTCGAGCCGGACGGCAAGGTGATCTCTCCCGGCGACGCCATCGGCAAGCCGGGCCACATCGTGCTCGGCACGCCGCTGCGCGGCAAGGACCGCGAGGGCAAGGCCATCGTCGTCGAGGAGCTCGAGTTCCAGGCCAAGACGCTCGCCGACATCGAGGAGGTGATGGCCGAGAGCATGAAGCCGGCGCAGGCGCTGGCCTTCATCCGCTCCTGCGCCTTGCCGCTGGGGCTCGATATGCCGATGGTGCAGTTGCCTGACGCCTGGATCGAGCAGATCACCATGACCGATGGCTCGATGGTGATGGAGAAGCTCCTCCCGAGCTTCTTTCCCGACGGCGCGTAGGGTCTCGGCCAATCTGGCGACCTTCGAGTACCACGCGAAACCGTCCTACGACCCACGCACCCTGCCGCTGCGCATCTTCGCGCAGCGCTGGACAGCGTTCGCCAAGGTGCACGAGCAGGAGATGAAGCTCCGGCTGGCGCTCGCCGGCATCAAGACATGACGGAAAGCGAGAGTCTGCCCTTGCTTTTCGCTGGACGCTTGTCCCGATTCGCGGCATAGAGGTTGCCATCGTCGAGACGTGCGCGCGCGTGCGCTATCCCGGCGATTCCCCCTAATCCTTCTGTCTCGACCTTGCCTTGATCCAGGCCCGGCCGCGCTTTTGCGCGTTCGGGGTGCACAGGCCGCCGGGTAACCCTTGCGGTGCATGCCGGTTGGAGCCCGGCTTTTTTCACATCTGCCGCCCGTGATGGCCCGGCCTGGAGCGATCCAGAGCCGGGCTTTTCGCGTGGGCGTGCCCCGATCCGCCCCCAAGCCCGAGCCCGCCCCCGATGGCCTTCGTCGAAAGCGCGATCCTCAAGCTGATCGATCAGGTCAGCGGACCGCTCGGCAAGATCAACGCGAATCTGCGCGCCTTCGAGGCTACCTACGGCCGCCTTGCGAAGACCGTCCAGACCGGTGCGAACCAGCAGATTCAGGCGTTCGGCAACATCGCCGCCGCCCAGGTCCGGGCGCAACAGCAGGCGACTGCGGCTCACGCCAAGGCGATGCAGACGAAGGCGCAACTCGAGCGCGCCGACATCGCCCGGCAGATCGCGACAGCCAAGGTCGAGGAGCGCCGGCTCCAGAACGAGGCGAAGAACGCGGACAAAGCGGCCAAGGCCAAGGCGCAAGCTGCGATGGAGGCGGCCCGCGCCCAGGAGCGGGCGGCTCAGCAGGCGGTCCGGTCCGCCGAGAAGTCGGCTCGAGATCAGGAGCGGGTCCAGGCCCGTCAGATCCGGGATCAGGAGCGCGCGCAGCAGCAGATGGTGCGGGCGCAGGAGCGGGCCACGCGCGAGCAGGCCCGCGTGGCCGACCGTGCCGAGCGCCAGAGGGTGTCGCGCGAGCTTGCCTCGGCACGGATGGAGAGCCGCCGGCTGGCGATGGAGGCGCGCGATCGGGCGCGCGACCCCGGCTACTTCGGCCGCTACCCGGAGAACATCCCCGGCATCGCGGCCCGCTATGCGGCGTGGCGAACGGTTTCCACCGGCCACGCCGCGGCAAGCGAGGGCGGTCGCGGCATCCTCGAGGCGACAACCGAGCGCACCGCGCAGGAATTGCAGGGTCTCACCCCTGACCAGATCACGCTGCTCCAGAAGCAGGCGCAGATCCTCGGCAAGCAGTACCGGAACATCTCGATCGCCGGCATCGCCGAGCTCGGCCGCAACGCGATCCCGAACCTTCGCAATGCCGATGACGCCGGCACCGTGATGGAGCTTATGGCGCGCAACGCAGCCGCGCTCGCCGTCGTCTACCGCGACGGCTCGAAGGGCGTCGAGGCGGTCCGCCAGATGTACCGCGGCGCCGACATGGCCAAGGTGGCTGACGATCCGGCCCGGCTGACCGAGTGGATCGACCAGATGACGCGCGCCACGGTGGTGGCCGGCCGCGACATCAACGCGATGCAGCTCGGCAACACGGTGGCCCGCATGGGCACGCTGAAGATGTCGCTGCGCGGCGACGCGATCGGCGACATCGTCGCGCTGCAGGACGAGGCGCGCGGCATGACCGCGAACTACCTGCGGACCTTCTACAACGACCTGACGCGCTCCAACCTCGCCAAGAACAACATGGGGGCGATGATCGGAGCGGGCATCCGTACCCGCGACGGACTGGGCGCCACCAACCAGACGCTTCTCGGCGCCGATCCCTTCATGTGGGTCATGAAGGAGTTGAAGCCGCGCCTCCAGAGGATGGGCGTCGACTTCTCGAAGCGGGATACCGATCCGGCTGCTTTCACCGCCGAGGTGCAGCGCGCCCTCAACAAGATGGGCTTCCTTCAGTCCGGCATGCAGTATGCGCTATGGGCGCTCGCCGGCGAGGACGAGATCAAGCGCGGTCGCGAGAAGCGGCGCGCGGTCCGCACCGACCAGGAGTTCGTCAAGGAGCTCCCCGACAAGGACCTCGCCACCGGTCTCGAGTCTGTCAAGCAGAAGTACCGGGACGCAGCCGATGCTCTGACGCGATTCGGTCAGCCGCTGTTCGGCGGCGCGCTCGGCGGACTATCCGGGTTCTTCGGCAAGATCGCCGAGAATCCGATGGCCTACGGCGTGGGCGGGCTCGGCGCGGCGGGGCTCGCGACGGCTGGCGCCTACGCGCTCAACAACCCCGGTAGCGTCGCCCACGTGGCGGCCGCCGGCATGCACATGCGGGCCGCTGGCGCCTTGATGGCGGCGGCCGGTGCGCTGGGCGGGCGCGGAGCGCTGGGCGGCTTGCTCGGCGGCGCGGCCGCAGGCTCGGCGGCCCGGCAGGCGGCTCTCGCCAAGGCAGCCGCGCTCGGCTTCCCGACTGGGGCTGCGAGCGCGGCCGGGGCGGCCGGCGCCACTGCGGCCGGCGGCATGCTGGCCCGTGTCGGGGGCGGGCTGTGGGCCGGCGTCAAGGGCGTCGGGCGGTTCCTGCTCAATCCGTGGGTCGGCGGCGCGCTGCTTGCCGACGGCATCATCAGCGCGATCTTCGGCAAGGGCCCGCTCCAGTGGGGCTTCGAGAAGCTCGCCGGTCTGTGGTCCGGCAGCAAGGCTCCGGAGGCTCCCAAGGGGCCAGAGGACAAGAAGCCCGCCGGGCCGCGTGAGCCGCTGAAGCTCCCGACGCAGGCTGACCGCCGCTACCAGGCGCTGCTCGCTGAGCTCGACACCATCGACCGCGCGCGCGAGCCCAAGCGGCATGCGCGGGTCCAGGCCGAGCTCGACCGCGCCCGCAAGTCCGTCGAGAGCGCGCGGGTCCGTGAGGCGATGTGGGAGACCCTCCACAAAGCGCGCAAGCACATCGAGAAGAACGAGCCGGCGAAGGAGTTCGGCCGCAACGCGATTCCGCAGACGCCTCGCGAGAAGTACCTTGAGGAGCGTCGGCAGAAGGCGGAGGCGGAAGCCGCCGCCAAGGCCGAGCAGGATCGCCAGAAGGCCGAGGAAGCCGCCTACGCCGAGAAGGAAGCGGCCGCCCGCCGGAAGGAGGCTGACGAAGCCAAGGAGCGCGCCGCCAAGCAGGGCTATGCCGGCATCGAGGACAGCCCCTCTCTGCGCGGCAAGGACGTCGCTCCCGATGGCGCCCGGTCCAGCTGGTCGATCGGCGGCTGGCTGTCTGGTCTGTGGTCCCGCGCCTTCGGCGACAAGCCGCCGACCGGTGTCGCGCCGCTCACCGCCGATCCCACCTCCACCATGACGCGCGGCTCGCTCGCCGACGCGCAGTTCCCGCAGTCCTTCTCCGACGGCGTCGCTCAGGCGCAGTCGTCACTCTCTGCCGCGCTCACGTCGGGTGCCGACACGATCGCGGCTTCCGGCATTTCGCTGCAGTCCGCCATCGAGGCCGGCGGCGGCGGTGCGGCCGGCTCGATCCAGGCGGCTTTCGATTCCGGTGGTGCGTCGGCCGCGGCCATGATCCAGGCCGCGCTCGCCAACGCCACCATCAACGTCAATGCCGTCGGCGCGGCCAGCTCGCCCGCCAAGCCCGCCGATACCGGCGCCAACCCGAACGTCCGCTGATCTCGAGGTAGGCCATGGCCGAGGCATGCTACCGGAAACGGTTCTATACCGCGTCCTTCAAGGGCGTGCAGTTCGAGGCCGAGGAGGCGTCGAGCGAGCACGGCCGGCGCGGCGCCGAAGGACAGTTTCCGTTCGCCGAGCACACGGCCTATGCCGATCTCGGCCGCTCGATCCGCACCTATCACATCAAGGGCCGCTTCGCGCAGAACGATCACATCGCGCGCTCGCGCCGCTTCATCGCGGTGTGCGAGTCGCCCGGCCCCGGCATGCTGGTTCACCCGACCCGTGGTGCGGTCCGGGTCGCCTGCAAGAAGCTCAAGGTCTCCGACCGCATCATCGAGGGCTACGGCGTCACCGAGCTCGACATCGAGTTCGTCGAGGCCTCCTCCTGGCTCGGCCGGGCGACGGGCGCCTCGATCGGTGGGCTCAATGCGGTCCGCGTCATCGCCGCGGTCGCCGACACCTTCAACCGGTACTACGACTTCGCTTTCATCCTCGCCGGCCAGGCGCAGACGATCGTCTCCTACGCCGCGACCACGGTCGGGGCGATCGCGGACAGCTTCGACCGCGCGGTGGGGCTGTCGTCCGATGCGGACGTGTGGCGCATCTCCCAGGACCTGCGCACCGTGGCGCGGTCGGACATGACGCGCACGCCGACGGTGGCCTACGAGGCGCTCACCAACGGGATTGCGGCGATCGAGCGGTACGGCCGCTCGACGGATGCCCGGATCGAAGGGCTTCGGGCCGTCGTCAACGCTGCGGCTGCGCTGCCGGCGTCCTCCGGCATGACGCCGGTCGATGCCGTGATCGTCACCACCCGCGTCCACGGCGGCGTCGCGCTTGCCAACGCCACGCTCGGCAGCGTCGCGGTGACGAGCCAGGACGCCTCGCGCCAGTACGACATGGTACTGGCCGTGCTCCGGCAGGAGGCGGCCGCCGCGCGGGCCCGGTGCGACGACGAGCTCCACCTCGCGCTCAACGACTACATCACGCAGATGCAGACCGCGATGCTCGAGCGCATCTACGGCACGCCGGCCGTCGTGATCTACGACTTCGCGGGCGGGGTCTCCTCGCTCGCCGCAGCCCATGAAATCTACCGCGATGCCCGGCGGGCGCACGAGATCGAGGCGCGCAATGCGTCCGCGTGGCCGTGGGCACTCGGTCCGACGGTGGCCGCGCTCGCGGCTGATCGTCCGGCGATCTGAGGGGCGCGGCCATGAGCTACCCGCCCATGCCGGCGATGAGGATCTTCATCGGCGGCCAGGAGCTTCTCGGCTGGAAGGAGGCCTCGCTGCGCCGGGCGAAGAAGGAGATGACGGGCGAGCTGTCCATCTCGATCTTCTTCACCTACATGCCGCGCAACGTGACCCACCGGGCCGCAGTCGCGGGCGCCGAGGTGCTGGCCTACGTCGGCGGTCATCTCGCGTTCGTCGGCACGCTCGACAAGCGGCGCGGCAAGGGCGGCAAGCGCGGCCCGACGACGGGTGCCCCGACCACATCCGGCACCGGCAAGGCTCGCTCGATCGCCGGCGGCAAGCAGACTCGCGGCGGCGCCTTGAACGTCCACATCGGCCCCAACGACTACACGATCACGCTGCGCGCTCGAGGCAAGACGAAGCCGCTCATCGATTCGAGCCACGACCACCAGACCGGCACCATGACGGGGGCGAAGACGAAGCCCGTGATGGAGAAGCTGGTCAAGAGCTTCAAGGTGCCGCTCGAGTGGATGGCCCCGGTCTACGACATGGACAAGATCCGCTTCCGCGACGGCGCGGTGGTGAAGTCCGAACTGTTCCGGGTCGCCAACGAGTACGGCTATGCGATCTACGAGACGCGGGACGGCAAGCTGCGGGTGACCAACTCGACCGGCCGCACGGTCGGCGAGCCGCTGGTCCTCGGCGACAACATCAAGGAGTTCGCGGCCGAGCAGTCCGAGGAGCCGCGGAACACGCAGATCAAGGTCAAGGGCCAGCGCACCAAGAAGGACGTGCGCGGCCGCGACGCGGTGAACCGCGAGAAGACCATCAACATCGGCGGCAAGGGCGGCATCAAGCGCTACGCGCCGCTGACCCTCCAGCACTACACCGACGGCACCGACGAGGCGCTCGAGCGGCGGGCGAAGCACGAGGCCGACCTGCAGCACCAGGCCGGCAAGGAGGTCCGCATCGACGTGTTCCACGTGCTGAGCCGGACCGGCCAGCCGTGGGACATCGGCAATGTGCACTACGTCGAGGTCCCGAGTGAAGGGATCTTCGAGCCGATGGAGTGCACCGAGCTCACCTACATCTGCACGCCGGAGAACATCGAGACGAAGCTCACGATGAGCCCGCTTCCCGGTGCCACGGGCTCGGCGTCCGGCGGCGGGATTGCCGGCGCGGCGAGGCTCGATCTGGGCTCGATCACCGGCGCGGTGGCTGCGCTCCAGACCTATGGGCTCCAGCGCATGGCCGCGATGGGGTTCCAGTACGCGGATGGCCAGTACCCCGAGACCTGGGGACCGCAGACCTATGACGTGCTGAACACCGCGGCGGGCGCCTTCCTGGAGCCGGTCGAGACGGCGGTGAGATCGATTGCGGCGCTGGCGGGCGGTCAGGTGCCGCTGACGCTCGATGGAGCGATCAAGGCCGTGAGGCGGATCGCATCGGGAGGGATCGCATGAGCGGAACCGTTTCTGACAAGCTGAAGGGCCTGTCGAAGGCGCAATTGCGCCAAGTCGAGCGCGATGTCGGCGTGATCCGCAAGGCGCGTCCGAATGCGTCGGCGAAGTCGATCATCGAAGCGATCGACAAGCATCGCGTGTGGGCCATGTATCAAGCCGAAGCCGGCGAACTGGCGAGGCAAGCCGGCGGCGGAAACCTGTTTATCGGGAAAGCGAAACCGGATTTGACAGTCGGGCCGAAGGAGGCTGCTCGGTTCGCGAAATCCCTGGACGATGCGGTCGGCAAGGTGAAGGCCGCATCCCCGGCGAAGCCTGCCGCCACGCCGAAGTCCAGGCCCACGTCTCCCAAGGCTCCGAAAGCCCCCAAGCCTGCGGTCGATCCTGCGCCACACGTCAAAGTAATGAAGTCAGCGTTCGGCAAAGACGATGCAGCATTCCAGAAGTCGTTGCGGTCCTTCCTCGACACCAAGCCGAAAAAAGATGTGGTGACGAGTGTCGCACGGGAGGTGATGGACAGTTCTTCGACGTTCAAGACTAAGACGCAGGCATTGAAGGCTTTGGCGGATCGTCACGTCGCCAACGCTCTGGCATTGTCGCGCGCCAATGTCATTCGGAGGACGCCTGTAGCCCTCGCCCTCGGTCTCGGCGTGACCGCGGCCATGGCGATGATGGGTCGCTCGTCCTCTGCCGAGGCCAAGCCCGCTGCCAAGCCGGAGCCTGGGGTCTCCGGCGCCGCTCAGCGCAGTTCCATGCCGACCGTGATGGCGCAGCATCCGAACCGGTCGACGGCGAGCTTCTACGACCAGTCGACGCTGCTCAGCGAGACGTCGAGCCCGCTCGGAGCGCGTGCTGCCGACAAGGTGCAGGGGATGTACGCCCCCGCGATCCGAGCGACCGGCGACGTGATGGCGCGGCGCGCGGAGCTTCGTGCCTCGGCGCCGCCGGCCCCGAGCGGCCCCGGCATGGCGATGGGCGTCGCCAAGGCGGCGCGCGCCGCGCCGGCCGCCCCGGCCACCGGTGGCGGCCGCAGGCCCGCTGCCGCTCCCGATCCGTCGGGCAAGACCCGAACCGAGGCCTACACCGACAGCCTGGGCCGCCAGTATCGCAACGGGCGTCTGATCGTGAGGCAGCCGTGACCACCAGGAACGCATTCGGCGACCGCAACCGCGACGTCCAGGACGACGGCGAGCGGCACATCTACGGCGAGATCGAGGACGTGCCGGGTGGGGGCCGCATCATCCGTGTCAAGGGCACCGGAACCGAGGACGAGGAGGCCTTCGTGATGGCCATGTTCGGGCTCGGCGGACGGTTTCCGAAGGACACCAATGCCGAGGTCCACCTCGTCGCCGGCGGCTCCGACACCTCGCTCAAGTTCGCGATGGTGATGATCCCGCACGACAAGGAGCGCACCTGGAAGGAAGGCACCAACGGCGTCCAGTATTGGGACGACCCGAAGCGCGCCTTCCAGTTCGGAAAGAAGCGCGCGCACCTGATCGACGATGCGGTCGCCATCGGCCGGAAGGGCAACTTCGAGGTGCTCGACAACGGCGACACCGTCTACATCCGCGGCAAGAAAATCGTTTCCGAGGTGCCGATCGTGGTCGGCACGCCGGCCTTCGAGGGGGAGGAGTGACCGCATGGCCGATCTCGACTTCTCCCGCTGCCTGATCCCGGCCGCCTCCCGCCGACGCATCTTCTGGACGACGCAGCCCGATACCCAGGACGAGCACTGCGATCGCCTGTGCGACCGCATGGGGCTGCGCTTCATCGACACCGTCGACGGGGGCGGCACCGTCACCGGCCGCACCATCGACACCTCGGAGTGGGTGCGCTCGCTCGCGATCAACATCCTGTCGACCGACGGCGAGGCCGAGGCGTCCGACTGCGGCGTCCGTCCGGGTCTGCGCGGCGGGCACTGGAGTCAGTCGTTCGCGGCGGCCGAGGACGGCTTCGGCGTCACGTTCCGCAAGATGTCCATCGACTGCTCTCTCAACGAGGCGGCGGCGACGATCGAGGCGCTGCTGACCGCGGCGCTGTCGCGGCTGGTCACCTACGGGGTGGCTCGCTCGGTCGAGGTCTCGGCGCGCTACGCCGGCCGCGGCCAGGTCGAGGCCGAGATCACCATCACGGGTGAGCGCGATCTCGATGTGAGCAAGGTCGCCATCTCCGGCAGCCGTATCGCCAACGCTTGGGTGTGGAACTGACGAGGCCCGCATGACCTGTCCTCTCCCGCGCCCGACCCCTGAGCAGCTGTGGACGCAGCGCGCGTCCTCGTTCAGCGCCAACGTGCTCGGCGGCGCACCGATCATCCCGGAGTCGAATGAGTGGTACGTCGTCGCCAACGACGTGCTCGCCGACGATGCCTTCCACGCGATTGCCCAGAGGGAGTGGCGCGAGCGCGACCCGCGGCATGCGTGCTGCGACAACCTCGTCGACATGGCCGGCCGTCGCGGGGTCTATCCGCGTCCCGCGCTTGCCGCCCGCGGCTACATCACGATCACGGGCACGCCGGGCGCCGCGCTCGCCTCCAATCTCACGGTCCAGATCGGTCCGCTCTCCTACACGGTGTTCAATCCGGCCACTATCCCAGCGGTGATGCCGGCCTCGGGCGCGGTCACCCTGCATTTCGTGTGCACGACGGCGGGTCCTTCCGGCAATGCTCTCGCCGAAGGCCAGCCGGTGACCCTGGTGAGCCCGCCGGCGGGCATCAGCGGCACGGCGGTGGTGGCGGGCAACAAGTTCTGCGGCGGCCGCGAGGCGGAAACCTGCGAGGAGTTCCGGCTGCGCTACCTCGAGCGCGAGCGGGTGCCGGCCAATGCGACCTTCGCGCGGCTGCGCAATGCGGCTCTCGAATGGCCGTGCGTGCGCCGGGTCTACATGCGCGGTCCGCTGTGCTGCGATCTGGAGCCGACGTGCCCGCGCCCGCTCCACATCCACGTGCTGATGGACGATACCTTCCCCTACGGCATCGCGCCCGGGAACATCGTCGACGAGATCACCGAGTACCTGTACGGGGCGCCGTTCGGCCATATCGACCAGGGGCTCGGGCTCGGCATCGCCGAAGTCGGGGTCTACGGCTCGGTGAAGCCGCTGACCGCCGCTCCTGTCTCAGTCGTCTACAAGGGTGTCGCCTGCCTGTCGCTCACCGTGCAGCAGGAGATCATCGCCCGGACGCAGGCGCTGTTCGATGCCGCGGCGCCGTCGACCGAGATCTGCCGCAACGCCTTCCTCGGCATCGTCGCCTCGCTGTCCCCGGACCTGTGCGACTTCGACGTCGCCACCTCGACGACCGACCCGGAGCACATCACCATCACCAACTGCGGCGACATCGAGCCGGCCTGCGACGTGCGCGCGTACCTCGCCAACCTGACGATTCGGTGAGGCGCTGAGCCATGGAAACCGTTCTCGGGATCGACGGTAGGGCGCCGAAGGGCGAGCTTCCGCCGGACGGCTGCTGTCCGCCCAAGCTGTGCCACATCGACCCGTGCGGTCTCGCCTGCAACTTCGTCGGCGCGCTGCCGCGCGGCCCGCTGTGGGATCTCGACAAGGCGACCGCGCTCGCGTCGGGCTGCGCCGAGCCGCTCCAAGGCAACATCGGACCGGTGGTCCGCCACGCGATCTATGCCGCCAAGCGCCTGCACACGACCCTGATGAGCGCCTTGTGGCCGGCGCTGCGCGAGAGCGACCCGGCGACCGCCTACGACACGCTCGACGAGTGGCTCGACCGCTTCGGGTGGCAGGACTGCTTCAAGTGCGCCTGCGATTGCGTCGACAGTCCCGCCGACATCCCACCGTTCCAGATGCTGATGCCGAACGGGCAGACGATCTGCTGCCCCAGCGAGGCGCCGGCCGAGCTCACCCGCGCGGTCAAGAAGGGGCTGGTCATGGCCCTGTGGCGGCTCTCGATGGGGATCACGCTCACCGTCGACGCGGTCAACTTCGTGCTTCAACCGCTCGGTGTGCAGGTGAGCGCGGACACCGTCGACGGCAAGCCGCAGTGGATGCTCTACCAGACGGGAGACATCCTGCCGGGCGCCTGCCTTCACCAGTGCGCTCCGTCCGAGTGCCCGACCGTGCAGGCGTACTGGGAGCTCGACTGCGACGGGTTCGGCGACGGCCGGCGCATCTATCCCGGCATGCTGGCGGCGCAGTGCATCGTGCTGTCGCTGACCGCCTCGCGAGGGGTCTCGGTGACGCGGGTGGACCAGCTGTTCGCGGGCGACTTCTACCAGCTGTTCGGTGCGGCGGCGGCACTCGAGGGCGTGACGCTCGAGCCGGCGTTCGTGCAGTGGGACGGCGACTTCGGCGCCTGATCGGAGACATCGATGGGACTGCAAGCTGACATCGAAGCCGCAGCAGCGGCGATCCTTGCCTCGAGGGATCAGATCAACATCGACGAGGTCACGCTCGATGCGATCGTCAACGGTCCGGCGAGCGGTCCGACGTCGCTCGTCAACACCAACAGTGGCCCGGTCAAGACTGCCGCCCGCGTCATCGCCGAGCTCGAAGCGCTCGCCGGCACGCTGGCGCCGCTCAACAACCCGGCCTTCCTCAACGGCACCGAGACTGCGGTCGCGTCGGCGGCGACGTGCGACATCGGCACGCCGGCCGCGTCCCGCATCGAGGTGACGGGCTCGGTGACGATCACCTCTCTCGGCACGGCCGCCAACAAGATCAAGCTCGTCCGGTTCTCCGGCGAGCCGATGCTCACCTACAATGCCACGTCGCTGATCCTGCCGGGCAAGCAGAGCATTCCGGTCCAGGCCGGCGACACGGCGCTGTTCGTCTCGAACGCGAGCGGGCAGTGGCGGTGCTATTCCTATGACCGCGCATCCGGCAAGCCGGTCGTGCCGCCGATGGACTTCGTCACCGCGGCGGACGTTCTGCACGGTGAGGAGGGGTTCGCGCTCGAAGCGCTGTCGTGGACGGCGTGCATCTATGACCGGACCGGCGCGAAGACGAATGCCGGCTCTCCGGACGACCTTCTGACGGTCTCTCGCGCCTCGGTGGCGGCATTCATCGACACTGACCGGCTTCTCAAGTTCGCGCCGGCGAACGTGCTGCGGCGGACCTGTGATCCGTTGACCGGAGTGCCGCTCGGGCTGCTTCTAGAGCCTACGGCGACCAACATCTGCCTGCGGTCACAGGAACTCGATAACGCCACGTGGACGAAAACCAATGCCACGGTGACGGCCAACTCGGCGGTGGGGCCGGACGGCGCTACGTCCATGGACAAGGTCGTCGAGACGGTGGCCGCGGGCAGCCACTTGGTGCGTCAAACGATCACGTTTGCGGCCAACACCACCTACGCGGCGTCCGTCTTCGCCCGCGCTGGCGAGCGGACGATCTTCACGCTCCTCGCGAACGACGCCGGCGCCGGCGGCGGTCTGCGTTCGGCCCACTTCGACCTGTCGGCGGGAACTGTTACCGTTGGCAGTACGACCATGGCCGGCGGTGCCTATATCGAGAATTGGGGCGGCGGACTCTATCGCTGCGTGATCTTTTTCACCACGGGCTCTGCGCCGTCCTCGACGTACATCGACTGCCGCATCTCGGACAACGCCACGACGGCGGGCGTGGCCGGGACCGGCGACAGCTACACCGGCGACGGCACATCGGGCCTGCACCTCGGCTACGCTCAAGTCGAGGTCGGGCCCTCGGCCACCTCCTACATCCCGACGACATCTGCTGCGGCAACAAGAAACGCGGATGCGATCTCGATCCTCACAAGCGCCCTGCCGGGTGATCCGTCAGTGCGGGGCACGATGTTCGTAGAGGCTTTGACGCTGGGGGCAACGGGCGGCACGCAGGCGCTCTTCGAGATGAACGACGGGACGAACAATGAGCGCATCGGTTTCCGGCTTGGCTCATCGACGATGCAGCCATCGATCATCGTCACGGATGGAGGCGTGATTCAAACCTCCGCCGTAGTGGGGGCAGACGCTGTGGCCGGGCAGGCGATCAAGTTCGCCACGTCTTACCAATTGAATGATGTGACCTGGAGTCGAGACGGCGGTGCTGTCACGACCGACACGACTGCGACGATGCCAACAGTCACGCGGATTCAGTTCGGCAACGGCGCCGCCAGCAGCCCGTTGAACGGCATCATCCGCCGTGCGGCGTGGTTCACGCGCGACTTCACCGATGTCGAGACGATGGCTCAGGCGGCCTAAGGGGATCACCATGCTCGAGCAGCTCATCGGCAACATCTTCCGCGGTCTCGTCCCCGCCGAGGTGACGATCGCCTCGGCGGCGACCTGCGACATCGGGTCGGCGAAGTCGTCCCGTGTCGAGATCACCGGGACGACCACGATCACGTCCTTCGGAACGGTCCCGAACCGGCGACGGCGCGTGCGCTTTTCGGGCGTGCTGACCCTCACCCACAACGCCACGACCCTGATCCTCCCGACCGGTCTCAACATCACGACGGCGGCGGGCGACGTGTGCGAGGCCGAGTCGGACGCGTCCGGCAACTGGCGGGTGATCCGGTATCAGCGCGCCAACGGTCTGCCCCTCGCCGAGTCCAATGCGCTCACCCTGCTCGGCGCCTACGCGATGGCGGGTGCGAGCACCATCGACTTCACGTCGGCGGTCCTCACGTCTGCCTACGACCGTTACCTGATCACGCTCGACAACGTGATGGTGCAGACCGACGACGTGTGGATGGGGCTGCAGGTCGGCACGGGTGCCGGGCCGACGTGGCAGAGCGGGGCGGGTGCCTACTCCTGGGCTGCGGCCGTCGCATCTCTGGCCGCTGCGTCGATGCCGGTCGACAACCCGACGACGTTCGCGATCAACACGGCCGCACTGCTAACCCTCGGCGGCGCCGGCAACCGCATCTCCAACGCCACCAACGAGCGCCTGAGCGGCCACATCCATCTGTCGATGCCGACCGAGGCGGCGAACAAGGCGCACTGGAACTCCGAGATCAACTACGTGCCGTCCTCGATCGCCAACCTCGTGTGTGCGCGAGGCAACGGCAACTACACGTCGGCTGCGGCCATCACCGGGCTGCGGCTCATGCTGTCGTCCGGCACGTTCACGGCCGGAACGGCGCGCATCTATGGGCTGCGGAGGACCTGATCCATGACTAAGAAGATGGTCGATGGCGATCTCGTCGACATGACGCAGGAGGAGGAGGACGCCTACCTCGCCTCGGTGACGCTGGTTCCGACAGCCGCCATGGTGAAGGCCGAGGCGCAACGCCGGATCGTCGCCTTGACCGGCGCCGAGGACATGCAGACCTGCATCGTGCGCCAGTTGAACGCCAGTATGCGCGCCACCGAGCTCAACGACCTGCGCCTGGATCGAGACCTCACGCCCACCGAGCAGGCGGAGGCTGCCGCGCTGCGCGGACTTGCTGCCGCCATCAAGGCGATCCGCGCGCGCTCGAATGCGCTCGAGGCGATGACGCCGATCCCGTCCGACTACACCGACGACACCCACTGGGCCTGACGCGGTCCGGCTGACCGCGAACCGTTTCCACCTTCGTGCCGACTGACCGACCGGGCGCTGACCGCGCACCGGCCGTCGGCGCTCGCGTGCTCAAACCGACGAGGACCATTCCATGGCAGGCAAGGGACTGTTTCCCGACTTCGGCGTCGAGGCCGGCTCGGCAAACGTAGCGGGCGGCGTCTCGTATGCCGTCGAGATCGACCCGGTCAACGGGTGCGTGATCCTCTACCACCGCAACGGCTGCAAGGTCGAGTTCACGCGTGAGCAGGCGAACTTCCTGCTCGCGAACTGGGCGCGCGCGCTCGACAGCGCCGGCATGGCCTACGACTGCGCCGACGAGGACGAGCTCGCCGAGATGATGAGCCGGCACGCCTCCTTGGGCGTATTCGGGGTCGGCGGCGGCACCGCGAACGCGCAGACCGTGACCGCGATCGGCTACACGGTCGCGCCGAAGGCCTTGTTCGACGGGATGGAGGTCGCGTACCTGCCGGCCGCCACGGTGACCGGAGCGGCGACGCTCGCCGCCTTCGGCCTGCCCGCCAAGCCGATCGTGGACGAGGGTGGCAACGCGCTTACCGGCAACGAGATCGTCATCACCCGCATGACCGCGATGCGGTACGAGAACGAGAGCGGCGGTCGCTGGCGGCTCTACCCGTGGGCCAACGCGAAGCTCGCCAACGTCGCCGGACGGCGGACCGTGTACGCGACGCCCGGCACCTACACCTTCACGGTTCCCGCCGGCGTCACGCAGGTCGACGTCGAGGTGTGGGGCGCCGGCGGCGGCGGCGGCGGCTCCGGTGACGGCTCGCTCGGCGGCGTCGCCGGCAATTACGGTGGCGGTGGCGGTGCGGGCGGCTATGCGCGCAAGCTGTGCACCGTCACTCCTGGCCAGTCGGTGCTGGTGACGGTCGGCGCCGGCGGTGCCGGCACCACCACGGGGCCGGGCGGCGTGCCGGGCGGCTCCTCGTCGTTCGGCGCCTTCTGCTCGGCCGGTGGCGGCTTCGGCGGCGCCTGGGGTCAGGCCACGCAGGTCAACACGGGAGCCGGCGGCTCCGGCGTCGGCGGCGATCTCAACATCGGGGGTGGCGCCGGCGGTCCAACTGGGCCCAACAGCGCGACCGTGACCACGTCGACCGCCAACACGCCTTACGCGCAGTCCGGCTCCCCGCCGATGGGAACGGCCGCGCTGGTCTGGCAGACCGGCGCCTCGCCGGTCGGGTATGCGGCCGGCGGCGCTGGGGCGTCGGGCGGCTCCAACGCCATCGGCGGCAACGGCGCTCCCGGTCTCGTCATCGTCCGCTGGTAAGGAGGGACACACCCATGCAGCGCTTCGCACGCATCGCTTCCGGAGTCGTCGCCGAGATCATCACCCTGCCGGACGGGGCCGACAAGGCCGCGGCGTTCCACGCCGACATCGTGCGGGCTCTGGTGCTGGCACCCGACGAGTCTGTGGTTGCGGGATGGACCTGGAATGGGGGCTCGTTCGCTCCTCCTCCTCCTCCCCCGCCGCCGACGGTCGCGCAGCTGGTCGCGCACGCCCGCAATCGCAACTGGCAGGTCAAGACCGGCGGCATCGTCGTCAGCGGCATCCCGGTGCGGACCGACGACAGGACCCGGACCGAGATCGGTCTGGCGCGCGCGGATGCGGCGTCCGATCCGACGTGGTCGACGCGGTGGCAGATCGGGGATGGGTCGTTCGTGACCATCGATGCCGCCAAGATCGAGGTGATCGGCAAGGCGGTCTCGGCGCATGTGCGCGCGTGCTTCGCCAAGCTCGACGAGATCGAGCAGGGGATCGCCGCCGGCACCATCACCACCGCCGCCCAGATCGACGCGGCCGCTTGGCCGCCGAACGGCTGATACGAAAGGACACCCCATGATGGGCTTCAAGGACTGGGCTGCCGCTCTGTGGGCGGTGGTCGTCACTTCCGCGCGCGTGCTCGTCGGCCGGGTGCGTGCTGCGCTGTCTCCCTTCCGCACCGAGGGTCATGCGGCCGGCCGCACCTTCACGCTGCCGAAGAAGCCGCGCCCGTGGCTGCGCAACGCCGGCAAGGCCGCGGCAGGGCTCCTGGTCTCCATCGTCGTCGGCGCCGCCATCGGCGGTGCTGTCGTGACGGGCGTGCGCCCCTTGAAGGACCGGGTGGTGTCGCTCGAAAGCCGGATGGCGCTGCAGGTCAAGATCGCCGAGACGCAGGAGGAACTGCTCGAGGCGCACCGCGCCTTGATCATGTCGATGGGCGAGCGGGCGGCCGAGAACGAGATCCGCATGGCGGCGATGGCCGCCGCGCTGGCGCGGCTCGAAGCCCCGCGCGGGGCGACGGTCGCCAAGGCGGTGGCGCTGGCGCAGAGGACGGCGCCGGCCAGGCCGGTCTCGAAGGCGAAGTGACGCCGTGCCGGCGCGGTTCGACACCCCGCTCATCGTCGAGAGCTTGGCGACCGATGAGCGGCTCTCCGCACGGCTCGCCGCTCCGCTGGTGTTCCGGGACGGCGATGGCCGGCGCCTCGTGGTGCCGAAGGGGTTCCGGACCGACCTCGCCTCGATCCCGCAGATCGGTCAGGCGCTGATCGGAAAGTGGGAGCGGCATGCTCCGGCGGCCGCGCTGCACGACTGGCTCTATGTGGTCCAGATCCTTCCGCGCTCGGCGGCGGACCGGACGTTCGCGGTCGCGCTCTACGCGGCCGGTGTTCCGTTGTGGAAGCGGCTCGCCATGTGGGCCGCGGTTCGGGTCTTCGGGGGCCGCGCCTGGCGCCGCAACCGTCAATGCGATGGAGGGGATATGTCTCGCCGGATGCCGACGTTCGACGCGCTCGACGACGAGTACCGCTCGCTGTGGGAGCAGATGGAGATCCGGGCTGACCGCCTGCCCGCGATCACCTCGACGGCGCGCAAGATCATCGCCGAGAAGACGCGCTACCTCGCGATCCAGGACTCGACCGGGGTGCCGTGGTTCGTCGTGGGCACCATTCACGCGATGGAGTGCGGGTTGCGGTTCGACCGCCACCTGCACAACGGGGACCCGCTGACGAAGCGCACGGTCCAGGTTCCGGCCGGCCGGCCCGAGAAGGGCACGGGCCCCTTCACCTGGGAGGAGAGCGCCTGCGACGCGCTTCTGATGAAGCGGCTCGATGCCATCGCGCGCTGGGACGTGCCGCGCATCGCCTTCGAGCTCGAGCGGTACAACGGCTGGGGCTACCGGCTCCATCATCCCGAGACGCTGTCTCCCTACCTGTGGAGCGGCACGAAGCACTACAGCCGCGGCAAGTACGTGAAGGACGGGGTGTGGTCGGCGACGGCGGTCTCCGGCCAATCGGGCGCCATGGCGCTCCTGAAGCGCATCGCCGAACTCGATGCCAGTGTGGTTCTCGAAGCCGCCGAGCGCGATCCGGCGACCGAGTACACGAAGACGCCGGACGTGGCCGAGAACTCGACGGCGCCGCAGACCATGGCGCAGTCGAGCACGGGCAACACGGCGGCGGCCATCGGAACCGGCAGTGGCGGTCTCGCCGCGGCGGAGGTCGCGGGCGCCATGCAGCGCGTGGCGCAGTCCGGGAAACCGTTTTCGATGATCGAGTTCCTATTGGCGGTGGCGCAGTCGCCGACCTTCTGGGTCGCGCTCTTCACGATGCTCGGGTCGGTCTACATCTGGCTCGAGCGCCGGCGCAAGCTCATCGTGCACGGGGTGTGATCATGCTGACCGCACTCTCGATCGCCGCGATGTGGGCGAAAGCCACCGCCGCGCGCAAGGCTGTCGGCCGGTTCCTGAACGGCAATGCGGGTCTGGCGCTCGTCACCGTCCTCGGGATCGTCGCCGTGATGGTGTTCCTGGTCTGGCTGCGGTCGGATGCGGCCGAGACCGCAGTCGCCGGCCGGGACGCCACCTGGAAGCAGAAACTCGCCGAGCAGGTCTCGGCCGCCACGGTGCTCGAGCTCGCCGCCGAGCGCCGCGGGCGGGCCGCAGCGGCGGAGGCTGTCGCGAGGGCCGAGGAGGAGCGCGACGCCGCCAAGGCCCGTGCGATCGAGCTCGAGCGCAGGATCGGCGAGGCAGGCGGGCGCAAGGTCTCCGGGTGCGATCCGCAGACCGAGCTCATCCCGCTCTCCGTGGTTCAGGCCATGCGCAAGAGGGGTCGCAAATGATCAGGGGTCTCGCTGTCATCGTGGCTCTCACGCTCGCCGGCTGCGGCAAGAGCGGAGCGCCGGCGATCACACTGGTTCCGATGTCGATCGAGCCGGCGCCGACGCCGGCCGAATGCAATCCGTCCAAGGATCCGAAGTGGACCGACCTGCCGGAGCGCCGTCTGAATCACGGCGACTGGCCGATACTGGTGAGGACGAGCAACGCCAACCTCGATGCGTTCGAGGTGGTGGAGTCGCGTCGCCGCGCGTGCTTCGAGGTGCTCGAAGCACGCAAGTCTTCGAGCCCCGCGAAGGAGTGACGCGCGATGCTCGCACGAACCGATTGGACGCCGCATGAGCCACTGGCCGACCGACCCCTACGCCCCAGATCCTCCGCCGCCCTCGCCATCGAGATCGGAGCGGAGTTGGAGCGGCTCCGAGCCGCACGCGGACATGCGGGAGCGCATCCGTGCGCTCGAGGTGACCATCCACCACACCTGGACCAACACGTCGGAGCGGATCGCGGCGCAGGTGCGCCGGATGGAGGGTATCGACCGGCGCCTCGAGGCTGGCGATGCCCGTATGGGATCGCACCAGGAGCGTCTGTCGGGACTGGATCAGGAGTTGCGGCGACTGTCGGAGGCGAGCGGTCAGATCTTGGGGATCGACAAGCGTCTGGCGGCGATCGAGCAGCGCTGGGCGATGGGTCGGGCGGCCCTGCACTACGTCGGGGCGGCGGTTCTGAGCGTGCTGGTGCTGACCGGCAAGGTGACGGTCGAGCAGGTCAAGGAGATCGCTCGGCTGTTCGGGTTCGGCTGATGCGCATGGCGTGCCGGGTGATCGGCGAAGTCGGGCATCCGCTTCGCCGTCCGCGCATCGTGCTGGCGCTCACGGTCGTCGCGGCTGTGGCGCAGTTCGTCGCGTCTGCGTTCACAGGCTCCTGAGGAGGGCATCATGCGGATTCTGGCTGTTGCGGTGTCGGCTCTGTCGCTGCTGCTTGCGGCGTGCGGCGGGACACTGATGCTGGCGATCGGGACGGTGACGATCATGACGACCAGCGCGACGTCGACGAGTGGTCCGTGGCGGGCCGCTACCGTTCCGCCGGCCGAGCCCGAACCTCCCCCGAAGTAGATCGGGAAACAGTTTCCAGATGCCGGCGGTCCCCGTCGCCGGCTGCCTCGGCGCCTGTCCCCCCGCGTCGAGCACCCAGCCCCCCTGCGCTGCCCCACCCCCGGGCGGCGCAGGGGGCGCCTTTTGGCGTTTGTGGAGTGGCCTCTATCGTCGATCAAGCTGGTTCAGTTTGGCGGCAATCGTCGGCATCGACACCTCGTACCACGCGCCAAGTTTGCGGCGCGCGACAATCTGCTTCCCGTCATCGGTCTGCACAACGATGTGGCTACCGCCCCCGTCGTTCCACGTCACCTCGCACTCGCGCTCGGTGTTGTCGACGATGACCTTGATGCGTTCCATAGCGGCTTTCCTTCACACGTTCCAAACGCGAGGCTGGTCTCCGGAGCAGCCAGCGTCTTCCCACGCCTCAACGGCAGCATCGAGACGATCCTTAACGCCATCGTCGCTTAGCTCAAGAAACACTGACGCATGAGCTGGGAATGCGGCAGCTAACTGCTCAAGCAGGTTACGAGAGCAGACGCCGCACCAATTATCCGCAGTCCATGCGATCTTCGTCAACATGGTCGCTTCATCCTTGGTCATGGCTGCGGGGGCTCCACTTTCTAAGAGTTCAGCGCGACGATTGCCCGCGCAATCACGCTACCCTCAGACGCCGGCTCGCCCGGCCAACAGGGGTGGCCGTCCGCGATACGCTCCGCTTGTGGCCACGTCGCGCCCTTCGAGATTACGATGGCCCAAACCAGCAGCTCGCGGAACGCCTTGCGCTGATCTTCGGTCACGGCACGGGGCTTTCCTGTCGCTCTAAAGTTCGCTTGCCGCGCGCATCTCGCACGACACCAAAACTCGATGATGGGACTCGGGCGTGCGAGCGTTCCATAGACGGATCGCGTCGCGTTCGCCATTCTTGACGCCATCATCCTTATCGTAGTCGCTGTAGTCTCCATGCTCGACTCTCGGTCCGGCCGAGAGGCAATCGTTGCAAACGACGCCGTAGCAGCAGAGACCGTAGCGCTCGACCCACACGTCCGCGCTCTTGCAGAACGGGCACGGCTTGGCCTTTGGAATGCGCATCGGTCGGGGCTTTCCTGTCGTTCAGTAAATCGCTTCGCGATCAGCAACCCGGCGGATGCGCCGAGCTGACGTGTCGTAGGTCGCCATCGCTCCGTTCTCGCGGTCGACAACATCGACATGCGTCCGGCCGCGCTTGACGTAGAGCCTCACGTCGAGCGGCAACACACTCTGCCCATGACGGCGCACGAAGGCGCGCACTGCTTTCAACTTGGCGCGTTCATGGTGGTCGATCATGGCGGGCCTCTACTTGCGTTCTCGGATGGCTTCGGCGATCCGTCTACATGCAGACGACTCCCCGGCACCCCACTCTGAATGTCCGTCTTCGCTGTCTTCCGCCGCAGCGATCTTCGCGCACTCCTCGCGCTCGGCGGCGCGCTCCGACGCCACCACGCCGCGAAGCCACGCCTTGTGAGCCTCACACGCTGATGCGAGCGTGTGACCGATCCACTCGCACTCGCATCTGTCGGGCACAGGGTAGCCGGCTGGTGCGGACATTGTCGGGCCTCATTCGTTGCTCGGCGGGGATGCCGCGCGCTCATGGCTTTCGCCAACCCGCTCGCTTTGCAGAGCCCCTTTCGTCTGCCAGTCCGCTACCGAGAGTCTTTTCCGGGTAACTTCGTCGGTAGAGCGCTCTCCCGGAGTGTTGTCGCGAGGCGACGGTGAACATCTAAACGATTGCGCTTGCGCTGTCCAATAAATTCGTCCAAAAATGTAGCCCTGTGGATTTCCGAGCAGGGCATGATGCGGGCAGATGACAAACCTCCGGTCGGCAAACTCATGGGCTACGCCCGTGTGTCGACGATCGAGCAGCGCCTAGACCTGCAACGCGATGCGCTCGTGCGCGCTGGCGTCTCGCCGTGCGACATCTACGTGGAGCAGGTGTCGGGCGCGAGCAAGCGCAGGCCGTCACTGGAACGCGCGATGAAGGCGCTGCGGCCAGGCGATACGCTGGTGGTGTGGCGGCTCGACCGCCTGGGCCGCAACCTGCTCGACCTGCTGACCAAGATGCAGGCGCTCCATGAGCGCGGCGTGCACTTCCGGTCGCTGACCGAGAGCATCGACACCGGCACCGCCGCCGGCCGGCTCATCATGCACGTGGTCGGCGCCATCGCCGAGTTTGAACGCCAGCTCACGCGCGAGCGCACCACGGCCGGCATCCGCTCATCGAAAGAGCGCGGCGGCAAGCACGGCCGGCAATTGGAGATCGACCTTGGCGCAGTCGAAGCGGTGCTACGGAGCGGCGGCACAATCGCCGACGCGGCCCGAGCCATCGGCAAGTCGCGGACGACAGTCGCCTATCACTATACCGCCGAGGAAGCGCGCCGGCTCGCGCGGCTCGGTCCCCGGAAGCACAAGCCGAAGAGGTAGAGGAGCCGATGATGTCGAAGGCCAGAAGCCCGGAAGACATGAAGGAGATTGCGGCCATGCTCGCGTGCCCGCACCAGTGGGGACCACCGCGCAAGGTAAGACTGATGGACAAGGGCAAGCCCAAGGACGGCGACCTCTTTACGTGCTCACTCTGCGGCACACACCGGATGAAGTACGCAGACGGTACAGGCTCCCTGTTCGGGGCCAGCGCGCTCAGTGACAAACCGACGACATAGGAGGCTTGCGTGAAGATCCCCGAGGCTAAGGCAGAGTGCGAGCGGTGGCTGTCCTACATCGACGGTCAGCGCGAGAAGTCCGAAGGGTTGCAGCGCATCGCTTCAGAGCGGCGCGCGGGCACGCTCAGCGAGGCGGACGCGAAGCGGAGAATGGCCGCCCTCGACGAGCGATGCAGCTTGAGAGTGTTCGACGGCGCGAAGTTGGAGACCGCCGTCAGAACGCTGTTGAAGCACGTCCAGTGAAGGAGCATCGAACAATGACAGCAGAGCCAGCGACGACAGACTGGACCGCAGTGCCAGAGCATACGCTGCCGGATCGCCTTGGAGACGACGGATCGAAGTGGGCGGAGGCGTTCTGCCAGCACGCTCGCAAACTCGGTCACGAGATCGACGAAGGGTGGATGATTGGCTGGTTCGCGAACGCCATCGAAGCCTCGTGGGATGCCCGCACGCGCCGTGCGCAGCCGCCGACCAAGCCGACACTCAACGTTGTACGGTGAAGGAGCAGTAACGTGACGGGCATTGATGTTGGGGACGCGAAGAAAGCTAAGGCGGCAGCAGCATCGAACGGCGTCAATGTGGCTGCGATGATCCGTGAGATGGAACTGCTCCGCGATGTTGCGGAGAAGGCGATTCGCCTGCGCGCTGTGGGTCGCGCATGCGACAAGATCGATGAGGCTCTGGACGAGTTATGGCGCAACAATCCAGAGATGACCAAATCCGCCACGCAAGCCATGATGGCACGCCAAGCGTTCGAGACTGCGATGAGCGACTTTGATCAAGCCGTGGTCCGTGCAGTCGAGGCCGGCATGACATGGGCGCCGATCCCGCCGCGCGGGCCGCGAGATCGGGCCTCATCCTAAGCGGCGCCGATCCGCGCGCGGTGCTGCGCGACGTGGCGCCCGCCATCCACTTCATGACCACGCGAAACGCGCAGAAGTAGAGGAGGCTTGATGAGCGACCAATCAAGACGTGGCTTTCTGCGTGGGATCGTGGCTGCCGCGGTCGCCGTGCAAGTGCCGCAGCTTATCCCAGCGAGTTCCGCGACGTTAGTCGACGAGATAACGACCAAGATCGGCGGCATCGTTGCGAACGGTCGCTGCGTCGAAAGTATTCACGTCGTTGACGTGGGTGGCGGATGGTATCGAGTGTCCGCGTCATTCCGGGCGGCAGGTGGCGACGCCATCGCGATGGACTTCTCCCGCATCAACGACGGGAAGGGGCTTGCCATCGTGTCCAAGGAGCAAGTTGACGGCTACCTCCGGGACAACCCCGGCCACATCGTTACCAACGAATTTGTTATCCCAGGCGCGGGCCGCTCAGGCGAACCCATGACGCTCTCGATGTTTGTGAAGCCGCAATCTGACGGCGCAACGATCGCTCACGCGAGCGTGGAGGCCCAACGTGCCTAAGAAAACCGTGATCTGGAATGGAGATCAGGCGACGACGTACATCGACGGAAAGCCCGTGCAGATCGAGACCGGGAGCCCAGCCACGGGATACCAGGGCGGTGAAGATGATCCGCGTCCGCTCAATGGCATCATCAAGCGCGCAGTTTATTCGCCGGGCCGCGCTCCGCCGTCGCAGGGATCGAGCGGTCGAGTCGTTGCGATGGTCGAAGGTGTGCGCCTATCTGATCTATCTCTCATCGCGCTATCAGAGGGGGACGAGGCGGTGATCCGCCGACTTGCTCTGCTAGAGGATAGGTCGCCTCTTGTGGACGCGCTTCATGCGCTAGAGCGCACGGGCTGCGCGTTCTCTATTCGCAAAGGCCGTTACGACGACGGGCCAGGACCGGGGCCTCTGTGGGGCGTCAACGTGGTAAAGGGCACCGAGAGCTTTGCTTGCGACGGCGGGACGGAGAGCGCGTTTTCCGGCGACGACTTGCTGTCGGTGGTGACTGATGCTGTCGCGTGGGCAAACCGGAGGCAGCCATGAGCGTGTTGGTCGGTTATAGCGATGAGGTGTTCGTGATCTACGCGCCGAGCGTATGGATCACGACGCGACCAGGGCAGGGCAGCACAGATGACCGATGGAAGTGCTACGCGGGCGGGACTTCGTGGTCAGACACTTTGAGAGACGCTGTGCTGTTCCAATCGCACGAGGCGGCGAAGGCTCATGTCGATGCTATGAATCTGCGCGAGTGGCGCATCGATAACATCGGCATCGTGCGCCGCACGCGCCCAGCAGACGTAATCACTTTGCCCGGCGAGCCCGGAAGGATAGGAGGCCCTGTCCATGGCGCGGATTACATGCCCCGAGTGCAATGGAAAATCAGGGCACTCGTCCTGGGGCGACGGCTGGAGCGAGTGGGAGGAGTGCCCGTGCTGCAACGCTGACGGCACCAACGACACCGGATTTGTGTCAGAGCAGCGCGTCGAACAGTACCGCCGCCATCTCGCGGATGAAGAAGCGTACTGGGAGCGCCGAGCCAATGCAGAGCAGCGAAGGTGAAGGAGCGTGTGAGATGCGCGACGTTCTCGCCGCACCGGTTTGGAAGAGCGCGGTGCGTGTCGACGCGATCCCTGCTGATGCGCGCTACCTCACCACAGACGTGCACGGGTGGGTGTACTATCTCGACCGCAATCGCATCGTCTGTCGGTGGGGCGGTGCGGGTTAGGTCGGGAGCCCCAATCTACCGTCGTCACCAAACCCCCGCAGATCTCTCGATTGCCTGCGCCCTTATCCGCTCCCACACACGTCGCAGGAAGAGCCAGTGGCGGGGTGCCACGTCTCCCGCTCGGCACGCCCTCTGAAGCCTCTTGTACCGCGTTCTCAGTCCGCCATCCGCCAATGCTTGGCGCAGATGACCTCGCTCGTTCTTTCCTCGCTCGCGACCGTGCGCCGGCAGAACGGCACCTCGCACGGGAGCCGTCGTCTCGACCCCTTGTCATTCCGGGGCTTATCTGGGGCACAACCCCTCTGAAGTCTCTCCAACTCGTTGAAATCATTGGTCGGAGCGGCGAGATTCGAACTCGCGACCCCTTGCTCCCGAATATCGTCGTCATCAGCCTTTGTCATGTCTTTTCAATGCACTGGCTGACGGTGAATCGCGCTCAATGCCGTTGTGTTCCGGTGGTTTGCGGGGCTTATCTGGGGCGCGTTCATCCGCCGTTCTGCGGCGCAGAGCATTCGCGGCCCCGCTCTGGAAGTCGGGATGGTGGTGCCCATAGACCTCCTCAAGCATCTGCGCGCTCATGCCTAAGAAACCGCCCGCCTCGTAGTGGTCGACCCCGGATTGCATCAGCCAGGTCGCCGCCGTGTGCCGGAGCGTGTGCGGGACGACGTCGTCCCCGAGCCCCGCGATTGCGCACGCTCGATCCCAGGACCGTCGGAGCTTGGCGACCGGCTGGCCGCCATAGTGGATGACGTGAACCATCGGATTACGGCTCTCGAGATCCTGCTGGCGCCAGCGGCGCAGGTGAGCCAGGAGCCGCGGCGGGATCTTGACGGGAGGCTGACGCTTCTTCGACTGACGTCGGCTGGCCGGCTTGCGATGGATGACGCCGCCCTCGATGTCGACCCACCCTGAATCCGTGGATGGCAGCCATTTGAGGCTCAGAAGGGCCTGGGAGCGCGTCCCGGTGTAAAGCCCGATCAGGATAACCCGGGCGAGATGGCCGATCTGGCGGCCCCTGTATGCCGCCCACAGCAGCGTTGCCGCCTCTCGCCGTGTCAGCCACCGGTCTCGAGGGGGAGCGCTGGGCGGCAAGGTCACGGCCGGCACGCTCGGCAGGGGACCGTGCTCGCGGTGCCAGTGGTTGATCGCGGCCCTCAGCACGGTGAGATCGTGCCGGGCGGTCGAGACGGAAACGGTTCGGTCGGAGTTTCTGGCGGTCTGGCCCGTGCGCCACTCCACATAGTCCCGGCAGCTTTGACCGCGCACGGCCGCCAGCGTCTTGTCGCCCCACCACGTCAGGATCGGCCGGGCCGTGTGCGCGATCCAGGCCGGATTGGCGGTATGGGGCGCATGCTCGCCGAGGTACGCCGCCATCACGTCGGCAATCAGGATGTCGTCGAGGCGGGCGTTATCACGCGCAGGCGGCGTGTATTTCGATGCGAGGTAGTCGGCGAGGGCTCTTTCAGCCTCAGCAAGGCTGCCTCGGCCGCAGCCTGTGCTGATCTCACGGACGCCGTCTCGGATGACGTAGGCGGCTTCGCGGGTGCCGCGGGCGGGCCGGAGGTAGAGCCGGGGTCCTTTGGGGCGTCTGGACATTGGTTGAGCGCGATCATGTTACGCAACGCCGCGCGGGTCGTGTAGATGCGGCGCCCGATCTTATGCACGCGCAACCGCCCCTTGTCGCGCTCCGTGCGCAAGGTCCGGGCGGTGATGGAGCCGGAAGGGCACAGTTCGCTCGCGCAGACGGCGACTGCTTCCTCGAACGTCAGCAGGGCGTGGTCCTGGGTCATGCTGTGCACCTCGCGAGAACGGCGACGGCGATCAGCACGAGCGCGAGCTGTGCGGCCGGCATCTTGATCCACCAGCGCGGGTCGCCGTCATCGATATGCTCGATGCGAAACCACGGCCGCCCATTGCCATCGTCGTCGGTCACGATTCACCTCCGAACAGGTCGGGAGTAGTGACCGCCTGTGGCGTTCCCTTCGCCGGCTTCTCCGCTGGCGGGAGCATCCACTTCGCAGGGGGCGAAAGCTCGCCCCCCGAGGGCTGCCACTCGAAGAAGCCGAGCTGTCCCTTGCACGGGATCGGAGGGATCAGCCGAGGGTGCTTGAGCCTCAGACCGACCGGCCCGAAAAACCACGGGCTGACCGTCAGCCGGTCCGCAAGGCTCGCCCGCACCACGTCCACCACATCGACCATGCCGATGATGGCCCCGCGAGACAGGTCTCGGGCCGCCGGCGCGGCATACCCCGTGATGTCGCGGATCGTCTCGGCGGCGTCCTCGTACTCGTCGCGGCCCATGCCGGCGGCGGCGTGGATCGCGACGGGACCGCGGAACTCAAGCCCAGGATTCGGCTTGCGCCAGTCCCGGTTCTCGACGTCCTTCCCTGCTTCGAGGATGGCCCAGGCCCACGGTTGCCGAACGGAGAGAGCAAGGCGAGGGAGTCCGTCAGAGCGAAGAACACTCATCGACCACCCTCCAGCATCTTCGGTCTCGCTCCGGATGCCTCCTCGATCCCCCGATTGAGATCGACCGCGCCGCCGGCGTGCCACCCGGCAAGCGCCGCACCTGCGTTCGGAGCCCGCACCGAGCGCTTCGATGTCTTCACGTCGGGGTAGGCCGCCTCATAGCGCTGCTCGAGCACGGCATTGCGTACCGCGACGAGACCGGTTCCGGTCGTCACGGTCGCCGTCTTCTGTGCCGCCATCGCCTCGATACGGCGCGCGATCCGGACCGCCATCACGTTGTAGAACGAGGCCTTGTGGCGCCGCGCCTGGTCGGCGGTGTAGAGCGTCTTGCGGTAGAGATCCCACTCTCGATCCATCGCGCGGGTGACGATGATCACGAAGTAGTGGGCGACGTCGGTCGCGTGCTTGGGACCGAAGAACGCAAGATCACCGTGCCAGGGCCAGTAGACGTGCTTCGTGCCGCAAAGTTCGTCGATGTAGGGCAGGACCAGACGGACCGGGTGCATCTCTGGCGGCTTCTTCGCCTTGCGGCTGGCCGGTTTGCGATTGCGTCGGCGGTCCTCGGCATAGGTCTCGGTCTCGATCTCCTCGGCTCTCGTGTACGTCATCGAGTGCTCGGCCATAAGCTTCGCCGCCGTTTCCGCAGCGAACATGGCCTCGGTCTCGGACGCACCGTTCTCGACGGTGACCGAGAGCAGCGCTCTAAGGCGCTTGAGGATCGCCTCCCGATCGGCAGCGGTGCTCATGCGGCGGTCTCCGCTGCGTCAGCCATCGCATTCGCGTCGGCTTCCGCTGTGTCGAGCATCCCCATGGGGAACTTGAGCGCGGCATTCGCCTGATCGCAGGCGACGAGCGCGAAGCGACCCGCAGAGAACGGTTTCCCGAGCTTCTGATGGAGCCGGCGAACCAACATCGCGGCGCCCCACTCGAGGCTGACGGCGGCGAACCGGAACGCCTCCTCCTCCCCGCAGCCCATCTTCTGGACCTCGTCGATCCAGGAGCACGCACCGCCGACCACTGCGGTTCTCAGCACCGCCAGCGCGTTCTGGTGCGCGTTCGCCATCTCGTCCATGCGCTGGGCGAGATCGGGCGGGGTGCGGCTGTCGGGTGCCGCTTCGAGGATCGTCTCGACAAGCGCGCGCGTGTTCGGATTCAGGTCACCGAGCAACACGTCGAGGGCCTGCTCGCGGGTGATTTCGCGGGTGATGGTCATGCGGCTTCCTTGCCTTTCGAGATCTGGTCCACGTTCCCGTGGTGCACCGTGAAGGTGATAGCGACGATCCATGGGTTGTCCGCCCAGGTCGCGCCTGCGCGCTTGCCGTTGATGGACGTCCACAGCGCGGCGAAGTCCTCGCGCGTCTCGTCGGACATGCGGGGCGTGCCCTCGGCGATCGCGTCCGCCTCGCTGATCTCCTGCAGCCGCTGTACCCTCGTTTCGGTCACTACGAGGGTAAGGCGGGAGGCCATGCGGGGCATGTGGATGGCGGGAAACCATCCGCCGATGCCGTCGTCGCCGTCTGCCCGGTAGACCAGCTTTCCATCGACGACGTGATAGATGTCGCCGACCTTCCACACGCCAGTCCCCGTGTGGCTCCACGTCTCCCGCACCCACAGCAGATCGCCGGGGGCGTAGGTGTTGACCCGTGCGCGCTCCTCCCAACATCCGCCGCGTCCGCGCGAGACGAGCGTCCACACGCCGTCCGGCGTTCCGTTGGTGCGCAAGCGCTCGGGGGACAGCCCCGTGAACGCGAGGTTCAAGCCGGGCTCGGCCTTCCAGCGCAGGATGCGCCGCGTCTGAGTCTTGCGGCCGGCGAGCAGCGCCTTGATCATCGGGCCTGAGAACAGGATCGGGCGGATGGTCATGGCGTGCGCTCCAATCGCGCCTGTTTCATCAGGTCGGCCGCGACGAAAAACGTCAGCCACCACAGCCCGTCAGAGCAGGGTTCGACCAGTCCGCCACCCTTCGGGTTCGGGTCGTGCTCGATCTGATCGCCACGGCACACCACGGTGTGGTTCGTTCCTCTCGGACTCTTGCCCCCAAGCAGGTAGACGAAGTCGCTACCGTTGAGCGTGCTCATCGTGCGCAGGACGTCGGTCAACTCGCCGCTAAACGGCACCGTCGCGCCGTAGAGGTTGAACCGGGCAAGAAACTCCCGCTCGCGGTTGAAGAACGCTGGCGCTGGTGGATCGTCGAAGCCGAAGTGCGGGACGTCATCGGGCGGCAGACCGAGCACGGTCGCAATCGCAGCGCGGTGGCAGTCGCCATATTGACCGGCGTTGGGATCGTGAAGCACCTGCTGGAAGACCGGGATCATGCTGCACCTCCCGGCCGCACGTCGCGGAACAGATGCCGCCTGTCTTTCGGATCATCCGGCCAGCCGTGCCCGCCGTTGCGCCACCACCCGAACCTGTCGAGCGAGTAGCCGAACAACTTCAGCGGATAGAGAGCCTGATAGCTGGCGCCGCGCGCGTGCTGGTGCCACCGCCAGAACATGGCGCCATTGAGCGTCGTGGGGCGGCCCTTCTCGTCGTAGACCCGATAAAGCACGGGCGCCCAGATCGCCCGCTCGCGCAGATCCCTAATCTCGTAGCGCAGGCGCCGGTAGACGCGCTGCGCCTTATGCCACGCCGGCTCGTTCTCCCACATCCAATTCGCCCACAGCTTCAGCGCGGCGTACCGGAGGCGGTAGCGCTCGGGGTAGGCGTAGACGAGCGCCTCGGAATCCTCAGTGATGGCGTAGGCGTCAGTTTCGGACAACTCGCCGTTCAGCAACTCGCGGCAGGCGTCCTTGCGGTCGTCGCGGTCATCCACGTCGTTGCCATAGGGGTGATGATCGACGACGCGCTCCATGAGCTTCCTGTAGCCGTCGCGCCAACCGCGGTACGCGCTCTCGACAATGCCCTCGGCGGTCGCCTCGGCGTCGTACTCCTGACGAATGTTCGTCTTCTCCATGAAGTAGTGCCAGCCGGCGCCGTTGATCCAGGCGGCCGCGCTCCATGGATCGTCGAAGCTGTAGTGGGTGACGGTCACCTCGCCGATGTCTCCGGTCACCATCAGATTGCCCGGGCACCACGTGACGCGAAACGCATAGATGCCCGTGCCTGGCTTCCGGCACCGCCACGTCCACCCGGTCTCGCGTGCGATGACGTGCTCGGCGAACTCGGCTTTGCCGCGCTCTTGCGTGCTCATGCTGCGACCTCATCGTCCAGGCCCATGTTGCGCCGGACATCGGGCGCCAGTTCATGGGTCTTCTTTCCGCCACTGCTCCGCATCTCTGCCTCGTCAGCGAGGCGATCCCGCAGCAGTGCGACATCGGGTGCGCTCTCCAGATCCTTGGGGACCTCGATGATCATCACCTCGCCGCCGGGATTGATCTGGAGCTCGTGTGCTCTTGCGACCGCGCCGATCGCGTCGTTAGCCTCCACGACCGTGGCGCCGAGGAACCGTTCCGCCGTTGCGAACGACAGGTAGTAGAGATTGCTCATGACGCCTTCCACCTCGCCCGGTCCTGAGCCTCGGCGTCGCCGTGGTAGACCGCGTGGAGCTCGACCCACCGGACAGTCCGCGCGATGCCGTCGATCAGCCCCAGAACCGCGAGCACCATCCCGGCCGCGATCGCGGCTACCGCACATCCCGCGCCCCATGCGCACGTCGCAACGATCCGCCTCACAAGCATCCCCTCCACATCTGTCCCCAGGCTCCGCCGAGAGCGCCGAGCACGATCGCGATCACCAGCGCCAGGACCAGCGTCCGCACCTCGATCGTGATCTTCGGCTCGGTGTCGCTCATGCCGTGCTGACCGGATTGGCCGCCGTACAGTCCTCGAAGGCCACGCAATGACCGGTCGGGTGCTTCGCCTGATCGGGGTGCTTGGCCAGGAACTCCGCCGTGCGCACGACGTACCAAGCGCGGTCCGGATCGATGTTGACGATGACGCCTGTCTGCTCGGCTGCTCCCCGCCGGAACCGAACATGGGCGCCGATTGCGAGCCGCGGCGCGATCCCGTTGGCCGCGACCCATGCCTTGGTCGCAGCCCAAACCTCGCTGGTGCCGTCGTGGGCTTCGAGGATCTCGACGAGCGCGCTGTCGCACGACCAGGAGTGCCGGTCCTCGAGGCGCTTGGCCCGGTCGTACCCATCGCGGCGGAACTCGATGACATCCATCAGCTGCTCGATGACCAGCGCGCGCTCGCTCTCGCGCCAGTCGTCGCCCATCCACTCGACGACGTCGGGCAGCATCGCCTCGACAGTGGCACGAAGCACAGCGTCGTCGTTCAGCCTCGGTCGAGGCGGCGGGTTCGGCTGCGTCGGTGTCGGCAGCGGCAGCGTGAGAACGGTTTCCATCAGAGCAATCCCACCTTTTTTGCGAGCCAGGTCGGCATCTCGACATCGACGATCTGCGGACCGCCGGGCTTTGCCGTTTTTGTGTTGACGATCGTGACCTTCGACCGAGGCAGCCAGTGCCAATGCTCCCGCTCGGTCACCTCGCCGGTCCGGTGATCGGTCATCTCGTGCTTGGCGCCTTGAAAGAGCGCGATGCCCTTCGGTGTCGAGGCGCGGAGCTCGGCGGTGATGACGATCGTCTCGTCGGTCATGGCGCCGGCGCCTCCGACGCGGCCAGCGCCTCGATCAGGTCCAGGACCGCGCGCCGCTTCGGTTGCGAAAGACGCGAGAGCGACTTCACGGCTTTCGCCGAGCCCTCGAAGGCGGTGATCGCCTCGATGGAGGCCTGTGCGGCGCTGGTCTCGGGGGCGTTCTCGAGCTCGGCGAAGAAGTCCGGGATCGAGCAGTCGACCGCGCGGCACAGGTCGATGAGACGGGAGACCGAGATGCGGTTGACGCCCTTCTCGTACTTCTGGATCTGCTGGAAGGTCAGCCCCAGACGCTCGCCGAGCTTTTCCTGGCTCATGCCGAGCAGCATGCGGCGGGCGCGAAGGTGCTGGCCGATCCGCACGTCGACATCGGTCGGGCGGCGCACGCGGTGTGTAGCGCTGGTGTCCATGTCTAGCATCGAGGCAACTCCTGACGAGGGGACAACTGATAGGTCGTGCTGATCGGGCGGAACCCGATCGTGTCGGCGAGCCGGTGCATCGCGGCGTTTTCGGTCATGGTGCCGAGCAGCAGACGGTAGTCGGCGGAGACATGCAGGCGGATCGCTGCGATCAAGGCCCGGCCGATGCCCTGCCTGCGATGGCGTGGATCGACCCACAGCACGTCGATCCAGAGTCGAGCGAGCCCGACGTCGTAGAACGTCGCGAACCCGAGCAGCGA